>Ga0210394_10000025_pt1 | contig 358671 bp, 337 predicted proteins | sample IncBWC12MmetaG_FD_160121 | JGI IMG/M metagenome (GOLD analysis project Ga0210394, IMG submission 160121) | Forest soil microbial communities from Barre Woods Harvard Forest LTER site, Petersham, Massachusetts, United States - Inc-BW-C-12-M | ecosystem: Environmental > Terrestrial > Soil >...
GCGCGCGCCCCCTCGTAATTCGGGGCACGGCCCTCGGCCGCGCGCGCTTTGAGGAGACGAACGAAGCGAACACTCGCGATTCGACCAAACATCGCAGTGACTTATCTCTTCAGAACCAAAATTCTCCCCTCGCGGGCTCTAACGACATGTAGACGACCGAGGCGGGGTCTTTGAACACCCGCGATTGGTCGCATAACGCAACAGCCCCAAGTTCTAACGTGGCCTCAACATAGCATTCTGGCGTGCCTGACTCGATCCGAGAACGACGCGTCCCACTGCCGGACGAGACTCAATCCAAGCACTGATGTCATTGTCCAGCCAAGCCACAGAATTGCGTCCGAGCCTGCGCCGAGCGGGGAACTCACCAGCCCGCTCCAGGCGATAGATTGTCATTCGAGACAGTCCGGTGGAGTGTACGACGTCGGAAATCCTCAGCAGTCTCATAGTCTCGGCACCTCCAGTCTGAGACCGGCATGCGGGATTACCGCACGCTGGCCTCATGATCAGCTCTGCGGGCCCAGACGTCATCCCGGGGTATTTGGGGAATTCCCCTAAATACTTAACAAAGTGTTTTTCAGTCACCCCGAAAGAAGCGATGAACCCCACCGGTAATGAGCTGAAGCGCCCGACCGTTCGCCCTCGTAACAGACCGAAAGTCCGGCCGGTGCGCGCTCAGCAGAAGCTGGTCGCCGCACACCCGATCGCGTATCGAAAGCCGCGCCCCACGATTCGCTCGACCTCCGTCAAATCTGTCGCAGGTCCAATGTTCACGTCTCCACATTATGTGGAGTTCGCATTACGGCGCTGGCGTCAGTTGCCGGCGTTTCCGGACCCTGCGGTGCCTGCATCGATGGGTCTCAGGCTTGCCGGAGTCGGATTTCGAGCGGCGGAAGCGAAGAGCGAACCACATGAGTTCGTGGGATGGCTTCGGTTGATCACAGTTATCCGGTCTCGCTACCGCAGCGCGCGGTGCTGTTAGCAAGATATCAAGTTAGCTGTGGGCATTCGGCCGGGCCGAAGCGAGTCCAGATCGGATGGCCCGGTGGTATGGACGGTGTTCTTCACTTGCGACCTTCGGAGAGCCGGCGCAAAGTTACCCTACGGCTGCGCTCACGCTTAGGCGATTTTACTCATGTCCAAGCGGGGTCAAACCGGACCTGTAAGGGATCTCTATGAAGCGTCTCATCAGGGCGATTGTCTTGCTGCTTATAGGTTTGGTGCTTATGGGACCTGCCGGCGCGGTCGTCCCGGTGCACATTGTGAAGGCCGATCTTAAGGCCCTCATTCGCGCGGGTGCTCAGTCGCCGGTTCAATTTGCGGTACTGATCCCGCAGAAGGCGTCGGCGTCGAATGCGGGCAACTGGACCACCTCGAATGGAACCGCGATCTGGCGCTACGGTGTGCAGGTGCCCACGGCCGTGTCGATGTCGTTTCACGCCACCGGCCTTTCCTTTCCGGTCGGCGCGGTACTGATCGTTCGCGGTACCCAAACCACGACGAGCTATCGCGCGCGTGATTTGCACCGCGGCGAGCTTTGGAGCCGGATTCAGCCGGGGGACGCGCTGGAGTTCGAATTAACCGTTCCGGCCGCAGACCGCGCGAGGTCGTCATTTGCTCTCGTAAGCGTGCAGGCGGGCTATCGCTCCCTGGGGGCAGGCGTCAAGGACCACCCGTATTACACCGAACTTAGGGCGCATCAGGCAGCCGCGTCAGGCAATGCCTCATGTGTCACCAATTACGAATGCGCGATCACGGCGAGCAACACGCCTCCCGGAGCCGCGACAGCGGGATTGGTGGTGCAGAACCTCTATGAGTGCACCGGCACCCTGATCAACGATGTGCCCGGTGATAACACCCCCTACATGCTCACGGCACGGCACTGTGAGAGCGGGAAAGCCGGGGGCGGAGACCCGGGCGCTGCATCGAGCGTAACGGTCTACTGGGACGCCACGAGCCCCTGCGGGCCCGCTCTCGGATCTCTTTATGATCCGGGTATTCCGATGCAAACCGGTGCGCAGACTATCGTCGAGCAGCAAGATGCCTGGCTCATTGAGCTCGACGCCAACCCCGTGGTCTCGGATGCCCAGTTTGCGGGTTTCGATGCGTCCGGCGGAGCGGTGCAGGGCGGCTATACGATTCACCACGCCGAGGGTTACGACAAGCAATACGTAGCGTGGTTCGGACAGGCCGCGGCCGTACAAGAGAGTGACGTGCTGGGCACGACCTATCTGTCCAATTTCTGGGAGACGGTAAACAAGACCGGCAATGTCGGGCCCGGTGCCTCCGGCAGCGCCCTGTTTGACCAGAATAATCATTTGGTGGGCTCGCTGACTTTGGGCCGCACGACCACTGATCCTTCGGGGTACGGCTCGTGTCCTGTCGCGAATCCGCCCGTTCCGAATGGAACTAACGGCGTCGCCGACTTCACCTCTCTGGCGGCGGTTTGGGCCTCGATCTCAGACACGACCAGCAGCACGGGGACCACCACTCTCAAGTCCGTTCTCGATCCAGGCGGCACGGGCACGGTCGTCGTGCCGAGCGCGCCGGTGGCCGTTATCTCCCTTAGCGCCTCAGCGGTCTCGCTATCGATTGGGCAGTCGACGACTCTGACTTGGAATGCACCAACCGCCACGCAATGCGCAGCCGGGGGAGGCTTTTTCGGGGACGGGTGGACGGGGACGCTGGCCGCTTCCGGATCCAAGTCGGTGACTGAAAGTGCCGCCAATCTCGTCACCTATTCGCTGAACTGCTCGTATCCGGGAACTCGAACGGCGAAAACGACTGTGGCGGTCTCGTGGCTGGGACCGACGCCCCAGCTCCAGTTCAACGGCCCGACGGCCGTTTGGACCTCGGCTCCGGTAACCCTGAGCTGGACTTCGAACGTCACACCGTGTGCCATCAATGGCGGCGCACTGTCATTGACGAATCTTCCTGCTTCCGGAACGACGACCACGACTCAGGCGACTGCTGCGGATGTGACCTATGACCTGACCTGCGGTCCTGTGAACCAGAGTGGCTCCTATCCGCTGTCAGTCGCGTATGTGACACCGAGTCTGGTCCTGAATGCCAACGGCACCGACCGGCGCTTGGGCGAGACGTTCTTCGTTGTGTGGACGACCGCCGCAACCTTGTGCACGCCTTCAGGGGGTGCGCCGGGCGACGGCTGGGCCAACAACCAGTTCGTGGGGTTTGGCGCGACCTCGGGAGAACCCTTCTACCCGACCGTCTCGACGGCGGGAACCTACACCTACACGCTGAGTTGCTCAGCCGGTCCTAACTCGCTGCAGCGAAGCGTCACCGTAATGTTCGAAAACAATCCCCCGTACGCAACACTACAGCTCGCAACGTCGGCCGTCACGTACAGCGCCTCACCCGCGGACTGGGTCACGCTGAACTGGAACACGAACCTGTCCGGTTGCGGCTTGAACGCCACCAACAACGCTGCAATTAGCTACGACCCGAGCGTTTCGTCTGCGCAGGCGAGCGGAACGCTTCAGCCGAGTCAGTCCGGCAGCATCCAAGTGACGCTGGACTGCTATCCGGTGCTCGGACCTCCGACTCCGGCCACCGCAAGCGCCACACTTATGGTCCTCCCGCCGCCACCGCCGACGGCCGCGATCACCTTTAATCCGGCAAAGCCGGTGGCGGGGCAGATATTCGACGCAAACTGGTCGACGAACAATGCCGGCGGTTGCACGCAGACGGGGGGCATTCCTGGAGGACAATGGGGCGGCAGCATACAAGGCGTGGGTCTCAGCGGATTCGATTCCGAGGCAGGGGCGGCAGGCCAATACACCTTCACCCTCAATTGCTCGAGCATCGATCCGAATGTTGCCCCAATTTCCTATAACGCAGTCCTCACCATCGCGCCGTTCGGCGCAACCCTGACAACGAGCTCTGCGTCTGTTAGTGCGGGTGGATCGTTTACGCTGACATGGTCCTCGCCAGGTGCCACCGACTGCACCGCAGGTGGAGGAGGCGCGAACGGCACATCGTGGTCGGGCTCCATTGGCGCATCCGGATCGACGTCCCAGACCGCCAGTACGAGTGGAACGTTTACGTACACCATCAACTGCACCGATGGAAACGGTCAAGCAACGAGTCAGGCTACTGTCAAGGTCAGTGGAACGAGCGGTAGCAGCGGAGGGAGCGGCAGCAGCACTGGTGGTGGGGGCGGTGGCGGAGCGGGTAGCGCGTTTGAACTCACGCTTTTAGCGATTCTGTGCGCGCTGCGCTTTCGCGGGACAAGTTACGCGAAGATTAGTGACCAGGCGTGAGTCCGTGCGTATGTATACGATCGAAGCGTCGCGTTTGAACGCGTCAGCTCGGTCGGATACATATAGTTAGCTGCCATGTGGCACCGTAGCATTTTGTCCGTACTCACGGTTCTCTTTGCTCTTGGGGCTGCGACAATGCCGACACCGAAACTTCAGTGCGAAGAGCTCTTGAACACCGTATTGCCCGTCGCCCAGAAATTCCTTTCAGCTCACAGTGAGTTCTATCCTTTCGGAGCCTCAATGAAGGTAGATGGAAGTATCGTGATGGTTGCTGCATATGACGGTCGCGACAAGCCTCCATCTCAGCCACTCATCGATCTTTTGCGGGCCGGCTTTATTCGCGACGCCAAAGAAGGCGTAATCCTGGCCTCGGCCACTGCTTACGATGTTCGCGTAATTCCGCCGGGTCGAACCGACAAGACCGATGCTGTGGAAATTGAGCTAGACCACCGAGACAGTTATTCCACAGTAGTCTTCTACCCGTATTCGCTTCACGACGGCTCGGTTAAGTTCGGAGAGCCCTTCGCTAATGCCGGAGAATTCCGCATCTTTGGCAAACATGGCAGCTAACCAACGCTTGGAGCGGCCGTGACACGCGATCAGCTTGCGCCGCGAGCGCGGCGATATTTTGCGCTCGCGGCGCTTATCGAAGGACGGCTGCCGGCCGCTCAAGCTTACCGTTAGACGTCCATTACTGACACTCGCACATGAACTTCTCGATTACCGGATTCGTGTCCGAAGATGTCTCAGCTTCGCTCGATATCGTGGCAAATCCCTTTGCAGATGAGCTTCGCACTCGCCTCACGAACATAGACTCTTCATGCCCGCTCGCCCTTCTCGTGTATGGACCCATTATCCTCTCTCCGGCTCTTGGATCGGTCGACTCTGACGTAAAGGTGAGTCGGCGTACTCGCTCTATAATTCTTTCGGAAAACACTGGACACGAAGCTTGGATGGCTGCGACACGACAAGAGAGGCTGCATATGTACGCGTCTGCGCTGAAGGCCGCCCTAGCTAAGGTAGATGTCGAGAGCTTACCCACGCGGTTCCGTACCGAAATAACTGAAGCGATTGACGCGGCGGTGCACGCTATAGCTTCGAATACGGAATCTGCGGACGTCTAACCAATGCTTGGAGCGGCCGTGAAGGCTAATCAGGATGCGCCGCGAGCGCCCGGATATTGTGCGCTCGCGTCGCCTGGCAAGCGGCATCAGACGGCCGCTGAAGCTCATCGTTAGACGCACCATGCGCGTCACCACCACTTTGTTTGTCGTGCTACTCGTCGGCTGCTCCCAGCCCCAGACCGCTGATATTCCTGCGCCTCATGCCGACTCCCGCGGCGCACCATGCGGAGCCCCAAGACTATCGGAGACGTCGGCCGTACGCATCGCGCTCGCAGATCTGGAACGTCGCAAGTACGAAACGCGTGATTGGGAGGCGCTACGGGCCACCTGTTTCGCTAACTCTCATGGAGGAGTTTGGTCTGTGTACTTTCAGACCAAAGACCCAAACGACGTGGACGGCTGCTTGTGGGTGCTAATTGATGATCGCACTGGAAAGGTGGGTCTACGTTATGTGGTGTGCGGCTGATGGGCGGCGTGCGGTCTAACAATCGTTGGAGGGGTCCGTGAACGGCGAGTGGTTACGCGCCGCGGGCGCGGAAGAGATTGTGCGCCCGCGGCGCTCTATCGGTCGCTTCTGCGCGGCCCCTCAACTTCACCGTTAGAGCGCATGGCTGGGCGCAATAACTTGCGGGAATCCTGGATAAAACTAACCGTAGTCGTTTGGTCACGGAGTCTTGCGGCGGCCTTAATTGTCACGCTGTTTGGGTTAGCCTATATCGCGTTCTCTTACGGTTGGCACCGCGTCCTTTCAGCGGTAACACGAGAGGACGCGCGCACTTATGCGGAGGATTTGCTACTCGTCTCAAGTATTGTCGCGGGTGGCTATTTATTCGGTCTCATGTTGAACGTCTTTTTCGACCTGTTAATCCGATGGTGGCGAGTCCTCCGGGCGCGCATGCGCTGTATCTCGACGGCCCGAGTGGGCCGTAACCATCGCTTGGAGCGACCATGAGAGTTGATCAGGTCGCGCCGCGAGCGGGAGACGAATGTGCGCTCGCGGCGTTTATGGCGCGCTGAAGCTCATCGTTGGGCGGCAACTCGCGGACTGCCTTCGATTGGAATTGTAGCTAGCGAGCAGGGACTTCCAGCTGAATCCGGCTATCCGTCACATCGAGCTTTCCACAAATAGGGAGCTCTTGTGCTGTTGTGGTGGCAGATCCGTAGGATCAGTAGCGCAAGCAAACCTCCCAGAATTGAAAAATCCAGCGTCCCACCTCCGCCGCCCGAGGACGATGAAGAGGCAGGGGGCGGCGGCGGGGGTGGTGGGGATGCAGCGGTGATGGTAACGGTTACCGTCATGAGCCCCGAATATTGAAGTCCGTCAAACGCTCGCACGGAGAACGTATCTTGCCCAGAAGCGCCGGCGTTCGCAGTGTACACCGCATCGTTACCGTTGAACTTCGCGGAGCCTTTGGTGGGTAGTTGCACGAACTGATATGTGACTGGATCAATATCGGCGTCCTGGGCCAATACACTGATGGCCGCTGTCGCGCCCGGAGCGACAGTCAGTGATCCCGTGGGATTCAGCATCACCGGGGGTTGGTTGCGTAGCACGACGCCGATACTGGCGGGTTCGGAGGTCGTATTTGCCGTGCGTGCGCGCACCGTAAAGAAATCGACTGCGATGATTGGACCGCTCGCGGTATATGTGAACACGCCGGCGGATGTAACGGTGACGCTGCCGTGGCTCGGTGGCGTAACCAATTCCAAAGTGGCCCCTGTGCCGTCATACGTTCCGAAGTCGATCGACCCCACAAAAGGGGTGGTCCAGTGGGCGCCGTAAGCGTTCGTCGAGGCCGGGTTGATTGGGAGCACGTATGGAGGCAGATATGACACGGGAGCCAGGTGCATCACCCCATCGCCCATACTCACGATGATCCGATCAGTCGCAGGACTCGTTCCAAGGGATAGGAGCGTGCCGTTCCAGCCGGGTTGAAGACCGAGAGTGGGGCTCATGAATTGGGTCTGACCAGAGATAAGGGACATCCACCCCAGTTGATTGCCGCAGGTGTACAGCACGTCCCCTTGATTGGCCGTGGAAAGATTGTCTTGTGCGATGGCGCCGATCGCGTTGCCGCTGCAGGCGGGGTAATGCGAGCGCGAGACCCCGCTGATCGCATCCATGACCTCGACGGAGCCGTCATTGTGACCTAGGATAACCTCAGGAGTCCCGTCGCCGTCGACGTCCACCAGGTCGAATGCCTGAACGTCCGTGGCTTTAACCGCGCGTGTCGCGTGTGACGCGCCGTCGACCACATAGATCTGCGGCCCACCGGCGTAGTCGTCGAAGATGTGAACGATCAGGTCGTCATAACCGTCGTGATTCAGGTCAGAGACCTCCACCTTATGAATGTCGAGCAGTTCAGTCCCGATGGCGGTGTGCCAGAGCCGAGTTGCGGTCACACCGTCGATCACTTCGATTCTCGGGCCGGCGGTACCCGCGATCCCGGCGACAATCCTGAGTTGTCCGGTACCATCGACATTGGCTATCGCAAGCGCCTCCACAACATCGTTGGCGTCCAGCTGAATCGTTTGCACGAGAGTGTGTGAGGGCCCGTCGACGATCCAGATAATTCCCGAGCCGTTTTGCGTCGAGCCTGCCACGAGGTCGGTGTGACCTGTGCCCATGACGTTTCCGGCAGCAAGAACGCCCAGTTCTCCCGTACCGGTCACTGTCAGGAAAGGACTGGGAGTGTCCCAAAGCGGGGCAAACGTTGCCGCATCCCGCGCGTGCAACGAGAGATCACCCACACCCACGACACCGTCCGGCGTGTAGACGAGCTCCGGCTGTCCAGTGCCTTCAACATCGGCCACGATCATGCCGCGCACCGGTCCCGCCTCCTCGATGCTTTGCGCCTTAAGTGTCCCCGATGGGTACTCGTAGATCTCAAAATTGGCCGGACCCGAATCGACGCTATCCGTTCCGACGACAATGTCGAGCTTGTGCGTTCCCTCTATATCGCAGGCGTTAAGGCCGTATAAGCCGAATTCCGCGTGCTGGATGGCTTGCAGTTGATTGCCGGTGGCGCCGTCGTACACAAATATGTAGCCCGGTGCCCCGGTCTCGCCCCTCTGGCCGACCAGAATCTCGAGCTTCCCGTCGCCGTCGAGGTCCATCGCGTTGAGCGCGACCAGTTGCGCTGCCGGGTTAATCGAGGGAGTGGTCTCCCATTTGACCGTCTGGGTGTCGAAGTCGTAAACGCGGATGGTGGTGTCGTAGATCGCGATGATCTCGTCAAGCCCGTCGCCGTCGACGTCTGCGGCGACCAGGAAACTGATCTGCTCGCCATTGACCTCCGCCGGTATCGACCCGACCGGTGTGAGACCCGTGATGCTCAGGGCATACACGAGTCCGGCACTGGTGATGATTTCGGTTTGACCTATGTGATCGAATTTTCCAATCGCAAATGCCTTGGAAACGTTAAAGGTAATGGGCGTTTGAAAGAACTGCTTCGTCAGCTGGGAGTCCATGACCGAAAGCTGCAGAGCCGAATCATCCAGAAGAATGATCTCGGGGATCCCATCCCCATCCAAGTCACGGGCCGCGATGGGCATGCCGGGAAGCGTCAGCGCGATGCGCTCGATGGCGCCGGTGGCGAGGTCAAAGACGGCGACCGTATTCACGCCAAGCGTGCCCACAAAGTTCTCGGAGAAAATCTTCAAAGCCCCGGAGGCATCGGTTGGAGTGAGCAACAGCGGCCGCCCCTGCATCTCTCCCAGGATTGAAGGATCGGGAAAGGGGACCGGCGCTCCAGCCTGAACCGCGAATTGTTGACTTGACGGATTGAAGTAGATCGTTCGCCACAGAGCCGCGAAGGAGCCCGTCAGAACCCCTTGACGACCCGTGGCAGCCGGATCCACGCAGTAAGTGGGATAGATCAGCTGACTGCCGTCTTCAGTCACATTCTCGGAGTTGCTAAAAAGCAGTGCGTCCCCGTCGATTTGAAAGGGACCGGGTGCAGCAGCGTAGAGATCGCTCCACACGATCCCCGCGAGACATACGGTAGCAAGATCCGCGAACCGAGATCGCCTCATTCAGCACTCCCTGGGATGCGTGTTAGCTTGCTAGCTTGTTAGCGCGATGACAGCGACGTACCAATCACTTCGAACGAAATTATGAGGCACGGTGCGTTCCTCTGCGCACCAATTCTTCTCGTCAGTTCACAGAATGTGGGCGCAGCCCGATGCGGATACGGCGTGACAGGTCCGAGCATCGGCGGCACACTGCCGTCGATGATGACTAGGCAAGCCACGGAAATCGAGGTGAGGGAAAACGAGTCCTCCCCCGGCTTTCTGGATTGGCTTGTCGCGCAAAACACGTTGAGCACGGTTGTCGCCGAGCGCGTGCAGCGCGTGTGCTCGGAAACCTCAGATCGCCTCGCGGGTGTACTTCTGAAGTTGGGTCTGATGTCAGAGGTGCGACTGGCAGACTCGCTTGCGGAATACTGTCGTCTGCCGCGAATGACCAACGCGCAGATACCCGCGCAAGCGCTGAGCGCGGACCTGAATGAGGTGTTTATCAAGGCGCGCGAGATTGTGCCGCTGCACATCGACGCCAGCTCCATCGCAATCGCGTGCTGGGATGCGCTGGACGATTACATACCGCGAGCGCTGTCGTTCGCGACCGATCGGTCGGTAGTCCGTTATGTCGCCACCCGCACGGAGATCAGTCGGGCACTGGATGCTTTCTATGGGGTGAGTGCGCCGTCGTCTGCCGAGGCGACGGACGACGGGTTGACGGAAGCGGACGAAGTCGACCGCCTCAAGGATCTCGCGAGCGACGCACCGGTTATCCGGTTGGTCCAGCGAGTCATCAACGAGGCGATCAGCGCGCGGGCCTCTGACATTCATCTGGAACCCTCGGAGCAGGCGCTGCACGTGCGATTGCGGGTCGATGGCATGTTGCACGAGCTCGAGACTCAATCTAAGGATCTCGCGGCCTCGGTGGTCTCGCGAATCAAGGTCATGGCCGGGCTCAATATTGCGGAGCGACGCTTGCCTCAGGACGGACGCATACGCGTGAGCATACAAGGTAAGGATATTGATTTTCGGGTCGCCACCTCACCGACGCTGCAGGGCGAAAGCGTGGTGCTGCGGATCCTCGATCGGCAGGATATCGCACTCGATTTCGACGCCCTGGGGTTTGACGAGGATCTGAAAGAAGTCCTGCGCGAAGCCTGCGGACGTCCGCACGGGATCGTGCTGGTCACCGGTCCTACCGGCAGCGGTAAGACCACGACGCTCTACGCGGCCCTCAAAGAGATCAACACGCCCGAGAAGAAGATTTTGACGGTCGAGGACCCTGTCGAGTATGTGCTCGCGGGAGTCAATCAGGTTCCGATTAAGCCGCAGATCGGCCTGAGCTTTGCGCACGCACTGCGCGCGTTTCTGCGACAAGATCCGGATGTCCTGATGGTGGGGGAAATTCGCGATCGGGAAACTGCGGAAATCGCAATCCAGGCGGCGCTCACCGGACATCTCCTCCTGTCAACGCTGCACACCAACACGGCCGCGGCAGCCGTGACGCGCCTTTTGGATATGGGGATTGATGATTATCTGTTGACCTCGACGCTGCACGTGATTCTCGCGCAACGGCTCGTGCGCCGACTGTGTACGGAGTGCCGGGAGACATTCCTGCCTACCCCGGACGTCTTCGCAAGGTTCGCGGTGGCAGAGCAGCCGTGGTACCGCGCGCGAGGCTGCGACAGATGTAAGGGCTCTGGTTTCCGCGGCCGTACGGCGATCTTTGAGGCGCTGCGGATGACGGATGCCGTTCGCGCCACGATCCTCGAGCGCGGCGATGCACACGAGATTGAGAGAGTCGCGATCGCGGGGGGACTTCGTACCATGCTGCGCCACGGGCTCGAACGGGTGTCGTCCGGCATCACCACCATCGAGGAGGTGCTACGCGTCACGAGCCTGACCTGATTAGGTTCGACCTCAATCGCCTATGACCACTGAGAATTTAAACTACAACTATCGGGCGGTGGATCCTGCCGGGGTTACTCATGGCGGATTCCTGCTGGCCCGCTCGCGTGCCGCGGTCGTTGAAGCCCTCACCCAACGCGGCCTGATAGCGCTGGCAGTGGAGGAGGGACAGCCAGGCACTGTGCGTCTGTGGCGTCGTTTGAGTCGCTGGACGCCCGCACTCCGGCCCCGGGTCGGACAGGTTAGCACCCAGGAGGTGCTCAACCTCACCCAGTCGCTGGCTTCTCTTTTGCACGCTGGATTGACCATCGATCGCGCCCTGCAGATCACAGCGTCTCTTGCACCACGCGAGAGCTCGCGGAAACTGGCTGAAAAGCTGCTGCGACACGTGCGCGCGGGCAAGCCACTGCATGCGGCCTTCTCCGCCAGCAATCAGCGCCTTCCCAACTACTACCTCAGCATGGTCGAGGCTGGCGAAGTCGGCGGCTCGCTGCCTGATGCGCTCACCCGACTGAGTGAGCTCATGGGGAGGCAGCTCGATCTGCGCGAGCGGATTCGGTCTGCGCTCATTTACCCCTCGCTTCTCGCCGCCATGGTGATCGTTACGCTGATCGTGCTCTTGGTCTTCGTGCTACCTCGGTTCGAGACGCTGTTCGCGGAATCCGAAGCGCGCCTTCCGTGGTCGACTCGGGCGGTGCTCCGCATCGGACGCCTGGCCGCCGACTATTGGTGGCTTGCGCTCCTGTCCGCAGGGGCGATAGGTACGGCGCTCCTTGCCTGGCTCCGATGGGGAAACGGTCGCCGACACGCTCACGGATGGCTCCTAAAGGCGCGACTGACCTTCGGCGTACCGGCGGCACTGGATACGTCGCGACTGCTGCGCACGGTCGGGGCGCTCTGCGGCAATGGGCAGCCACTCCCCGTCGCACTCAAGGTCGCTCGCGGCACGCTCGTCAACGTGCGGCTCCAGGAAGCCCTGACGTCCGTGGTGCAGGAGGTGCAGGCGGGGGAGACGTTTTCCGTGGCACTGGCACGAACCGGTTCGTTTCCGGCTCTCGCCGTGCAATTGGCGCGCGTCGGAGAGGAAACGGGACATCTGCATGACCTGCTTCTCTCCGCAGCGGGCGTCCTTGAGCGTGACGCTCAACGCACGATTGAGCGGGTCCTGAGCATTACGGTGCCGCTACTGACGGTTGTCATGGGGCTCGTCGTGGCCGGAATGATTGGCTCTGTGCTGATCGGGCTCTTGAGCATTAACGATTTGGCGTTCTAGTCGATAAGGGATGCCGCGTCCCCGGTAACGCGGCGCGCGATACAAGAATGAAAGAGATGTCTGAGTCGCAACTTCATAGAGCCCATTCCGCGCCCCGCGCAGACGGCTTCACGCTGCTCGAGTTGATGGTCGTACTCCTCATTCTGGTGTTTCTGACTTCAATCGCCGCACCACGGGTCACGCATTACTTGCGAAGGGCGAAGGTCGATGCCGCAAAAGTGCAGGTGGATGCGCTTGCCTCCGCAGTGGACTCATTTCACCTGGACATGGGTCGTTTCCCGAGCAACGACGAGGGGCTTGAGGCCCTCGTTGAGCGACCTGCAGACGGGGCGAAATGGGACGGTCCGTACGTCAAGAAGCGCGACAGTCTCTCGGATCCCTGGGGACACCCGTATCGATACCGCTTTCCCGGCACTCATGGGGAGTACGACGTTTTTACCTGGGGCTCAGACAATAAAGAAGGGGGCGATGACGACGCACAGGACATTGGGAACTGGTAGTGCCACGGGTTTTACCCTGATTGAGCTCCTGGCGGTCCTCACTATTCTGGTGATGGCTGCGTCTATGGTTCCTCTGGCACTCAATCGCGCATTGCCCAGCCGGCGGATCGCTTCGACGAGCGATCGCCTGGCGGCCGCCGTTCGCAGCGCGCAGGCATCGAGCGTGCGAAGCGGTCAAACACTGACGCTTGTCCTCGACAAAGACGCGGTGGTCGTCAAATCCCATGGCTCCGGTACGCCGGACGCTCGTACGCGGCTGCCGACGGGGACCAAGGTGACACTGAGCGATCTCGGTGGAAATCCGGCCGAGAGTCTCACGGTGTTTCCAGACGGCTCAGCGCAAGCTGCCACCTTTCAGATTGAAGCCGCCGATCACAAGCGCACAGTCAGGGTGAGTGCGCTCACCGGTCGACTTTCGATCGAGGACAAGTGAGCGATGAAGTACCGGCGCCGTCAAACGGGGTTTACGCTGATCGAGGTGGTCGTCGCGCTGGCCATCTTCGCTTTGAGCTCGAGCGTGCTCTATGAGGAATTCAGCGGCGCGATGCTTCGCAACACTCAGGCTCACGATCGGGAGCTCGCGCTCCTTCAAGCGCAATCGTTGCTGGCGCAGCTGCGCGTGAGTCCCGCTCCCTGGAATCGCCAAAGCTCCGGACACTCCGACGATGGCTGGACGTGGAACATTCGTGTGGACCCCTTTAATGCGGGAACAGACCCTCACCATCCGTGGCAGGCGTTTGCTGTAAGCGTCAACGTCTCACCGGCGAGCGCACCCAATCGAGGCGTTACGCTTTATAGCATTGAGCTGGCGAGGTCGGCGCCGTGAAGGCTCGGAGCGATCGCGGCATGACCCTGATCGAGACGCTCGTCGCGCTGACTCTGCTTGCGCTCTTGAGCATTGGATTGATCGTCACGTTTCGGGTTGCCGAGCACACGTATCGAGCGGTCACGCGGGTGGACTCCTCCGCATGGGATATCGTCACGACTCAGCGGTTTCTGCGCCAGACCCTGGAGTCTGCCTATCCCTCTCGGCCTCATACCGGAGACTTAGTCGCCGAGTACGGGATCGAGGGAACCACGAATACGCTCACAGTTACCGCGCCGATGCCACAGTCGGCAGGATCGATGGGCTTTTACCGGTATACCCTTGCGATCGATACATCGGATCGGGGTGCGCGGAATTTCATCGTCTACTGGTCGCCGGAGCGCACGGCCGTCACTGCCGGCGCGACAGCTGGTCAGTCCGAGGTTCTCTTGCGCAGGATCGATTCGATCGAGTGGAGTTACCTCGAGCCACCCGACATCGCGCGAGGACGCCTCACCGCACAGTGGCTCTTCAGCTGGACGTCTCGTGCGCATCCCCCGCTGCTCGTGCGACTGCGCGTGAAATTTCCCGCCGGCGACCCGCGGTCATGGCCGGAACTGCTGGTCGCACCCAAAGTGACGGATGACGCGGCTTGCAGCTTCGACAGCGTGTCGCAGACGTGCCGGGAAGAGGGTTCATGAACGAGGGAATTCTAAAAGCCTGGCGGGAATTCATTACCGTGGCCCGGTCACTTCTCGCCTGGTGGTGGCATGAGCTGCGTGAGTGCGCTGATGAGCTGCTGGTGCGCGTCGCGCCCCGGTGGGTTACGCGTACTTTTGTCTCACTGAGTCTCACCGGCGGCAAGGTTTGGTCGCTTCGCGGAAAGAGCCGGGAGGAAGTGCTCACGCTTTCCAGTGATTCCGAACCGTGGCCAGTGGATCTGAGCCGGTTTGGGTCGACGGCGGTGATCGAGAACACCCGGGCCGAGGTAGGCTTAGCCCCGGACTTGGTTCTCGTACACCACTTGACCTTCCCCGATACGGTGGAACGCGACCTTGAGCAGGTGGTGCCCCTTCAGCTGGAACGCGAACTGCCGATGGCGCCGGAGCGGGTCGCCTACGACTGGCGCGTTGCGAAGCGCCTGAAGCGCGAGCGCAGAATCGTCGTTGAAGTATTGATTGTCCGACGCGAGGTGATTGAACGCGTGCACGAACGCGCTCACGCCTGGCACATACAACTCACCCGAATCGGCCGCGGCAGCGACCCCGGCCGGATGACGGGGAATTTCAGCCAGACGCGTCGTCGCCGTCGCGCATCCCGGTTTGATCCAATCGAGACGCGGCTCGCCATCAGCGCCGCGGCGCTGGCCGCATTTTGGGGGATCGCGCTCGGTTGCCAATGGGCGTACGAGCGCATCAAGCTGCATCACGCGATCGTCGAAGTCAGTGCAAGGGCCAAAAGAACGGACCAATTGGTCAAAGAAGTACAGAGCGCCGCCGCGCCGCAAGCGGCACTTGCCGAGCTGATGGGCGCCCCCGATGCCCTGGATGTCCTGGTCGGTCTCACGGAACAGATCCCCGCCGACTCCTGGGCTTACGACATCGAGCTGACGGCTGAATACCCGGCACCTCCGGAGATCAAACTCTCGGCCTTCACACCCACCGCAACGATGCTGATCGATCTGCTGCGCAAGTCCGGGCAGTTTGAACACGTGCGCTTGGTGCAAGCGACCTCAGCGGGCCTGGGCTTTGGGAACCGTCTGCAACTGACCGCTACGTGGTTGATGCGCGGTCCGCGGCCGAAGACGGCAGAAACGACTTTACCCTCGGCGCGTGGAGCGACACATGACCCTGGCTGAGCGTGTGGGTGCCTACCCCGTCGCAAGTCGGCGCGTGCTGGCTCTTTCGATGCTGGTAGTGGCCGTCGCAGTGTTCTGGACACTCGCCGTTGAACCGTTCCGATGGCTCATCGGCTCACAGGGCGAATGGCGCCGAGAGACCCGTCGGGAGCTCGCCATGCTTCGCGGAAAGGCCGCCGCTGAGCCGCAGCTGACGCAGCAGCTTCAGTCCCTGGACGCGGCGCCGGTCTGGAAGGCGTTCTACGTGATCAAAGACGAGGCGGACGCCGGTGCGCAGATCGGCCGCGATCTTGCGCAGATCGCCGGATCCGCCGGGATCTCGTCTCCAACTGTCGTGCCCCTTTCCAAGCGAGAACAAGCCGACTACACCGGATATGGCGTTCGTTTCTCAGCACTCATGAGCGCCGAGCAGCTGAGAAAATTCAGTAGCGCGCTCCGGGAATCCACCCATTTCCTGCGTATCGAGGACCTCGAGGCGCAAGCCCCCCAGGTCCAAACGCCGGGGCAGAATCCGACGTTTACCATCAATCTGGAGATCTACGGTTACGCTCCGCACATCAGCGTGATGACGCCCAGTCCGGCCGTTGGAAATTCCGGGCGTGGCGAAAAATGAAGCCGAGCCTATCTTTCCTCACAGGCCGAACGTCGGTGCTCCTCGCGCTGAATGTTGCGGCGGCGGCACTCCTGATCGTCACATTGGCGAAGGGAACTCAAACCGGTGCGCTTCTATCGACGCCACCTCGGATGCCCGCATTTCCCGCGTTTCCCACGACCCGGCCCCGGGAAGTGAGTCGCTTTCCTATCCTCCAGGATCGCATTCTCCTGTACGCGACCCGCCATTTCTTTGTTGCGCCGACAACCGTCGCCACTGTGCCGAAGCCCGAATATCGCCTCGTCGGTACTTTCATCATTCCCGATAAGCCGGCCGTGGCCCTGCTTTCGGGTGCCAACGGCACTTCCCGGAAAGTGAAGCCGGGAGAGAGCCTGGATGGTTGGATGGTCGAGGCCGTTGAAACCCGGCGCGTCATCCTGCGCTCTGATGCCGAGACTTTCGAGATTTCAAGTGGCGGGGCGCCCAAGTCCGGTCTCATCGTCCAGACCGCGTCCACAACAGCACCGATCAGACTCTCAGAGGGCTCGGCCGAGTCCGGCATCCGCTACCTCGGCAAAGCACCGCCGATGGCGGCCGCGGCGGCGCGCCCGCTGCATGAGCCCAAACTCACCCCACGCCTATATCGCCCCCCGACCAAATGACCTCCAAGCAGTTCAACTTGCATTGTTCGACCCTGCTCGCGGCATCGCTGCTGCTGGGTATTGCGGCTTGCGCAGTCAAGCCGGCCGTGGCGCCGGCTGCGAAGACGCAGCCGCCCGCTTCGACGGCACCGCCCGCCGCAGATACCAACGGCAACGCGATCGGCGCAAGTGATGTGCGCGCACCGGTGATCGTGCTCGGATCGGGGGCGTTAGTGGCTCAACTGCAGCCTTCAGAGCCAGCGGCGGCCTCCGCGTCCGGAAATGGCTTCCAGCTCAATTTCGTCGATACCGACATCTCGCAAGTGGTCGCCGCCGTCCTCGGTGATGGTCTCGGGCGTCCCTACGTCGTCGACCCGCAGGTCAAGGGAACGATGACCCTGCAGGCGGCGCGTCCCATGAGCCGCGACGAAGTGCTGTCTGCGCTCGAAGCAGGGCTTCGAAACCAGGGTGCGGCGTTGATTGATGTGGGCGGTATCTACCACGTCGTGCCGGCCAAAGATGCGGCGCGCCATATCACCAACCTGCAGGTCCCCGGGCAGGTAACCCACGGTTACGGGACGTATGTGGTGCCTTTGCAATACGTCAGCGCCGTGGAGATGGAAAAGGTTCTGCAGCCTTTTGCGCCGGAAGGGGGAATCATCAAGGTCGACGAGTCGCGAAACCTGCTGCTCCTGGCTGGTACCGGCCAGGAGATCTCGACTTTGCTCAACGTCGTGAAGACTTTCGACGTGGATTGGCTGGCCGGGATGTCGTTCGCCCTGTATCCCCTGGAGTACGTGGACGCGAAAACGCTCGCAGGCGAGCTGACCGAGGTGTTTTCCGGTGGCAAGAGCCCCCTGGCGGGCGTCGTGCGCTTTGTGCCGCTCACGCGGCTGAATGCCCTCATGGTCGTGACCCCACAGCCGAAGTACCTGCAGGACGTCGCAACCTGGATCAAGCGGCTCGATCTCGGGTCCACAACCCCGGGACGTCGGATCTACGTCTACGACGCTCAGAACGCCAAGGCCGACGAACTGGCCAATTCGCTCGCGCATATCCTCGGCTTGCGCGGCGACAGTCCCCAGGGAGGCGGTTTGCCAGGTTTGGCGACAGCCGGCGGCGTCGCGGCCGGCGCGCGTCCGGCCGGTAACTACGGTTCGACGCCTGCAGGGCCCATGCCCCCGGGTTCTTTGCTCGGCGGACCACTCGGAGGGCAGGGGGGCTATTCCGGGTCCCCATCCTCCGCCGGAAGCGCACTCGATCAGGGGTCGTTGCAGATTGTTCCGAACGAAGACAACAACTCATTGCTCATACTCGCCTCTCCGAGTGAATACGCCGTCATCGAATCCGCGGTGAAGCGACTCGACGTCATTCCGATACAAATCCTGATCGAGGCCTCTATCGCTGAGGTGACCCTGACGGATGAGACGAAATACGGCTTGCAGTGGGCCTACAACGGTAAGAACGGACCGATCACGTTCAGCGAGGCCCCGAATGGGGCAATCTTGCAGGCCTTTCCAGGTTTCTCTTACCTCTATACCGGCAGCGTCAATATTACGGCCGTGCTCAACGCCCTGGAGACCATGTCCAAGGTGAAAGTGCTCTCCTCGCCGAAACTGATGGTGCTCAATAACCACGAAGCGACGCTAGAGGTCGGCGACCAGGTGCCCGTGGCCACTCAATCCGCCGTCTCAGTGGTGACACCGGGATCCCCCGTGGTGAACTCGATCCAGCTGCAGCAGACCGGTGTGATTCTGCACGTGACGCCCCGAGCCAACAAGAGCGGGCGCGTCATGCTGGAGGTGACCCAAGAGGTCAGTACGCCCGGTCCCACCACGAGTTCGAGCCTCAATTCTCCCACCATCCAACAACGGCGAGTCTCGAGTACGGTGGCTGTCTCGGACGGAGAGACGGTCGCATTGGGTGGGATCATCCAGGAGTCGCGGACAAGCAGCGGTGACGGGATACCGTTTCTGCGTCGAATCCCGGTGATTGGCAGTCTCTTCGGTACGACCGACAAGCAAAGCACGCGCTCCGAGCTCATCGTGCTGCTGACACCGCACGTGATCCGTTCGGATGCGGAGTCAGCAGCCGTCATGAGCGACTTGCAGGACGAGTTCCGAGGGCTGCGGAAGGCAATGCCAGGTCTCATGAGCGAGCCCTCGAAGGCGAGCCCTGTGAAGTCCGACGCGAAGCCCCCCCTCTCCGGTCACTCACCCGGTTCACAAACCCCACCCGCGCCGGCCGGAAGTCCGTAGGTGTGAATCGCGGTGGCGAGAGCGGGGTCGCACTGATTGCGGTCTTATGGCTGGTCGTGCTTCTGACGCTCCTGGCGACTGCTGTTGCGACACTCACGGTGTCTCACCGGCGCGTCGTGGAGCGCTACGCAGAAGCCGTCCAAACCGACCTCACCATCGATAGCGCGACGCGCGTCGTGCTCTTGCGCATCCTCAGCTCATCCCAGGCCGAGCACGCCTGGCCTCTGGGCGAGCCGCGATCCTTGAATCTTCTGGGTCGCCAGCTGAACGTGACGATCACGCGTGAAGCGGGCCGGATCGATCTCAATGCGGCAGACCCGCAACTCTTCCTCGCGTTCTTTGCAGCCAACGGCTGGTCGGAGCGCGACGCGCTAGCCTTGGCACGCGAGATCAACGTGCGGCGGGGCACCGAAGCCCCGTCCGGTAGGAGCGAGCCCCAGGAGACTCTCGCGCGAGCGGCCCGCCCGAGTGGTGCCCTGTTTCATTCGGTCGGCGAACTGCGGCTGTTGCCAGGCCTTTCAGGACTGAGCGACGAGCTGATGGATTCGTTCACCGTTTATTCGCACATGAGCGTGCCTCTGCCATCGGCCGCAACGCCTGCGGCTTACCGGGCACTCGCGTGGGCGGATGCAAAGAACCTGGGTGAGCACTCGTGGCTCGATGCGAATGCGAGCGTCGAGACAGCGACGTCAAACAATTCAAACGCGTCATGGTCGAGAGAAGTGCTGCGAGTGCAGACGTGCATCACGAATGACGCACTGCCTCGTTGTGATCGCGCCGTCATTCGTCTCACCGGAGCTGCTAACTTGTTAGCTCAGGTGTTTGTTTGGGAGCGCGAGGCAAAAATTTTTTCTGCAGAACACCCGTGATGTATTGACGCTCGATACAAACGTGCGCCAACATCCGTTCGCTTGTTAGCGATCCTTGCAAATCGAAAAAAGAGTTTTCAGCAAGTACCGCGCACAAGAAAGTTTTTGAACGCAAGGGACAGAAGAAGAGGGCCGCCTTTACAGCGGCCGGATTGGGGCGTCAGGGTGAGTTGATGCGCAGCGGTGCCGCCGCTTGCGCCAGGTCTTCCGTCAGAGCTTCGAGAGATATCCCGAGCCGTAAGGCAAGGGAGGGAGTCGTTCATGCCGAATATGCGCTTTCGGACGCAACTTCCCGGGACCCGCTTTCCTATAGCGTTGCTGATGGGACTGAGTCTTCTGCCTCATCTCGTAAGTCAAGCCAGCGTCGTCAGCTATACATACGACGATGCGGGCCGGCTCGTGACGGTGGAGTCAAGCCAGGGATACAAGACCACGTACGCGCTCGATCCGGCGGGGAATCGCAAGACCCTCACTACCGTCGCGGCACCTACGATCACCGCCTTTACCGCTGCGCCGGCATCCTCCTCGTCTAACACGCTCACATGGACCGTCACCGAGACCGGGGGACCCGGCGGCCTGACGTACAGTGTCAAGCGCGGCACGACCACACTCAGCTGCACCGCAAGTCCATGCACGGACACGGGTCTGACCGCTGCTACCGGTTACTCCTACACCCTCGCAGCGACCGATTCTGCCGGCACGCAGTCCACCGCTGCAGCCAGTTCGACCACGTACGCAAACCCGGTGATGGCGACGCTCACCGCGACGGTCGTTTCGTCAATTGCGATCAATCTTGCCTGGACGGCCACGGATACGAACGGCCCGGGGATTGCGAACTACAAGGTTTGGCGGGGCTCGACGCTTCTCACCGCCTCTCCCATCACGGCAACGACCTACAGCGACACGGGGCTTACGGCCAGTACCGCCTACACCTATACCGTGACGGCCTACGACACCGTGGGAGATAGCGGCAGTAAGACCGTCTCGGCGACGACTCCCGCGCTGCCGGGTACACCGGTCGCGTCGCTCTCTCCCACATCCGGGTATTCCGGTGACACCTACTACCTTTCATGGACGGTTCCCTCAGGAACACTCAATCACTACACGATCAGTGAGTCCATCAACAGTGGAACCCCCACGACATCGACCGTCGCGGTCCCGACGACGTCGCAATCGTTCAGCGGTGTAACCAACGGCAGTCCGAAAATCGTCACCTTCCAGGTGCGTGCCTGCGAAACATCGAATGAGACGGCCTGCGGCGCCTACTCCGCCACGGTTACAGAAACCATCCTCCCTGGATGCCCGAAAACAGGTTGCCCAATAGAGGTGAAGCCGTAATGAGGAACTCTTGCGCACGGATCACGACAGGTGCCGGGTCCTTGAGTCGTCTGAGCGGGATCGCCCTGGCCACTGTACTCACCTGGGCACCCTTCGTCGTAAACGCGGTGCCTGCGGCCAAGATCGGGCGCGCACCCTTGATCGCGACCTCAGTGCCCGACTCACCGCCTCCTCCTAACGGATATGGATACAGCACCAGTATTTCGCACACACCGTCCGTTACCGGCGGGCCCGTGCCCAATGAGATTGTGGAGCTCTCCCGCGCGCTCGGCGGCAACGTCGATGAGATCTACGACTTCGTGCGTAACTACGTCGATACGGTCTTCATCTTCGGCGCTCAGAAGGGAGCGCTCGGCGCGATCGTGGACAAAAGCGGCACGCCTTTCGATCAGGCGGAGCTGATGGTTGCGTTGCTGAATCAGGCCAACTACACGACGGCGTATAAGTTCGGCACGATCACGCTCACGGGCGCGCAGTTTCAGGCGTGGACGAACATCACGAATGCCCAGGCGGCGTGCGACCTACTGGCCAGCGGTGGCATTCCGGCGTCGGTCAACGGGTCCGCCGCGACGCTGTCATGCACGACAATATCGAACACATCGACCGTTTCGACGGTCACGATGTATCACGTCTGGGTCGATGTGCTCATCAGCGGCACGCACTACGTTTTTGATCCGAGCTACAAGCCTTACGTATTCACTCCGCAGATTGCGAATCTGAACGGCGCCGCGGGCCTGACGACAGGTCAGGCACTCACCGCCGCCACCGGTAGCGGGTATACGAGCGGAACCAACTCAGGGGTGAATTACGTGCAGGGGCTGACTGCGTCCCCGCTCAGCGAGCAATTGTGCGGAGGCACCACCAGCGGGTTGACTGCGACCATCTGTACGTACGCCGGCAACTTACAGACCTATATCCAGTCACAGAGCTCGGCGAATGGACCGCTCGCGAACGGCAAGATCATTGACCTCGTGGGAGGACGCGAGATCTCTCGTTGTAATTCGCCCACTTGTGAGCCCGTGCGACAGACGAGCCTGCCGTACTCCGCATCGAAAATCACCCGCACGTGGGCGGGCGCGACAGGCGTTCCGGATCAGTTCCGGGCATTCCTTACTGTAACGCTGACCAAGGCCAACTCAGCGGGAACTTATGACACCACCGTCAATGGACTGAAGCTCTTTGCTGACGACACATATGGACGCAAGCTGACTTACAGCACCAACTTCATCACGAGCGGCACCCAACCCTTCGTCGGAAATCTCGAGCTGGTAGACGAGTTTGGAACTGCGACTGTTCTGTCTACCTATCAATCCCCCGACAACTCTGCGTACAGCGTCGGCACCATCACCCTGGTCGTCACTCACCCGTACCTGGCGGATGACGCGGGAAGCCTGAATCCGCTCGGTACGTACATGAATACCACAGTGAGCCGCGTGGTTCGCTACGCCACACCTTTCACCATTGTGCACGGGTGGGGCGAGACCAATCGGGGACTGGTGGATAAGTGGTCTTCGCGGCCGGATGCACAATTCGTGGGTCTCATGCAGCCGAACGGTTGTGAAACGTGTACCTACGGACATAAAGCCTCCAAGGGTGATGGGCAGCGCGAGCAGCTGACGGCGCTCTGGCTGATGCAGTCCTCCAAAGCGGCGCGCCTGCACGCTTCCATCGCCAACGCGCTTTACACGCATCATCACACCGTCGGCATTGTGGCCGGCGACACGGAAGTTCAGACGACCAACACGAGTCCGCCCGGGAGCCCAGCGAACTACGTATACAGCGTCATCGATAGCTTCGATCGCATCGATGCGGATATGGGCTTCAGCGTGACGAGCACCTCGGCCAACATGTCCGACCGGGGTGCGGCAGTTCTGGCGATCGCCGAAACCATTGAAACACTCGAAGGCAGCGTCTCAGCGCAACAGGCCGATCTGCCGGACGTGACGTCGACGGCCACGCGGTTCGAGTGGGGAAACAACCCACCCGTTGCAGAGGATCCTTCCGGAAGCTCGGGCAGCATCGGTCCCCGGAAATTTTATGACTTCAACGGCAATTCCTCGCTTGCCCAGAACCTGATGCTGGTCGAGGGCAAGCTCACCACCACCGAGTCAGAGAGCCACGGCGGCGGTGAGCCCACGATTGGACCTTTAGAAACGGCTTCGCGCCAGGCGGCGGTTTCGGGTTTGATCGGTACCTATGGGACGGCCGGCTTTCGGGTGATTGCATCGGAGGAAGCATTTCTGGGTCCAGGGCAGAGAGGCGGCGGCTACATGAAGCAGTCCTCGGGGCTCTATCTTCACCGCTATTCGAAACAGCGGGGCGGAGCGTTTGTTGCGTATCTGCTCGACTCCAACGGGAACCCCACTCAGATTGCTCACGTCGCCGCTAATGACAACTACACGGACGGAGCGAGCGGCATTAAGGGGGGCGGTGGCGGGACTCAGCCCGATCAGCAGTCGAGCTACGACCCGTCGACTGCCGGTGATGTTCTCAAAGCGCAGTTCGTCGACCGATCCGCTGCCCTGGGCGTGGACTTGCAGACGGGGACTCCGACGTGGACGAGTCCAGCCACGCTCGACGTCGGTGCCGGCAAGTTTCCGTACTCTCTGTCGGCGAGCTTCATCTGGCGTGGGGGCGTTCAGCAGGATCAGACGTTCAGTCAGGTGTCGCACATCGCTCCTAATACCCCGTGGACGACCAACTGGAACAGCACCCTCAATATTTCCGGGAGCGCTCTGGAGGCCATGGGCGAAGGGGACATTCGGGCCTCTGCGGCCACGGTCGCTGCTTTCATGGCGCTACAGGACATCTATCGTGCATCTCTCTCGCCCCAGCGCGAAGCCGCGGGAGTACTAACGGGGGCCTGGTGGTCGCATCACATCCGGGGCAACGTCGCGACCGTGGGGCTCGGTTCAGAGACCCGGCAGTTCCTGCGTAAATTTGACGGCACATGGTTTCTGCCAGGGGCGGGCGCTTATGCGGCGCTGACGCAGATCGGCAGTCGGGCGGTTTATGTCCAGCCCAATTGCGGGTCTCCACCCGTCAGCTACGTATTGACGCGCGGCTGGGACTATTCCGGGGTGAGCTTTGCAGTTACCAATACCAACGGGGATCAGCAGAACTTCAGTTTCTGGGCTAACACCTATTCGGATGCTGGAACCTATTGTGCGAATCTCCACGGGTTCCGTCTTTCGAGCTGGACATTCCCGTACGGCGTAACCGTAAATCTGACCTATCAGCCGGACTCGGTTGGCCTCGATGAGCTGTATGAAGTCAACAACGGCGTCCTCGGTCGCAAGATTCACTTCACCACCAGCGGTTTCGCCGGGTTTGACAACGAATTGACCGGAGCGGATGCACGTTCCGTAGGCGTCACGCTTTCATCGGTCACACTCGGACCGGCGACCGATACCACGACCGATCCTGCGAACGCTGTCACCACCATCAATCGCACGGTGACCGGCTACCGATACCTGTTGAATAATGTCCTGACCGCCGATAACGCGACGATCCCGGCACTTGCCTATACCTATGACACTCTGAATCGCGTGAAACAGGCTCAGGATGCGGTAGCCCTGCGCCAAATGACGGAAAATTACTACTCCTTCTACCTCGCCGAAGGCACTCGAGGCGAAAGGATGGATGCCGACAACAACCAGTACACCGTTATCTACGATATCTACCGACGTCCGCTGGAATTCTTCGATGAACTCAATCGCATGACGGCAGTCACACATGACGGTCGCGGGCGAGTTCTGAGCTACACATACCCAGAAGGCAATCAGCAGACCTTCGCTTACGATGACCACAACAACACGACGACCCTGGCACGCGTTCCGAAACCAGGTTCCAGTCTGACCCAAACTACGATTCGGGCCGTTTGGGATCAAACCTGGAACAAGCCCACGAGCATTACCGATGCCTTGGGATGTACGACGACGTTCGGCTACGTTCCAACGGGAACGAGCGGCACCTCCCTTCCTCAGACTGCGACCCGCTGCCAACCGAATCCACCTCCCATTTATCAGTTCACGTACAACTCCTTCGGTCAGACGTTGAGTTCGGTGGATCCGACGTCACTGACGATCGCTTACTCCTACGACACAGCCGCTAAGCACAGCAATCTCCTGACGATGACGGTCGATCCGACCGGGGCAGACTCACTAACGTCCTACATGTACGACGCAAATGGAAACGTCACGAGCGTTACCGACCCGCGCAGCTACGTGCTGGAGAATCAATACGACAACGATCGGCGCAAGACGGTAGTGCTCCATCACAATGGCGGGATCACTGCGGGCCTGATCTCCGCTGAAAAGACCGCTTACGACGTTCTTGGGCGCCCCCAGTATGAGTACGGCGGCACGGCGTTTTCAGGAACGACGGTGACCACTTATCAGCTCCTAAAGACGACGGCCTACACCGACAATAGCAAAGTTAAGATGGTGCAGGATGGGGCGGGCGATCAAACGGTCTACGTCTACGATCCGATGGATCGCGCAATCCTCGTTACCGACCCTGTTGGGCGTCGCGTGGGGACGGTCTTCGACGCGGCCGGGCAGGTCTCCTGTGTCTGGCATGCGTGGGGATCCACGACGGCGCCTGTAGCACCCTGCGTAACCCCTAGTCCGAACGGGTATACCGGTTCGGGCCAATTTCAATACGCCTCCTATCTCTATTCGCCGAACGGAAAGCAGACTTTCGCGCTCGATGCGAACAACAACCTGACGCAGATGACTTACGATGGGTTTGATCGGCTGAGCCAGGTCACGCTGCCGAGCGTGACGTTTGCCAGCGGAAACCAAGACAGCTCTGACATTGAGTTGTACACCTACGACGCAAATGACAATCGGTTGACGTGGCAGCGCCGCGACGGAGAGGTAATGACTTTCACGTACGACGCGCTGAACCGAATGACGATGAAGCATCTGCCCAATTCAACCACAGGAGACGTCTATTACGGCTGGGATCTCGCCGGGCGTCCGATGTATGCGCATTTCGGCAGCACAACGGGTCTGGGTATCGACTACGCGTATGACACGGCCAGACGCGTCATATCGGAGACCAATAAGTTGAGCAGCACTGCTCGGGCGATGAGCTTTCAGTATGACGCGGCGAACAATCGGATTTTAGTGACTTGGCCAGACGCGAACTACACGAATTACGACTTTGATGCGCTGAATCGCGTGTCCGCGATCCGGGAAAACGGGGCGACGAGCGGCGTGGGAGTGCTTGCAAGCTACGGATACGACCCGTTATCGCGGCTCACGGGCATCACCCGAGGCAACGGAACGACGTCCGGCATGCAGTACGACTTGGCATCGCGCCTGCAGACACTCAGCCACGATGTAGCTGGCACGGCACAAGATCTAACTGTAACTTTTGGATACACCCTTGCAAGTCAGCTTCAGACTCGCACGGGATCGAATTTACTCTATGAGTGGACGTCTGGGGCAGCCAGCAAAGCCTATGTGGCGGATGGACTTAATCGTTATACAAGTGTAGCGGGAGGCAGCTACTCCTACACCGACGGCCGCGGCAATCTGAACTCTGACGGAACAAGGACCTTCACGTATGACGTGGAAAACCACCTGCTGTCGGTTGTTGGAGGCGCGGGTCTAACACTTAGCTATGATCCCCTGGGCAGACTCTGGCAGACGGTATCGGGCAGCACGACGACACAGTTCTTGTACGACGCCAATCGATTGGTAGCCGAGTACTCGAATACCGGAACTCTGTTGCGCCGGTATGTTCATGGACCGAAAACGGATAACCCTGTGGTGTGGTACGAGGGATCCGGTCTGACAACCCGAAACTGGATCCACGCAGATGAACGTGGGTCCGTAATTGCTACCACTGGCGGAACGGGGGCTGCGACCGTATACACCTATGGACCATACGGGGAGCCGCCATCTTGGTCAGGGTCGCGCTTTGCGTATACTGGTCAGATCGAACTTCCTGAAGCGCAGCTCTATCACTACAAGGCCCGAGTCTACGATCCGGTGATGGGTCGATTTTTGCAGACCGATCCGGTTGGCATGCAAGATGACCTCAACCTCTACGCTTACGTTGGAAATGACCCAATTGATCGAATAGATCCTACAGGCCTGGACTGCGTCTCGAGTAAGGACAACACGACGACATGTGATGTCCCAGTCACAGGCAGCAGGATTCCGACCAAGATCACATTCGAGACCCCCAAAGGGGGCCTTCCCGCAGTGCTGAAGAGTTCAAGCCTGCTCGAGCACGCGTATGACAAGGAAACACCGCACAGCAAGTCCGATAGCTCTGTGCAACAGTCCATGGTGAACAATCCAACACCCGGTAGCGAGGACAAGCCAGCCACGGAGCAAGGAACAGCGAACAACGCCACACCGGGTGGTGCCAGGGGAACGGTTGCGCAGGCCGTCGCAACTCTATCCTTCGACGACCCGAAGAGTCCGGTTATGAGCTATTCCTTTGTGGATAGCCATAAGAATACCTGGGTCATAAACGTGACGCAGGCAGCGCACGGGCTGCATTTTGGATATGTGTTGCGTGGTTCCGTGAATGGGGTTGCGATATCGATTGGCGAGGGGTGGAATTGGAAGCAGACGAATTGGGGCTCGTTGGGGGGGGCACAATGGATAGACGACATTTGGTATCAACAAAATCAGAAGAATATCGATGAGGCTAAGTAGTAGGAACCTCCTGCGTAGCCTTGTACTAATTGTTGCAATTGGCGTACTTCTCCTCCCTAGCATTGCGATGGCGGCAACCTACACGTCAGTGGACCTCAACGTGGCACTTGCAGCAATATCGATCTGTATATGGGGAGCTAACAGGGTACCCAGACTTAAATGGGTGTGCGCTGCATGCGCCTCGCTCCTGATCGCTGTACCTCCGTATCCTTACTGGCTGAGCAGAGACATGGAGCGTGGGTGGTACTTTCATCCCTTTTACGGTTTCAGTCTGCAAAACACGTTGTTCCTGCGATCTCTCGGCGCTTACTTAGCTGCTTTAGCACTGTTCGCGGCGATCTTCTGGGCTCTCTCGAAACGAGTTCAGGTCAAGCCCTAAAATGCGCAGCGCCGCGTTTCGATTTCTATCACCTGCGAAAGGCGAACGCGCTCGCAATCCGTTCAAGCGCCTTGATCAACTGCGCACGCGTGCGACTATAGTCATCTCCGTCCCGAGGCATACGTGTTCCTAATAACTCAGAAATAAAGCACGCGATCGGCGCCCTAATTATCCCGTCATACGGCTATGCCGCGTAAACAATCAACGGCCCGTGTCAACAGCTAATCTGGCGTCTCCTTGCGTTTCCGGAAATGCTTAATTGCTCGGATCAAAAGCTCATTGATGGTCGTGTCTTCGTCAAGCGCCAGGCGCTTGAGATTCACGTAGTCACTCTTTTCCATTCGAAAGGCGACTTGTACCCGATGTTCCGCCTTATGCACTACGGCGTCTTCCTCGAGGCCATTCGAGCTTTTATCGGTAGCTGTTGTATTTTCCCGCGGGCCTCGGGCTTCTTTCGGCAAAGGTTTATCCATGTAAACACCCCCAACTGCATGCATCAGACATAAGAATGCGAAAACGTCGAAAAAAGGCGCAGGCTGATCCAAGCGAACTCATGGCCACATTAAGTGCGGCCCTTGTTGTATCTGTCGTTTGCTAGCTGATCAGCTCACCGGTCAAAAGCTGTAATCCACGGACGCTCAGGTCGCGCGCACGGCGAACATCACACGCCTTAGCATCGTGCAATAAGTCTCTCCACACGGCCGGTAAGTGGGCCCAACGGGGTCGCACAAATCTAAAGCGATGTACAGCGAGGTTGTCGATCTCTGTGAGAGAGAGTTCTGTGATCATTTTGGCGACTGCTGGTGCGATGCCCAGCAGGCACGGCTCATGGGTTTGAGCGCGCAAACTGTGCCAGGCGAGAACGAGCGTCGCCCGAGTGAGCTGAACGGCACCGGAACGCGGAAAGCATCCCTGCCAGGAAGGGGTAGGTAAGGCCAGTTTCGGGCGCGCTTGGACCGTCTGCCACCACGGGGCGTTTGAGAACTCGAGATCGACTAAGAGAAATGCCTTGGCCGCGGCGCGACGGCGCATTTCAGGGGTCAATGCCTTCAGGGTCTCGCGTAGCGTGCTGACAAGCGAAAACGAGCTCTCTAATGGTCTTCGTGCGGCATCTACCAACAATTCGATGCACTGGCGGTTGACGTCTTGAAGCGGCCCAGACGCGCTCGCCTTCGTGCTCGGCGAGGGGATTGGAAAAGCAGTTGCGCCGCGCTCCGTGAAAGGGGTGACTACAGGCGGACACAGCCGCACGCCGGAAGGGCGCGAATCCTTACGCTGAGGTTCGCGGGTCGATGCCAAGGCAGGTCTCACGTCCAGGCGGCAGTGCGAATTGTTCCAATAGGTTGTTGTATTGTAAAATACAGACGCTGTAATATATATATCAGTTAATTCGTGAGTGAGCAACGGTCTAGGACTCATTGCGAAGGGGCAGATCGAATGAGTGAAAGCCTAAAGGTCGCCGTTCAGGCGGCGGTGCTGCGCTTGCTGGAACCCCTGGTGAAATGGCTGCTGGAGGCGGGCTTGGGCGTCGGAGATCTCCAGACGCTCATCAAAATCGCCTATGTTCGGGCGGCGCGTGAACAGGGGGTGAGTTCCGGCGCTGAACCCACGCGTCCGAACGCCTCACGAATTGCGGTCGTTACTGGACTGACACGGGGTGAGGTTGCGGTTCTGCTGAAATCCGGAGCCGCTGACCAACCTCGGGATCACGGTCGGCAGCGGACAGAGCGCGTTCTATCGGGGTGGTGGAACGACCCGGCTTTCCAGGATTCCTCTGGCGCCCCGGCCGTTCTTCCGCTGCGCGGAGGGAAACGCTCATTTGCGGCGCTGGTTGAGCGCTATAGCGGGGAGCGTTGGCTCGTCGCGACGATCCTCGATGAGTTGCTGCGGGTGCGAGCAGTGCGAAGGCTGGCCGACGGCCGCATCGAGGCACTGAGCCGCACCTATGCCACAGTGCGATGGGATCCGGATGGCGTGGCGGCGTTCGGGGAGCAACTCCAGGAACACTGCGCGACACTTCTGCACAACCTTAAGTACCCCACCCGCCCCCGTTATGTACGCCGTGTGCTGAACGCGCGTCTGGATCCCAAATACGTGCCGATGCTCACGAGAGATCTCGAGCAGCAGGCGGAAGCTTTGGCAGACTCGATGGACGATGCCCTAAACGATCCCCGCCAGACAGTGCCCGCAAAACGTGATGACGGCGCGGCCGGATCCCTGGGAATCACGTTTTATGTCTTCGAAGCTCCGCCGGACGAGGTGGGAAGCGCGGATGCGCCTCGTGCGCTACCGCGATCGGACGGTTCGCGCCCCGCACGGGCACGCCGCGCCCCGCACAAGGGGCGGTAAGCAGCGATGGTCACCAAGGTTCGCGCTACCGCGAGACCTCAACGAACTGAGGAGGCCTCAAGCTATTCCCGCGAATTCCTCGAGCGCCTTGCCACCGTATTGGTGCGCAGCGGGCACTCCCCCAAGGCACTCGTTCGTGAGTTTCGCGACGTCTGCAGTCGGATGAAGGAGCCCGCGCACCCCTGGGATCCCAAGCAGCTCGACTACTTCGCAGATATTCCGCACGTCATTGCACACTGGCATGCCGATCCGCAATATCTGGACTCGCGGGGTGCGCCCGTCCCCTTACCGCTCCGCGGTCGAGGTCCTTCGCTGTACGAACTCATCGAACGTGTGTTGCCGGGCGAGAATCCGGTGGCAGTTGCCGAGACGCTTACCCGCGTGAAGGCCTTGCGCCGCCGACGCGGCCTTTACGTCCCGCGCGACCGCGCATTCACCTATCCGAGCGACAGCGCGCGCATTCATGGTCTCACTGCGCTTCTGGGGATGCTGCGCACGGTCGAACATAACGTCGTGGGCCGCGGCCGATCACCCACCATCCTGGAACGAGCGGCAGTCAATCCGAGCTTCCCGGTGAGTGCGCTGCCCGCCTTCCATCGGCGTCTAAAAGCTCTCGCGGCTGAATTTCTGTGGAACGTCGACGGCGACATGCGGCGCCATGAAGACCGGCACTCTCGCCGTCCGCGAATCCGACTCGGCGTCGGGGTCTTCGCGTTTGAAAGGCCATTCCGGCAGTCCGATCAACGCCAAAAAATAAAGTCGCGAAAAAAAGCGATGAAACGATCGCGAGGTAAACGCTGATGCCTCCTACGCAGCCCAAGCGTAATAGGGGGTCTCTGCGCCTTCGCGCGGGGCGGATCCAGTCCTCGACACTCGATGCGCGCGCACTGGAAGCCGTAGAGCGGTTCGTACGCGTGTTGGCACGTTGTGGATGCACCCCGGAGGACATTGCACGGGAAGCAGAGAAAGCCTGCCGGAAGATTCCTCGGTCGTTGCCCTCGAAGGCCTTAGCGGCGCTTCGAGAGATGGATGACGCGTCACACGTGCTAACACTCTGGTTTTCCGATCCGGCGTACCTCGATTCACGGGGCAACCCGTTGCCGTTGCCACTTCGCGGGGCAGGGGGCTCTCTGGAGACCCTCGCGCGACGCGTCGACGGAGGGCTCGACCCCCGGGACGTACTGCGCTATCTCTCGCGGCGGGGTGCCTTGCGACGCCTCGGCACGCGCTACGTGCCCAAGGATCGCCTGCTCTCACTGCGAGGCTCGGGCGGCCCAGACAACTTCCGTCATCTGAGAGGCCTTTTGGGGATGTTGCGGACACTCGAGCACAATGGTCAGCCCAAGGGACACGTTCCGGGATGGTTTGAGGTGTTCGCGGAGAACCCCAATTTTCCGCTAACCGCTCGGGAAGCGTTCGACCGACGACTGCGTCGCATGGGAATGCGCTTTCTCTGTCAGGTCGACGCGGATATGCATCGGCGTGAACGGGCACGCAGCTCCGGTGACGGCACCGTCCGGATGAGTGTGCATGTCTATCGCAGCGAAGAGCCCGTGGCGGTATCCCGCCGCGCTTCAAAACCCCGGCGGCGCAGGTCCGGGTAGCTTCCGGTGCGGGTACCCCAACATGCGAGTCTCGGATGACCGTTACAACCGCGAGATGCGCAGTTTTCATCTGGCGCTCAAGATGCTCCGCTATGAGGCACGCACCAACACGATTTGCGCCTGGACCGGATTTACCGGCGAGCGGGTGCGCAACCTCTCGAAATCTCATCGGATGGACAAAACTGATCTGGAGGCCGGCCGTCACCGCGGGCCTTCGCCCCGGCAACTCGGGCATCTGCTCTGCAACTCGGGTTGGCGCAGCGAGATCTCGGCCATGGCGGGCCTGTGTCGCGCCTTGGGACTCATCCCGACGCAGCCCATGCCCGATGCGCGCACGCGCCTCCCCGGTATTGAGAACGGCGAACGTCTCTGTTACGCCTTCGAAGTGTTTCGAGAGGTCGTCCCGCAAGCCCGACTGACGCTCGAGCAGCTCGTACTGATCGTATTTGCGATCGCCGAGGGCAAACAGTGGAGCCTGGGACATTGCACCCGCTGTCGTGCCGTCATTTTGGTCGACCATCTCAGCGTGACGCGACATATCTGTGCTTACTGCGATAAGGAGTTGCGGGCAGGGAATGCTGCCGAGCGCGGCGCGCTCGTGGAGACCGATCTCGACCGTGAGACGGCTGTGCAACAAACTCTGTTCTGAGTCACGGCGCATCTAAATCGAAAACGCGCGCAGCACCGCGTAATACAGCGAAAGCAGCATGACCGCCCCCGCGGCGCAGGCGAGCATGCCCCAGAGCGGAAGCCCGCCCGGAAGATGAATCAGGGCGTAGAAGGCCGCCATCAGTGCGAAAAGCAGCGCGAGCCCTGCCAAGACGAGCCGAAAGATTGGTTCGAAGACGATCAGTACGGCCAGCACTGGCAGCCGCACTCCAATCCACAGAGCGCGAAGCACGACAAGGACAAAGCTTCGTGCCTCGAACTCTTCGCATCGCCTTACGGCTCTGACTTGATCGGTCATGCGAGCCACCCCTTGACCGGAATGCGATTGAGGGTAGTCGCGTTTTGCTCCGCGAGCTACCGGAAATTTCTGATCACGTGATCGAAAAAGCTCAGCGACCATCCCTGAGTATTTGGGGTCAGGCCGGGTAATTAGCCGGAAACTTCCTCACGTTTTTGGCCAAAAATCCTGAAAACCCACTCTCGCCGGACTCTCCGTCCCGTGGTGGCATGGCACTTCCGGTGTTGGGGACAACAGAAGGAGAACAGCGATGACACTGTGCGTTTCGAGGACACTGGCACACGCGCTCGCGGTCGCCACGGCACTGATGATTCTGTGGCTATCGCCGGACCTGGCCTTTGCCCAGGCGTCACCGTTCATGACCGGCGCCACATCACTGCAAACGAACATCCTCGCCTGGCTCACCCCGGTCGCGGTCATTCTCGTCATGGTGCTCGGCGCCATGGCGATGGCGAACCGGATTTCCTGGGGTTGGTGCATCGCCGCGATTCTCGGCATCGCGATCTCCTTCGGGTCGACCCAGATCGTGACTTGGGTCCGCGGGATGTTTGGGGTCTAGAGCCTCATGACGGAACCCACCGCAGGCCTTATTGCCGATCCGCTGTTCGTGGGGGCGACCCGGCCGCCCATGCGTTGGGGCGTGACCTATTCGGCGCTCCTGGTGAACGGAGTCTTCACCATGGAGATCTTTCTCCTCACCAAGAATCTGCTGACCCTCGCACTGGCATTGCCGATCCACGGGATCTGCGCGCTCTTGTGTGCACGGGATGCGCGTTTCTTTGATCTGGTGCTCCTGTGGGGGCGGACTCGAATCCCGGCGCTGCTCGCGAATGCACGATGGTGGAAGGCGAGCACCTACACGCCTTTGACGCTCGACTTGCCCGACGTGAGCGGGCGGCGCCGGACCCCGGTTGAATGCCCAAGCTTGACGGCTTTCGGAGTGCGACGGCGATGAGCGCGCTGCCTCGCTACCGCCAGGCGCGGCGGGAATCCCCGACCGAGCCGCTCGTCCCCTATACGGCCCATGTATCGCCGCACATCGTGAAGACCGCACTCGGGGACTACGTGCAGGTGTTTCGGTTGAGCGGGGCGAGCTTTGAGTGCGCCGATGATGAAACGCTCAACACCTGGCACGAGCGGCTCAACGTCCTGTGGCGCAACGTCGCGAGCCCGCAGGTCGCGGTATGGACGCACATCATCCGCCGTCGCGAGAGGACCGGCGTCGAAGGCGAGCGCGACGCCTTCGCCGGTGCGCTCGAGCGCAAGTACCGCGAGAAACTCGCACATCAGACCCTCATGGTGAACGAGCTTTTTTTAAGTCTTGTCTATCGTCCGACGGCAGGCCTGGCAACCTCTCTGGCATCGAAGCTCCTGAAGCGCGCGCACACGCGATCGAGCTTTGAACTCGCCGATGCGCTCGATGCCTGCGAGAAGCTGCGCGAGACGGTGCGGGCCTCGCTCGCGCGCTATGAGCCGGAGGTCCTCGGCACCTACGTGAAGGCGGGGAAGACCTACTCGGGGCCACTTAACTTATTTTCCACTCTTATTAATGGTGAGGTGCGGGAGGTCCCGCTGCCGCGGGCGCCCATCGCAGAAGTCCTCGCGACCTCACGCGTCTTCTTCGGCACCGAAGCGCTCGAGTACCGCCTGCCCTCCGGAACCCGATCGGGCGCCATGCTCGGAATCAAGGAATATCCGACGCCCACGCACGTGGGGATGTTCGATGGACTCCTCTCGGTTCCGTTTCCGTTCGTGCTCACGCAATCCCTTGCCTTTCTGACCAAGGCTTCCGGCCAGGCGCTGCTGCAGCGGCAGTTCAATCGCATGGTGAACGCCGGGGACTTTGCGATCTCGCAGGCCGAGGAGCTCAAAGACGCACTTGATGCGCTCACCAGCAACGAGTTCGTGATGGGGGATCATCACTTCTCGCTCCAGGTGATGGCGGACGATCCGGAAGGGGTGCCCAAGGGTCTGGAATCGTTGCGCGGGGCGGCCGAGGAGGCACAAGCGCGGCGCACCAAGGCGCTGAGCGATCACGTGGCGCTTGCCCGGGCACACCTGGCGGATACGGGCATGACGGTGGCGCGTGAAGATCTCGCGCTGGAAGCCGCGTTCCGGGCACAGCTACCGGGAAATTTTCCCTTGCGGCCCAGGAAGGCACCCATCACCTCACGCAACTTTGCCGCGATGGTGCCGTTTCATAACTACCCGGCCGGGCGCGCAAGCGGCAATCACTGGGGCGAGGCGCTCACGGTGCTCGTGACGAGTGCCCACTCGCCGTTTCATTTCTCGCTCCACGCGAGCGATCCCACCGATCCTGAGGGCGGTTCACGCAAGGACACCGGCCACACGCTCATTTGCGGCCCGACGGGTTCTGGAAAGACCGTCTTTATTGGTTTCCTGTTGGCGATGCTCACGCGACAGGGCGCCGCGCAGGTGATCTTCGATAAGGATCAGGGGCTGGAGATCTTGATCCGTGCCCTGGGCGGTGCGTACTGCCCACTCAAAAGCGGGGAGCCGACCGGATTCAACCCGCTCAAACTCCCGCCGACCCCACTCAACGTCGAGTTCTTAAAGACCTGGCTGCGCGTGCTGGTACGGCCGGCGACGGGCGCTCTGAGCGTTCGCGAGCAGGCGGATCTGGATCAGGCGTTGCGCGGCACGCTCGCCCTGGAGCTGTCCGCGCGCCGCCTCTCCCGGCTCGTGGAGTTCCTGGATGCCACGGATTCTGAAGGACTCTACGCGCGGCTCGCCCCCTGGTGTGCCGCGGCCCGCGGGGACTACGCGTGGGTATTCGATAACGAAGAGGACATCGTGGTTCCCCGACTCTCGGGCCACGCCATCGTGGGCTTTGACGTCACGGATTTCTTGGATCACGAGGTCAGCCGCACGCCAGTCACGCTGTATCTCTTTCATCTCGTGCGTCACCTCCTCGATGGGCGACGGCTCGTGTGCTGGATGGATGAGTTCTGGCGCCTTCTGGCCGATCCCGCGTTTGAGAACTTCGCCAAAGACGGACCCAAGACCTGGCGCAAGCTCAACGGCGTCATGGCGCTCGCCACCCAGAGTGCGAGCGACGTTCTCTCCAGCCCCATCAGTCGCACACTGATCGAACAGACCCCGACCAAGGTGTTCTTCCCGAATGCGGACGCCAACGCCGAGGACTACATCGCAGGCTTTGGGCTCACCGAACGGGAGTTTCGTCTGATCAAAGAGGAACTCGAGCCCGGTTCCCGCCGGTTTCTCATCAAACAGGGCCATCAGAGTGTGGTCTGTGAGCTCGACCTCAAGGGCTTCGAGGCCGAGCTCGCCGTGATCTCAGGCCGACGCAGTGCGGTGAGTCTCATGAACCAGCTGATCGCCCGTCACGGCGCCGAGCCGCACCAGTGGCTGCCTCAGTTCTCCGAGCGGGTCCTGCATTAGTAGGCCCGCTCTTCCTTCACTCTTGAGAGGTGTCGCATGTCTCCCAAAACCATATTCAGCGTCTTCTTCGTCGGGCTCCTCGCCTTCGGGGCTATCCGTCCGGCGCAGGCCCAGTTCGCCGTCATCGATATCGCCTCCATCGTGCAACTGGTGCAGGAAGTGCAGGAACTCGAACAGCAGGTGGCGACCGCCAAGAGTCAACTGAGCCAGGCCCAGGCCGAATACGCCGCCATGACGGGCAACCGCGGCATGCAGCAGCTCTTGAGCGGCACGGTGCGCAACTACCTGCCGGCGGATTGGACGCAGCTGTCGCAGGTTTTGACGGGCTCCTCGGGAAGCTTCCCGGCGCTCGCGAGTGAGATTGGGACCCTCGTGAGTACGAACGCCATCCTCACGCCGGCCCAGGTCGCGTTGCTTTCTCCGATTGAGCAGACCGCGCTCAGCGCCGCCCGCCAATCCCCCGCGCTGCTGCAGGCGATTGCACGGACCGCACTCACCAATAGCAGTGACCGCTTCGCCTCCTTACAGCAACTGATCGGCACGATCGGCAGTGCGGCGGATCAGAAGGCTTCCCTGGACCTCAACGCCCGCATCGCCGCCGAGGAGGGGATGCTGCAGAACGAGCAAACCAAGCTCCAGGTGCTTTACCAAGTCGCCCAGTCCCAGGAATGGGCCCGCTTGCAGCAGGCGCGCGAGCAGGCGATTGCCGATCAGGGATCACTCCGGCAACTGCCCGCGATGGGACTGTAAGAGCACACGGCCATGGGCTTCTTCGCCGAATTCAATACCTGGCTGAATGGGCTCCTCGCCGGTTACATCGGCGACAACACCGCCCGGATCGCGGGCGCGCTGGAGCCGGCGATCGTCACCCTGGGCGTCATCTACGTCATGGTCTGGGGGTACCTCGAGCTCACCGGGCAGATCCAAGAACCCTTCATCGGCGGGGTGAAACGGATCATCACGCTCGCCGTCATTTTGGGCTGCGCCTTGGATCTCTGGCTCTACAACAACCTGATCGTCGATACCTTCTTTAATGCGCCTGCGGAGCTTGGCGCCGTCATTGTCGGGGCCTTTGATCCGGTCGGGATCGTCGATCAGATCATCTTTGAGGGCGGGGATGCGGCCAACCTGCTTCTGCAGAAGGGCGGCATCCTCAATGGGAACTTCGCCTATTACCTGGCCGGGTTCGGGGTCTATCTGATCGTGGGACTGACCGCGATCTACACGATCTTTCTTCTGACCCTATCGCGCATTGCGCTCTCGGTGCTGCTGGCGCTCGGGCCGCTTTTCATCGCGTTGCTGCTCTTTGATTCGAGCAAGCGCTTCTTCGAGGCGTGGCTCGCGCAGCTGGCGAACTACGCGTTCATCACGATTCTCACCGTCCTAGTCGCCGCACTCATGCTGCGCGTGGTGACGGTTTCCGCCCAGCAAGCGGTGAGCGAGGGTGGGGCGATTCAGATCGCGCACGCGGTACGAGTGTGCATGGCGGCCGGCCTTACCTTTCTCGTGATGCGCCAGGTCATGCCCATGGCCGCAGGTTTGGCCAGCGGACTCGCCTTGAGCAGCTTTGGCGTGGTGAGCGCGGCCTTGGCGTGGGGATTCGGAAGCTGGGTGCGCTCGACCGGACAGTTTGCGCGAGGACTCGCGGATCGCGAGACGAGTCGCTGGGATCCCTGGAGTCGTCAGCTGGGACACCGCGTGCGTCGCAGCGTTCAGCGCGTGGCCTCCCGCCCTTGGCGCGACAACCAGATCAAGAGGAGTGCGTAATCCCATGAACGGTAAGACCCTTCTGTTCGCGGCGCTCGTGCTGCTGATGAGTGCCTGCAGCGCGCACCCGAAGCGCGTGGACTGCGAAGCGCATCTGACGCCGATTAATCCGCCGGCGCACCTCAGCGGGAGCACAGCACATCCATGAAGCCGGATCCTGAGCTGAAAGGCTATTTCGAGGAGGCGGCGTCCTGGGACGCCGACGCCCGCGCGCAGGGTCGGCGCATGGTACGCCTCGCGCTCGGCGTTGCGGGCGCGGGTTGGTTGGCGGTCTTAGTCCTTGCCGCCGCACTTATGCTCCTCATGCCCCTGAAACGCGTGGAGCCCTTTGTGGTGCGCGTCGATAACGCGACCGGAATCGTGGATGTGGTCCCGGTCTACTCTGGTAACAGCGGAATGCCCGAAGCCGTGACGCGCTATCTCCTCACGCACTACGTGACGGTGTGCGAGCGCTTCAACTACTCAACCGCCGAGAGCGATTACGAGGAGTGCGGGGCCTTTCATACCGCGCAGCGCAACCAAGCTTGGTACGCGCTCTGGAATCCCACCAATCCTGCCTCCCCTCTAAATGCCTACAAGGACGGCTCGAGCGTGCGCGCCCAGGTCACCTCCGTGAGCTTCTTCAAGCGCTCAACCGGAGTGGGGGATCTGGCCCAGGTGCGCTACGTGAAAGCGAAGCGGCCGGCGGGCAGCGTGAATGAGGAGACGACCCACTGGATCGCGACGCTGCAGTACGCGTACGCAGACCCTTCCACGGATCCCAAGTTGCGGGGCTGGAATCCTCTCGGCTTCAAGATCGTGGACTTCAAACCCGAACCCGAAGTGCTGACGGATGCGCCCTCGGCCGCGCTCGCCACCTCGGCGACGCCCCCCAAACCTTAAGGAGTTCCCACGTGAGAATCTTTTTTTGGATCCTTATGGTCGGCCTCGCAGCGCAAGCGCTCGCTGAGAGCGTGCCGTCGCCCGGTCTTCAGGACGCTCGGATCCGAACCACCCCTTATAGCGCCGATGAGGTGTATCGCCTCACCGGGTTTGTCGGCTATCAGACGGATCTCGAGTTTGAGACTGGGGAGACCTTCGTGGGTCTCGGGGCCGGTGACATCGAGGGCATCTCCTTCGTGGCCCAGGACAATCACCTGTTCCTGAAACCCAAAGCCGCGAAGGTCGGCACGAATCTCACGATCGTGACGTCCCGGCACACGTATCAGCTCGACTACTCAGCAAGCGCCGCCCATCCGGATGCGAGTGAGGAGGTGACGTATGTCCTGCGCTTCACGTACGCGCCGGCGAAGGGCGCGGCAGAAGAGGGCAGTCGCACGCTCGATGCCGAGAAGCCACCGCCCCCGGAACATCGATTACTGGTTCTGCGGCGATCGCTCGCTCGAGCCTACGGCCGCGTCCGATGACGGTCTGCACACGCGACTCACCTTTGCGGCCAAGGCCGAACAACCCGCGATCTTCATCCTGAATGACGATGGCACCGAATCGCTCCTGAACTTCAGCATGGATGAGGGGGATGTGATCGTGCACCGCGTGGCGCGCCGCTTCATCTTGCGGCGCGGGACCCTTGCAGGGTGCGTGGTGAACAAGGGCTTTGTCGGCACAGGGGAGCGCTCGATGTCCCACACCGTCTCGGATCAGGTCGAGCGCACCGTCCCGGGAGCACGTCCATGAACGCCTTCCCACGGGAGCGCTCGAACGAGACGGCCTCGCCCAGCGGGGCGGACACGGCGACGCCGGAAGCCAATGTGGAAGAGCCGATCGCAGGAGACCGCGGGATTCCGTCCATCAACCGCGCGCGATCGATGCAGTCCCGCATGAGTAGTTTTCTTGCGATCACACTCATGTCGGTGCTGGGGGTGGGGCTTCTGACCTGGTACTACGCGAAGGCCCTCACGCGCCCGGCACAGGCGCAGCACGCCGCACAGACCGCGGCTAAGAACCGCGCCCAGGGAGAGATGGCGCTGCCACCCCTGGGTCCGATCGAATCCCCGTTAGTCCCCAAAGCGCCGCTGCCCTCGGCTCCTCCCGATCCGACCGCCCTGGAACGAGCGCTCGGACCGGCGCCGGCGCTGCCCGCCGCAGTGGCAACCCCGATGGGCCTCCCGCCACAGAGCGCGACCGACGGCCTCGCTCCGAAATCCCCGGGCGAACTCGCCTTTGAGCGCCGGCTCGCAGGTCCCGCCTTCGCTCGCTTGTCCAAGGAGGAGAGTGGCTCGATGTCGGCGACGTCTCCCTCGCTCGATGTCGCGGCCTTTGCCGGAGCGCGGGCGTCGCAAGGATCGGGGAGCGAGGCCGGGGAGACCGGTTCTTCCCTGAATACGCTGCTGCGACCCACCGTCACTCCGGCGGTGGCGGCCTCGCTCTTGCCAACCCGACGGTTTCTGCTCGCGAAGGGCGCGTTCATCGATTGCACGCTCGAAACCGCGATCGACTCCACCTTGCCCGGCATGACGACCTGCATCACGGCCACCGACACCTACAGTGCCGATGGCACCGTCGTACTGTTGGAGCGCGGGACGAAGCTCGTCGGAGAAACGCGCGGACAGGTGCAACAAGGCACCTCCCGGATCTTCGTGCTTTGGAACGAAGCACGCACGCCGACCGGGGTCGTCGTGCCCTTGAGTTCCCCCGGGACGGATGAGCTGGGTCGCTCGGGGCTCGCGGGCGAGGTGAATCGCCATTTTTGGGACCGGTTTGGTGCGGCGATTTTGCTTACCGTCATAAACGGCGCGGTTCAGGGCGCTGTGAATTCGCAAAACAGCGGCGGCTCGGTGGTGGTAAGTCCTACGACCTCGACCGACGTCATGACGGAAGTCCTGCGCGGCACCCTCAATATCCCGCCCACCATCACCAAGGCCCAGGGCGATCGCATCCAGGTGTTCGTGGCACGCGATGTGGATTTTCGGCCCGTCTATGCGCTGCGGATGGTGAACGCTGGAACGTCCTCCGCGGGAACCCCATGAACGCGGTTCCCGCGGAAAGCTCCTCCGTATCGGCGCTCGAGCTCAACTTACGCGCGCTGCGCCCGATTCTGAGCGATCCGGAGGTCACGGAACTCTGCATCAACCGACCCGGGCAAGCCTTCATCGAGACGCGACGCGGCTGGGAGTCCCGACCGTTGCCGTTTGCTGACTATGACTGGTGCCGGCGCCTCGCGAAGCTCATTGCCAATTCGACCCGGCAGCGGATCGATGAGTCGACCCCGCTCCTGTCCGCTTCCCTCCCCACGGGCGAGCGGGCGCAGATCGTCCTACCGCCGGCCACCACCGCCGGCACGGTGGCTATCACGCTACGCCGTCCAAGTCGGGAAGTGTGGTCGATTGGGGAACTGGCGCAGCGGGGCATCTTTCGCAGCACCCGCCGCTCGAGCGCGGCGCTGGATGACACGGAGCGCGAGCTCCTGAGGCTCCTCGCCGCGCACGAGTACGAGTCGTTCATGCATCTGGCGGTCATCTCGCGCAAGAACATCCTGGTCTCCGGTCCCACCGGATCCGGCAAGACCACGTGGACCAAGGCCCTGGTCCGCGAAATCCCGGCTGCGGAGCGGCTCGTCACCATCGAAGATGCGCAGGAGTTGGTCCTCGATACGCATCCGAACCACGTTCGGCTCTTCTACTCCAAGGACGACCAGGGCTTATCGCGCGTGACGCCCAAACAGCTCCTGGAATCGTGCCTGCGGATGAAGCCGGACCGCATCCTCCTCGCAGAACTGCGGGCGGAAGAAGCCTTTGATTACTTGCGTAACGTCAACTCCGGACACCCAGGATCAATCACGAGCATCCATGCTGGAAGCTGCGAACTCGCCTTTGAGCAGCTGGTCCTGCTCGTCAAGCAGAGCGCTGGCGGGCGCGAGCTCGCGCGGGTGGATATCAAGGGCCTCCTCTATCTCCTCGTGGATGTCGTGATCCAGTTTGGCGTCGAACAGCACGAGCGCTTCATCAAGGAGATCTGGTATGAACCCGAACGCCGGCGTCGCGGCTTGGCAGAGGCCGGCTAGCGCCGCCCCGGGCAAGATTCTTAAGCCGCTGCTTGCGGGCGCGGCGGCGCTCCTGGCGGGCGCTTATCTTTCGGGGTTCTTTTTTCTCTGGTCGATGCACGCGGATCCCCGACGGGCGACACCGCTCACCGTCCCCCAGTACGGCTACTACTACGGCGACCGACCCGCCATTCAACGCAGGTTGTGGGGGTCTTCGACCTTCGCGTTCGCCCTCATCGTCTTAAGTTTCGGCGCGTACCTCCTGCCGCGCCGTCGGGCGTTGCACGGCGATGCCCGCTTTGCCAACCGCGCCGAGATTGCGGCAGCGGGATTGCTGGGACACGAGGGCATTATTTTAGGTAAGCGCGGACGCCGATGCCTGATGCTCGCCGGCCAGCAGGGCGTCGCGCTCGCTGCGCCGCCTCGGGCGGGGAAGGGCACCGGGATCGTCGTGCCCAATGCCTTGAACTGGCCCGGCTCCTTGGTCTGCGTCGATATCAAGCGCGAGAACTGGACCATCACGGCGGGCTTTCGCGAGCGCGCAGGACAAGCCTGCTATCTCTTTGATCCCTTCGCCGAGGACGGACGCACCGCGCGCTGGAATCCGTTCTCCTACGTGTCGCGCGATCCGCTGCGGCGTCTGAATGATCTGCAGCGTATCGCCGAGATGCTGTTTCCGGACCCGGCGACCGGGGATCCGTTCTGGACGGCGTCCGCCCGCTCGCTCTTTCTAGGAATCGCGCTGTACCTTTTCGAGACGCCCTCGCTGCCGGCGACGATCGGGGAGGTGTTGCGCCAGGGGATGGCGAGTGACGATGAAGGGTTCGGCCAGCACTGGAAGCGTCTCATCGAGGGACGCAACCACAACACGCGTCCCCTCTCATCCCAATGCGTCCGGGCGCTCTATGACGTGATTGACTTGGCGCCCGTGACCGCGAGTTCCATTCGCAAGACCTTTACGAGCCGCCTGGATCTGTGGCTGAACCCCATCCTCGATGCCGCGACCTCTGAGAGCGATTTTGACCTTCGCGAGCTGCGCCAGAAACCCATGTCGATCTATGTCGGGGTGAATCCCGATGACCTGCATCGCTTGCGACCGGTCCTCAATCTCTTCTTCCAGCAGGCGATCGGCCTTCAAACCCGGGCGCTCCCGGAACGAGATCCGCGGCTCAAATACCAGGTGATGATGCTCTTGGATGAGTTCACAGCTCTCGGGCGTATCCCGATCATTGCGGAAGCGATCAGCTATCTGCCCGGTTACAACGTGCGGGTCGTGCTCGTCATCCAGACCCCGGCGCAGCTGCGCGAGGTGTACGGCATCCACAATGCCGAGACGATGCTCAAGAGTCTCGCGGCGCGGATCGTGTTTGCGCCGAAAGACTTCTCGGATGCGCGCGAGATCTCCGACGAGCTCGGCTTCACCACGGTGCGGGCGCGCACGGTCTCAAAGCCCCTCGATACGTCGCTCGAGCGCCGGGGAGGGCGCTCGCGAAGCCAAAGCGTGAGTGAGCAACGCCGGGCCCTGCTCCTGCCGCAGGAAGTCAAAGAGCTGGGCGCCGAGGAAGCGATCGTCTTCTACGAGGGGCTGCGTCCGATTCGCTGTCGCAAGATCCGCTACTTTGCGGACAAGCGTTTTCGGCGGCGCCTGCTGCCGGCGCCGCTTTATCCCACCCCGAATCGGCGTCGGCCGCCAACCGTTCCAAGCCGCTTGACAGTTGACCAGACCCCCGCCGATGCGGTCCCGGCCAGCGTCCGCGTCGTGGCTGCACCCTCCAAGGAGCCCATCGTGATCCGGGACGGAACCGTGGCGGATGTGGAGCGGATCGAATCCCTCACCCGCGAGGACTTCGCGGCCGATCTGAACAAGGTCGAATTTCCCACGCATGAGGGTCCGCCCTCCGATGACGAGCTGCATGTCGCGGCGCGGAATCTCGTGGACTCGATCAAGGCCGAAGGGAGCGTAAACCGTGGCCGCTGAGGATGATGTGAGCCTCGGACGAGACGACAGCAGCTCTTCCGAGGTTGCAACCGCGGGAAAGCCACGTAAACCTGCGCCCGCGAGGCAGGCGGTTCGCGAGACGCCGCCCAATGCGATTCAGGCGAGCCGGCGTCGGCGCAAAGACCGGACCGGCGCCACGTCGGAAGCGGCAGCGGCCGAGACACCGCCGGCGGCCGATTCGACAACGAAGCCCTCGAACCTCCGGCGGGCGGACTCCGATCCCTGGACCGTGCCGCAATCCGTGCGCGATCGGTTCGTGCAGGAGGGCCACCGGTTTTACTTCCCCGACGGGGCACCGGCGTTTAAGGATCTCGGACGCAAACTGACCACCGCCAGTGAAAACACTCAGCTGGTGCATAGCCTGCTTGAGATTGCGCAGTCCCGGGGCTGGACCGAGGTGACGGTGACGGGGACCGACCGCTTCCGGCAGGAAGCCTGGCGCCAGGCGCGCCTCGCCGGCCTTTCAGTGCGCGGCTACCGGCCAAGCGAGGAAGAACGTGCGCAGGTGATCCGCGCGCTAGGGCGAAAGCTGCCGCAGCCCACCGAGCGGGTGGACTCCGTTTCCCTCGAGGGCGTGGCCGCGGCGCCGGCGGTGCCGGCTGCCGCGCCCGCAATTCCCGAAGGGCCCGCTCCGAGCCGTCAAGCCGAGCGCATCGCCGGGCGACTGCTCGATTTTGGGAAGGATTCCTATCGCCACGATCCGGATCGGGAGCCCTCGTACTTCGTGCGACTCCAGACGCGTGAAGGCGTGCGCGAGATCTGGGGCAAGGATATTGAGCGCGCGGTGGCGAAGTCGCTCACCCAGCCGAAGCTCGGGGACGAAGTGGTCCTGCAGCGCACCGGAAGGGACGCCGTGACCGTGCGCCGACAGGCGCGCGACGACTCCGGGCAGCCGACGGAGCGGCCCGTCGAGACCTTCCGCAATCGCTGGGTGATCGAGAAGCAGGAGTTCTTCGAGCAGCGCGCTGGAGCCGCTCAGGTGGTCCGCGATGCGGCGATCGATGCGAGGCAGGCCACACGGCAGCACCCGGAACTGGCCGGCACCTATCTCACCTTAAAGGCTGCAGAGCTCGTCTCGCAGGCACTGCGCGATCCGCAGGATCGACGGCGATTCGTCGCTCAGGTTCGGGGCGCGCTTGCTGAGGACATCGAGCGCGGTGAACCGCTGCAGCCGGTTCGGTTGCGGGACCGCGGGGCTCTGGCGCGGGAGAAGCCTGTAACCGAGAATGCCCGCATCGGGCCAGCTCGATGACCTGAAGAACGCTATGAATGCCCCGGTTAGCATTGCCACCCTTCGAATGGAAGACTTGGTCGCCCAGATCAGTAGCGGCGACATTTCCCCGGGAGCCGGCTCCGCCGGCGCTGTCGCCCTGGCACTCGCAGCCGCTTGCGCAAGCAAGGCGGTGTCCGTCAGTTTGAAACATCGGCCGGACGAGCTTGAACTTCAATCCGCCCTCGCTTCCTTCGCCCAGATCGCGCACCTGGCTTTAAACGACGCCGATCGCGACTCAGCTGCATTCGAAAAATTCATCCGAGAGAGAAATTCGGCTGCAGTCGATCGGCTGATTTGCGAGGGCGAGAATCTCGGTCACTTGATCGCTGCATTGGCGACCGCGATAGACGAGATCGAGGCGAGGATAAGACCGAATATGACTGGGGACGTCGTCGCGGCTAAGGCCCTGATAGACGCCGCGCGCTGCATTCAGGAGCGCAACGAGGCTGAGGCCCTGCAAGTTGGCTGACGAACTCACCGCGTCGCCCACCGCCAGACAGTGGCCTTGACCTAATGGGCAGGGGTCTAGGCCCCTATCCAGTATCGTCTCGGTCCGGTTACTGGATTTACCGGCCGCTGCCCCTCTCGTTACGCTTCCGCCGATGGGAAGGGTGACCGGTCAGTGGCAGTGCCGCATTTGTAATTTTGACCGGTGGCATATCGTGAGTGTCAAACGCAAAAACGGAAGTCTCTACACCACATCGTTCTATGCCTGCTCGGGATGTTCCGCGATGTTTCTCAGTCCCGATCAGTTCAACGCTTTGGGCTCCGCCGCCCCGAATATCGAAATGCCCCGGGTGGTCTCATTGCCTGCCCGTGGGAAATAGTCCCTCGCTGTTCCGCGTCCGCGGGGCAGTCACGTCTCGCGCTTTGCACCAGCATCCGGTAGCCCGTAATGCCCTTATTACGCCTGAACGTCTATAGCAGCCTGTGAAGGTTCCGGTTCTGCCATCCATACTTTTACGGCCACCGGAAGCTCAGCTGATATAGCTGGGCCAAACACCAGGGCTTCGCCCTGCTTTAGCTTTGGGAGCATTAAACGAACATCTCCCCCTGTGATAGCTTCAAGGTAATCAAGTCCGGTCTGATCGACGCTTCGGAATGCGATTACGTTCTCGCATTGTGACAGCGCGCTCTTCGCAACCACTGCCGTCCGTTGAGAAATCAGGATTACCGAAATGCCGTACTTGCGTATCTGCATTAACAGCAGACCGATCTTGAACGAACTGTCACGTCCGGGAGCATTGAAGCCTAGCCCCGCAGGCTCGGGAATGAATTGATGGGCCTCGTCGATGATTATCGTCCTTGGAAATGGCTCTCCGGCTTGATACTCGGGTATTGCCTTCTGCAGGAGCCACTCGAGAAATTCGAGCGCTCGGTCGGCCGGGACCTCGCCTTGCTTCGGTTCAAAGACGGAGATACCAGGCGTGTTCATGTCAATCGTCTTGTTGAAGCGAGCAAACCCTCTCTTTCCGACGTACTCGCCCGTGAGGTCCAAAAGCGTCACGCACCTCGTCTTTGAGATCTTGCGCGCCAGTCGCTCTGCGAAAGTAGTTTTGCCCATTTTCGTCATACCGAGTACGACCACGTGTCCAGTCGCCGCCTCGTTGAGATCGATGAACACGGGCAATGAAGTCCCAATGACATTGCCCACAACCTCCAAATGGTCGGGAGGGTGTGGCGCTTCCGCGCCGCCGGTTAGAGCCGATGGTCCTAGCAGGACGGGTGCACCGGGAGGTGGAGTCCAATTGTGTCGTCGGAAGGAATACTCGGCGGCATGGAACACACCGAGCTGTGTAGCCTTCGCCCTCTCGAACAAATGTGCACCACCTTTGATGTCCGTACATTCGATACTGGCGCCAACGAGCTGGTAGAGCACTTCGGAAGTTTGACCTACGACAGGGACACCTACAACATGACCGGTTTCAAGCGGCCGAGTCGCGATAAAGCGCAGCTCCGTATCGGTGGAGCCCGCATCGACGGAACCAACGTATGTGACGTTTGGTTCATTCTTGTCAGTGCATTCGATTTCGATGTCTGCTACGAGCTGCTGGCAGAGTTCTGCTGTCGCTACATGAATCTGGCCCCACACATCTTCACGGCGTGCAATGCGCTTGATTACAAGTCCATCTCCTGACGCTGTACGAGAGCTAACCGTTACCCAGGTCCCCTGAGCAGGTAGTCGCGCCCCAGCTACTGTTATGACAGCCGGCCCCAAGACAGCTTCTACGACGCAGGTTCCGGGTCCCGCTGCGGACATCACCCAGATTCGCTGCCAATTAACGCGTCCGAGCATAGTGATGATCAGCCAGCACCCAGCGAGAATCCAAAACGAGTTTGAGTTGATTTGCGCGTAATTAACCAACGATAGGAAGAAGACCACCGAGTAGATGACCTGCGAGGTGGCGAGTTGCGCAAGCGAACGAGCGACCCGAGGCAAATCGACGCGAGTCTTGTCGCGGGATCCTTGGCCGGCAAGCACGCCGAATATTGCAAGCAGGCCAGCCAGTGCGAAAAGGACCAGGGCGGCGTTCCAACCTGTGGCTGACACTCCCTTGGTCGCGAAGACATACAGGAAGACGAAGGCTATTGTGTTAGCGATTACATCTGCCGGTCTTGGGTAGAAGGGCTCAAGAAGACTAGGGTTGACAACCACCGCGAGTAGACCGGCGACAAACCATGTTTCGTTGATTGCCAGGCGGCCTGTGACGAGATACGTAGCCGCTAATAGGACCATTAGCTGGATCGCCACGATGGTCAGTCGCCACTTAATAGCCATGTCTTGATTAGGTTCGGAGGACTTGTCGCTGGTCGATACAGCGACTCGTGGAGTGATGGGCGTCCAGCGAGGCCGCCGGGTGATCTTCCGCAGGCTGGTGTCGGTCCCTCCGGCCCGACCTTCGGCGTCTGAATCGCCGTATTACTTCGAGTAGGAAAGGCTTAGGTGTTTATGCTCTGTCGGCGCGCAGAATGTCAAGCACAACCCCGCGCTGGTTGGGGGCGGCCGCTGCGAGAGAAAAAGAGAAGTGGGGCGGGCTTGCGGTGCCCTTTGAGCGTATCACGCCGTTCTCGCCGTCAACGACGCGTTCGGGGACTCACGCGCCGCCTTGGGGCGGTCTTCGATCGTTGACGGCTGCGCTGCGGCGTGAGGAGCGGGCACCGGGCAATCCGCCCCGCACACAAAGGCCAGCCGTCATGACCACTCTTTACGTCCGCGATCAGTCCGGATTTCGGGAAGCTCAGCCGACTGATGTGCTGGATCGAGCACAGGCGCTACTGGCGCAGCGCTATCGCACGGGATCGCCCGTCCTTACAGCTCCCGCGTTGACACGTGAATTCCTTCGCGTCCATCTGGGCGCCTGCGACCACGAGATTTTTGGCGTCCTGCATCTGGATAGCCGGCACCGGCTGATTGCGGTCGAGAATCTGTTTCGGGGGACTATCGCCAGCGCCTCCGTGCATCCGCGTGAGGTCGTCAAGTCGGCGCTTACGCACAACGCGGCGGCGGTGGTCCTCTTTCACAATCATCCTTCGGGCCTTACCGAGCCCAGCGCTGCGGATGAACTGATCACCCGACGGCTGAAGGAGGCACTCGCACTCATCGATGTTCGCGTGCTCGATCACCTAATCGTCGCCGAGTCGATTTATTCCTTCGCGGAGCACGGGCTCCTCTAGGTCTGGCTTGTCACTCGGGTCGCGTCTGACAGGGATGTCCGGGCGCGACTCGATTCTTTTTATCCGAACGTGAGAGAGGGCGGCTGCCTGCGCCTTATGAGCGTATCACGCCGTTCTCGCCATCCAGGCCGGCGCACGGCCGCGGCGGCCGTGCTTGCAAGCGCGAAACGCGGCCTGCGACGGCTGCGCTGCGGCGTGACCGCCGGGAGGCGCAGGCAGCCTCGCCTGTGTCACTCCGGAGAGCCGATCATGAGAAGCACGATCGGACGCCCCCGCAAACTGTCCGACCGACAGGTGAGAGTCATTCTGGCCTGGCATGTCAGATTTCTGTTGTGGCGAGCCTTGCGCAAGACCCTCAAGTCTCAGCGGCAGCTGGCGAAGGAGATGCACGTCTCTCAGAGCACCATTGGTTCCGTGGTCCGCCGGGCAGGGCAATACAAACAAGCCTCGCCTTGGGACCGGCATCTGGACAAAGTTCGTCAACGAAAGCGTTAGTGGGCGGTGATTATGGAAGCGCTCTGATGGAGCTCGAAATCCGCCTCCGGCCGGACCGCGAGTCCGCTGCCAAGAGTGCTCATTTGGAACGTCGCGGTGACCGTCGTGCCTTGCGGGGGCGCGCGGACTTCGTCTTACCGATCGCGGGGCGTTTCATGGTCATGCGCTTCGCCGCGGATTTTTTTGCTTTTCGAAACTTCCTCGGAGGATGTCTTCCCGCGCGCGCGATCGCCAATTCTTTCGGGCCCATCGAAAGGTGGCGCTCGCAGAATTTTGACAGCGGGCGCGCAATTAGAGGGCAGCCTTCTATTTCACACTTTGGCATGGCGCGGCGTCCGGCGCTTCAGATCTTTTCGTCGTCGTCGTTGATTCCAGGGAGAACTTCCAAGTTCGTCCATTCGTTCCCGCGACGCTTGCCACCTTCTCCCCAACCAGACGGGTTCGGGGTGATTACCGATTCGGTCTTACCGCGCTCGATATGGATGCTGCAGAATCCACTCATCGCGACAGTCTCGCGCCCGCAGCTGATGCCCCCGTCTGAGAACGTGCACTTTCCCATAAGCCCCTCAGCTATTGAATTGCGCAATCGCCAATCCGAGCGCCGGCAGCCCCAGCCATACGATTATAAGGAGCAGCGAGAAAATCAACCCAATTTGGGCGATCTTGAGCTTACGAGTTCTTTGCGCCAGGACCCCCGTTAGCTCTTCCGCCGCCAGCGCATAGGCGGCGCTCAGCTCGCCCATGAGCGTCTCCGCTGCTGCGCCATCGAAAGCAGCTCCGGTTTTACCGACTAAGGCCTCGCATTTGGCGCAGGTGGACTTGGCCTCTGGCGGCGGCCGAACCTCAACAAAGACCGAGGCTGCCAAGGAGAAGATGAGAGAGGTCCCTAGGCTTAGGAGAGCCATGGCGGCGATTAGGCCGAGGCCGGGGCCTTGGACGGGCAGCTTCTCGACGCCATAGGTGACAAGGACAGTGATGAATACCCCTGCCGTAAGTGCAATCAGCTGTGCCTTTGTTTCTACGAGCGCAAGTCTGCCCTGTCCGCGCACGTAATCGTCGCGCGACACCTCGAAGGCAAATCTGAAGAGTTCGTCGCGGGTCATCGAAACTCCGGCAGGGGGCGCGTTCACGGACGGGTTTCAGAGGGTGGTTGTGCGTCGCGCCATAGAGTACGGCGGGTTCCCTTCCGCCGGGCGATCCCGGCGGACTATACGGCGCCCTTGTCCGAAAGCAATCGCCCTGGCGCTCTGCACAGGGCTGCAATGGGTGGGGCCGTCTTCGCAATCAGGGCGAGAAAATTGTGAAGTATTTGGGCAAAAAACACAGAAACGCAGGATAGCCAGCCGGCGGCTGATGTTTACACTCGATCGTCAATGGTCGCGCATCCGCTCATCGCCTCTCGCGTCACCCCAGAGATGAAAGCTCTGATCGGCGAGCTCGCCGAACGGGGCCAGCTCACGGAATCGGCGCTCGTGAAGCAGCTTCTTGAAGTGCTGCTGCGCACATCGACGCTGGCCCAATTTCCCAAGCTTGAGGCTCGCAAGCCGTCCACCCGTGACGCTCGGGTGTACGTGCGCCTGGATCCAGAGGACCGAATGATGCTGGCGGACCGGGCGGCCGCACGGGGCATGGCCTCCGGGACGTACGTCTCTGTCCTGATTCGTTCGCACTTGCGGGGAATCGTGCCGATCCCGAATGACGAGATGGCTGCCCTGAAGAAAGCCGTTGCCGAGCTCACTTCGATCGGCCGGAACCTGAACCAGATCGCCCGTGCCAATCATCAGGGGAGGGCGATCACACCCGGACGCGAGGACTTACGGGCCATGCTTAAGATCGCGGAGAGCCTCCGCGATCACTTTAAGGGCGTACTGAAGGCCAATGAGAAGAGCTGGCTGGAGGGTCATTAATGCGTCAGCTGATTGACATGGGCGGCGCAACTCTACTTTTAGACATTGCGAGCTATGCGCGCAGGGGGCCGGGACGACGGGATCGGTTGTCGCCGGCGGAGATCGAGCTGATCGGGAGGACGGTAAACCGAACGCCGGAAGTCATGGTGAAGGTCCTCACGCGCGGCGGCCAAGACCTCAAGGCTATTCGGGCGCATTTGGCCTATCTGAGCCGAGGAGGAGAGCTGGAGATTGAAACGGACGACGGAGAGCGGATATCGGGAAACAAGGTCGAGGAGGATTTGCTCGATGATTGGAACCTTGACCTGGAGGAATATCGACGCGATTCCCGCCTCGGGCCGCGCCAGAATCCAAAGCGCCCGAAGCTCGCACACAAGATCCTATTTTCGATGCCGCCGGGAACACCTCCCGATAAGGTCCTCAACGCGGTAAAGAACTTCGCCCGGGAGGAATTCGCGCTCAAGCACCGCTATGCAATGGTACTTCATACCGATGAGCCGCATCCGCACGTACACATGGTGGTGAAGGCGATGAGTGAACAGGGCGTACGCTTAAACATTCGTAAGGCAACGCTGCGCGAGTGGAGAAAGGAATTCGCGAGACATTTGCGAGTCCTGGGCGTGGCCGCCAACGCTACAGATCGCAGCGTGCGAGGGGAGATTAAATCCCCGAAGCTCGATGGCATCTATCGCGCGGAGCGCCGCGGCGAATCGCACCACGCCCACGCGCGAGTTGAAGCCGTGGCGGCTGAGCTGTCAAAGGGCGTGCTGCCGGTTGATCCGGGTAAGGCGAAACTGCTGCACACGCGTAGGGAAGTGGAGCGGGGCTGGTGGGCGCTTGGCGACATCCTGATTGCCGAAGGACGACCAGATCTCGCCGCACAGGTCCGACGGTTTTCGGCCCAGATGCGACCACCCTGGACGGATCGAGAATCGATCGCTGAGGCACTACGAAGGCATACAAGGGAGGTACGGATTCGCGACGATCCCCCGGCTCGATGAACGATGCGACGAAGCGAGCGCCAGGTACATATCGGGCAACGACAAGGCCTGTTCAAATCAGGGGCAGGATTATGCCCCGCGCTACCTGGTCACCGGCTGCGCCTCGGGGTGGCGATCGCAGCGTGATCGCAGGGGCGCATCAGACGCCAGCTGATGTGAGCTGACGCACCAGTGTCGGGCCGTCGATCAACTCGAACCTGAATTCAGCGGCGGCACGGGTGGCCTCGTCGGTGAAGGTGCTCGTGGTGATGATCATTCCCCGGCTCACGGTGTCCGAGCCGACGTCCGCCAGGTCGATCGCCCCCTTTAGGTCACGCACGACGTCCGGGCCCACGCGGCGGTGAGCCGCCCAGCACTTGCACTGCACGACCCACGACCCGCCGTCGGCGTCGATGGCATAGAGGTCCACCCCGCCGTCACCGTCCCGGTTGGCGGATTGATGGATCACCTGCATACCGCACTGCCTCAGGAGCCGTGCGCAGTCCTTCTCGAAGTCGAACCACGCCGGCCGCGTCCCCTCAGGTGCTGTCTCGAGCGCCTCGAAGATCATTCGAGAAGCTGATCGGCTGCGATAGACGCGAATCCGCTCAAGTTCGGTACCGCCCCCTCGCTCGTGGGGTCGCACGAACGTGAAGCCCTGAGGCAGGCTAAAGCCGTAGCGCTGTGCGAGGAAGCGCTGGGCGGCTGATGCCACGGTGGCTCTTCGAAGGTGAGGGGCCACAGAGTGGCGCGCACGATGAGAAGAGCCATCCGCGGGTTCCCCGGGTCGCTGCTCGAGGAGAGCACTCGAATAACGGACTCGTGGCAAGTAGATGATGGAACGGATATCGCGCGCACCGATCCGACGGCGATCGCGGCGCGAGGTGAATAGAGTCTCCCGCTCCTCCACGACGAGAAAATCGCGGACGATCGCAGCGGCAATCAGCTTCAATGCGCACTCGGCCTCAGTGTTCCACTCCGGCTCGCCCGTGTCAGGGTTGAGTCGCACGAGCTGTTGGGAGACGGCCTTTGGCTGCGAGTCGCCTAAGCCAATTGCGACGTGAAAATACCGATCCTTTTCATCGAGGAAATGACATGAGAACTCTCCGTAACGCTCAAATATGCGAAGCGCGACGAAGTGACCGAAGCGCACTTCGACCCGTGCACCCCACGGAATGGACCACTGCCGAGCCTCCTGTGCTTCATTGAGCAGCTGCTTGATTCGGTGCTCGGCCTCTTCAACCGAGCCATCCAAACGGACATCAACGAGGCTCTTGCAAAGGAGTTCGAAGGGCGTTGGAAACTCCGTGCCGCTGACTCGGAGGCCCATCTCAATGAGGTCAATGATCTCCAGTCCCCCGTTCCAAAGGCTCTCGATGTCCAAGAGCCGAGCGTTGAGATCGATCGGCATGCACTTGAGTTCTAGCCGCGATGCCCCGGCGTTGGTGAGCCAAGGTCTGCATGTTCCGGACGCAGTGACTCCTGCATCGCGTACTGCGGCGGCAAGGGTTGAATGCATGGCGGCGTAGACATGGGGGTCGTTCAGCTCATCGAGAACGCGAAACGCTTCTGTTATCCAAGCGTGGATCTCGGCAGGGGTCCTTAGCACCGAAACTGCGGCCTCGTGCGCGCGCTTCGCGGACGGTTCCGGCCCGGCTAGAGCCGCGAACAGGAGGGCGATCTGTGGATGCCGCTGCGGAAAGGTTTGAGCTTCCGCGGAAGCAGGAACCCGAGTGAGCTGTCCAGATGCGTCAAACCCCGATGCCTTGTGATCCAAGCGCTGGTCGTCGATGAGAACCTGAATGAAGCCTGCCGCCCGAGCCCGCGAGCGCCAAGACTCGTAACCCCACCTTGCGCGTGCCCGGTCGCTGTCAGAGAGGTCGTCGACCCACGGACCGTCGTAGTGCAAGGTCCGCCAGAAATCGGCCAGCGGCTCCGGCCAGAATGGAATTTCGCCGCCTTCGCTCAGGTCAAATCTCTCACGTCGGTCCGGATCAAACCGCACTGTTGTGTTGGAGTAGGGAATCCCGGAGAGCGGTATTTCCCAGAGTCGTTCGAGCGGCCCGCGATGGATCTCGGGAGAATCGGCGTCCGATCTAAACGTGGCTTCGATCCAAGGGCCTGCCTTGCCGCTTGGGAGGGCGATGCAAAAGCGCAGTCGTCCCTCTCGGCGTATCGCCTGGACGATGGGGTCGTCACTTGCGCGCATCCATCGCGCCGCGACTCCGGCCTGTTGGCGCAAGCCCATCACACTGAAGGAGACGAACATCGAGGGTGTGTTGTCCCAACGCCAGGCAAGCATCGCGCACCGCCCGGCGCGTGCAATCTCGGTCACCCAGCGAGCGTTGTGAGTAACGACTACGAAGCTTGCGATCCCTGTGTCACTCACCCAGCCAGGGCCCAAGAAGCACTCCGCGGGGGAGCTCGTCGCATATCGCGCAGTCAGCCTTGCCAAGACTTCTCGATCGAGCACCGGGTCGATCTGAACGCCATACGCGATGGGCGTATTCGCCATGTCGACATTGCGTTCTGACTCTTCGAGCACGGCGGTTAGTCTGCTGCGTGGGTCACAGCCGCCTCGATGGATGAGAGCATCTCAGTCATGGCGCAATCCCGGCCCTTGGACTCCTCATACAGTACGCGCCCCGTGGCCAAGCTGAATAGACCGGGCATCCGCCGCCCGTCTACGATCGAGCGCCATGGCTCAACGGCGGTGCCGGCTTTGCGGGTTCACCAAGTACCACCGCGTGGCAGTGTTCAGGAAGAACGGTCAGCGCTACGAGACCAGTTTCTACGCCTGCAGCGGATGCAGCGTCATGTTCGTGAACGACACCACGTTCAACGATCTGCATCCCGTCGCGCCGGACGTCGAAGCAGCGGCTGTCCTGGTGCCGCTCGGTCGGCGGCGCCGTTGCTACGCGTCGTAGCCCATTAGCCTAGTGTTCAGCGCGGTAGCGACGGCTTGCAGCACCTGCCGGAGCTGACGAGTGAACACCTCGCCGGCCGGAAGCGGTGTCGCATAACCCGCCTGCGGATAGCGATACTGGTAGGGATAGTCGTAGTAGTGATTAAGCACCGCCAGCCACAACAGGTCGAACTCAACGGTTAAGCCGCGGCGCGCTGCTGCCAGCCACAGCTCGTTGAGGTTGTGCCCATAGCCGCGCTTCAGCTCCGCGACGGAGACCCCAGAGTGAAGAAGGAACGCCTTTAAAGCCAGCTCAAGCCCGTGACTCGCGAGGAACCCGATCGGCTCCGGGGTTGCATGGTGCTCGATCAGTACGCAGGCCGCCACGATGTACTTCTCCGCGACCTCCAAGAGGGAGGCCGCTGTGGGCGGCGCGACTGGCCTGCTCGCGGCCTTGCGCCGCCGCTTCGCGGGGCCACGGGCAGGACCCGACATTACAGGCTGAATCCTTCGTCACGGAGAACATCGACCAGCGTCACGACCTGTATTTTGCGCGCCGCACAGACATTGGGAATCTTGGGAGCGGCGTTGGATTTAGCCCAACCTTCATACGCCACCACCTTGATCCCCGCTCCACCGACTTCAGCGAGGGCGATGACAAACGGGTCCGCCTGCGACTTCGTGGAATTCGGCTTCACCAAGCCGGGGTGCGCGTTAACGATCTCCTTGACCTTGCGTGCCTGCGTCTCGTCAACCTCGACGAACAACCCGTCTCTTGCACGGGCCCAGTCGTACAAAGCATCGCTCTGCCGCTCTAACTCGCGCTTCACCTCGACCGAGGCGCGCACCACACCCGACTCGGTCAGGGCCTCGAGCGCGTCCCACACCGGCGCGAACACGTCCGGCGGGTACAGCCGAACCCATGGCTCGATGAGGGCGCTGGTGTCGAGGCTGTATTTCAAGCGACGTCAGGCCCTCGCAGCTCCGAGGCTATCGCGCCAAGATGATCGAGCTTCGTCCCGAGGATTCGAGAGAGCTCGCTGCCCGTGATCATCCGGGAATCGTAGGCGTCAAGAACGAGACCGGTGAGCAGCCGACCGTTGCCCAACACAATCTTGCGCGGGACGGGAACGAACCCGCCCGCCTGCGCCTCACGATATTGCGCGTATTCCTCCTGAAATTGCTCGCGCTTCCGTTGGTAGAACTCCCGGGATGTCTTCCCGAGGATCAGGAGCCTCCGAAGAATTACTTCGCGGCTCGCTCGGTACCTGATTCTCAGTTGCGCAAGGAACCCGTCGGCCCATTCTGTCCTGCGATTGGCGCCCTGCACCGTGGGGTCAGCGAGCAACGAATCGCGTGGTGCCAACATTGCACCAGCGACATGGTTGCAAAAGGCTTCGATGTTCTCGATGTCACCGTGCCGGGCAGACTCCTCGGTATCGCACAGAGCCGACTCGTGGCGAGCCAGGTGCGTAAGCTCGTGGAGGAGCGTAAAGACTCGACCGAGCGCGCTGTCGCTGCTGTTCAGCAGGATCACGGGCAGAGGGAAGAGGGCGAGTGAGCACCCGCGCATCTCCTTGAGCGATACACGGCTCACCTGCATGACGAGCACGCCGTGTGCCTCGGCGGCAGCCCTCCATGCACGAAGCGCTCCATAGTCGTTCCAACGGGCTCTCTCAGCGAGTGTCACACCCAGCTGCGCGAGTAAGCCCGTTGCCGCCTGCTCCGGGTCGTCGCGCGAGGTGAGCGCGAGGTCGAACCTTGGTGGCTCGTCCTCCATGTCCGCGAAGATGTCGAGCGCCGCCTCACGCTTTGCCTGCGAATCGCGGATGGAGTTCAGCAATTCCGGCGCGGAGCGTTCGGTCTTGCGGACCTCGAATCGGCGGAAGTCCGTCGGCGCAGCTGCGGCTGCCGGCCGCTCGTTGAGGAAGAAGAAGCTGACAGCCCTGCGGTACACGTCCGCGAGCTTCCGCAGCTGGGAGATAGTGGGCGCCGAGGCACCAGCCTCCCACGCCGCGACCTTCTCAGGCTTAACCCCGATCTTGTGTGCCGCGGCCGACACGTCGAGGCCGCACGCGGTGCGTGCCCACTCAAGCAGCGCAGGGTTGACGATACCAGCGAGGGACGGGCCAGCCACGGCGCGATCCTACGGGGCCGGCAGGCGTTCGGGAAGCGGAGGCCACCGCAGAGTAAGAGCGGACACGTCTATGACGCCTTGGCCGGCCGAGTGCCCGGGAGCCGCTCCGCGCGGTAGGGCTTCGCTGTCGGCGCTCCTTAATTCATAGACTAGCGTTAAAAACACTTGTGCAGGATCAAGTGGTTAGTCAGCCGTCATGGTCCCCTTAAATCAGGACTGATACGCAGCTGCTCCTTAATTCGTGGACTACGCTCGAGGTGGCGTGACAGCGACCGCTATAATCGAGCGAATCGCGCCTAGGGATTACGCAGCTCACGCGCCAACATAGCGAGGTAGTCACCCGACGTCCGCTGCCTCGTCAGAATTAGCGGTTCCGCCGACACCCGCAAGCGTCGCGGTGGCAAGACCGCAGTTATTCAGACGTATGTGTTCCCGCAATTGTGGCTCATTCGTAGCGCAAGGCATGAACCGGCTTGGCGCGTGCGACCGTCAGCGCGTGTCCGAGCACCGTCGCCAACGCGACGAGAAGTGCTGACGCTCCAGCAGCAAGAAACGTCAGGGGGCTGAGACTAACGTGATGCCCAAATCCGTCAAGCCAATGCCTCATGAGGAAGTACGCACATGGCCACGCAATAAGGTTTGCCCATAGAACGGGACGCGCGAACTGCCAGACAAAAAAGCGGAGGATATCGAGCCGACTTGCGCCCATGGCTTTTCGGATGCCGATCTCCTTGGTGCGTTGTGCGGCGGAATGCGCTGATAACCCTAACAGCCCCAACACACCAATCACACCGGCGAGAGCGGTGCTGAGACTGATCGCCATTCGTTGCAGTATCACGTCGGAGTAGATGTCCTGCAAACGTTGGCTGAGAAAGCGCTGATGAATGCGTGTATGTTCTATCTGGGACCAGGCAGCATTAATTGCTGTCAGAGTCTCCGGGATTTGCGACCCCGTCAACCGAACGCTCAGCACAGAAAAAGAGATCGGGTCTACATAGAGTATCTGCGGGTAAACGTTTCTCCGGGTGTCCAGACCGAAATCCGGCGACACACCAATGATCTCGGACGGTCCCAGGGTGCCGGGGTTGGGCTTTGCACTCCAGCGCCGGCGATTCCAGGTCACAATCTGGCCAACCGCCTGAGCTGGAGAAGAAAAACCCAGTTTGCGCATCGCCGTTTCGTTGATGACGATGGAAGGGTTTCCCGTCGTCTCTCCTTCGACGAGGCGGCCATCATCGCCATGGTCACGATCGAAAAACCGCCCCGCCAGCGGCTGCAGGCCATAGAACTCCAGCGCGTTGTAGTCGACGGCGCCACTCACCATTGGAACTTCAGCCCCGCCCTGAACCCGTGCAGAAACGATCATTCCGCCGTCGTAAAGTGCCGCCTCGTTGGCGCAAGCGACCGCAGCGACACCAGATAGCGTGGCTACGCGGTCTTGAAAGGCTCGGCCGGAAGGATCGCAAGCGTCATCGATAAGAAGGATGCTGGAGCCGTCAACTCGCAGTTGGTTGTCGAGTGAGAACATCGTCTGGCGCCAAATCGTTACAGTGGTAACCCCTAGGCCAATCATGATGGCGAACTGCAGAGTGACTAGGGAGCGACGGACAATTCCGCCGGACACTCCTTGGGCAAGTGTACCCTTCAACGCCGCGGCCGGCCGATATGCAGATAGAACGAAAGCCGGATATGCGCCGGCCAGCAAGCCTAACAATACGGTAGTAAGCAGCAGAGAGCACAGGAGTACCGGATCGCCCAGGTAGTCGAAGGCGATTCTCTGCTTTAAGACAGAATTCACTCGAGGCAACAGCACTTCGCTAAGCGCTACGGCTGCCGCCATGGCCAAGGCGACATAGATGATCGCCTCTCCCAAAAACTGGATGATCAATTGGCTGCGAAGCGCACCTGATGCCTTGCGGACGCCGGTCTCAATGGCACGCTGGGCCGCTCGAGCAGTCATCAGTGAGACGAAGTTGAATGATGCCGAGATGATGATCAATAGGCCGATGGCGACCAGGGCGATGAGATGGCTCCTGTCGCCCCTCGGGGATATCGGTGATTCGGAGGGAGGTGAGAGGTGTAAGTCGTCCATGGGCGTTAGATGCAGTCCAACGGTGAACCCAGGTGGATAAACGGGGGCCTCGTGAGCGGCAAAGGCGGACAGCTCCTGTCGCACCTGCCGTACAGGTGCCCCCGGCCGCAAGCGGATGAAGGTATAAGCGTTCATCCGAAATGGACCCTGATCTTGCGTTAAATCATATAGCGCGAACTGGGAGTAGGCCGCGAGGCTCGAGCCGAACACCTCGCCCTTTATGTAGCTATTGGATGGCAAATCCTCTATTACCGCCGTCACTCGCAGCGCATGAGGTGTGTTGAAGGCAGTCGATACCTTGGCAGCATCGGTGCCCATGGCGGGGTTCACTTCTAACAGTTCACCCAACGGCATATCTCGACCGAAATACTTTCGCGCGGCCGTTCGGGTCAGGACGACGCTGTCGGGCGCGGCCAGCGCCGTTTGAGCATCGCCGGCTAATGATTTCAGCGGCATGATCCGAAAAAATGACGGGTCAACCCAGAGGAAATCCGTCTCTTCCGCTTCTACTTGATCGTGCCGAATATGCGGCGGATCGTACGGAGTCATGACCCGAGCAACGGTCGCGATCTGCGAGAACTGTGTGCTCAGCTTTGCTGCCAGGTCGGGAAACGAGAAATCCCATCGCTCTACAGGCAAGCTACTATTGGTGTAGTCCTTGGTCTCAGTCAGCAGATAGACGTCGTTATGGCCAGGGAAGAACCGGTCATAGCTCAACTCATCGTGCACGTAGAGCGCGATCAGCAACGCTGCGGCGAATCCCAGCGAAAGCCCGAAGAGATTGATTGTCGCGTGGATCCGGTTGCGTAGCAGGTTTCGAAGAGCCGCGGCGAGGTAATTCTTAAACACGGCAGACCTAACCCTCTGTGTTATCCACGAATCGGCCGTCGAGCATGTGCACGACGCGATGTGCGCGCCCCGCGTATTCCTCAGAGTGCGTCACCATCACTACGGTCGTGCCGCTTCTCGTGATACCGGTGAGCATGTCCATCACGGCGTCACCGTTCGCAGTGTCGAGGTTCCCGGTGGGTTCGTCGGCGAGAATGACTTTCGGATTTGCGACGAGAGCGCGGGCTACCGCAACTCGCTGTTGCTGGCCACCCGAAAGCTGCTTGGGCATGTGACGGGTACGATGGGCGAGATCCACGCGCGCAAGCGCTGCAGCTACCCGGTGACGACGCTCGGCGCCAGGTAGACCCAAGTAGAGAAGTGCAACTTCAACATTTTCGGCCACATTGAGGTCATCGATTAGATTGAAGCTCTGGAAGATGAAGCCGACGCCCCCGCGGCGGTGCACCGTGAGCTCGTCTTCTGAGCATCTGGCGACATTCTCTCCGCGGAACCAGTACGCTCCTGAGGTCGGGCTGTCGATGAGGCCGAGGATATTGAGAAGAGTGGACTTGCCGCAACCAGAGGGGCCCATGATGGCGAGGAACTCTCCCGCCTTGACTTCGAGTGAAAGATCGTCGACGGCCGAAGTCTCGACCTCAGTGGTGCGATAGACCTTGGAGATATGTTCAAGCTTCAGCATTCAACCCTCTATGGTGTAAGGACGACGCGATCGACTTTATCCAGTCCGGTGTAGTCGGACGTGATGACTTGTTCGCCGGCGGCAAGACCACTCAGAACTTCCAGCTGCTCGCTGGTGCGACGACCTAACTTGATTCGCCGTCGCTCGGCTGACCGGCCATCGGAGCTGACGACAAACAACCAGTCCCCTCCGGTACGTTCGAGGAAGGCACCCGTCGGCAGGATCAACGCTGGGCTATCGCCTCCAAGCTGCAGATGACCTTGAGCGGCGGCCCCCTCGACGAGCGCCGAAGGGCTCGGATCGTCGAAGTCAAGATCGATCCTGAACTGGCCGTTGTGGACTTGTGGTGAGACTCGACGCACGGTGAGGTTCGTCGGCTTGCTATCCAGGTCGACGGTCGCCGTTTGACCAACCCTCACACGAGTCAAATAGAACTCATCGATGTCGGCGATGAGTTTCATTCCGGTCTGCGGCGTCACTTCCGCTAAACGCTGACCTGGAGCGCGGGTCTCGCCCATTTTAAGGTCAATCGCCGTTACCTTTCCGGCCACAGGCGCGCGAATAACGAGGCTGTCGAGCTTGTCATGGACAATCGCGAGGTTACCTCGCAGGATCTTGAGCTGCTGGTGTATGTCCGGAAGCAAGCGTTCGCGAAGTTCAGATTGCCGTTGTCCACTCTGCGCCTGAATCGGCCTCAATCGTTTGTAGTACGTGAGTTCGTCGGTGACGACATCTCGTTGTTCGGTCGACACGAGACCTTTTGCGGCAAGTCCCTCGCGGCGCTCCGCGGAACGCCCCAGGCGGACCAAGTTGTAGTCGATGTCAGCAAGCGCGCGGTCATTCGAAAGCTGATTCTGTTCGAGCTCAATTTCATTCTGTTGTAGCTGTGAGATGGCTTGGTTCAGCTGAGACTCCTGCTGGATGACTTGAAGAGCGAGGTTCGTGTTGCTCAACTCAATCAGTGGCTGACCGGCCTGGACCATATCGCCGGCTTCCACCAGCACGCGGTCCACGCGTCCACCGTCGATGGCATCCACGTAGACGGTTTCACGCGGCACTACATTGGCCCGTAGCGGAATCAGGTCATGAAAGGTCCCTCGCTCTACTCTGACGTGGGTCACTTGTTCAATTGGCAGACGAAGCGTTCGCTCGCTGGCGCCAGCGATGAGCTTCATTGCTATCACAATCACTACAACGATCGCGACGCCGGCGGCCCCGATCTTGAGTCCTGACGGCCAACGACCCGGTGGCCACTGGCTGCGGGAGATAAGTCGATCCATCCTCGCGGGTGGCTTGGTGGCGAGCCTGAGTTCGGGTGCGGCCACAGACGGAGTCCACCCGGGTTAGCGCGGCTTCCGTTTGAGCTTGCCTGCGAGGACGGCAAGCTGGTCGGGGTCAACGAATCCAGCATCCACCAGACCAAGGAGCACGCGTTCAAGTGATCCGCCACAGAACCGCTCAACGATGCCCTGTACAGCCGTTGCCGCGGTCGTCTCCGCTGACTCCTTCGCGCGGTAGATGAAGGTGCCGCTCACCACGGAATGGGTCACATAGTCCTTTTCCTCGAGACGACGCAGCACCGTCCGGATTGTTGGATCTTTTAGCTTGCGGGCAACGCGCTTGCGGAGCGCAAAGGCGGTCATTTCCCCATGGGTCCAAAGGATCATCAGGAGTTCATGCTCCAGATCTCCCAGCGGCGGTAGGGAGTTTTTCATAGTTGTTACCTCTCGTAACGTGTTACGGACGGTAACACATTGGGGCGATGGAGTGCAATGCAACCCACGCTCGTGCCTTGCGGAGAAGATGGTCAAGGTCCTCAGCCGGACTACTTGAGTCGAGGGGGAGAGCTCGAAATCGAGACCGACGACGGTCAGCGATTCTCCGGCGAAGGGGTCGAGAAGGAACTGCTCTAGGACTGTGACTTGGATGTGGAAGAGCATCGGCGCAAGGCCAATCTTGAGTCGCGTTCGAGTCGACCATCACCCAAGCTGGTCCACAAGCTCATGTTTTCGATGCCGGCCGGAACTCCGCCCGTTGACGGAACTGGGACTGCGGGTTGGAGGTACAACTATGAAGGATTCCTGATACCGCGGTGGCCGGACGGCATTGATCAGCGAGCGGCGATCGTAGGGTCCGTGATTCGGACGGTTCCGCACAGTGGCGGGAAGGCGAAGGCGGGTTACGTCGCCTCGTTTGTAGCGGTAAAAATTGACTCTTTGACGCCGTGAGGCGCCGAGCATCACAACCGATCACGCGACCCCTTGCGAACCGGCAAGGGGTGGCAAGTGCGACCTAGGTATTGGTCCCGATCATGTAAGAACCCCAAGTGGACCGCGGACGAAGAGCGCAAGAATGAGGCTCTTACGATGTCGCATTTGCGGCCACGTGCTAAGTGCAATCGGGCCCCAATAAAACCGGCGGAACACCACTGAACGAAATTTGCACTGAGGCGACCACGCGCAAACGCACAAGAAATGCGAAAGCCCGCTGGTCAGTCGGCACAAATTCGGTGCAGTAGGGTACTCAAAAACACGCACTTTCACGCTTCGTTACGCACTGCTGCGCACTCGAGAATATAGCTAAATCAATGTGTTGCGTGGAGCGGCGAAGCGTGCTCAAGAGTAGGGCGCTCGTCTTTTAATCCGATGGTTAGGTAGCGGCCCGGCGGGGAGATTCGCCTGAATCTCGCGAGGAACCAAAATGACCGATCTTGGCAAGCGTATAGACGCGATTGACGTTCCGATTAAGTGTGGCAAATCCTCTCGAGATCTAAGCCGCACAATTGGGGAGATCCGCGCGCGGCCAAATATCATCTGCTCAAACTGCGGACCGGTGACGAAGGTCGATCATCGCGATCTCGATGCCAAGGCACAGCAAGGGAAGCGCGCATTGAGCGACTTTGCGCGAAATTTTTCAAAAACCATAAGCTCTGACCGAGGGAGCGGCGCCCCAGGCCTGCGGACTAGGCAGCCCAGGGCGCCTAATCACGGGGATCTGTTAGGGGGATCCTGATCCGTGACTGTTGCGAAGCGTAACGCGGCTTTGCTGCGCGACTGCGTCAAGAACTCTTAACCGCGAAATCGTAACCCCAAGGTGAGATAGGCGCGCTTCCCGAGACAGATAGCGGGGCCGGCTGTTCGTGGTCCTCTCTGTGGACGGGCTGGTGCTGGTGAACGGCGTGCACAAGGTATGCGCGCTCTATGCCCTTGCTTGACGTCGTGCTTCTACGCATTGCGTGTTGTGACCCGGCTAGAGGAGACCGGATTGAACCTCTAGGCCACCAGCCTGTCCCGAGACGAGGCGTTCAAGAGCACGCGCCGTGCTCTGGTGGCCGACTCAATGAACCCGAGAGTCGCAGGCCCCTGCGGATGCAGTCGATGTATCAGGTCATGCAGGTCTCGTCACCTCAAGAAAGGGATTTCTAGCACGCTAAGCACGTTTCGCGATTGTTGGCTCCGGGTCGAGCCTCCCGTGGTGCTAAGTCTTATGATGCACGTGGACTCACTGTTGCGTTCCGTGCGACTCGAGCAGCTGTCGCTGTTGGTCGATAAGATAGGCATGGATCGCGTCCACGTCAGCGTCGCTCAGTAAATCGCTGAACTTTCCCATACCCGCTGGCCCAAGAGCGCCGCTCAAAACAACGTCTTTGAACATCTGGTGAATCGTCGGCGGCAGCTCGAGCAAATCCGGCGCCGGGCCGGGTCCGAACGTATGACAGCGAGCGCATTCCTCACTGAATTTGACCTCGCCCCTCTTGATGTCGGCCTGGTCCGCGGTATTGGCCGGAGGCGCAATGATCGACTCTGGCTTGCGCAGCGCGGGCTTCGGCGCGTCGGCGCCACCGAGCTTGAATGCGATAATGTCGAGTACTCTGACTCCGGCCCGCTTCAGGACCTTGGCCCAGACATCCCGGCGGACGTTGCTGGGGTTCAGTGGCTGGCCGGTGCGCGTCGAGAAGAGCAGGGCACCGGGGTCATCGTTGGTGCGTTCCTGGTGCGCCTGCAGTTCAGCAACGAGCCAACCGGACAGAGCAGTAGTGCGGGCTCGGAGTCCCGGCCGCGGGCACGGAGTTGCACCTCTCTGTTGTCGCTACCGTCACCAGCTTCACCACGGCGGACCCGGATGCCGACGGAGATGTAGACTACTGCTGTGTGGTGAAGCTCAAGGAACTCACCGTGGAGAGCGCAGAGGAGCCCACCACCGGCCGCTCGCCTCGGGAGGCGATGGCGGGGAAGCTGTACTCGCGAGCGCTAAAGCCCCGCGGTGCTACGGGGCTATTTGGGGGCTTTGGGCTTCAGCGCATGAGAGGCAAATCGGTCCAGTTCGCGGAACGACCTCCGAACGCGCGCCTCGTGCTCCAATCGTAGTCCCTCAAGATCTGGGAAAAATGTAAACGGTCTCAAGCCGGATACGCGCAAGTAGTCATCCAGCTCATCGTGAAGATCCGCAGGTATATCGATCTTAATAAGTATCCGATCGCGGACGAACGCGCCATTGTATTGCCGATCGAGGGGCGAGAAGCTGTCGCCACTCAGTGTGAATCTTGACCTCTGCGCCAACATTCTAGTGTTGGCAAACATGGGAGAGACCGCCATCGTGGGCAGATCCGTTGAAGCTTGCGCGTATCGCGGGTGCCAATGGTGGGTGTTAATGGAATCCGCTGTGGTGATCTCATCGATGGACACTATTCCGTTTTGCTCGATCGTCTTCTCGTTGAGACGCTCTGGGTCGAGAGCCCACACTGTCGCCTGCGTTCCCTTGACTCTGTTGTGATGGGCAAAGAACAACGCGCATCCGAAGCTTTCTGTCCAGTCAAGCAGCCGAGTGGGTATCCCATAGTGCTGCATCGCGAAGATCACGCCCCATTCTGAGCGGCCCCACACATCCAGCAGCGGCCAGGCTTGATCCTTAAACGTCCTATAAAGCGTCTTATATTCGGCATACAGGTAGTCAACCATGGTCATCGGTGGATGAGCGATTGGCTCAACCATGTGGTTTACATGCCTGTGGAGTGTGGACACTAACTGCCACCGGGGGTCGCCGTGACCTCGATACCAGGGCATGGTCGCTGAGGTGCGGCGCATCTCTTCATCGATGGCGAGAACCTGCGCCAGCAGGTCATCCAGTTGCTTACTCATGACGCGCGACCATTACGCATTTCGGGACGTTTATCTACTTGGCCACCAAGGAAGAAAAGACCAAGGAACTGCCCCACGCTAATAAAGCAATCGTCGCGATGTCTGCGATCGCATCGAGCCAAATCCACTCTGACATCTTCTCGCACAAGTTCGTGTACCAGTTAATGCGTTTGGGTGCCGAATGTCTCGCGTACACGCCCCACTGGGTGTATTTATTGAGCAGCGTGACAAAGACTTGCAGGGCGATTGCGGCAGCGAAGATCTCCGCGACGCATGCAGCGCGCCCTTGTGCCGAAAGTTTGGCAAGTACTTTTTCATGAGTGAATAGGAAGGCTGGAACACCGACGCTGTACGCACCGAGCCACGCCTTCAGGAGCGCAGTCGAAGTGCTGTACCCCTCAAGAAAATCACTTACTTGGTCGGATTGATCGTGACTCGCCATACGTGCGTCCTGAGATCCCTTAATCCAGCGCGAAGCCTATCTCACCACTGGATGGACGCGCTGCAGCAATCGGCCGCAGCATACGGCCCGAAGTTCGAGGCGATGCGGAAAAGACCACGGTAGTATCTCAGAGGGGTGCTTTTCAGGGGAGTCTCCAAGCTAGATGTCGGGCGCAGGTGATGCGGTACGCAACTATCGAGCAGGTCTCGCCGCGCAATATGACGCGGAAGCTCAACGTTTTGCCCAATGGCAAGAGGACGCAAAAAGGCTTCGATTTGCCTGGGCCGAAGGCCATGACACGCTCTATAAGTACAAAAGTCTGAGCGGAAAATCCAAGGCAAAGCAGGTCTTCGACATCATCGAAAACTCGCGCATTTATTTCTCAGTGCCCAATCAATTCAATGACCCGCTCGACTGTTCACCAGTTTTCAAGCTCGCCAGAGATCCGCCTGACGAGGCTCTGATAGCTGAAATGGAGGCAGATGAGGCCGAGATGCGAGCTGCTGCATCGCCGGCCGAGCGGGCAAAGATGAAAAGAGCGAAGCGCGTCGGCGTAAGCGACTTGGCATCAGGAGTCACATTGCACACTAGAAAGGTGTTGCGGGCAGCCACAAAGATGTTTTGTCTATCTGCGAGGCATGACCATCCCCTACTATGGGCACACTACGCCGATAGCCACAGGGGTGTGTGCCTGCATTTTCGGTGCAGGCGAGGAAGTATTTTTGGCGCTGCTCGCGCGGTTGAATACCAGGAGGAGCGACGGCCCATCTTTATACCGCTCAGATACAACACGGAAGATCAAATCACAGACGCGATGTCACGCGCAAAAGCAAAATTCTGGCGTGAGGAAGAGGAGTATCGAATTATTGAGTTCGAGAGGTTAGAGGGTCGATTTGGTCGTTTTGAGCCAGAGCTTTTATGTGGCATCACACTCGGGATGGAGATCAGCAGTGCGAACCGCAAATCGATGTTGGCTGCAGCTGCTCGCCGGATACCCGCTATCGCGGTCTACCAGACTAATGAAGATCCCGACCGCTTTTGGGTGAGTATCCAGCGCATCGCTTAAGCCGAACTGATTTTCTAGGTGGCGTAATCGCGTGATGCCGCTGATGGACGGGCTCCGGCCGCCGCCTCCGAAAGAGCCGGACTCGCGTCGAGGTGCGCTCCTGTGGTTCCTGGTGGCGCTGCTGCTGATCGTGCTCGGGCTGATCCTGGTGCGCGTGCTCGGCAATGCCGGGCGACTGCGGGACTGCGTGATGTCCGGGCGCACTAACTGTGCGCCGATCGATACCACGACGCCCGGTCAGTAGCTGCCGCCGCGGCACGTGCGGGACATCACATAGCGCGTCCCCGCTATCACACGTCCCCGGCAGCCCTCAAAAAGCGCCGCGGGCTGTAGATTCGCCATAGCGCAAGCAGCCCGCCATCGGGCTGCGGCGCAGCATGAGAACGTCCGCGCGTCGTGCCAAGCTGAGCCGCATGAGCACCTTCGAGGACATTCGGCCACTCTCGTGACCTTCACCCTCACGCTTGTCAACGATCACGGCGTGTGGCAGAGCTCGGATCTCCGGCTTTCTGATCCGCGCACCGGCGCCCTGGTAGACGACTATTCGGTGAAGCACGTGGCGTTCAAGTGCCCCGACGGGTCGGCACTGCTCACCTACGCCGGCGTCGGCCGGGTTGGTCCAGATCATATTTCTGACGGGGTTCGCAGCGTTATTCGGGGTGAGTCCTACACTGTCGATCAAACGCTCTTGCGCATGCGCGAACGGGCGACACAGGACCTTGGCAACCTACTGTTTCGCGGGAATATCGCCCACATGTTCAGCGTGGGCGCCATCTCGAAGGACTTTCGCGGGGTAGTGCAGATCCGAAACTTCAGCGTTACGACAGAACGCGGTTTTGGTCCTCTCATGCGCGAATTCGTGACGGCGGCGCAACAACTCCCGGTCCCCAGTTTGGGAGTCGTTATTGCATGGCCATGGTGGGTATCGAGCGCCGATCTGTCGTTGCTGCAGAAGGTGGCTCCGAGACGGCCACGCAAACCGAAGGAATTTTTCGGGGTGTTGGCTGGTGTCAACGCCCGCACAGCGGAAAGACACCCCGCCGCCGTGAGCCGGCACTGTGTCCTGAGTTATATGCCGCGAGCAGGCGGCACGGTTACGACGGAGAGTTACGGCTTCCCGCCCGGTGCTCCCAATGTAGTGGCACCTTTCATCTTGTACGGCATTGACATGACGGACACCATGCGGGCACTGATGCGCGTACCCGAGGACTGGAAGGGCTCCTAAGCTTCAGCGTTCGCATCTCGCACAGTTCATACCTGCGGCCCCGATGGCTTTCTCACCGGACCGGTTTGCCTTTGTACTCGATGTCCTCCAACCCTGCCCAAATCCGGTCTTCGACCTTCTTGCAGTGCGGAGATGTGACTCGGAGGAGGGTCTCTGGGCGCTGTCGGTCAGGATCGGCGCCCGTATAAGTTGGGTTCGGCGCGATCGGCAGACCGCAGTGCTTACACCGCCAGGCACGGTAAGTGCCGGGCTTCATTTTCTTTGCGGTCAAGACGTAAAGAAATGGCCGCGGGTTCTCGCGCGACCCGAGCGGGATCGTGGGCGTCGCCATGATGGCGAAAGTCTATGCCGTTTAACGGCCGTCTAACGTCCCGCCAAGAACGGGCAGGATTGGGCAATAGTGGCCGCAGGATAAGCGCTTGTTTTTGCTCGTGCTCGGTGGTGCTCGGTAATGCCCGGCCGGGGCTGAATCCGCCTCCTAATTGCCGGGATTGGTTTTTACGCGACAAGACCCTAGCGACCCTTAAAATGGGGCGCGCGTTTACTGAAGAATGCATCGACGCCTTCTCGACAGTCTTCGCTGCCAACGGCTATTTGCTGTAGCCCGGCCTCGTACGCGATAGCCTCTTCGAGTGAACACTGCTGTGACTGGTGCAGTGCCCGCTTGGTGAGCCCATTGCAGAGGGGGGACAGCCGAGCAAGCCGCTGCGCCCACGAGACAGCTTCCACCATTAGTTGGTCGGCCGGAACGACTTCGTTGACCAAGCCGAGTTGTAGACACTGTGCAGCGTCGAGCCGACCACCCTCGATCATGAGTCGATACGCTCGCTTTCGGCCAAGTATGCGCACGAGCTCCCAGGTCAATCCTCCATCCGGTATCAGCGCGACCTTGCTGAAAGCGAGCTGAATCGAGGCGTCATTCGCCATAATGGCCAGGTCGGCCGCAGCTACGAATGCGACTCCAATACCTGCTGCGAACCCGTTTACCGCCGCAAGTACGACAGCATCGGTGTGTCGCAGCGCAAGCAGCACCGGGGCGTATTCGTATAAGAGCTGTGTGCGCGCGTCGCTCGAGACCTCGGCATTCAGATCAGCGCCGGTGGAAAACGAGTGGCCCGCGCCCGTGAGAATGATCACCCGCAAATCATCGTAGGACTGAATTTCCCGCAGTACCTCGTGGAGCCTCTTCCGCAGGGCGCCGTCGAAGGCATTGCGAACCTGTGGGCGATTGAGCGTGAGAGTGACGACGCCCCCCTGTCGATTTACCAGCAGCATCTCGGCAGCATCTGGTGCGACATTCGCAGACTCGGTCATAACGGGCTGTCCCTTATATAACGATCGCGCCTCACAGGAAGGCGCGCAGCTCCGCCATGAAGAGCTCGAATTGATCGTGCTGCGGCCAGTGTCCTGCCCCTGGAAAGGCGACGGTACGTGCGTTAGAAAAATACTTCGACCGGCCGTCAATGTCCGGGTTCGAAGCCCAACTCAGCTCGCCCGTGCAGAGGAGCGTAGGACAAGTGATTGCACCCCAGAGCGCATGCAGTTCTTCTTGCGGGATGTCGACCCAAAGAGTGCCGCGAACGTAGTTATCAAACTTCCAGCTGAAAGTGCCATCTTCATTTTGGCTGATTCCGTGGTCGGTTAGGTAACGGGCTTGTTCCTCACTCAGGTGCCTGTTTTCGGTCCGCATTCGGGCCAACGCTTCAGCGACGCTGGCATAGCGTCTGGGTGAGCGGGCCGCCATCGCTCGCTTTTCCTCTATCCATTTCTCCCATCTCCCTTGAGCGGGGATAGCCGCGCGTTCCGCCAGCATCTTGGGCGGTAGCCCGAGTCCTTCGATGGCGACGATCTTTCGTACGTTCTGCGGGTAGATCCCAGCGTAGCGCAGCGAAACGCTGCCGCCGAGCGAATGAGCGACGATGGTGACCGGCGCCAACTGTAACTGATGGATCAGCTGCGCAAGGTCATAGATATAGGCCGCGTGGGAATAGTCGCCGTCCGGTGACCATGCGCTGTCGCCATGTCCGCGCAGGTCCGGAACGATGACGCGCCACTCTGCGCGCAGTGCCATGGCTACCCAGTCCCAACTATGAGCATGGTCTCGACCTCCGTGCACCAGCAGCAGCGGCGGAGCGTTCGAATCACCCCACTCGAGATAGTGCAGTCGCAATCGCTGTGACAGGTAAGTCCGTGACGTGGGACCATTTTGCATTTGCCATTGCATCGCCGGCCTAGCTATTCATTGCTGGTGCTGAAAATCGTCGAGCCGCCATCGGACACGATCGCTTGCCCCGTCATGTAACGAGCAGCCGCGGAGGCCAGGGGGGCGATGCAACCTGCGATTTCGTCGGGCTCGCCGATACGGCTAATGGGGTAGTGTCGATCATGCTGTCGCGAATCTTCGGGTTTTCCCACAGCGCCCGGGCAAAATCAGCCCTTACCAGACCTGGGGCCACGGAATTCCACTCGGAAATGGGGGGTCCCACTTCCACCGCAAGGTCGCGCGCTATCTGGAGGCGTATTCACATTCGCTCGATAATGACGGCAGGCGCCATGCCTCCGCCGGCGCACATCGTCACCAGAGCGCGTTTTGCGCCCCTCCGCTCCAGCTCGTCGAGCGCTGTGCCGATCAGAATCGCGCCGGTGGCGCCAATGGGGTGACCGAGCGCGATTGCCCCTCCGTTCACGTTGACCTTCTCGCGATTGAGACCCAGGTCGCGGATGAATTTCTCCGCAACCACCGCAAATGCCTCATTGATCTCGAATAGGTCAATGTCCTCGACTCGCAGTTCTGCCTTGCGTAGAACTTTGCGTGCGGCCGGCACTGGGGCGTTAAGCATCAGAGTAGGCGAGTCGCCCACATTGGCCCATGCCACCACCTTTGCGCGGGGCTTCCAGCCGCGGCGGCGAGCATATTCCGGTGACGCCAGCAGCAGGGCGGCGGCTCCATCCACTACGCCGGACGAATTGCCAGCGTGATGGACGTGAGTGATCTCGAGCTGCGGATACTTCGCCCGCAACATCCCGAGGTATGTTGTGTCGTGCTCATCGAGCGGATGCGTCGCTAGCTCCGCAAACGAAGCGTTGAGCTTGGATAGCGCTTCCAAAGTCGTCGCCGGGCGCGGAAATTCTTCTTTGTCGAGTGCCAGCGTCCCGTCCGCGCGGCGCACCGGGATCAAGCTGCGATCGAAAGCACGTTCTGAGATCGCTCGCGCGGCCCGTTGCTGACTTGTCAGCGCCAACTGATCCAGGACGTTACGATCAATTCCTTCAAGCGTCGCAATCGCATCCGCGCATATACCCTGCTGGGGCTGGGGATGGCTCTCGCGCAAGCGTAGATTGTTGGAGTCAATAAATCGTGGAGGATCGTTGCCATCGTGGCCGTAGGTCGACATCATCTCCGTGCCGCCCGCCACGAGCAGCTCCTCCATTCCCGACATGATGCCCGCAGCCGCAAGCGTGAAACTGGTAATGCCGGATCCGCAGAATCGATCCAAGGTGACCCCGCTGGAACGCACGTCATAGCCGGCGTCCAGCGCCGCCATACGACCCAGGTCAGCCCCTTGTGCGCCCCGCTGCGAGCTGGTACCCCAGATCACATCATCGACATCGGACGTATCGAGCCGATTACGCTCAGCGATTGCCTTCAGAACGGTAGCGCCAAGCTGCTGCGGGTGAATACCGGACAATGCGCCTTTGCCGGCCTTGCCGATTCCTCGCGGAGTACGACATGCATCGATAATTAGAGCTTCTCTCACAGATTTCTCCTGGTTCTCGGACGCCGTCAGCGGCCCTTCCATTGAGGGGTGCGCTTTTCGGAGAAGGCCTTTGCACCCTCCTTAGCATCCTCGCTGGAGTAGATCGGACGGATCAATTGGTCCTGCCGGGAGAACATTTCTGTGGTGAGCCAGTCCGCGGATTCACCGATGACTCGCTTGCTCACGGCCACCGCCAATGGACCATTCGCAACAATTCTCCGCGCCATCACCTGGGCTGCGTCGAGTGCGCCACCTACGGGGCTGACATAGTTGATCATGCCTATCGCAGCGGCCCGGTGAGCCGTGATGAACTCGCCGGTCAGTGCGAGTTCCATGGCAAGGCGCGCCGGTATCTGGCGGCGGAGGCGCACCAGGCCGCCCGCTCCTGCGACGAGTCCCCGCTTAACCTCGGGGATCCCGAACTGAGCACTCTCCGCAGCGACGATCAGATCACAGGCGATCGCCATTTCGAATCCACCCGCCAGGGCGTAGCCTTCTACCGCCGCAATTAGTGGCTTCTTGGGGGGAGCCTCGCATAAGCCGCCGAATCCTCGCCCCTCGATAATGGGTGTCTCGCCACGCAGGAATGCCTTCAGATCCATACCCGAACAAAAGGTCCCATTGGCACCAGTCAAGATCGCAACGCGAATGTGTGGACTCGAGTCGAGCTCATCCATCGCGCGGGCGACCAATTCCGCCACGCGATGGTCTACAGCATTCCTGGCCTCAGGCCGATTGAGCGTTACCGTCATGACGCCGTCGTCCACGGCCGTGAGCACTTCGTTGCTCATTGCAAACCTCCGCTCATCAAGGCAGGGCTCCCGCATTACGCAGTCGTTCAATATCTGCCGGCCCGTATCCGACAGCTTCCAGTACCGCCTGGGTGTCGCTCCCTGCGGGTTGGGGCGCTTTCGGGGTAGCGGCCGGGGTGCGACTGAACCGCGGCGCGGGTGCGGCCTGCGTAACTCCGCCGACATCGATGAAGGTTCCCCGCGCCTGGTTATGTGGATGGCGTGGGGCTTCCTCCATCGACAGCACCGGTGCAAAACATACGTCGGTTCCTTCCATTGCTTTAATCCACTCGTCACGGGTCCGACTTAGGAAAACCTCCGCCAGGCGACGCTTCAATGCAGGCCAGTGAGCCTTATCTCTTTGGTGAATGAACTCTTTGGGATCGGATCCAGTGAGCCGCAGTAGCAGGCTGTAAAACTGCGGCTCTATCGAGCCGATTGCGATGTAATTGCCATCCGCCGTCTCGTAGGTGTCGTAGAAGTGCGCAGCGCCATCCAGGATGTTCGATTCGCGTTCGTCGATCCACTCGCCCTTTGCTTTCAGACTGTGCATTAGATGCATGAGAGCCGCAGATCCATCCAGCATGGCAGCGTCCACAACCTGCCCGGCGCGCGACTGCCGGGCCTCGAAGACGGCACACATAATGCCGAATGCCAGCAGCATTCCCCCGCCTCCAAAATCACCTACGAGATTGAGCGGTGGCACCGGCCGCTGACCGGCGCGTCCAATCGCGTGTAGTGCCCCGGAAAGTGCAATGTAGTTGATGTCGTGACCCGCGGCCTGAGCCAGTGGCCCACGTTGCCCCCATCCCGTCATGCGGCCATACACCAGACGTGGATTGCGTGCCATGCACGCCTCCGGTCCGAAACCCAGGCGTTCGGCGACACCCGGTCGCAGCCCCTCGATTAACACATCCGCAGTTGCGCAGAGCCGCAGAACGACTTCAACCGCCTCCGGTCGCTTGAGGTTCAACGCGATGGACTTCTTATTACGGGCGCTAATCTCCGCGAGACGACCCTCACTCGAGGATTGGCGCGTCACGGAAATGACCTCGGCGCCGAGATCGGCGAGCAGCATACCCGCGAACGGCGCAGCGCCGAGCGCCTCCAGTTCGATGACGCGTAGTCCGTTCAGTGGCCCCAAGTGCATTCGCCTCCGTTCACCGCGGCTGAATCCTTATGCCCCCATCGATACGAATACATTCCCCGTTGATGTAATCATTTTCGACCAGACAGATCGCGAGGTGCGCGATCTCCGCGGGGCGCCCCAGCCGTCTGGGATAAAGCACCGATTGGCCCAGAGTGGCCATCGCCTCGGGAGGTAATTGGGCAAACATCGGCGTATCGATCAGTCCCGGCGCGATGGTGTTGACGCGCACGCCGATATTGGAGAGATCTCGGGCCACAGGCAGTGTGAGCCCCACCACTCCCCCCTTGCTGGCACTGTAGGCAGCCTGCCCAATCTGGCCCTCATAGGCGGCCACCGAGGCGGTGTTGATTGCGACGCCCCGTCCGCCATCACTGTTCACCGGCTCGTTCTTTTGCATCTGTTCGGCGCACGCCCGCAGCACCATGAACGTGCCCGTAAGGTTGACTGCGAGGGTCTTGTCCCAATCGGCCATGGGGAACAAGCCGTTCTTGCCCACTGTCCGATGGGCACAGCCAATGCCGGCGCAGTTGACGCAGATATGAATTGCGCCGAATGCCCGGAGGGTCTGTCGGATACCCTCGGCAACGGATGCTTCGTCGGTCACGTTAACGTGAGCGTAGATGACTTTCCGGTCTCCCTCCTTGACCATGGCCTCGCCGGCGGAGTCCTTGAGATCGAAGATCGCAACCTTGGCTCCCTTATCGAGTAGCGCGAGCACGACGGCCTGCCCGATCCCGGAAGCTCCACCCGTGACGACCGCCACCTTGCCTTCAATGTGCATAGCGATTTCTCCGCGGCCTTTAGTCGTTTTCAAAGATCGAGCGAGCAATAATTTCCTTCATGATCTCGGAGCTCCCCGCATAGATTCGACTGACACGCGCGTTTGCATATAGATTGCAGATTTCGTATTCGCGCATGAATCCAGCGCCACCATGCAGTTGCACGCATTGATCGGTCACACGCCCTTCGAGTTCCGAGGTAAAGAGCTTGGCCTCGGCGGCGACCGCCGGGGTCAGACGTCCTGCGTTGTGCTCGGCCACGCAGTGATCGATGAACACCTGTGCGATATCTACCTCGGCGCGTAACGCCGCGAGCCGGAAGCGGACATCTTGCTGTTCTGCCAGCGTTTTGCCGAATGCCTTGCGAGCCGTGACGAAGTTCTTGGTGATATCGAAGGCCTGCTGCGCGGCGGCAAGGCTGCTGCATGCGGTCAGCAGTCGCTCCTCCGCGAGGGCCTGCATCAGGTAATGCATCCCTTTCGTGGGGTCAGCCAACACGTTGGACTGCGGTACCTTGACATTGGAGAAGAAGAGCTCGGCGGTGTCCTGGGCCGTAAGACCGAGCTTGCTCAGGTTTCGGCCGCGCGCAAACCCCTCCATGGCGCCCTCGACGAGGAATAGCCCGATCTGTCGCGGTCGCTCGGGATCGGTCTTGGCAGCGACGACAACGAGATCGGCAATGATGCCGTTGGAGATGTACGTCTTGGAGCCGTTTAGCAACCAGTGATCCCCCTTGTTGTCCGCGCGCGTCTTGATGCCTGCGAGATCGCTCCCCGCATCGGGTTCCGTCATCCCAATCGCCAAAATGCATTCGCCGCGGACGCAGGCAGGCAAAAATCGCTGCTGCTGCTCCCGAGAGCCGAAGTGCTGCAGGTAGGGCGCAACCAGCCGGCTGTGAAATGTGTGAAATAGTCCTGCTTCACCGGAGCTGGCATCTTCTTCGATCATGATCTGCTGAAAGCGAAAATCATCGATTCCGGCTCCACCAAAATCTGGCGATGCCCAGATAAGCAGGTAACCCTGCTCGCCCATGCGCCGATAAATCTCACGCGGGACGACGCCCGCGCTTCGCCAGCTTTCGCGGTGTGGCAAGACTTCCTGCTGCAGGAAACGCCGGTAGTTCTCGCGAAACACCTCATGTTCATCCGTGAAGCAACTACGTCGCATCGTTATGACACTCAATTCCGTTCGGCTAAGAGGCTGCTGTGCTGCGCAAGATGATTTTAAAAGTGCAGAACGGCCCAATCAGCCTCGTTCTGCGATGATCGCGTGAAGCCCGCGACTGCGGCGGTCCCTCCATCGATAGGAACGGTGATGCCCGTCAGATAGCTCGCCATCGGAGAGCACAGGAAGGAGACAACCTCGCCTACTTCGTCCGGTTTCCCCTTGCGACGCAACGGAACGTAGCGCTCCACGGCCGCTTTCACTTCTGCGGTATCGGGCAGGAATTGTGCGACTCCAGGCGTTTGAATGATGTCAGGCGCCACTGCGTTCACCCGTATGCCGTAAGCTGCGACTTCAGCGGCGAGACTGCGGGTGAAGTTCAACATCCCCGCCTTGCAAGCGGCGTAGACGGCAAAACCGGGCGCTCCCCGGACTCCCTCGATGGAGGAGATGTTCACAATCGAACCGCCCCGTTGACCCGCGATCATGTGCCGTAGCACTGCATGTGTCGCGGCCAGCATGCTGACGAGGTTGAGATCGATATGCTTGCGCCAGCTTCGCTCGAAGCTGTCCACAAACATTCTCTGGTGAACACCGCCGACGTTGTTCACCAGGATGTTGATTTTGCCAAACTCCGCGACGGTCCGATCAACCATCGCGGCGAGCTGCTCTGATGCAGTGACGTCGCAATGCACGAACAGGGTCTCGGCGCCTTTTGCTTTCAGCGCTGCCGCTACGCTCGCGCCCTTTTCCGCATCTATGTCAGCGATGACCGTCGTCGCGCCGCGCCGAGCCAGAGCACTTACGCAGCCCTCGCCTAAACCGTTGGCACCACCGGTGACAATTGCGACCTGATCGGCTAGGTAGGGTTCTGTTGTCATAGGTAAGAAGGCGCGCGGCCTACGTCTCGGAGCGTTTCAGAGCCTGCGGCGGCTCTTGATCGATCGGGGCGTGCTCATTGAGCGCGCTGTCCTTGCGGTACACTTGACTCGCCCGCAGGAGCAGAAGAATTCCCAGGAAGTAGGAGGTTATGACGGTGATTGTGAGAGCTGGGCGCAGTGAATTACTGCCCAACGAGGTCGCAAAGAGATCGCTCAAATGACCGATGATGTAGGGTCCGAGGCCGAGTCCTACCAGGTTGGTAATGGCAAGGAATACCGCGACGCCGGTGGCCCGCAGGCGCGTTCCCGAGAGATGCTGAATAAGAGCGATCGTGGGGGCCGGATACAGCGCAAGCACTAGGATGCTGCCACCTGCGGCCACCAGCGCCCAACCGAAGCTTGCCGAGAAAAACAGCGCTAAAGAGAATGGAATGTTCACGGCAAACGAGGCGATAACGACCCACCAAGCACTGCGCATATGACGGCTGGGGATCAGGTCCGGAAGCACTCCTCCGAGGAGGCTGCCGACCATGAAGACCGGTCCCACCACAGCCGCATAGCTCGGACCGACTGTGCTCGCCGAAAGCCTGAAGGTCCGCATTAGAAACGTTGCAGCCCAGGCGTTGCCGCCATAAACACCAATCGATGCAACGCTCAGACCGGCAAACAGGAGCAACAGCGAGGGCTTTCTCAACAGTGTCATCACGCTTGCACGCAGCTGCAGGCCCTTGGCTCGCGGTTTCGTCGGTACCAAGTGATCCTGTTGACTTCTGATCGTTGCAATGACCAGCAAGGCGAGAAGGATCCCAGGTATTCCTGCGATCCAGAACGCATACCGCCATCCCAGGCGATCCGCGATTAAGCCGCCCAGGGCCGCAGCCAGCGCCTGCCCAATGCCGCTCGCGAAAATGGGCAGGGCGAGCGCGCTGACCTTCCAACCGCTCGGCGAATACTCGGAGACTATTGCCTGGGTCGTGGGTAGACCCCCTGCCTCTCCCACGCCGACGCCGCAGCGCGCCAGAAACAACGAACCAAAGCCAGCCGCGAATCCGCACACCGAGGTCATGATCGACCAGAAAGCCAGCGATGCGGCCACAACGCGAACGCGTTGGCCCCTGTCGGCATATCGCGCAATCGGAATGCCGAGCAGACAATACACCGAGACAAATGCAAGCCCCGAAAGCAACCCGATTTGGCCATCACTTAAGTGCAGGTCGGCCTTGATCGCCGGAACGAGAATCCCCATCAGCGTGCGGTCGTAGTAATTGAGCGCAGTGCCGAGACTCAACAGGGTGATAACGTAAGGCGCGTACCAGCCCAGTCTATGTTTCACACAATCTCCAGCAACAGGTGATCAAATCCGAACTCATCGATGCGAGTGGCGGAAGGCTAGTGTTTTAGCCCTGTTGCAAACTGTTTGAGTTGGAATCCCGACATGTCGAAATCCAGGACGTCGAGCTCGCTCACCTGAGGTCCCGTCCAACCCTCAAGAAGCTTGTGTTGATGACAGAAGTGCTGGGCTTCCAAGGTTTGCCCCACATAGTGTTCTGCGGCGGGATCGGTGCACAGCCACCGTACGACTTTGCCGGGGACATTGGCGGGCGCGGCCTTGTTCTCCGATTCCATGCCGAAAAGGGTCTTGTAGTCCTTCTTCAGGGCTTGGGCCATCTGATCAGTCTGCGTGAAGCCGGGGTTGACGTTGAAACATCGGATACCCTTATGACGAAGTTCGACAGTGAGAAAACCGGAAACCCGCTGCAGCGCCGCTTTAGAGATGCCATAGCCCATTCCCCAGCCGCCGTCACCCGCCGGTTTCCTGGGATCCCCATACGCTGCGGCGGAGGTGATGTTGATTATCGTGCCGCCTCCCTGCCTGATCATCGCGGGAATAACGAGTTTGTCGATAGTTAGAGGCCCGAATAGGTTGGCGTCCATTTGCTTACGCAACAAATCGATCGGCGTGTCCACAAACCGATCCATGTGACCTGGACCGGTATAGCGACCGCAATGCACGACCACGTCAATTCTCCCAAAGCGCCCGAGCACCGTGGCGATCGCAGCCCCAAGAGAGGCCGGATCAAGCAGGTCCGCCACTACCGCCATGACCTCAACCCCTTCGTTCTTAACGAGGGAGGCCGTAGTCTCGAGGCTGCCGGGCAATGCCGACATGTCCGAGGCCTTGAGCGTATTTGAGTGCTCGCGCTCCTCGCCGTCGACGATAGTGCGTGCCGAAATGGCAACGTCGTAACCCGCTGCTGCGAGCTCAATGGCACACCACTTGCCGATCCCGCGGCTCGCTCCGGTAATGAACGCGACTTTTCGACTCATGGTGTTCTGCTCCTTGGCGAAATTACTCTCGCGTGCTCGTGGCTACGACGGTTCGGTACGCTTTGGCAGTTCGACCAACTCCAGCGTGTAACCGTCAGGATCTGTGGCGAGGGCCATAACCAAACCGTCCAGCAGCGGGTGCGGTGCCGCTTCTCGCTTGATTGGTAAGCCGTCGGAGCGAATTTGCTCGACAACGCTGGCGGGATCGGCAACGTACAGGATCAGCTTGACCGGATCGTCCCGGTAATTGTGTATTGACCCATCGGTATAGTGCATAAGGACGATTGGGGTGCGACCTTCAAAGGCCACTACGACCTCATCCATGTACGGGATCTTGAAGGTGCGCACCTGAGTCATACCAAGCACACGCGTGTAGAAGTCAACCGAACGGCTTAGGTCGCTGACACCGAGGCCGACCCCGCCCAAAGCATTTGCAGAACGACTCACAGACTATGTCCCAAGCACTGAAATTTACGAACGAGCACCGAGTAGTCGCTCCTCGAAACTCACGCGCTCAGCTGAGCTGACCAATCAACTCATCGCCTGCGCGCGCAATCGACTCGAGACCGTGGCGCACGTGCTTCCAGGGAACCACGATTACTCGATCCACCCCGATATCCCCATAGCGCCTAATGCTCTCGAGGGTGGGGGGAGCTTTTGTGTCAAGAACCGTTACGGAAAATGGCTGGGTACGATTGGCTTCACGTCGCAACGACTCCAAGTGGCGCATGTCGACCGCAGTCTTCTCAATGGACTGTGGCATCGGTAGCCAGCCATCACCGGACAGAGCTGCGCGCCGGATTGCCGCTTTGGAGTTGCCTCCGATGAGGAACGGTGGCCATGGAGACTGCGATGGCTTTGGAACAAACTTCACCGGCCCAAACTTGAAGAATTCGCCTTCATGCGAAATCACCTCTTCGGTGAACAATCTCTTCAGGATTTGGATGGTTTCGTCGGTCCTTCGACCACGTGTCTCGAAAGGCAATTGCATGGCGTCCCATTCCGCTTCGAGCCAGCTTACCCCGATGCCGAACTCAATTCGTCCGCGGGACGCCACGTCGGCTGTCATCACCGCCCGCGCTGTCACAAACGGATGACGCAGACCGAGGTTGTACACACCGGTGCCGAGGCGAATGTGCTTGGTTTGACCTGCGAGATACGCAATTTGCAACCACGGATCGTAGAGCGGCACATCGCTCGAGATCGCCGGTTCATCCTCAGCAGACACGCCTGGATGGCCGGCAACATGCTCTGGCAGGATCAGGTGCTCGCCGATCCACACGGACTCGAACCCGGCGTGCTCTGCGGCCTGGGCAAAAGGAACCCAATTGCGCGGAGAGACGTTGAGCAGAAGTCCGATTTTCATATTTTGTGTTCGCGCGCCTCGCCCATCATCGGGCGGAGAGCTTTGCCCCGGCCGATGCTGCAGGCTGCTGTTGGGGCGCTACCTGATCCAGAAGCACGCCGAGTACACTCGGCTCACCGTCGAGGTATTTTCTCAGCTCTTTTTTTGCGACCTTTCCGAGTACGGTTCGTGGAAACTCATCGAGTACCACCAGACGCTCCGGAGTCTTGAGCTTGGCGAGGCCGGAGGCGGCGAAGTGGCGGATCACCTCCTGCAGAGATACCTCCATTCCGGACTTGAGTAAGACGAAGGCACAGACTTTTTCCGTGTAGTACGGATCAGGAGCTGCAACCGCTGCCGATTCTGCAACGGACGGATGTGTCGCCAGAGTCTCTTCCACCTCGCGGGAAGAAATTTTTTCGCCACCCCTGATGATGATGTCTTTCTCGCGCCCGGTAATGGCGAGGTAGTTCTGCTCATTCAAAACGCCTACATCGCCCGTTCTGAACCAACAGTTATCACTGAATGCCTCGTCATTTAGCGCCTTGTCGGTGTATCCGACAAAGAGCTCCGGACCGGAGGAGAGGATTTCCCCCGGCGCCCCGCGCGGCAGATCGTGATTGTGTTCATCGACTATCCGCACTGACGAACAGGGAACGATGCGGCCATCGGTTGTCGCTCGAAATTCGGGGGGATCGTTCTCATAGATCTGGGAAATCGTCGGATGCTCGCTGGAGCCATAACAGCGACAAAGGGTCAATCCGTGTTCCAACGCGCGCTTGACGAGCGCCGTAGGCACGACAGTGGAGCCGGATGAGCAGCTCGTCAGAGGGGAGATGTCTAGGTGCAGTCGATCAGCCGAATCCATGAGTTGGGAATGATGAAAAGGAGTTGCTGCGAAACGGCGCAGGCGGTGCTGGGCGATGAGTCGTGCGGCCTCGTCCGGATCCCAGGCATCCATGACGAAATCTCCCCCACCCACCATGAATACATCGAACGCCAGCATCCAGCCCCCCATATGTGTCATTGGCACGACGAAAAGTCCGGGGCCACTGGCCGCCACTCCGAAAAATCCCTCGCGGATTTCGAACCCTAGCGTGTTATGGGTGTGGCGAACGCCCTTGGGCCTGGCGGTCGACCCCGAGGTGTAGAAGATCGCACAGACAGCATCTGCATCGGCGGCCCTTACCAGAGCCTCCCGGGGCTTGAGACCCATGAACGTCTGCCAATTCATGGTCCCGGAAGGAACGCTCTCGTCAGCGATGAATATCAATTCATCGACGAGGCCGTCGCGCTGCAGCGCGAGCGCTGCGTCGACATAACCACGTCGCCGAAAGTTCGTGGGGCAGAAAAAGACGCGTGCGCCGGCATCCTCGAGTATGAATCGAATTTCTGAATCGCCGTAGGTTGTGACGATCGGCACGAATGCCGCACCGATGCGTAGGCTGGCCAAATTGAGCAGGTAACCCTCGCGCCAGTTCGGCACTTGAATCGCTATGCGATCACCCCCGCGAACCCCCAACGCCCATAGAGCGCTCGAAACCTGCTCGGCATCCCGAATAATCGCGGCAATGGTGGTGCTGGCGGGCCGTTCATCGGACACGAAGGTAATTCGATCTTCTGGATACCTTGCTGCTGCCGTCTCGATGCGACGATCTAGAGTAATTGAGGAGTAACAGCCTAGCTCGTACCAACTCTTTCCCGTGGGGCTGTGGTGTCGAACCACTGGCGCTTCATCGGTCCTCATCGACTACTCCGCTGAGCAAATCCTGCCGCGAACGACCCGCAATCCCTGACACAGACCTTTCTCGCTACGACCGCATCCGGCCGACGACGGTCTTGCTGTTACGCCTCCGCGTTCGGTGGATTGGCGATGCCTGTGATGGTGCGTGCAACTCGGCAATATGACTCATCGCCCCCGCCCCTCGCGCAACCGACGCGGACGTGGGTGCTTTCCTAGTCCGCTTTTCGAGCGCCAGCAGGGCTTCGCGCGAAGGCGGTTGGCGAAGCATCCCTTCGAGCGTATCGAAAAGGGTCTGCTCCGCCGTCTTTGAGCTCCAAAAACGCGCCCAGTATTCTCCGGTCGCTCCAAGCGGAGTCCGTGTCGCCAAGGTCGCTGAGACATACATGATCGCGAACTGCAGTCGCTCGGCGAGGAGCGGCCAGGGGACACTTGGAAGCAGGCGGCGAGCGTGAGCTACTGCGCGACGAAAACCGCTGTCGAAGGCGTGTCCGACGACCCGGCTATATATCTCGTGCTCGTCTGTCATGACAGAACGGAACAGCCGATAGTAGGTCATCGCGTCCCTTTGCTCGACATTCGGATTGAAGGTTGCTGAGACTAACTCTCTGAGAGTCTTGGGCCCCCCGGCAGCCTCGAGTCGATCAAGGCGCCGGTTGCGATCCGAGTCCCAAATCTTTGCACCTTCGACGAGAATTTCCTCAAGTAGCTTTTCCTTACTTGCGAAGTAGTAATTCAGCGAGCCACCGTTTTTTTGGCCGGCAGCCGCAACGATCTCGCGCACACTCACATTCGCAAAGCCCTTCTCCCCGAACAGGCGGCGCGCCGCCGCCTTGATGTTGTCAGCTGTTCTATCTCGGTTCATTGGACTCCTAATGGCTCACGGTCGTGCCGCTCCTGCATTCCAGGAAGATGCGCCAATGTACACCCTTGCTAATAAAACGTCATTTTAACTCTAAAACTTCAGACCTTCGCTGCGATTAACAGCACTGTCCCTGCTGCGGCGCGGGAAATTCCGCAGCATTAATAAGTGCCACGCGCCTGATCTTGCGAGGACTTTCCTTGAGCAGGGATGCCATTGCCGCCGCGCGAGCTCTCTCATTCGACGGATATCCTTGATCCGCCAGTCGCTGCCGAGCGGCGGACTGCGTCGATCACCCGCATGCTGGCGACACCGGCGGCGAAGGTCGGCATCGGTACCAGCGGGTCGGCCGCGTGACCCTCGATGGCTCGGCGAAAGGCATGACAGAGACGAGTGTAGTGCCAGACCTCGAGATGACCGAGCTGCTGCCAGGGGGCGGTGTCAGCGGGCAGGCGGCTAAAGCCCGGCTCGCCTCCCGGGGGTGCCAGGACGTGATGGCCCTCGGCACCATGGAGCCAGGCGTGGCCTGTCCAATGATCGGCACCCTCAATTGTCAGGGTGCCCCGTGTGCCGGAAACGGCTGTGAACGCGAGTTCGGCCCATGCGGCGCCCGAACCCTGTACGACGCCTTCCGCTCCGCAGCGCATGCGAAAGCGGACGATGAAAGAATCCTCGGGGCCCTGTGTTCGATTTCCGGCGACTATCGCGGAGGCGCTCAGCGATTCGTACGGGCCCAACCACGCGTAGATCTGATCGAAAGCGTGGCTGCCGGCAGCGCCAATCCAGCCTCCGCCGAGGTCTTCTGCATGAAACCAGGCCGGCATCCTGCCGATGATCGGATCGGTCAATAGCGCTTCGTAGTTGATCACCGAGACCAGACGCGGTGCGCCGATCTGACCGGCACGCAGAGCCGCGCCGATGGCCACCCGGGCGGGATTCCAACGAAATTCATGCCCGACAAGGTGCACGACGCCTGCGCGGTCGGCGAGTTCGTGCAACCGCTCCGCTTCGTTAAGCGAGGTTGCGAAAGGTTTCTCGCAGATCACATGACGTCCCGCGGCCAGCGCCTGTTCCACGAGCTCCGCGTGCGCGACTGGTGGCGCGGCGATGGTCACTGCGTCCACGGCGGGAAGCCGTAACGCCTCCTCAAGCGACGCGCAGGCATGAGCAATGCCCAGCTGGCCAGCGCGATAGCGAGTCCTGTCCAGATCGCGTCCGACTAGCGCAAGCACTTCGAAACCGGCGGCGCGTAGGGCCGGAACGTGGGCGCGGGTACCAAATCGCCGTCCGACGACCACAGCGCCAAGTTTACGGCCAGGCAGGCTCATGCTCGTTCGACCTTCGTCTTACTGCTGGCGGGCGCTCAATATGGGCTGGGACACATCGGGGCGTCACGTTCAGCCGCTCGACCGCGTGGTGACTTGGTCCGAAACAACACCAAGCACGCTGTTCTCACTGGCCAAATATTTTTTCAGGTCTCGTTTGGCGATCTTGCCGAGTACGGTTCGCGGAAACTCGTCAACGACAATTAACCGTTCCGGCGTCTTGAGTCTTGCAAGGCCAGAGGCAGCGAAAAGGACTGTCACCTCCTCTAGGGAAAGTGCGGCGCCGGACTTCAGCAAGACAAACGCACACACCTTCTCCCCGTATAGAGGGTCGGGCCACGCGACCGCGGCTGCCTCGGCGACAGCTGGATGGTTGGCCAAGGTCTCTTCCACCTCGCGAGCGGAGATATTCTCGCCGCCGCGAATAATGATGTCCTTTTCGCGCCCCGTAATCGCAAGGTAATTTTGTTGGTTCAATACTCCTACGTCACCGGTTCTGAACCAACAATCGTCGATGAACGCTTCGTCATTCAAGGTCTTGTCTGTATAACCAACAAACAGCTCTGGTCCCGACGACAGAATTTCGCCGGGTTCTCCGCGCGGCAAATCGCGACCGTTTTCGTCCACGATTCGCACAGAGGTATGAGGAACGATGCTGCCGTCGGTGGTTGCGCGAAACCCAGGTGGATCGTCCTCAAAGATCTGCGAAATAGTGGGGTGCTCGCTTGAGCCGTATGAGCGGCACAGCGTGATGCCGTGCGCGAGCGCCCGGTTCACCAATGCCGTCGGCACGACGGTAGATCCGGACGAGCAACTGCTCAGTGACGAGATGTCCACGCCTAAGTGCTCAGCCGCGTCCATTAATTGGGTGACGTGGAAGGGAGTTGCCGCGAAGCGGCGGACACGATGCTCTGCGATGATTCGTGCGGCTTTCTCGGGATCCCACACATCCATGATGAAGTCACCGCCGCCCACCATGAATACATCGAGAGCCAACATCGCGCCCGCCATGTGCGTCATCGGCATTACCATCAAGCCGGGACCCTTGGCGTTTGGACCAAAGTAGCCGGCTCTCATTTCAAAGCCAAACGTGTTACTCGTGTGTCGCACCCCTTTGGGTCGGGAGGTGGATCCGGACGTGTACAGGATCATGCACACGGCGTCAGGATCGCTTGCTCTGACAGGGACTTGTCCGACGCCCCGATCCAGGAATGCCTGCCACCCCAGGGCATCTCGCGGGGCCTCGCCAATGAATACGACCTGATCAATCAGGCCGTCGTGCTTGATTGCCATCGCGGTGTCTGCGTAATGGCGGTGACGAAAGCTATCCGCACAGAAAAAAACGCGCGCACCCGAATCCTGGAGAATGAAGCGGATTTCGGCATCCGCATACGTCGGGACAACGGGTACATATGTGGCCCCGATCCGTAAGATCGCAAGATATGCCAGGTACCCCTCATGCCAGTTGGGCACCTGAATCGCCACCCGATCGGTCGCGCGAATACCGAGCGCCCAAAGCGCTCCAGCAACCCTCTCTGAGTCGCGCAAAATCCCACCGATGGTCGTAGTCGAAGGGCGCTCCTCGGAGACGAACACCATCTGGTCGTTTGGCCATAGCGAGGCGGAGGCTTCGATGCGACGATCTAGCGTAAGGGATGAATATAGGCCCAGGTCGTACCAGCTTTTCCCACTGGGATGTCGATGGTGCACCAGTGGTGCTTCGTCCTTCCGCATGGCCACTCCTTCCGGAATCAGCGATCCGCTGCTGTCTTAACTGGCTACCGTTTTGCGGGTCTTCAAGTGAGTGTGCGGTCTGCCCTTTTGAGGCAAAAGGATCCGAGCGGTGGCGACAGAAAAGACTTCGTTCAGTTGATTCGTTGCGTCCATTGCGATGTGCACCTCATTTGCTGCGACGCTGGCGACCCTGCCGGAAAACCAGCCAACGTCCCCAAGAAACATCGGCTTTAATAGCTTCATTTCCACTTCGGCAATCGTCGCGTGATCACCCGCCCAGTCAGTCAACATGTGCGTAAACCAGCTGATGCGCTGAATTCCAAAGTCGTAGCCGGTAGGCATGCCGCCAGCCCGAGCCAGTGCTATGTCCCAGTGCGGCGCCCCCATGTTTTCCGCTACCCCTGTTTCGGGGTGCACGATCATAGCGGCGGGGTATACCCGAAGTTGCGTATGGTGCAGGCGGCTGCCGAGGGTAAAAGCGCAGCCGACGCCGGAAAGAAATGCGATGGCCATGGAAATTGTGAACGGCCCCTTGAGAAGAGGCCCCACGGCATCCCCAACCGCGACGTCCTCCACATATCGAGGGGTCGCGCCGCGGCGCCGCGCGATTTCCGCGTCATATTGGCGAGCGAATTTGTCGCGATCGGCCTGGGAGTAGTGCGCCAGCAGCCGGTCGGCGTAAAGTTGGTTCGATCGCGTTCGGGCCCGTTCGAAGCGTCGTATGGTGGTGAAGTTTTCGGCGACTCGATCGCCCGTTGCACTGAGAAACACCGTTCGGTCGATCTGCGTGACCGACCGGCCACCGAACTTGCCATTTTCGTGAACGACGACAGAATCCAGTCCCGTCTCGGCGGAGATCATCTCTCCGGTGAAAGCGGGCCGGTGCCAGACCCAACGCTCGTGCCCCATTAGGCCCAGCACACCCGGCAGAAACTCCTCGATTGCTGTGCGACCGGTCTTTTCCGGATTAAGTCGCGCTCCGGTCATATGACTGTAGAGATAGCAGGGCGGAGGAACTACCTCGCCATAGGGTGAGTGCGCGGCGTAGTCCGGGTCTATCCATAAGGGGTTGTCATCACCAATGCCTAGCGCGAAATGACGGATACCATCTGCGGAAACCGTGGTGTTCCAGCCTTCGAGCTTGATGCGCTGCTTGCCGACGACGGCCCGCATCGCTGCGACGCCCTCATCGGTGATCCTGCCGGATTCCCAGTCCACTTCGGGCTCTGACATTTACCGGCTCCTACCTTCGTTCGTATAGCGTCGGATTATTAGCAGCCCTGCTCGCCCGGTGTGAAGCATGCGCGCAACGGCGTCTTCGCGTTGTACCTCAGCGGTAATCTGGAAAATTTCATGGGTCGACATGCCTGATGCATTTCTCGCTGGATGGTGTATAAAACACTATTTTAATACGGTCGTAAAGCGTACGCGAGCCACCTGCTGAAATGTTTCCCGTTACGCACAGCAAATGCGGGGTCGGGATCGAGGTGTCGGCGTGTCGTTACTCAGCCTACGGTTTCGATCGCCCATAGGGCCCGTTCATAGGGATCGGACATGGCGAATTCTGCAACAACGATGATCACTGTCGAGCGCGATATTCCAGCGGCAATGCGGGACGGGGTGGTCTTGCGTGGCGATCTGTATCGGCCCGCACAAGGGACCCGTCATCCGACCCTTGTGATGCGCACGCCGTACTCGAAAGATGAGCCCAACGGGCTGATGCTGCTTCTTGACCCGCTCAAGGCTGCTGGTGCCGGTTACGCGGTTCTAATCCAGGACGTACGTGGGCGCTTCAAATCCGACGGCGAGTTCGTGCCGTTTGCGAACGAAGCCTCCGATGGCTATGACACTGTTGAATGGGCGGCAAAACAGGCGTGGTCGACAGGGCGTATCGGTATGTTCGGCAGTTCTTACATGGCTGCAACGCAGTTGCAGGCAGCCACGGCGGCGCCACCACATCTCTGCGCCATTTGCCCGATCGAAGGTAGCGCCGATTACTACGAGGGCCGCAGTTATCGCGGCGGAGCGTTCGAGCTCGGGACGATGCTCTCAATCGCGCTTTTCGTAGGCGCAGCCGGCAATATCGAACGGCTCAGGCAGAGTCCCAAGGCGTACCGGGATGCGTGGCGCGAGTGCAAAGCCATGGCCGACGATCTGCCGAAAGTGGCAGCAACCGCACCCTTGACGGAACTCAGGAAAACTGTGCTCGGAACTTATGCGCCGTTCTTCTTCGACTGGCTCGAACACGATAGGCAAGGCGCATATTGGGAGTCGTTCTCCGTGTTATCGGGATACTCCAGGATTCGTGTGCCTGCTTTGCACATCTCCAGCTGGTACGACAGTTTCCTGACAGGGACAATCACGAATTACCTCGGCATCAGGTCGCAGGGTGCGACTCGCGCAGCCCGCGAGAACCAGTATCTATGGATCGGCCCGTGGGGCCACTACATGCCTCGTACCATGGTCTATGGTCGCGCGCGGCTGGGTCTCGTCGAATTTGGCCTGGATGCCATGGTCAATCTCGACAGCGTACAACTGCAATGGTTCGATCGTTGGTTGAAGGACGATTCCACGAACTGGCGTTTTCGCAGTCCTGTACGGATCTTCATCATGGGCGCCAATGTTTGGCGCGACGAGCAGGCTTGGCCGCCGCCCGCCAAAGAGCTGCCGTTATACCTGGGCGCTGGTGGGGTGCTCAGTAGAGATTTGCCCCGGTCCTCGAAGCCCGATGTTTATCGTGCCGATCCCGCTAACCCAGTTCCCACCAGCGGCGGCGCTCATCTGGTGCTGGAGAGTGCCTTTCCTCACGGGCCGTGGGACCAGCGACTCCTCGAGATGCGCAGCGACGTACTGACTTATACCAGTGAGGTTCTGAGCGCAGACCTCGAAGTCGTTGGCGAGATCCGCGTAGCCCTCTGGATCAGCTCGACGGCACCTTCCACAGACATTGTGCCCACGCTGACCGTAGTGCGCTCGAACGGAGAGTCGATCAACTTGGTAGATGGGATTCGGCGGATTGCGCTCAAACCGGGCGAAATCATCAGGGTTGAGGTTTCCATGGGATCGGTGGCCCATAAATTCAGGACTGGGGAGCGGATCCGCTTGCGAATCGCGGGCAGTAACTTTCCTCGTCATGATCTTAACCCGCAGACAGGTGAGCGCTCGTGTGTCGCCACAATTCGCCTGGCCGCTGAACAACAAGTATTCCACGACTCTGAGCGACCGTCGGCACTGCGCCTTCCCGTCGTCGCTTGAAGCCGCCCGCCGCCACGTAGCCGCTGTTCAGGCCGCTCCAGGGCGGGGTCGCGAGGCCGAACCACCACCTGCCAAGAGCGAGTTCGATGGCTCTTTTGTTGCTTTTTACTAAAACATGAGTTAAAACGCCGGATAAATCCCGGTTGTTGCGTTTGAACTACCGCGTTTTTCTAGGGGGGGACTGTGAGAAAAGTTGCCAGCAGCGCGCGCTATGCTTCTATTGCATTGGCCGCGGGTTTCCTCAGCGCCAACTGTTCAGTAACGTACGCACAGACAGAGTCGGAAAACGCCGGCCCACCGACGCTCGAAACTGTGATGGTCACGGCGCAGCGCCGCTCAGAAGAGTCCGTCAATGTGCCAATTGCCATTACCTCAGTCAGTGAGGACACCCTCACCACCGCACAGATCTTCAACTATTCGGATCTCGGCCAAGTCGTACCGGGGCTTGTGGTCGGCCGAACCGGTGCCTTCACTCAGCCAGAGCTACGCGGGATCACGACCCAAGCCTCAGGCGCGGGTGGCGAAAACAATGTGGCGACCTACCTGGACGGCTTCTACCTGCCGTTTCAGGGCAGTTTGCTGGATGATCTCAACAACGTAACTAGCATTGACGTGTTAAAAGGTCCGCAGGGGACGCTGTACGGCCGCAACTCAACAGGCGGCGCCGTAATGATCAATACGCAGAATCCCACGGCCGATTCGCGTGGGATGTTAGCTGTTCAGGGGGGCAGCTTCGACGAACTGCGCGCGTCGGCCGATTATTCCGGACCAATCAACGACCAACTGTCGTTTGACGTCCATTCCTACAAGCGTAATAGCAACAATTATTTCACGGATTGGGCGACCGGGAACCCATCCGCTCCGATCAACAACTTCGGCGTCGGTGGGAAACTAAAATATCAGCCGTCCAGCGATTTTTCGCTTTTGTTGTCATACGACTATTTCTCTCGCCAGGATCCCTCGCCGTTCATGTACGAGTTCGTTCAGTACCAGGCGGCTTTAGCTCCGCCCTATCCACCAAACTCCTATGCATCGACAGCGCAGAATATCACTTCATTGTCTGTGCCCACGCATGTGAATGAACTCTTTGCGACCTACGGGGCTCATGCAATCTGGAACACGCCAATTGGCGACTTTAACTCGTACTCCAACTATCAAACGAATCAAACCAAAGAGAATTTCGATTTCGACGGGTCGCCGAACGAGGCCGAGGAGATTTATCAGCACGAGCGGGGTTACGCGATTCAGCAGGAATTCAATCTGGTGTCGCACCCCGGGAGAGCCATCGATTACACGGTGGGCGCTTATTACTTTCATCTGTACGATAAATACGATTATTTTTACGGCTATTTCGGCCTGCCGGCCGGGGTTATCGGCGTTCCGCCGAGTAGCGCGATTCCGCCGACTGCCACAGCACCGTGGGTCCAGGTCTGGCCGTTCGGGCGCCCTGGCATCAAGGTGGACTCCTACGCAGGCTACGCTGACCTCACCTGGAATATGACCAGCAACCTGCATCTGACGGGAGGCGTGCGTTATACCAATGAGCCGCAGACGGCTTACGGAACTGTCGTAGCCGATGTCGAGAAGGCGACCTATTCAGCCTGGACGCCCCGCGCAGTGCTGCGGTTTGACGTTGATCCGCACTCGAACATTTACGCATCGTTCAGCCAGGGGTTCAAATCCGGCACGTTCAACATCTTTGCTCCACCCTTTAGTCCTGTTCAACCGGAGCGTTTGAACGCTTATGAGGTCGGCTACAAGACCCTGCGCAGTTGGTGGAGTTTCGATGCGGCCACTTATTACTACAAATATAGCAACATGCAGGTTACCGCGGTTGTGACCGACCAAGGCACACCGTTTCTTGAAACGACGAACGCTGCCCGGTCAGAGATATATGGTGTGGAGGCACAATTCGTCGGCGAATTGACCTCTAAACTGCGTCTTCGTGCGTCCGCAGCGTGGGTTCACGCGCGTTACGATCAGTACGACACCTTCTCGCCGACGCTACCGAATCTTGCCACGGGATTGCTAACAACGATTTGCGGTGCCACGCCCTGCGTGAGTAACTTGGCTGGTCAGCGTCTCCTCCGATCCCCGGACTATACGGCGAACCTTGGAATCGACTACACGTGGGTAGTCCGCACCGCTCCCATTACCGCGAGCGTGAATATCGCGTACACGAGTTCCTACACCCCGACGTCTCCAGATTGGAACTGGAATTTTAATAATGTGGTCAACAATGTCGTTCAGCCGTCCAATACTGGGATGCGCTTTGCCACACCGGCTTATACGTTGACCAATTTCAATCTGAAGTGGCAGCTACGAAACGATATGGCACTCTCGGCATTCGTCACCAACGCCTTCAACCAATCGTACCTTAACTCATATGGTGCGACAGGTGACGGCGTATATAAAGAGTGGGGCCAGCCGCGGGCGTATGGTGGGCGAATTGAGTACAAGTTCTAGCAAGGGTGATTCGTTGCACTGACGAGGGTGAACTTACCATGCCCACGGACAGGCGGCTGGGCGTGGCGATCTTACGGACGACGACGCACCTTCACTGTGCCAATCTCAAATGGATGAATTCAGACCATGACCAATCGCTACGTGGCGAAACCTGCAGGCAGCAATTGGGGTGAGTTTGGACCTGATGACCAGATCGGCCGCCTGAACTACATTACGCCGGCAAAGGTGCTTGAGGGCATCGCCGAAGTGAAGATCGGCAAGACCTTCTGTCTGAGTCTGCCTCTGAATATACCGGGATCATCCGATCTCTCCCCGGCGCGCAAGCCACCGAAAATCCGGACCTATCCGGTGGGACGCCGCCAGGTGCCCTTCATGAACTTCCGCATGTCCCGCGTGACTCCGGGTGTGCATGACATCTCCTCGGACGATATGGCGATCATCTATCTTCAGCATTCCACGCAGTGGGATGGTCTCGCCCATTACGGCAGGACCTTCGATGCGGACCGGGATGGGGAAGCGGAAATTCGCTATTACAATGGCTTTAAGGGCGAAGAGGATGTCATCACGATCATGAACGATGACGCAACCGGCGGCCCTTATCACGGCGGCGCCTTGAAGCTTGGGATCGAGAAGTTCGCCGAGTCATGCGTTCAAGGCCGGGCCGTCATGATCGATCTCGAGAAGCATTTCGGTCGTCAGCGGCGTGCCATTGGCTACGCCGAGTTAGAGCAGATAATGCAACAGGACCGTATCGTAGTTGAGAAAGGCGATATGGTCTGCGTGCGCACGGGCCTTGCTCAATTGCTTCTCGAGCAGGGCATGAAGCCAGATGCGACGCTTCTCAACTCGGTTTGCACAGGTCTCAATGGGGCGGACCCAGCACTTTTGAATTGGATTACCCAGAGCGGCTTGGCCGCAATAGCCGCCGACAACGTTGCAGTTGAGCTGTGGGCGAACGACCAAAAATTCGAAGTTTATGAAAATTCAATGAGTCCGCTTCACAGCCACTGCATGTTCAACCTAGGTATCCCGTTGGGGGAATTGTGGTATCTGACGGAACTCGCCGACTGGCTGAACGCGCACAACCGCAACCGCTTCCTGCTTACAGCACCCCCCTTGCGGTTACCGGGTGCCGTCGGATCCCCGTTGACGCCGGTGGCAACCGTTTAGGCGCTTCGGAGTAGGCGTATCCTGCTCGAACGGGCGAAGGATTGCACGATTATGGACTTCTCCTGGACAAGCGAGCAGCAGGCCTATCGAGCCAGGATTCGCGCTCTACTTGAGCGTGAGCTCCCCCAGGACTGGTTCGAGAACCACGCTCGCGGTCTCGGCTCTCGCGAACAAATCGAATACTCAAAGATATTCTGTCCGAAGTTAGCAGCGGCGGGGCTGCTTGTTCCGCACTGGCCGAAACAATACGGCGGCGAGGATAGTACTCCATGGGATCAGTTCATTCTCTCTGAGGAGATGTGGACGTACTTGGAGCCGCGGGGTCCGCAGTACATGAACACCAACTGGATCGGGCCGGCGCTCATCAAATTCGGCACGCCCGCACAGAAGGCCGAGCATTTGCCACGAATCGCGAGCGGCAACGTGATCTGGTGCCAAGGGTTCTCTGAACCCCAGGCGGGTACAGATCTTGCGGCTTTGCGGACGCATGCCGAACGACAAGGGGACGTTTACGTAATCAACGGTAATAAAATTTGGACCTCCTACGCCTACATGGCCGATTGGTGTTTCTTGTTGGCGAGAACGTCCTCCTCCCGAAAGTCAATTTCAATTTTTCTGGTACCGATGAATTCACCGGGGGTCCAGGTCACTCCGTTTCCTGGGCTTACGGCGCCAGGACATTTGAACGAGGTCTTCCTCACAGACGTGAAAGTCCCGGTCGATAGTCGAGTCGGCGAGGAAGGCGGGGCTTGGCCAATCATTACTTATGCGCTGAGCTATGAGCGTGTGGGTGCGCCGCGCTATCACTGGTGTCGATGCATGCTCGACATCGCGATCGATCAAATGCAGCGAGAGGGTACGTTTGATGTGGCAGCTCAGACCGAAGCGGGGAAAATTGCCGCGAAGCTTGAAGTTGCCAAAGTTATGACGTACGCCGTGGTCAACGAACGGGTGCGTGGCGTGGAAGGGACCGACTCAACCACGCCGAACGTGCAAAGAGTCATTGCCGCCGACGCGGTTAACGATGTCATGAGCTTCCTCATGGATTACGTGCCGGACTGCCTCACTGGGGGCAACCGCTACAACGGTTCATCATTTCGTGAGCAGATTCCTGGACCGATTGCCGGCGGAGCTTATGAACTGCAACTCGATCTCATCGCGCGGCGTGGCTTGGAACTTCCGCGGGGCAGTTGATGGACCTGACTTACACGGACGAACAGCGGCTCTTGATATCGAGCGTGCGCGGTATGGCTGGCCGCTATCGTGATCCGCCTGTGGCACAGCGGCGATCCTATTCCTACTACGCTGAGAACTTTGATTCCGAGCTGGAAGATGCCGGCTTTTTCGACGCCGCAACCACGCCCGGGATGGGGCTCCTCGAGGCGGTTCTGGTCACTGAAGAAGTGTGCGGTGCAACCGGGGCGGTCGAGGTTGGTGCCTCCGCTTTGGTGCGACCGAACCTCATGCCTGGCCTGGCTCGCCCAATCGCATTGGTCTCTGATGTCCGCAAGGCAGTCCGCTTCTTGCCTCAGGCTCGTTCGGCTCTCGTGCTGCTGAACGATGAGGTGGCAGTCCTGAACATGTCGGACCACCCGGTCGCCGCAGTCGACAGCATCTTTGCTTATCCATATGGGCGCTTCGTTCGATCTCCGGACTTGAGTCGTGCTCCGCGGCTCGCCGGCGATGCGGCCCGCAAGCTTCTGCAGTGGTGGCGCGTCTCGATTGCAGCCGAATGCGCAGGACTGATGCGCAACGCCGTTGACTTCACAGTGCAGTACGTGAAGGAACGTCAGGTGTTCGGCCATCCTCTTGGGGTGTTTCAGGCGATACAGCATCGCCTGGCTCAATGCCATCAGGTCGCGGTCGGACTGCATTACATCACGATGCGCGCCGCGTGGAGCGCCTCGCCCATCGACGCAAACCTGGCCTCCTGCTACGCGCAGCAGCACACCCAGAAACTGGTCTTCGACCTCCATCAGTTTAACGGCGGGATGGGCGTGACCAACGAACACAAGCTTCACTTTTGGACGTATCGCATCAGGGCGCTTCAAGGTGAGGCTGGAGGCCAGGACGGTTCGGCCAAAACTGTCGCACGTGCGTCGTGGATCGACCCAAATCCTCTGCCGCAGGACGAACGGCTCCGCGCTATCCGACGGCAGGACTCAGTATCGTCAGCAGCGGTTGAATCAAACGCCTCCTGAGTTGGAGCAGTTGGAGCCTACGATGGCAGCAGCGGGAACGAATTGGCAGTCAGGCAAGATAACCGACGAAGGCATTGTCGCCATGCAAGCCTTGGTCGGAACACAGCGTGTGCAATTGGAGCCATGGAATCATACGGTAACAGCGGATGCGATCTGGCACTTCGCGCTGGGCGTTGGAGATGACAATCCGCTTTGGTTAGATGAGCAGTACGCAGCGCAGTCGCCCTACAGAGAGATCATAGCCCCGCCGCCTTACCTGTACAGTCACACGAACGGTCCGCGCGATCCAAGAAAAACCGGGTTTACCGCAATTGAGACTTGCTTCCCCGGGGTACTCGGACTGTGGGCCAAGGAACGCTGGGTTTGGAATCGTCCCGTTTTTGTCGGCGAAAGAATTTCCGGAGTCACGGGTCTCGATTCTTTCACGGTAGACCCCCCGGGGAGGTTCGGTGGACGATCAGTAACTCAGGTAGATAAGTGCACATATAAGACCGCGCTCGGGGAAGTAGTCGCTGAAAGTTACATGACCATCAAGCGATTTGAGCGCGAGCAAGCACGTTCTAATCAGCGCTATCTTCATCGACCTTTGGCAAAGTACACGCAGGAGGACCGCGATCGCTTCGCCCAGCAATACGAATCTGAGGCCGCCCAAAGGCGCGGGGCGGAGCCCCGCCTGCTCGAGGGCACCAGGATTGGCGACACGGTAAAACCCATCCTGAAGGGCCCACTTACCGTAGCCAACATGATGGGCTACCTTATGGGCCAAGGCGCTCCGATGACAACTACCAACCGGATCCATAACCATTACCTGAACCTGTTCCCACAGACTCTGATGGTGCATCCGGAGACAGGCATAGCGGAAAACTATGAAGCTCCGCATTGGGATCCGCATTTCGCCAAACTCAGCGGGCTAGCCGCCGGCTACGATTTCGGCTCCCAACGCTGCTCCTGGTTTGCGCATCTGGCGACGGATTGGGCCGGCGACCACGGTTTCGTCACGGAGCTCGAGATGAAGCTGATCATGCCAAACCTGATCGGCGATGTTCAATGGCTGAAGGGCTCCATTGTTGCAATTGAGCACAACATCGCGACACTTTCGCTAAGCTCGAAGAACCAGCTAGACGAAACCACGGCGGTTGCAACAGCGAAAGTGAAGTTACCGCGCAAAGGCGATCTGACCTCGCATCTGCGTGTTCGGGGAAAGTGAGGGTAGTGAGGTCGCTCTAAGGATGTGTGTAGTCGCCGTTGGTTTGTGTCGTTTGGCTGATGTGGATCGACGAGACATATGACAGCCGAGCAATGCTTGGCGCGCGAGGAGATCCGCGCGTTGCTGGCAAAATACAGTATTTGTGGAGACCGGGCTGATTTTCCTGGGCTTGCCTCCGTGTTCACAATCAATGGCGTCATGGAAAGTGACGTCGTCAAAGCACTCGGTCGTGAAGAGATTGCGGCCAAGCTCGGAGCGCTGAAGGCGTCTTCTGAGCACCGCGTGAATCTCGGGAGCATGGAATTCTCGCGCCACAACTTGACTACCTCCAACATTGAGTTCACGGGCGATGCGACGGCTCGCGGACGTACCTACTTTCTGGTGATATCCAATGTCGGCGTCGATCATGCGGGCGTTTATGTTGACGATTTCGCGAAGATCAATGGCGAATGGAAAATTAGTCATCGGCTGATTCGGATCGACTACTGCGCGCCGCAGGGACATGCTCCCGCGACGCGCTGATTCGCCCGAATACCTGATTTCCTAATGACGCGGCGGAGGTGAGATGCCGTCGATTACGGCGTTGACCCGCTTAGCCGCGCAGCGGGGGATCCTCAGCGTTCCATGCGGTTGACTCTCGATCAGCAACCGCTGCGATCGCTCGTATCCCCGCTTTGGTTTCTCGGACCAAGTACGCGTGCTGCCACTGCGCGATGTGCTTCCCAGAGGCGTCGAAGAGTTCATCCCAAGTCGTCACAAGTGCAACATCATTGGAAAGCCCGGAGATATTTACGATCGTCTTCTTCGCCTGCGCCAAGCCTTGCCGCACATAAAATGCGCACTGATCCTCCAAATTCCTGCGAAATTCGTCCGCATCTGTGAAGCATACGCTGCGAGCTTGGGTAGTGATGAAGGCCGGCAGCTTCCAGAGACGGCTTATTTCCCGCACGTCACGACGACTGAAAGCCGCTGCGTACTCGTCGAAGAATTTCTCGATCGATTCGGGCGTCATACGTTTGCTGTCCTAAATAACGACGAACTGAAGTGACAGGAAACTTGAACTGTCCGGCAGAGCATAGCCGTTTAAATACGAAGTTTAAAACAGTGTTTTCATGATCTAGTGATCCGGAGTTTTCAAAGGGTTACGGTGCTGTGCTCACCGTGGGCGATCTGTGCGTCGTGACCGGTGGGGTCCGGTCGATTTTCGCTAATGCAATTAGAGCCACGCTAAAGGGTTCGCGCCGCGCGGAACGAGTGGACCGAGAGTCAGGCACCACGCCGAATGCCACGAGAACGACGACCGAACGCGTGGGGATAGGGCGCTCGTCTTTTAATCAGATGATCCGATGCGCGCTATCGCGGTGCAGCTCGACGGGTAACGTGGTGGGTAAACAAACAGTTGCCCACATGGGAAACCGATGTTGGCTCAGGGGGTTAGGTCAGTTCGGCAACTCCGGCTCGGGGACGCAGTGGTTGGCATGGCAACAGACCCGAGCAACAACAAGATGGCAGTCGCCTACGCAGCGGCCTCGTTGGAGACTTCCAGTTGAGACCAAGTGCTTGACGCTGCACCCATACGAATCGATCTCGCTTGCTCAGGCTTTACAAGGCGCAATTTGTCGAGATAGTCGGCCCACGCCTGCATCATCTGGCGACGAACGGGCAAGTGTTCGGCGTAGTTGTACGCGGCCCGCACGCCGCTTCTTTCGGTGTGCGCGAGCTGCCGCTCGATCGCCTCGTGGTCCCAACCATGCTCGTTCAATAGAGTGGAAGCCGTGCTACGAAAACCGTGACCGGTCATTTCTTCGCGCACGTACCCCATGGTGCGCAGCGCCTTGTTCACCGTGTTCTCACTCATCGGGCGGAACCGATCGCCCAACTTCGGGAAGAGGTACTGTCCATTTCCCGTGGCGTCTTTCAGTTCCTTGAGGATCTCCAGAGCTTGGCGACTTAAGGGTACCAGGTGCGGCGCGCGCATCTTCATGTTGCGCGCCGGAATACGCCACTCCGCGGCGCCAAAATCAAAGTGCTCCCACTCGGCGTTTCGTAACTCACCGGGACGCACGATCAATAGAGGGGCGAGTTTGAGCGCGCTGCGCGTTTCAATCGCGCCGCTGTAGGCATAGATCGCGCGCATGAGCTTGCCGACCTGGGCGGGATCGATGATGGACGCGTGGTGCGAGACGATCGGAGGCGTGAGGAGGCCCTTAAGGTCCGTCGTGATGTCACGCTCGGCGAAACCCAACCCGATCGCGTGGCGAAAAATCTGACCCGCACGCTGCCTTGCGCGACGCGCGGTCTCGTACTGACCTTTGGTTTCGATGTCCTTCAGAACGGTGAGCAGTTCCTTAGGCGTGATTTCACCGACGGGGCGGTTGCCGAGCTTCGGGAAAAGCAGCTTCTCCTGGACCCAGCGATTCTTTTTGAACGTGCCGAAGGCGCGTTTGTCGGCATGCACATGCTTTTCCATCGCAGCGAGCAGATGCCGCCCGACGGTTTCAAAGGTGTTGTCCTGGGTCGTCTTGGCGATGACGCGCTCCGTGCCCGGATCCTTGCCCGCATCGAGGAGCTTGCGGGCTTCGCCGGCCAGCACTCGAGCCTGGCTTAAGGACGTGCCGGGATACACCCCGACCGAGAGCATCTTCTCGCGTCCCCAGAAGCGATACCGGTAGCGCCACCATTTGGATCCGTTCGGCTGAACGAGGAGACACAAACCCGAAGCATCCGCGAGCTTGTATGCTCTGTCCCGGGCCTTGGCCTGGCGCACCGCGATGTCTGTCAGTGGCATGGTGTCGATTCCCTTGAAAAAGGGCGTGTGGGTAACAAATTCGAAGGTTCGATGCCCTGTTTCGTCGGGGGCAAAAGTTACCCACAAAACTACCCACTTTCAAATGCGACTGGGGTGGGCTGCGTTGAGACGGGATGGTCCGCTAAAACGCGTATAAGACTATGAATCAGAAGGGATTAAATTGAACGAGTGCTACGCGATGGGCGCGGCTGATACGGGGCGAGACGAGGGACTGGTGCCCGGGAGAGGACTCGAACCTCCACGGTGTTACCCGCTAGTACCTGAAACTAGTGCGTCTACCAATTCCGCCACCCGGGCAGGTGAGGAAGGCCGCGCAATGTACGCACGGGGTCGGAGGCTGTCAATTGAAGGCGCGTAGGGGAAAGTTCGGACGACGCAGCTCCGGGGCTGCCGCCCCCGCGAAGTCCCGCCACGCGAAATCCGGGGATCGTAAGTCTTCGGGCGGCGCGTCGCGCACGGCGAACCGCGCCGGGAGCAACGGCGACAGCAAGGGCGCCGGCGCGGCGGGCGTGAAGTCCGGATCCATCGTCGAAGGTACGGTGAGCGCGAATCGCGCCGGCTACGGTTTCTTGCGTGTCGAGGGGTTCAAGGACAGCGTGTTTTTGTCACCGCCGCAAATGCGCGGCGTCATGCACGGTGATCGGCTGCGCGTGAAAGTCTCGCGCGATGCGACCGAGCGCTGGTCCGGCACGGTCGAGGAAGTGCTCTCGCGTGGCGTGACGGCGTTCCTCGGTACGGTGGAAGTGCAGGGGCGTAACGCCTGGGTGAACGCCGCCGACCGTCGCCTGCAGCTGCGCTGCGCGGTGGCGCCCGCTGAGCTGCACGGGGCGCGGGCGGGCGACTGGGTCATCGCGCGCGTCACGCGCCACGCAGGTTCCGCCTCGGCAGCGCAGGGCGTCATCGTGAAGCGTCTGGACCCCGACCGGCCGGTGGAGCTGGCCACTGAGTCTGCGATCGCGCGTTTCGATCTGCCGGTGGAATTCTCCGCAGCCGCCCTGCGCGAGGCGCAGGCCTACGGTGCCGAGGTCGATCCGCGCGAGGCCGCAACGCGCACCGACCTGCGCGGGCTCCCGCTCGTCACCATCGATGGCGAGGATGCGCGCGATTTCGATGACGCAGTCTATGCCGAGCCCCACGCGGAGGGCTTTCGGCTCATCGTCGCGATCGCGGATGTGAGTCACTACGTGCGCCCGGGCAGCGCGCTTGACCTTGGAGCGCAGGAGCGCGCCACCTCGGTGTATTTTCCGACGCGCGTCGTGCCGATGCTGCCGACGGCGCTCTCGGATCACCTGTGTTCGCTCGCGCCGCACGTGGATCGGCTGTGCTTTGCCGCCGACATGCTGATCAGCAAGAGCGGCGCTCTCAAAAGTGCGCGCTTTTATCCGGCGGTGATGCGCTCGGCGGCGCGTCTGACCTACGGACTCGCCCACCAGGCGCTTTTTGAAGGGCGGCCCGCGGCGCGCGATCAGCTCGGGGCGCTCTTTCCAAAGCTGACGGTGCTGGTGGAGGTCTACCGGGCCCTGCACAAGGCGCGCAGCCGGCGCGGCGCGCTCGATTTTGATGCACCAGAGGCGCAGTTCGTGATCGATGAGGCCGAGCGGGTGCGCGGCATCGAGATGCGCGCCCGCAATGATGCGCACCGCCTGATCGAGGAGTGCATGATCCTCGCCAACGTGGCCGTCGCGCAGGCGCTGCTGGAGGCGCGCATGCCCACGCTCTACCGCGTGCACGGGCAGCCTGAGGAGGAGAAGCTCGATCGGCTCACCTCGACGCTGAAGGCGCTCGGCATCGAGGCGCGTATTCCCAAGACCGTCACCACACGCGACCTGCAGGCCATCGCACGCCGGGTGGGAAGTGCGCCCGAGCGCGCCTTCGTCGAGTCCCTGGTCATACGGGCCATGCCGCAGGCGGTGTATCAGCCCACCAACATCGGTCACTTCGGTCTCGCCCTCGCGCATTACGCACACTTCACCTCTCCGATCCGTCGCTACCCGGATCTCATCGTGCACCGCACGCTCAAGGCGCTGATCGGCGCCCCGGGCGGCAGCGCCGTGCGTTATGAGAACCAGGAGCTGAGTGTGCTCGGTGACAGTACCTCGCGCCTGGAGAAGCGCGCCGATGAGGCCGACCGCTATGTGTCGAACTTCCTCAAGTGCACCTATTTAAGGGAGCGCATCGGCCAGACCTTCCACGGGCTCATTACCACCGTGGTCGAGTTCGGCTGCTTCGTGCAGATCCTGGACGTGGCGGTGGACGGTCTGCTGCACGTCGATAATCTGCGCGACGACGAGTACGTCATGGAGCAGAACGGCCATGCCTGGCGTGGCCGCCGCAGTGGCCGGCGACTCAGCACGGGTGCACACGTGCGCGTCATGGTCACGGCCGTGAATCCCATCGAGGGGCTCATCGATCTTGCCCTGGCGGAAGAATCCTGACGACGCGCACGCGCGGTGGCATCGATGAGGGGCACGGAAACCATCTACGGCATGCATGCAGTGCGCGTCATGCTTGAGCGTCACCCGCAGCGCGTGCTCGCGGTGCGACTGGCGGAGCGGCGCGACGATCCCAGGGCACGCGTGATCGAGGAGCTGGCGCGCCGCCACCAGCGCCCCCTCGAGCGCCTGGATGCGCAGGCACTGCGGCAGCTGCTGGGCGATGTGGTGCACCAGGGCGTGGCGGCCGACATCACCGCCCTCCCGCCCTGGAGCGAGGATGATCTGCTCACGGCCCTCGGCGATACGCAGGCGCCGCTCCTCCTGGCGCTGGATGGAGTGCAGGACCCGCATAACCTCGGCGCGTGCCTGAGAAGCGCGGATGCCTGTGGCGCGCTCGCCATCATCGTGCCCCGTGACCGTGCCGCACAGCTGACGCCCACCGTGCGCAAGGTGGCGGTCGGAGCTGCGGAAACGACCCCGGTGGTGGCGGTCACGAATCTGGTGCGTACACTGAAACTACTGAAGGAAGCAGGTCTCTGGGTGGTGGGGGCGGATGCCGCCGCCGCAAAGGCGGCCTACGAGGTGGACCTCAAAGGGGGCGTGGTGTTGGTACTGGGAGCTGAAGGATCCGGTCTGCGTCACCTGACGCAGCAGAACTGTGATTTTCTGGTGCGTCTGCCGCAGCTCGGCGCGGTCGAGAGTCTCAACGTGTCTGTCGCCGCGGGCATGCTGCTCTACGAAGCCGTGCGGCAGAGGCGTGCGCCATGAAAGCTGTGCTGGCGAAGGCCTTTGCGCCGCTCGAGCAACTCGCGCTGGAGGAGGTGGCGCCGAAGCACGCCGGTGCTGCGCAAGTGGTGATTGCGGTGCAGGCCTGCGGCGTCAATTTCATGGATGGCCTGATCGTGCAGGGCAAGTACCAGACCAAGCCGCCGCTGCCCTTCTCACCGGGCGCGGAGGTCGCAGGCGTCATCAAGGAAGTGGGCACGGGCGTCACCGGCCTGAGTGCGGGCCTGCGGGTGCTCGCACCCGTCGGTTACGGTGGCTTCGCCGAAGAGGTCGTGACGGAGGCGGCGAATGTCATGGCGCTGCCGCCCGCGATGGACTTCGCGACCGCCGCTTGTTTCCCGATCGTCTACGCGACCTCCCTGCATGCGCTCAAGGATCGTGCGCAGCTCAAGGCGGGTGAGACGCTGCTCGTGCTGGGGGCCGCCGGCGGAGTGGGACTCACCGCGGTGGAGATCGGCAAGATCATGGGTGCGCGGGTCATCGCCGCCGCCTCGAGCGACGATAAACTCGCGCTGTGCCAAGCCCACGGCGCCGACCAGCTCATTAATTATGCGACCTCGGACCTGCGCGAGCGGGTGAAGGAGCTCACCGCCGGCAAGGGCGTGGACGTCGTCTACGATCCGGTCGGAGGCAGCTACGCCGAACCGGCGGTGCGCAGCCTCGCCTTTCTCGGACGCTATCTCGTCATCGGCTTTGCGAGCGGCGAGATCCCGAAGATTCCATTGAACCTGCTGCTGCTCAAGCAGGCCGCGCTGGTAGGGGTCTTCTGGGGTGCCTTTGCCCGCGCGCGCCCTGAGCAGAACGCGCAGAACTTTGCCGAGCTCTTTGCCTGGTATGCCCAGGGTCGGCTGCATCCGCACGTCTCCCAGACCTTCCCGCTCGAGCGCTACGGCGAGGCCCTGGACGCCGTGATGAACCGGCGCGCCCAGGGCAAGGTCGCGCTGCTCGTCGCATAGCGGCGGTCGATTTCTGTGCACGGCATATGAGCGAGGTTTCGTTCACGCGGCACGGAGACATTGCGGTGGCCGTCATCGAGCACCCGCCGGTCAATGCCCTGTCCCAGGGCGTGCGTGCAGGGCTGACGGCGGCGCTCGAGCGCACAGCCGCCGACCCCGAGCTTTACGCGCTCATCATTCGCGGCGGGGGCAATAACTTCAGCGCCGGTGCGGACGTGCGCGAGTTTGGCCGTCCCTTTGAGCCGCCGCATCTGGGGGAAGTCATTGCGCGCGCCGAAGGATCCTCGAAAGCGGTGATCGCGGCGCTGCACGGCAACGCGCTCGGCGGCGGGCTCGAGCTGGCGCTCGCGTGCCATTTTCGCATAGCCCTCGCCGATACCCGCCTGGGTCTGCCCGAGGTGAAGCTCGGCATCATCCCCGGCGCGGGCGGTACGCAGCGTCTGCCGCGCCTGGTAAGTGCCCGCGCGGCACTTACCATGATCGCGGAGGCACAGGAGTTGGGCGCCGCCGAGGCGTGCCGCCTCGGGCTGATCGATGAGTGCGTGACCGGCGAACTCGAGGTCGCGGCGATCGACTTTGCCCGGCGCGTGCTGCGCGAGGGCCGTCGCCTACGCCGCACCAGCGAACTTGCGGCCACGCTCGATGAACCGGACATCTTCGCGCAGTTCACACGGACGCTCGAGCGCAAGCAGCACGGGTTCCGCGCGCCGCTCGAGGCGGTGCAGGCGGTACGCCTCGCATATGAGCTGCCCTTCGCCGCGGGCGCCCGCCGCGAGCACGAGATGTGCATGGCGCTATTGAACGGGGCGCAGTCGCGCGCCCAGCGCCACGGCTTCGCCGCGCAGCGCGAGATCGCGAAGGTCCCGGGTCTTGCGCCTGACACGCCCGTGCGCGCGATCGACGCGGCCGCGGTTGTGGGTTCGGGCACCATGGGTCGCGGGATCGCCATGTGTTTTGCCAACGCGGGCATCCCGGTGCAGCTCATCGGTCGCACGACACCTGCGGCGCAGCAGGCCCGGGCCGTCATCGAGAAAACCTACGCGGGCTCCGTGAGTCGCGGCAGCCTCTCGCAGGCGGAAAGTACCGCGCGGCTCGGGCGCATCAGCGTCAGCGCCGACTTCGCCAAGCTGGCCGCCGCGGATATCGTGGTCGAGGCGATCGCCGAGGAACTGCCGGCGAAACAGGCCCTCTTTGCCCGGCTCGGGGAGGTTTGCAGGCGCGGTGCCATCCTCGCCAGCAATACCTCGTTTCTTGACCTGAACGTGCTCGCCCAGGCGAGCGGGCGGGCGCAGGACGTAGCCGGCATGCATTTTTTCAACCCCGCGCACGCCATGCGTCTGCTCGAGAACGTGCGCACGCCGGCCACCTCGGCCGAGGTGAGCGCGACGCTGATGAAGCTCGGTAAGCGTCTGGGGAAAACCGCGGTGCTGGTGGGCGCAGGCCCCGGCTTCGTGGCCAACCGCATGCTCGCGCGCCGCTCGCGCGAGGCGCTCTTCATGCTCGAGGAAGGCGCGGAGCCTGAGCAGGTCGACCGCGTGCTGGTGGAGTTCGGCTTCCCGCTCGGACCCCTGGCGGTAGCAGACCTCGGTGGTCTGGACGTGGTGCTCGCGACGCGGCGGGCGCGCTGGAGCGACTTAAGCGCGCGTGAGCGCGCGGCGGATCTGCTGGAGCAGCTCAATGCGCTCGGGCGTCTGGGACAAAAGAGCGGCGCGGGCTGGTACCAGTACGACAGCGAGCGGCGCGCCAGGCCCGATCCTGAGGTCACCGCACTGCTGGCGCGGCACCGCGCCGCGCGCGGCATCACGCCCCGCACGCTTGCCGATGAGGAAATCCTCGAGCGCTGCCTTTATGCCATGATCAACGAAGGCGCGCGGCTCATCGAGGAGGGCATCGTCGCGCGTCCGCACGAGATCGACGTCATCTGGCTCCACGGTTTCGGCTTTCCGGCGTACCGCGGCGGCCCGATGTACTACGCCGATGAGGTGGGACTCGGCACGCTCCTCGAGCGCCTGCAGCGCTACCGCGCGCAGGTGGGCGCGGAGTATTTCACGCCCGCAGCGCTCATCGAGCACCTCGCGCGCGAGGGCAGGGGCTTTTACGGTGGGTGAGTCGCTGCGCCTATTAATAAGAAGGAGGTCGGTCCGTGGACTTTGAATACAGTGAGAAGAGCAGGAATTACCTGCAGCGCCTCGGTGCGTTCATGGACGAGCACGTCTACCCGAACGAGGAGCGCTTCTACACGCAGCTGAAGGAGGGCGAGCGCTGGGAGGAGCCGCCGCTGCTGGACGAACTGAAGGCCCAGGCACGCGCCGCGGGGCTGTGGAATCTGTTCCTGCCTGATTCGCACTACGGCGCAGGCCTCAGTAACCTCGACTACGCACCCCTGTGCGAGATGATGGGCCGGGTGCGCTTTGCCGCCGAGATCTTCAACTGCTCCGCGCCCGACACCGGCAACATGGAGACGCTCGAGCGCTACGGCACGCCGCAGCAGAAGAAGGAGTGGCTTGAGCCGCTACTCGCCGGGACCATGCGCTCGGCCTTTGCGATGACCGAGCCGCGTGTGGCCTCGAGCGATGCCACCAACATCGAAAGTTCCATCGTGCGCGAAGGTGACGCCTACGTCATCAACGGCCGCAAGTGGTGGACCTCCGGAGCCGGCAGCCGCCGCTGCCGCCTCTTTATCTTCATGGGCAAGACCGATCCGAGCGCCCCGCGGCACCGGCAGCAGTCGATGATTCTGGTGCCGCGCGAGGCACCCGGCATCACGATCCTGCGGCACCTGACCGTGTTTGGCTACGATGATGCGCCGCACGGGCATATGGAGATCGACTTCAAGGACGTGCGCGTCCCGGCCGCCAATATTTTGCTCGGCGAAGGGCGCGGGTTCGAGATTGCGCAGGGCCGCTTGGGGCCCGGGCGCATACATCACGCCATGCGTCTCATCGGTGTCGCCGAGCGCGCGCTCGAGAGGATGTGCCGGCGTGTCAAGGTGCGCACCGCCTTCGGCCAGCGCCTCGCCGAGCAAACGGTGACCCTCGAGCGCATCGCCGAGTCGCGCATCCGCATCGATCAGGCGCGCCTGCTGGTGCTCAACGCCGCCTGGCTCATGGACACCGTAGGCAACAAGGCCGCGCGCGCCCAGATCGCCATGATCAAGATCGCCGCCGCCGACACCGCCTGCCAGGTGGTCGACTGGGCCATACAGGCGCACGGCGCGGCGGGCCTGAGCGATGACTTTCACCTCGCCCACGAATATACCCACGCGCGCTCCATCCGCATCGCCGACGGCCCGGATGAAGTGCACCGCAATCAGATCGCGCGACTGGAGCTGGATAAGTACCCGTAGATGAACGGCGAGGAATTCGCCGGCACCATGCCGGTCAGCGACGCGCAGCGCTTTGACGTCGCCGCGCTCGAGCGTTATTTGCTGGCGCACGTCGCAGACTTCCGCGCGCCGCTTAAGGTACAGCAGTTCCGCGGCGGCCAGTCGAACCCGACGTTCCTCCTCACGAGCGCCGATGGCACCCAGTACGTGCTGCGCAAGCAGCCGGCTGGGCCGCTGCTGCCCTCGGCGCACGCGGTAGACCGGGAGTTCCGGGTGATCAGCGCGCTCTACGGCACGGGCTTCCCGGTGGCGCGCCCGGTGTGCTTCTGCGCCGATCCTGCGGTCATCGGCACACTCTTTTATCTCATGGGCTATGCCGTCGGGCGTAACTTCTGGGATGCGACGCTGCCGAGCCTCACGCGCACGCAGCGCGCGGCGCTCTACGACGAGATGAACCGCGTGCTGGTACGGCTGCATACGCTGGATTTCGTGGCGGCGGGCCTCGGTGATTTCGGCAAACCCGGCAATTACTTCGCGCGCCAGATCGCGCGCTGGAGCAAGCAGTACCGCGCTTCGGAGACCGAGCGTATCGAGGCCATGGAGAAACTGCTCGTGTGGCTGCCGGCGAACATCCCGGCCGCGGATGAGACGACGCTCGTGCACGGGGACTACCGGCTGGACAACATGATCTTTCACCCGAGCGAGGCGCGCGTACTCGCCGTCGTGGACTGGGAACTCTCAACCCTCGGCCATCCGCTCGCCGACTTCTCCTACCACTGCATGTCCTGGCGCATCCCCGGCGGCGGCGACCGCGGGCTCGCCGGCATCGATCTGGCGCCGCTTGGCATCCCGAGCGAGCAGGAATACCTCGCGAGCTACTGCCGGCGCACCGGGCGAGCGGGGGTGGAGCCGCGCGTGTGGGAGTTCTGCATGGCCTACAACCTGTTCCGCATCGCCTGCATCCGCCAGGGCATTCTGCGGCGGGTGGTCGATGGCACGGCCGCGAGCCGGCACGCGCGCGAGGCCGGCGGCCGGGCGCGCGAGACCGCCGAACTCGGCTGGCAGCAGGTCGAGCTGCATCTCGGGGGCTGAAGAGCGAAAACTGTTTGGCTGTCCGGCGCCCCATCGGCAACACTTCAGCCCATGACGATCCCGGACCTGCGTGCGCTTGAACTCCCGACCCGGACGGATTCGCGGGTCGAAGCCGCCTATGCGCGTCTCAGCGCCTGCAGCGCCGAGGAAGAGAGCATCGCGGCGAGCGCGCAGCTGATCCTCGCGATCTTCGATGATTTCTACCGCGAGCTGTGCGAGTACCCCTACCGCGCCAAGCGCGCCTTCGAGCTCATGGATCCGCACGCCTCGATCCGGATCAGCAAGGAGCGCCTGGGGCTGTACAGCCGCTACATCGCCGAACACGGACCGCGCATGCTGGCGGCTTACCCGGCACTCGCCGCCAACGCCGTGCTGTGGGAGGCAATCGATCGGCGGCTCGTGGCGATGATCGTCGATCGCTACGAGGCCGACACGGCCTTCAGCTTTGCGCATTCTCTGCGCCGCAATATCGGCCACGGCATCTGGCGCCCGGTGGCGTACTCGTTTCCGCCGCCAAGCAAACGCCGGGTCGACTCGATGGCGCACGTGCATGTCCGGCTGCCCGTGCAGGGGCGCGTCGATGGCGAACTTATCAACGGTGCGCTGCAGATTCCCGGCTTCTCGGTGCCGTTCCGGGATCTGCCGGGCGATGTCGAGCGCATCCTCGAACGACTCGAGCCGCTGCTGTACGGCGCGCCGGGGGCCCCGCGGCCGATGGCGCTGGATGTGGTGCAGGCTGGATTCTTCCGCGATCGCAGCGCCTTCCTCGTCGCCCGCTGGGTGATGAGTGACGGCAGCTTCACCCCGTTCGTGGTCGCCCTGCTCAACAGCCCCGCGGGCGTGTACGCCGACGCGGTGCTGCACCAGGTCTCGGACATCCACGATCTGTTCAGTTCCGCGCTCGCCAATCTGCACGTGACCACACGCCTGTACTACCAGACGTGCGTGTTCCTGTTCAGCCTCATGCCACGGCGTCCCCTCGGGCATCACTACTCGACCATCGGGTTCAACCACGTCGGCAAGGTCGCGATTCTCAACGAGATCATCGACCAGCTGCGCCAAAGCGGTGAACGACTGCAACGCTCGCCGGGCGCGCCCGGTACCGTGGCCCTGGGGTTTACCTGCCCGGCCTGCACCTATCACCTGAAGGTGATACGGGATCAACCGACCACCTCTTATAAGTGGGGCGCGTTTCCGGGCGTGGCCGCGGTCCTGGACAAGTACCGCGCGGTGCACGAGATCAACCGTGCGGGCAGCATGCTCGACAACGTCATGTACTTTAACCTGCGGCTCGAGCGGGAGCTGTTCGATCCGGCGCTGCTGGAGGAGATCCGTGCGCAGGCGGCCGGCAGTGTTCAGGTGGACGCCGAGGGGGTCTTCATCCGCTCCCTGATCGTGCAACTGAAGATTGTGCCGCTGCCCGTCTACCTGGCTAGCGCGGACGAAACCGCCACGCGCACTGTGATCCGCAATCTCGGTCACTGCATCCGCAACAACGCCGCCACTAATATCTTCAACAAGGATCTGGATTCGCGCAACTACGGCGTCGGACGCTACGGCCGGGTGCTCTTGTTCGATTACGACGCGGTGGAAAAGCTCACCGACTTGAAGATCCGCACGAACGCCGACCGGGAGCCCGGCGAAGAGATCCTGCCGGCCTGGGTGTTCGAGGACGGCGTGATCTTCCTGCCCGAGGAGCTCGAGTACGGCATGCAGCTCAAGAGCGACTTGGCGCGCCGCGCGTTCCGCAGCGAGAACGCCGATCTCCTGGGCGTCGAGTACTGGACGGACGTGCAGGACAAACTGCTGCGTGGTGAGGTCCCGGAGCTGCGCATGTATCCGCGCAGTTGCCGGCTGCGCGCCGACCAGGATGATGCTGGGTGACGCCGGCGTTCTACGTGGGGCAATTTTTGCGCGTACCGAACGCCTAGACGGGTGTCAGGTTGACGCCGCCGTCGTGCTCGCGCCGCAAGTGTGCGGTACGGGAGGCAAAGCGCCAGCCCTGCGGCGTGCGCTCCACGACGTCGCGGTACACGACGCTGCCGACGCGGCCGTTCACGCCTATGCCCAGACCCTTGGACAGCACTCGCACGCTGCCGTCCGGATCCACGCTCACGAGGATGTTGGTGGCATGGTGGGCGAGCGGATGCGCCGCGTTCGGCCGGCTCCACAGCTCGCGGATGGCCGCCGTGCCCTGCACGATGCCGAGCCCGAACTCGCGCATGTCGTAGACGGTGCGCGCCGTAAAGAGCTCATCCGCCCGAGCCCACTGGCGCTCATCGATGATGTGTCCGTAGAGCGCGAGCAGTTCGTGGATCGCCAGTGTGTCGCGCGCCTCGAGCACGCTAGGCCTCCGGGGCGACCACGGCGCGGCCGAGGAGCGCACCGTGTTCGAGCTTCGCATACGCCCGCGGCACCTCGCTGAAGGCGAAGCTCTCGGTGTCGTTGCGCAGCTGGCCGGCTTCCGCGAGCGCTACGACCTGGCGCAGGTCCTCGATGCTGCTGCCAGTGAAACAGAACACCTCACCGTCCCTGGGCAGCAGGTGGAACCAGGGAAAATTGAGGCGCCCCATGCCGGCACCGATGAGACCGTAGCTGCCCGTGCGGCGCACCGCGGCGAGGCCAGCTGCGATCGTGGCATCGATGCCGACGAAGTCGAGCACCACCTCGGCACCGCGACCGCCGGTGAGGGATTTAAGGTCCTCCGCCGTGCGCTCACCTACGCCCGTGACCGTCTCGTGGGCGCCCAGGCTCTTCGCGTAGTCCAGGCGGCGCGGGTTCACGTCCACCGCGATCACGCGCGCCCCCGACAGCGCGCGCAGTAACTGCACCGCAAAACTGCCCAGGCCCCCGGCACCGATGACGACCGCCGTGCCCCCGGCGCTCAGGCGCGCCAGCACGCGTCGCACGGCGTGCATCGAGGTGGCCCCGGCATCTGCGAGCGGCCCGGCGGTGCGCGGATCGAGCGTCTTGAGCGCGATGAGCGGCCGGGTGTTGCCAAGGAGCACGAAGGGTGCAAGTCCGCCGTCCCGTCCGTAACCGCGGCCGGCCGTACCGGACTCGCAGTTGTTATCCAGTCCCGCCTGGCAGTACGCGCAGGTGCCATCCGAGTGGGTGGCAACCAGAATCACCGGCTGACCGACCGAGAATCCAGCTACGCCTGTCCCGCATTCCTCGATCCAGCCGGCGATCTCGTGCCCGAGCGTGAAGGGCAGTCGCCACTCCGGAAAGGGCGGCACGGCCGCGTTGGGATCCATGAGGCCGACGTCGGAATGACACAGCCCGTTGCCGGCGACCTTCACCAGCACTTCGCCGCGGGCGGGGCGCGGAATCTCGAGCTCCTGAAGCTGCGGCGGCCGACCGAACTGCGTCAGCCGCCAGGCCATCATGGTGCGCCTGGCTGACATGACTCTAGTATGCCGCCCGGGCGGCGCGCTGCCATCCCGCTCCTCCGGATGAGGTAGCCGGCGCGCATCCGGCGACAGGGGCGCCCCGGTGTGCGAGATTCACACGATGACACGCTGGCAGAATCGGCCGCCCGGATCGAACTGGGGTGAATTCGGCGCGGATGATCAGCGCGGGCGCATGAACCTGCTCACGCCTGCGCGCCGCCTGGCGGCCGTGCGCGAGGTGCGCGAGGGCGAGGTGTTTTCGCTGAGTCTGCCCTTGGACTACCCGGGCGGCCCGGGCCTGTGGGAAACGCGCTCCGCGCCGAAGCTCATCGCCACGCACTTCAACGACGGCCGCTGCGCGTATCCCTTTCACATGTCCTCGTACGCACCGCGCGCGACCGACGTGGTGTGTGATGACGCGGTGACGCTTTGCCTGCAGTACTCGACCCAGTGGGATGCACTCGCGCACTGCGGCTCAGAATTCGATGCCAACGCCGATGGGGTGCCCGAGGCGGTCTTCTATAACGGCTATCGCGGTGGCGAGGACATTGTGGGTCCCGAGGGCGAGGCGGGGCCGTGTGCCCGCGCGCTCGGCATCGAGAACCTGGCGCGCGCCGGTGTGCAGGGGCGCGGCGTGCTCGTCGACCTGCACCGCGAGTTCGGGCGCACTCCGGCGCGGGTAGGCTACGAGGCGCTGATGCGTCTGATGGCAGCGCAGCGCGTGGAAGTGGGCCCCGGGGATTTCCTGTGTCTCTACACGGGCTTTGCCGATCTGGTGCTCGAGATGAAAAAGCGCCCCGACCCGCGCGTGCTGCACGCCAGCTGCGCGGGACTGGATGGCCGCGATGAGCGCCTGCAGCGCTGGATCGAGGAGAGCGGCGTGGTTGCCCTGTGCGCCGACAACGCCGCGGTGGAGTCGACGGCAGGCCTCGCAGGCACTGGCAGTGCCCGGCAGGCGCTGCTGCCCCTGCATGAGCTGTGTCTGTTCAAGCTCGGGATCCATCTGGCGGAGCTGTGGTATTTCCGCGAGCTCGCCGCGTGGCTCGCGGCCCACGACCGCAACCGCTTTCTTCTGACCGCCCCGCCCCTGGATCTGCCCGGCGCCGTGGGCTCCCCGGTCACCCCGCTCGCCACGGTCTGAGCCGCCGCAGCCCCTACGCGTTGTCCAGACCCAGCGCATGGCGCGCGGCGATGTAGCCGAAGGTCATGCCCGGACCGAGTGTCGCCCCGGCGGCCGGATACGAGTGTCCCATCACCGTCGCCGCCATGTTGCCCGCGGCGTAGAGGCCCGCGATTGCTTCACCGGACTCATCGAGCACCTGCGCGTGCTCGTTCGTGGCCAGTCCCCCGTTGGTGCCGATGTCGCCGGGGTAGACCGGCAGGGCATAGAAGGGCGGCGTTTCCAGCGCGCGCAGCGTCGGGTTGGGTTTCACTCTCGGATCGCCGTAATACCGATCATAGGCACTCTCGCCGCGCTTGAAGTCCGGATCGACGCCGCGGTGGGCGTGCTCGTTGAAGCGTTCGATGGTCGCCCGCAGTCGCTGCGCGGGGAGCTGTGTCTTGCGCGCCAGCTCCTCCCAGCTGTCAGCCCGCACGAGCACGGAACGGAAATTCGCCGGCTGCACGAAGTCCGGCAGGTCCGGGATCATCGGTCCCAGGGGGTAGCTGCGGCGCCAGGTGGCATCGAACAGCATGAGCGAGGGGATGGTGCGCGCCTGGGCGCTGTCGTTGCGCAGCATCTCCTGGCCGGCAATGTGGTAGGAGGCGGCCTCGTTCATATAGCGCTCGCCGTTGCCGTTCACGATGATCGCCCCGGGGAGGGCGCGTTCGAAGGCCATGAGGCGCGCACGCTCCTCGCCCGGCAGGCTCATCGAGGTCCCCCACCAGGCGGAGTCCATGTTGAGCGTGGCGGCGCCGATGCGCGTCGCAGCGAGGATGCCATCGCCGGTGTTATTCGTCTGCGAGCCACTCCAGCGCGGCTCTGGCGACTTGGACAGGTACTGGGCGCGCATCGCCGCGTTGCGCTCGAAGCCGCCCGCGGCCAGCACGAGCCCGCGCCGTGCCGCGACACGCACGCGCTTGCCGCCATGCTCGATGAGGGCGCCGGTGATGCGGCCGTTCTCACGGATGAGTTCCAGGAGCGGGGACGACAGCCACAGCTCACCGCCCGCCTTGTCGAAGGAGAGTTTCAGGCGCGCCAGCAGCGCGTTGCCGAGCGTCAGGCGCCGGTCGCGACGCGAGTTGAGGCGCCACGGGAAGTCGAGGAAGTAATTGCCGAAGATCGTGAGCGCCGTCAGCACCCAGCCGGGCGTACGAAACAAGAGCGTGCCCGTCTCCTCCAGCGTCCAGCTGACGCGTCCTAAGAACTGCACCGCCGGGTGCGGCGGCCGCAGCCGCTCGAACTGGGCACCCAGTTCGCTCGCATGCAGTGGGAGCGCTTCAAGTGAGCGCCAGCCGGGTTTGCCGCCAGGCATCTCCGGGTGATAGTCCGCGTACGGGTGCGCGCGCAGCCTGACTCTTGTGTTCTGCAGCAGCCAGTCCACCATCTCGCGGCCGCGGCGCACGAACGCCCAGATGCGCGCATCCGGCACGTTGGCATCCGACAGCGCCCGCACGTACGCGAAGGCCTCCTCGGGGCTATCTGCGTGACCGGTCTCCGTGGCGAGCCGCGTGGCGGGTATCCAGATGACGCCGCCCGAAGTCGCCGACGTCCCCCCGTACAGGTCGCTTTTTTCCACGACGAGCGTGCGCGCCCCGTGGGCGGCAGCCACCAGGCCTGCCGAAAGGGCCGCAGCCCCCGAGCCTGCGACCAGCACGTCGGTTTCGACGTCCCATCGGGCGTCTGCCAACTCAGAATCTCCCTAAGCGTTCAGCCGGCCGGTGCCGGCAGTGCGTGGCTGTGTGCGCCGGCCGCCCCTGCGACCCGGCGGTAGAGGGTGCTTCGCTGGTAAGCGGGCCGGTGGATGCTGCGGGCGAGCGCGACGATGTGGGCGGCGTCGAATTCCTGTCCGTTGACGCCGCCGGCAGCACGCGTGATGGACTCGTTCATGAGCGTGCCGCCGAGGTCATTGGCACCGGCGCGCAGACACAAGGCCGCTCCCTCCGGCCCCATCTTCACCCACGAGGTCTGGATGTTGGTGATGTGCGGGTGCAGGGCGAGGCGGGCCACGGCGTGCATGAGGAGCGACTCGCGCAGCGTGGGACCCGAACGCGCCAGCCCCTTACGCCACAGCGGCGCCTCCATGTGCACGAACGGCAGCGGCACGAACTCGGTGAAGCCGCCGGTGACGCGCTGCAGGTCGCGGATGGCGCACAGGTGCCGCGCCCAGTGCCGCGGCGTATCCACATGTCCGAACATGATGGTCGCGGTGGTGCGCAGGCCGACGCCGTGTGCCGCACGCATGACAGCGAGCCACTCGGCCGTGGTGAGCTTGTCGGGGCAGATGATGCGGCGCACCTCATCGTCGAGGATCTCGGCTGCGGTGCCGGGCAGGGTTGACAGACCCGCGGCGCGCAAATCGGCCAGGTAGCGTGGCAGCGACCGGTTCAGCGTGCTCGCCCCATGCGAGATCTCCAGCGGGGAGAAGGCGTGCACGTGCAGTTCGGGCGCTGCGGCCTTCACCGCCGCCACAATCTGCAGATACGTCTCGCCGGTGTACTCGGGATGAATACCGCCCTGCAGGCACACCTCCGTCGCGCCCGTCTCCCAGGCTTCGCGGGCGCGCCGGGCAATCTCCGCCAGATCCAGGCGGTAGGCCGGGCCGCGCAGATCGCGCGCACTGCGACCCTTGGAGAAGGCACAGAATCCGCAGTGATAGAGGCAGATGTTGGTGTAGTTGATGTTGCGATTGATGACGTAGGAGACCTCGTCCCCCACGGTTTCGGCGCGCAACGCGTCCGCCGCGCGCACCACCGCCCGAAACTCCGCGCCCTCGAGCCCGAAGAGCGCGGCGATCTGCGGCTCGCTCAGTTCCTGACCAACTCGTGCGCGCCGCAGTACGCGCGCCAGCGCCGCCGGCACCCGCGGCGCGCCGCGCGTCGCCTTGAGCTGCCGGCGCGTACGCTCGGGCACCGGCGTGCCGGCGCCGGCATACCAGTCATCCACGCGCGCCCGACCGGCGGCATCGGCGCGGCGCCACACCGCGCTGCGCAGCGCCGGGTCCACCCACTCTTCGGCGTGCTGCACGTACGCAGGGATCAGCGCGAGGCGCTCGGTCAGATGGCGGCCTGCGGCCTGCGTTTCGCGCTCAAGCCTCGCCAGGTGCGGCCACGGGGCTTCCGGATTCACGTGATCGGGCGTCACCGGCGAGACGCCGCCCCAGTCGTTGGCGCCCGCGCGGATGAGCGAAGTGAGCTCGCCGGGCTGCAGGTTGGGCGGCGCCTGGATCGACATGCGCGCCCCGAAGAGGAGGCGGGTGACGGCGAGCGTCCACAGATGCTCCTCGAGCGGCGGCTCGGGCGAGCCGGCCATGCGCGTGCCGGCCTTGGCGCGGAAGTTCTGGATGATGATTTCCTGCAGATGGCCGTGCGCTGCGTGCAGCTCGCGCAGCGCGAGAAGCGACTGGAGCCGCTCGCGCCGGCTCTCCCCGATACCGATCAGGAGCCCCGTGGTGCAGGGAACCGCCAGTTCACCTGCGATCCTGAGCGTCTGCAGGCGAAGCGCCGGCACCTTGTCCGGGGAGCCAAAGTGCGGGCCACCGCGCGCTGCCAGCCGCTCGCTCGCGCTCTCGAGCATGAGACCCATCGACACCGACACCGGGCGCAGCCGCGTGAAGTCCGCGCGCGTCATCACGCCCGGATTCAGGTGCGGCAGGAGGCCGGTCTGCGCGTACACCTCGCGGGCACAGTGCTCCAGGTACGCCAACGTGCTCGGAAAACCGAGCTCTTCGAGCGCGCGGCGCGCCGCCGGGTAGCGCAGCTCCGGCTTGTCGCCGAGGGTGAAGAGGGCCTCCTTGCAGCCGGCCGCCGCTCCGGCGCGGGCGATGTCGAGTACCTGTTCGAGGCTTAAGTACGGCTGCGGCACGGCGCGCGGCGCCTGCGCGAAGGTGCAGTAGTGGCACACGTCCCGACACAGCTGCGTCAGGGGAATGAACACCTTGCGCGAGTAGGTGACCACGCGGCCGTAGCCGGCGAGCGTGAGGGACTCGGCCGCCGGCAGCAGCTCTTCGAGCGCGGCGTGCTCCAGGGGCAGCGCCGCGTCCGCCTCTGGAGCGCGGCCGGCTGCGGCGGCGGCGATGATGTCAGTGAGGTCAGACACTGCGTTCGACAGGACCCGCCTTGCGATACGATCTGGCTATGATACCTGCGCCGCGCGGACGATTGGTCCGGCCGCGCTCGCGGTTAGGATTAGTCCGAATGGGGGGAGCTCAAAACATGCAGCCCGAAGTGGTCCGCAACGTGCTCGAGTCGTACCTGCGCGCCTGGTCAAGCGGCGACAAGCCCCTGATCCTCTCCTTATTCGCCGAAGACTGCGAGTGGAGCGACCCGGTCGGAACACCGCCGTTTAAGGGGCGCGAGGGTGTCGCGCGGTTCTGGGATTTCGCGCACCAGGATGCCACGAGGCAGATGACGCCGAAGCTTCATCGCATCATCGTCTGCGCCAACGAGGGGATCCTCAACTTCACCATGCAGGTGCGCGTGCCACACCTGAACCAGGGGCTCGACCTCAACATCACCGACCGCTTCGTCCTGAACGAGCAGGGCAAGATCCGCCTGGCACAGGCTTACTGGGACACGGGGTGTCTGTCGGTGCCGCCGGGGATGCAGGGCTTCGCGCCGAACATTGACGAGGCGTACGAGAAGTAAAGGTGGAGTACGCCCTGCCGGAGGTCGACTTCGGGCGCGACGAGGTGCCCGACCTCGAAGCGCAGCTCGCGACGCTGCAGGCCCAGGGCAAGCGCGTGGTGCCGGTGCGCTACCTGGGCGCCACCGCGTGGCCCATGGTGCGGCACGAGGACGTCGGGCGTGCCTTCCGTGATCCGAAACAGTTTCCGGCCGCCGCCGCGAACCTGCGCTACTCGCTGCCGGTGCAGGGACGCACGCTCCTGTGCATGGAAGGCGAAGAGCACCGCATCCACCGCGCGCTGGTCGCTGAGGCGTTCCAGCCGCAGGCAGTGCAGGCGCTCGTGGCGCCGCTGCTGCGGCCGCTCGCCAATGAGCTCATCGACGCCTTCGGTGCGCGGCGGCAGCTGGACCTGGTGGCCGAGTACTGCCATCCCTACCCGCTGCGGGTGATTACCCGCCTGCTTGGCATCCCGGCGCCGAACGAAGCGCAGCTGTTCGGCTGGGTGCGAGGCCTCTTCGACTACCCGTTCCATCCGGAGAGTGCGCTCAAGGCTGCCGCGGAGGTCGACGCATTTCTGCTGCCGCTGATCCACGCGCGGCGCGCCGTGCCCGCGCAGGATCTCATCTCGCGCCTCGCGCGCGCGCAGGTGGAGGGCCGTCGGTTGAGCGATGAGGACATCCTGGGGTTCGTGAAGCTCCTCTTCCCGGCCGGTGCCGACACGACCTACCTCACGCTCGGGAGCATGATGAATGCGGTGCTCAGTGATGATGCGCTCCGGGCGCGCCTCGTGGCGGACCCGGCACTGATCCCGCAGGCGGTGGAGGAGAGCGTGCGGCTTTTCGGCGCCGTGGCACTGCTGCCGCGTTACACCGAGACCGGCGCCCGCATCGGGGACGTCGACATCCCGCCGGACTCCTGGGTGCTCTTCGGCGTGCGGTCCGCGGGGCGGGATGCGGCGCAGTACCCGGAGCCGGATCAATTCGATCTCGCGCGCCATGCGCAGCGCCTCGTGACCTTCGGCGGCGTGCCGCACTTTTGTCTCGGCGTGCACCTGGCGCGCGCAGAGCTGACGATTACGCTCGAGCTGCTGCTCGCGCGCCTGAAGGGTCTGCGTCTGACCGCAGGCTCGATGCCGCAGACCTCCGCGGTGCTGCGCGGCGTGCGCCGCCTGCCGGTCGCCTTCGACGAACTCGTGCCGGCGCGTTAGACGAGAAAGTCATAGCGCGGATCTCTGCGTGACCTGAGCTTCTCGACGTCCTCGGGTTCGTCGATGTCGAAGGCGAGCCCGTCTCGCCTGACGAGGGCTGCCGCACTACCCAGGCGCATGGCTTCGGCGCTGTGTCGGGCGAGGCTTCCGGCGCCGAACTGGAAACGAAACGCCGTCGGCAGCGTCAGACACATCCCATTTGTGCCGTTGCCGCTGTGATCCGGCGCGAGCGCGATCCCGGCCGCACCGCCCCCCTGTACCAGTGCCGTCACGTCCGCGACCGAGAGCAGTGGCAGGTCCGCGAAAATGATCGCCACGCGCCGGACACCGTCAGCTTCAAGCTGCGGCAACGCGGCCTGCAACGCCTCGTTCAGGCCCGCCCCGTCATCGGTCAGTACGCGCAGCGGCGCGGCCAGGCCCGCGCGCTCGGGCGTCACGACCGCCACGCCTGCGATCTCAGGAGCCTGCGCGATGGCTGCGAGCACCTGCTCGAGCATCCGGGAGATGAGCCGCGTGCGCGCCTCTTCAGAGAGCGCGTGGACGAGTCTTTGCTTGCCGGCGGTGCGCGCCTTCACCGGCACGAGCGCCCAGCAGCTCAAGGCTGATCCTCAGCTTCCCGACGCAGCGTTGCCGCAAATTGCAACACCTCGCGCGCCAGACGTTCGCGGTCCGCGAGCGTCACCATCAGCGTATCGGCAACCAGAAGCGAGCAGCTGAAGGCCGGCACGAGCGTCGCATCGGCGCGGTCGAGCACGAAACCGTCGATGAAATCGGCGTAATGCCGTGCGATCGCCGCGCTCGAAAGCGGCACTTCAAGTTCCGCCATGATCTTCGCCGTGGGGCCCTTGATCGCCTTGCCGGCCACCAGCGGGGTCACCGCGATCACGGGCGCGGGCGCCGCCTTGAGCGCCGCGCGCATGCCGGGCAGCGCGAGGATCGGATCGACGCTCAGGTAGGGATTCGAGGGGCACAGGATGATCGCCGCCACGTCTGCTGCCTTGAGGGCCGCGAGCGCCTGCGGTGCGATGCGCGCCGCGGCGGCGCCCGCATACTCGAGCGCCGTGACGGCAGGCTCGCAGCGGCGACGCACGAAATACTCCTGGAAGGCGAGCACCCCCTCGCGCGTGTGCACGCGCGTGCGCACCGCCTCATCGCTCATCGGCACGATGGCGGCATGGATCCGGAAGCGCTGCGCGACGTCTGCCGCGATGCGGCTCAGGGGCTCGCCCGCTTGCAGGCGCCGCGTGCGCTCAACGTGCAGCGCCAGATCCGCATCCCCTAAGCGAAACCAGGTCTCACCGCCCAGATCGGCGAGCGTCTTCATGAAAGTCCAGGTTTCGTCGCGCCGCCCCCAGCCGGCTTCCGGGTTGGCAAGGTCAGCCAGGGTGTAAAGAGTGGTGTCCAGGTCCGGGCAGATCCTCAGTCCCAGGTGATCGAAATCATCGCCGGTGTTGACGATGAGCGTGAGATGCTCGGGCGGCAGCACGCGATAGAGGCCGAGTGCGAGCTTCGCACCGCCGATCCCGCCGCACAGCGCCACGACGCTCGATGCGCTCACCGGAAGAGGTCCTCATCGAGCGGCCGGAGCAGGGTCTGTGCGGGCGTGGCGGGGGAGCTGAAGCGGCAGCCGTGGATGAGCACCACGGGCGTGCCCTCGGCCGCCTCACCCATGATGAGCCCGGCGGCAGCCGCGAGCGCATCCGCGAGCGCCACTTCGGTGACCTCGAGCCGCCGGCCCGCGCGGTCGCGCTCGCCGCGGCGGTTCACGAGCGAGGGAATGCCAGCGGCCGCGAGCGCGATGTTCACGACCCCCTTGCGCCAGGCGCGTCCGAAGCTGTCGCTGATGATGACCCCGGGCGCGTGCGCATGGTGGCGCGCCAGCGCCGCGCGCAGTGCGGCGGCGGAGGCTTCCGGGTCGTGCGGCAGCAGCAGCACGTGTTCGGCAGTGCGCCCGGTCGCGATGTTGGAGCGGTCGATGCCGGCGTTGGCCATGACGAAGCCGAGCCGGTGGCGCACGATCAGCACATCGCGCTTGGCGCGCAGCACCTCGGTGGACTCGCGCAGGATCAGCTCGATGAGGCGCGCGTCCTTGCCCGTGACGGCGGCAAGCTCCAGCGCCTGCGCCTGCGGCACAACGGACGCCAGATCGACGTAGCGGTTCTCCGCCTTGGAGACGATCTTCTGGGCCACGACCAGCACGTCGCCGGCACGCAGACTGATACCGCTGCCCTCGAGAGCGCCCTGCACAATTGCCGCAAGATCGCTGCCCGGAAGCACTTCCGGTAAGCCGTGCAGCGCGTTAAGGGTCAGCGACCCAGTGCTGACGCTCATCCCTCCGCCGGCTCCTGCAACGCACCGGTGATGCGTATGCCCGCACCGTCCACGCCATAGGTCTTGTTGATGAAGATGAGCACCGAGGTGAGGGCCTCGGTGGCCGCGGCATTGGCGAGTGCGCCGCCGTGCAGGCCGCGCAGCCCGGCGGCTTGCGCCAGGCGCACCACGCGCGTGCGTGCCTCCTTCTGATCGGCAAACACCAGCACGTCGCAATCGATCACCGCGTCGGTGGCGAGCTTGTGAGCGGCCACGCTGTGAAAGGCCGCGGCGACCGTCACGGTCTCGCCCAGAAGCTGTTGCGCGCGCATCGCGGCGGATCCTTCAGGCGGCAGCTGCACCCGCATCACCTTGGGCGGCATGAGCGGCACGGTCGTGTCGATCACGAGCTTGCCGGCGGCGGCGGCGCGGATCTCGGTCAGAGTGCTCTCGTGGGCGGCGTAAGGGACGGTGACGATGATGAGGCCCGCGCGCTCGGCGGTGGCGCGGTTGGAGCCTGCGGCCACCGGCAGGCCGAGCTCCTGCGTCAGGGCGGCGGCACTGGCTTGCGCGCGCCCCGCATCGCGCGAGCCGATCATCACGGCAAGTCCCGCCTTGACCCAGCGCCGCGCGAGCGCGGCGCCGAGTTTGCCGGTGCCGCCCACGATACCGATGAGGGGCAGCGGGTCTGAGTGTGCAGGCGTAGGAGCTGACACCGGTAAGCCTTAGAACTTAAGTCCGCTGTCGCTGATCACCGGCACGTTGGTCCAGCGCTCATCGGGCGTGCGGTACCAGCCGCCGGCGGCGAGCGCACCGCCGTCCAGGTGCAAGGTGGTGCCAGTGACCCACCCGGATAGCTCGCTCGCGAGGAGCACGGCGCAACCGGCGGCATCGGCCGGGGTACCGAAACGGCCGAGGGGAATCCAGCGGCGGATGTGCTCCTGGTACTGCGGCGCAATGAACACCGAGGGCTTCACCTGCTCGGTCTCGGTGGTCTCTGGAGCAATCGCGTTCACGCGGATGCGGTGGGGTCCGAGCTCGAGCGCCAGACTGCGCGTGAAGCCGGTGACGCCGGCCTTGAAGGCCGCGTACACCGCGGTCATCGGGATGCCGCGGAAGGCCTCGATGGTGGACACATTGATGATGCTCGCACCGCGCGCGGCGCGGCGCAGCAGCGGTATCGCCGCGCGCGTCACGACGAACATGTGGCGCAGGTTCACCGCATAAAGCGCATCCCACTCCTCCTCATTGGTGCGCTCGAAGGGCTTTACCACGTTGAGGAAATCACCGACGTTGTTCACGAGGATGTCGAGCGCGCCGCAGCGGCGCTCGATGTCCACGAGCAGCCGCTCGACCTCGGGTACCGAGCGCACGTCCGTCACCGACACCCAGCTCTCCGGGCTTACTGTGGTCAGCGCGGCGCTCACGTCCGCCGCACGTGCCGGATCGATCTCGGCGACGATGACGCGGGCACCCAGCTGTGCGAAGGCTGTGGCGATGGCACGCCCGATGCCCGCGCCGCCGCCCGTCACGAGCGCGCTCTTGCCGGCGAGGCTCAAGGATGCGGGGCTGTCGTTCATTTCAAGGATTCATGCTGGCCGCGGCTCTGGCTATAGTAACCAAGGGCCGCGATGCGCGCGCGCCGAGGGGAAGCGATGACACAGGTGGCGATCGGCCTCTACGGGCTGCAGAACTGGTTCGGCGGCGACTTCGCCCCGGTGACCGAGATCGTGCGCATCGCGGAGGGCAAGGGGGTCGATCTCGCAAGCATCACGGACCACGTGGTGATGGGGGAGAACGTACAGAACTACCCCTATGGTCGCTTTCCCGCCCCGCTCGACTATCCCTGGTTCGAACCGCTCACAGTACTCGCGGTGCTCGCCGGCGTGACGCAGCGCATCCGTCTGTCCACGGGCGTCGTGATCGCGCCGCTGCGCTCGGCGGTGCTGCTCGCCAAGCAGCTCGCCACGCTGGATGTGATGTCGCGCGGACGGGTTTCAATCGGACTCGGCGTCGGCTGGCAGAAAGAGGAGTACGACGCTTCGGGCATTCCCTGGGAAGGACGCTACACGCGCCTCATCGAGCAGGTGCGCGTGTGCCGCCTGCTGTGGAGCCAGGCGCCGGCGAGCTTTCACGGCGAGACGGTGAACTTTGAAAAGATCCATGCCTACCCCCGGCCGGTGCAGCAGGGCGGCGTGCCGATCTGGCTCGGGGTGGCCCCGAACGATCGCAACATCGAGCGCATGGCGGAGTTCGCCGACGGCTGGATCCCGATGGAGCAGAATCCGGAGAAACTCGCCCCCGTCATTGCGCGCCTGCGCACGGCGGTCGGAGCGCGCGGGCGCGACGCGAAGGCGTTCACCGTGCGCGTCGTGCCGCGCTTCGTCTTTGGGGCGGGCGGGGCGCCGGATCTGGAGGCGACGCTCGCCGGGGTGCCGGCACTGGTGAAGGCCGGTGCTTCGATGGTGGAGCTGTTTCCGAGCGCCTTCTGCCGCGGGCCGGATGATTTCGAGGCGTTCTGTACGCGGCTGGTCGCGCTCAAAGACTCCTGAGGAACTTCACCAGCGCCGAGTTCACCGCAGCCGGCGCCTCCTGCTGCACGAAATGACCCGCACCGGGGACGAGCACGATCTCCTTAAGATGCGGCACCCGCCGCTGCATGATCTGAAGCGCATCCGCGGGGATCATCTTCAGCACGACATCGTCTGCGCCGGCGATAAAGAGCGCCGGCTGCGTGATATTGGCATCGGCGAAGGCGGCGCCGAGGTCCCAGTTGCGATCCGCGACCCGGTAGGAATTGAGTCCGCCAATGAACGTGGTGGCGGGCGCACCGCGGGTGTACTCGCGCACGAAGTACTCAAATTCCGCCTCACTGAGCCACGGCCACGGCAGGGGAGGCGCGGGCGCGAGCACATCAAGATAGCCAGTGCCGGCGGAAGGGTACTTCGACCAGTCAAGCAGGTGTCCCTGCGCACTCAGGGCGTGCATCAGACGCAACAGGAACTCGCGCGGTTTTGCGCCAAGCTCGTGCTCCGCAGGGCCGATCGTCTGGAAGTAATGCATATGAAAGAAGTGCTGGCGGGCCAGCGCCTCAAAAGCCGCCGACGGTCGTACCCCGGGCACGGCGAACGCACCGCCGCGGGCAGACTCGGCGGCCGCCGGCTGCGATCCGGCTCCGCCGCGTCCGGCCAGATCAAAGTCGTACGGGCAGCTCATGATGACGAGCGCGGCGACGCGCTCGGGATGCCGCACGGCGAGATTGCACACCTGCTGGGCGCCAAAATCGTGCCCGACGAACACCGCGCGCGCTTTCCCGAGATGGTCGAGGATCCCGAGCATGTCGCGCATGACGTAGTCCGCGTCGTAGACGCCCGGGTCCGTGGGACGCTCGCTGGCGCCATAACCGCGCTGATCCGGCGCGACCGCGTGCCAGCCCGCCGCGGCTACCGCCGGCAGCTGGTGCCTGAAGCTGTACCACAGTCCCGGAAAGCCGTGACAGAAGATGACCGGCGCGCCGCTGCCCTGGCTGGCGACGTGCAGCGTCACCCCGTTGCTGCGGATCTGTTGATGAGCCAACGCACTCACAGGACCTATGATGCGTAACCTGCACCGGAGTCGCCATGCCTAAGATCGACGAGTCACCGCCCATCGCCTTGTGCTGGGGGACGGCGATCGGTACGCCACTTGAGCCGCTCATCGAAGCCGCCGGGGCCGCAGGACTTGGCGCCGTGACGCTGACGGCGGGCATGTACGAAGCCAGCCGCGCCGCAGGCCAAAGCGATGCGGCGCTCAGAGGCCTGCTCGCCCAGCACGGTATCCGGGTCTACGCCATTGACCCCCTTATCAGCGTCCTGCCCGGTACGCCGCGACCGGCGGACGTGCCGCCGGAGAATCGCGCCTATTTTGAGTTCACCGAGGAGCGCTGCTATCAGGCGGCCGCGGCGCTGGAAGCGGAAACGATCAATCTTGCGCACTTTGGCGGCAGCCCCGTGCGCGAGCAGCAATTCGTGGATTGCTTAGGTCCCGTCGCCGAGCGTGCGCGCCGCCACGGGCTTCGCCTGACGCTCGAATTCCTCCCGGAGAGCGCGATCCCGGACCTCGCGGCCGCGCAGCGCATCGTGACAGCCGTGGGCGCAACGAACCTCGGCATGATGCTCGATACCTGGCACTTCGCGCGCACGGGCGGGACGCCCGAGCAGCTCGCCGCCCTGCCACCGGGTCTCATCAGCGCCTTGCAGATCAGCGACCGGCGCGAGCCGCCGCCAGGCACGGTGTACACCCCCATGGGCGGGCGGCTGCTGCCGGGGGAGGGCGAATTGCCGCTGGTGCCGATGCTGCGGGGACTTCTGCGGCGCGACCCCGGCCTCACAGTGGGGGTCGAAGTCTTCAGCGACGAGCTGCGCGCGCTGTCGCCGGTGCAGATTGCCGCCCGGGTGGGGAAGACCACTCGGGAGGTTCTGAGGCAGGCGCTCGGCAAGTAAGGGCCCCAAGTCGTTGATGCCAAAGAGTTGCGGGTGTTTCTCACGTTGCAGGCGGGCAAGGCATTGAGTATGCTTCGCGCCCCTTTTTATCGAAGGGGCGCGGCGCAACAGGTCCGCGTATCTCCTTGCCGCACCGGGCAGGCCTTAAATCCGGGCGGCTTAATCCGAAAGGAGCATTCATGAGGCATTACGAAGTCGTTTTTCTTGTGCACCCGGATCAAAGCGAGCAGGTGCCCGCCATGATCGAGCGCTACAAGGGCATGATCAGCGCCGGCGGCGGCCAGGTGCATCGCCTGGAGGATTGGGGTCGTCGGCAGCTCGCATACCCCCTCGCCAAGGTCCACAAGGCGCACTACGTGCTGATGAACATCGAGACCGATCAGAAGACTCTCGATGAGCTCACCGGCGCATTCCGATTCAGCGACGCGGTACTGCGTCACCTGGTCGTCAACATGGACTCGGCCGTGACCGATCCTTCGCCGATGGCGAAGGCCGCGGACGAGGAGGGCGAGGGCGGCGGCCGTCGGCGCGAGCGCGCGCGCGACGAGGTTGGCCCGCCCGACGATGACGACACTTCCACCGCGGACAGCGCCTGAAGGCGCAACAGAGGATTCACACCATGGCCATGTCCAGAGGACCCGGCGAAAGAGGCGGCGGCGGTGGTGGCAGCCGTTTCTCGCGTCGTAAGAAGTTCTGCCGCTTCACCGCCGAAGGCGTGAAGCAGATCGATTACAAGGATCTCGCCACCCTCAAGGGTTACGTCACCGAGACGGGCAAGATCGTGCCGAGCCGTATCACCGGCACGAAATCCTTCTATCAGCGTCAGCTCGCGGTGGCGATCAAGCGTGCGCGTTTCCTCGCGCTCTTGCCGTACACCGACCAGCACTGAGGAGCCGCGAGATGGATGTGATTCTGCTGCAGAAAGTCGCCAATCTCGGCAACATCGGCGATCGGGTGAAGGTGCGCTCCGGCTACGGGCGCAATTTCCTTCTCCCCCAGGGCAAGGCGACGCTCGCCACCGCGGACAACGTCGCGCGCTTTGAGGCGCGCCGCACGGAGCTCGAGCGCCTGGCGCGCGAGCACCTGACCTCGGCCGAGGAACGCGCGGGGGCGATGAAGGATTTCAGGCTCACCATCCACGCCAAGGCCGGCACCGAGGGCAAACTCTTTGGCTCGATCGGCACGAGCGACATCGCGGAAGCGGCGACGCGCGAGGGGTTCAAGGTCGAGCGCAGCGAAGTACGCATGCCCGCAGGCCCGCTGCGCACCGTCGGTGAGCACCTGATCCATCTGCATCTGCACGCTGATGTCGATGTGCCGCTGCACATCGTGATCGTGGCGGAAGAGTAGCCGTCCCCCAGGGCATCAGCACGGTGGGCGGTTCCGCCAAGGCGCGCGGGGATTCAGGCTCGGTCGCCCTCATTGACGCGCCGGTGCCGCCGCATTCGGTCGAAGCCGAGCAGGCAGTGCTCGGCGGCCTGATGCTCGATCCCATCGCCTGGGACAACGTCGCCGACACCATCACCGAGTACGACTTCTATCGTCCCGACCACCGGCTGATCTTTGCCGGCATCGCCGCGCTCGCGGGGGAAGCCAAGCCGTGTGACGTGGTGACGGTCTCGCAGCACCTGGAGCGCAACGGCCAGCTCGAGGGCGCGGGCGGACTCGCATATATAAGCTCTGTCGCGCGCGATACGCCGACGGCCGCCAACGTGCGCGCTTATGCGGAGATCGTGCGCGAGCGCTCGCTCCTGCGGCAGCTCATCCGGGCAGGCACCGAGATTGCCTCGGCAGTGTTCAACAATGACGGGGAGACCGCACGGGCGCTCGTCGATCGCGCGGAGCAGAAAGTCTTCGAGATCGCGGAAGGCAGCTTCCGCAAGCGCGACGGCGCGGTACCGGTGCGCCAGCTCCTGCCGGGGGTCATCGATCAGATCGATGAGTGGCATAACAATCCGGACGTGCTGCGCGGGCTTCCGACCGGGTTTACCGAATTCGACAAGCTCACCGGTGGATTGCGTCCCGGAGATCTCGTCATCGTGGCGGGCCGTCCCTCGATGGGTAAGACGACGCTTGCGGTCAACATGGCCGAATACGCCGCTGTCAATCCCAAAACGCGGGCCGCGGTTGCGATCTTCAGCATGGAAATGCCCTCCGAGCAGGTGGTCACACGCATGCTGGCCTCGATCGGTGGCGTGCCGCTCAACAGTCTGCGCAGCGGAAAGATCTCGGACGAGGACTGGGTGCGCATCACCGGGGCGACGAGTCAGCTCTCGGAAGCGAAGATCTTCGTCGATGAGACCCCGGCGCTGAATCCCACCGAATTGCGGGCCCGTGCACGACGCGTCAAGCGCGAGCACGGCTTGAGTCTCATCGTGGTCGATTACCTGCAGCTTATGCAGGTGCCCGGCACGAAGGAGAACCGCGCCACGGAGATTGCGGAGATCTCACGCGGACTCAAAGCTCTCGCGAAGGAACTGCAAGTGCCAGTGATCGCCCTCTCGCAGCTGAATCGAGCGGTTGAGCAGCGCGAACACAAGAGACCTGTGATGTCGGACTTGAGGGAATCCGGCAGCTTGGAACAGGACGCAGACATGATCCTGTTGATCTATCGCGAAGAGGTCTACGACAAAAACACTACAAAAAAAGGCATTGCGGAGATCGATCTGGTCAAACATCGCAACGGTGAGATCGGAACATTTCTGCTGACCTTCCAGGGCCAGTACACGCGCTTCGCGAACTACGCACCTGACTCGTACGCGGAAGGTGTCTTGCGGTGAGCCGGCTGATCCGGGCCGTCATCGACACCGAAGCCCTGCGTCACAACCTGAATGTCCTCCGCGCCCGCGCCGGGCGCGCCAAAGTCATCGCCGTCGTCAAGGCGAACGCCTACGGGCATGGCCTCGTGAGCGCGGCGCTCGCGATCCAGGATGCCGGTGCATTTGCGGTTGCACGACTCGAGGAAGGCATGTCGTTGCGCGCCGCGGGCATTGGCTCGCGCATCGTGCTGCTCGAGGGGGTCTTCAGTCGCTCACAACTCGAGGATGCCGCGCATGACGATCTTGATCTTGTGGTGCACGATGCGCGGCAGATCGAGCTTCTCGAGCAGTCGGGCGGAGCGGGGCGCTTTTCCATCTGGATCAAGATCGACACGGGCATGAATCGCCTTGGGTTCGCGCCACGGGAGTTCGCGGCGGCGCTCGAGCGTATCCGGCACCTCTCGCCGCGTGAGCTGCGGCTCATGACGCATCTTGCCTGCGCGGATGAGCGCGACGCCCGTGTCACCACGGCGCAGCTCGAACGCTTCCAGGAGGCCACACAGGGACTCAGCTACGAAACCAGCATCGTCAATTCCGCTGGTCTGTTGGCTGACGCGGCGCCGCAGAGCCACTGGGTTCGTCCCGGTATCGCGCTCTATGGCGCATCGCCCTTCCAGGATGTAACCGCCGCAGAATTTGGCCTCAAGCCTGTGATGACGCTCACGAGCACGGTGCTCACGGTGCGGGACGTCGGGCGCGGCGAACGGGTGGGCTATGGCGGCGCCTGGACAGCCGGGCGCGACGCAAGGATCGCGATCATCGCGGCAGGCTATGGAGATGGCGTGCCGCGCAGCTTCGCTGCCGGCACGCCGGTCCTGATCCGGGGGCAGCGGGCACCGCTCGTCGGGCGCGTCTCGATGGACATGATTGCGGTGGATGTCACCGGGGTGGCCGGCGTCGAGGTGGGCACGGCGGCGGTGCTCTGGGGCGAAGGTCTGCCGGTCGAGGAAGTCGCGCGCCACGCGGATACGATCGCGTATGAACTGCTCTGCAGCGTCAGCCAGCGCGTGCCGCTCGAGCTGCGCTGAAAGAGAGAGCGGCCTGGGAGACGGGAAGCGGCGCGGCCCTTGTCCGGCCGCGCCCGATCAGTTGACGAAGAATCCCATCTTGACGCCCGCGAGCTGAATGACGTCGTTGTCATTGAGCTTGGTTGCGTTGGCGCCGATCGGCGTGCCGTTCAGGAGCGGGAAGTCATCGGGCTTGCCGCTGTCGACGTGCACGATGTAGTACGCCTCGGCGCGGCGTGTGATCGCAGCCACCTGAATGCCCGGGCGACCGAGCGTAGTCAGTGCCTTGCTGAGCTCGACCTCGCGGCCGGCGAAGGCGCCCGAAAGCACCTGCAGCTTGGCCTTTTTGACGGCGGCAGCGCCATCCCCGAGCGCGCGCGACTTGCCGGTTGCCGTGATCGGGGCACCGCCGGCTTTCTCGGCCACCTCGGCAGCGGTGCGCAGCTTGTCCAGCGGCCGGGCGGAGGGCTGGATCACCATGGTCTTCTCGAACTCGTCCTGCTGCTCGTCGTCCTCGACGAAGCGCAGCTGGTGGTGGCCGACGGTGATCACGTCGCCATGCTGCAATGCGTGCTTCTTGATCAGCTTGCCGTTGACGTAGGTGCCGTTGGTGCTGTTCAGATCCTCAAGGAACGAGTCGTTGAGGATGTTGATGATCAGCGAGTGGTGGCCGCTGACGGCTGCGTTGTCGATGCGGATGTCATTATCAGGGAGGCGCCCAATGGTGTAGCGCTCCTTGTTCATGTTGTATTCCGCCATTACCTGGCCATCCAGGCTCAAGACCAACCTTGCCATGTGCTTCTGCCTCTATCGCGGTGTCAGCCGAACCAACCCAGGATCTTGTCGAAAATCTTCGTGCGAGCCGGAAAAGCATCCATGATATGCGCCATGACTACCGAGACGTTGTCGCGGCCTCCATTGTCATTGGCCAGTTGAATCAACTGTTTGGCGACCGTATCCAGATTAGCACTAAAGGTGTTTATGGTTAAATGAATATCTTCGTCCTCGACCATATCCGAGAGCCCGTCGGAGCACAGGACGAACACCTCGCCCTTATTGACCGGGACCTCCTGGATTTCCACGTCCACGTTCGCCTCCACCCCTAGGGCGCGGGTAACGTAGTTCTTGTTCGCGGCCCGCTGCGCCTCCTCGGCCGAGTAGAAACCACGGTCGACGAGCTCCTGCAGCAGGGAATGATCCATGGTCACCTGCTCGATCTTGTCCGCCCGCTGGCGGTACAGGCGCGAGTCACCGACGTGCGCGATCGTCACCTTGTTGTCGAAGAACAGCGCCGCCACGACCGTCGTGCCCATTCCTTCACATTGCGGCTGCGTACGGGCGGTCTGATAGATGATTTTGTTGGCGCGGCTGATGGCATCGCGCAAGATGATGTTGGGACGCGACAGCCCCGTCTCGCGGTCCGGTACCGACAGGTCCTCGCGCTGCACGTGCTCGCGCACCAAGTTGACGATGGTCTTCACTGCGATACCGCTCGCGACCTCACCGGCGTTGTAGCCACCCATGCCGTCGGCCAGGACCAGGAGGCCAATGTCCGGATCGACAGCGATCGTGTCCTCGTTGTGTTCGCGGACCTTTCCCGTATCGGACATGCCGACGAAGCGTAGCTTGTTGCGCAAGCTCATGCCTCGCTCTGGTCCGCCTGTGGCCCAACGAATGTGATACGCGTCACTTTCCCGTCCCCGAATATAGCCGGCATACGCTAGCATCGCCGGCAGATGGTCCGAGTGGCTTTGGTCACAAAAGAGGCCTTTCGGACCATCCCGGCGCGAATCCTAGCTGAAAGTGGACCAATGGGGCACAAATGGCCCGTCTGAATCCGGTCTTCGTCTGCAGTTCCTGCGGGGGCGAAACCCTGAAATGGCAGGGCCAGTGCCCGCTGTGCGGCGAGTGGAACTCGCTGGAACAGCGCAGCACGGCACGCGCGCGACCCGCGGCCGCGGCGGCGGCCGTGAGTCTCGGCGCGCGGACCACCGCCGACAGCGCCGGCGAGCGCCTCCTGAGCGGGGAGGGCGAGCTCGATCGGGTGCTCGGAGGTGGATTAGTCCCCGGTTCGGTGATCTTGCTCGGCGGTGAGCCCGGGATCGGCAAGTCGACGCTGCTGCTGCAGGTCGCCGCGCACGTCGCCCAGCGCCGGCCGGTGATCTATGCGAGCGGCGAAGAGTCGGTGGCGCAGATCCAGCTGCGTTCGCAGCGCCTGAGCCTCAGTGCCGATGCGCTCGGTCTCGTCTGCGAGACCGAGCTTGCGGCGATTCTGGCACTCGCCACCGAGCGGCGGGCGGCGCTGCTCATCATCGATTCGATCCAGACCGTGCAGTCAGGCACCGCGGGCACACCGGCGGGCGCGGTGTCGCAGCTGCGCGAGTGCACCGCGGAGCTGGTGCGTTTCGCCAAGTCCTGCGGCTGCGCAGTTGTCATCGTCGGCCACGTCACCAAGGAGGGCACGATCGCAGGTCCCCGCCTGCTCGAGCACCTGGTCGATACGGTGTTGTATTTCCAAAGCGAAGCCGGCAGCCGCTACCGCATCGTGCGCGCCACCAAGAATCGCTTCGGGGCGGCGAATGAGCTGGGCTTCTTCGCCATGACGGCCACCGGGCTGAAGGAAGTGAAGAACCCGGCGGCGATTTTCCTGGCGCGCGCACCGCAGGCCGCCCCCGGCAGCATCGTCACGGTCACGCGCGAAGGCGGCCGGCCGCTGCTGATCGAGCTGCAGGCGCTAGTGGATCGCATGCGCTTTGGTGCACCACGGCGCGTCGCACAGGGCCTCGATGCCAATCGCGTCGCGATGCTGCTGGCGGCCGCCAACCGCCACGCGGGGGTTTCGCTGCAGGAGCACGACGTGTTCGTGAACGTGGTCGGCGGCATCGAGATCTCCGAGACCGCCTGGGATCTGCCGGTGCTGGTGGCGCTCGCCTCGAGCCTCAATGACAGCGCCGTCGCCTCGCACCTGGTGGTATTCGGTGAGATCGGACTCACCGGGGAAGTGCGCCCCGTCGCGTATGGCGATGAGCGCCTGAAGGAAGCCCAGGCGCAGGGGTTTCGCAGCGCCATCGTGCCCAAGGGCAACGCGCCGCGCCGCGCGCCGGCGGGCATGAACGTGATCGGTGTCAGCCGGATCAGCGAGGCGCTGCAGGCGGCCCTTGCGGGTGTTTAGGCACTTCTGATCTCCGCCGGCGGGCGCACGCGTACCGTGCGGATGGCGTTGTCCGCAATCTGCAGCACCTCAAACTCGTAGGGACCGACGCGCACCATCGTGCCGCTGTCGGGAATGGTCTCGAGATGCTCCAGCAGGAGCCCGTTCACCGTCTTGGGCCCCCCCGTGGGCAGCTGCCACCCGAGCGCGCGATTGAGCGCACGGATGGTGGCGCTGGCGTTGACGATGTAGACGCCGGGGCGCTCCAGGTGCACGTCCTTGTGGGTGATGGTCGCCGGATCGGACGTGAATTCACCGACGATCTCCTCGAGGATGTCTTCGAGCGTGACCAGGCCCTCGATGTCCCCGTACTCGTTCACGACGAATGCGAAGCGGCGGCGGTTGCGCTGGAAATGCCCGAGCTGCACGTTGAGCGCCGTGCCCTCGGGCACGAAATACGCCTCGCGGCCGCGGGCGATCTCGATCAGCCGCTCGCGCGTGAGGCTGCCGCGCACCAGCTCCTGCGCCACGCGCTTCATGTGCAGCAGGCCGATCAGGTTGTCGAGCTCCCCTTCGTACACCGGCAGGCGGGTATGGGGGGTCTGGCGCAGCTTGCCGAGGATGTCATCCCAGCTCTCGCTCACATCGATCGCGGCGATCTCTTGGCGCGGCACCATGATGTCGTTCACCGTGATGCGCCCCAGGTCCAGGATCGACAGCAGCATCTGGCGGTGGCGCGCGGGGATGACGGGCGCGGCCTCGGTGACCACCGTGCGCAGCTCCTCGGCGCTCAAGGACTGGTCGCTGCGAGTGGCGCGCCCCACGCCGAAGATGCGCAGAAATCCATAGGCGAGGGTATTGGTCAGCCACAGCGCCGGGCGGGCGACCAGCACCAAAGCGCGGTAGATGCCCGCGGCATGCAGCGCCACCCCTTCCGGGTTGGCGGCCGCGTAGATCTTGGGCGCGAGCTCGCAGAACACGATGACGACGATCGTGAGCGCCACGCCCGCAAGGGGCACGGCGTAACGCTCGCCCGTGCGCTGCGCGAGGATCGTGACGATGGCGGAGGAGAACACGCTCGCCCCGGCCAGGATCACCAGATTCGCCCCGAGCCAGTCGTCGGGTTTCTGCAGCAGCCGCTCGAGCGTGCGGGCGCGTCCGTGCCCCGCCTGTGCGCGGTGCCGGATGCGGAAGCGGTTGACCGAGAGCATCGCCACCTCGGTGCCCGAGGAGAAGGCGACGATGAGCAGCAGCAGCACCAGGGCGAGGATCAGCATCAGGGGGTGAGATGAGACGTTCAAGGCGGTATTCAAGGCGGTACCTTTCTCGCGGCCTGGAGGGCCGGCAGCGACCGCGGCGGTCCCCGCACGGCACGGACGCCTAGCATAGAAGCTTGGGCCGCCCGGCGGGAAAAGGGCGCCCGCGCCCCTATAATCCTTCCCCCACCCCCCACTCCAGCCCCCCGAAACGCTCATGTTCGATCACCTGACGCAACGCCTGACCCGCACGCTTGAGACCCTGCGGGGCCGCGGCCGCATCACCGAGGAGAACGTCGGGGAAGCGCTGCGCGAGGCGCGGGTGGCGCTGCTGGAAGCGGACGTCGCCCTGCCGGTGGTGAAGAGCTTCATCGAGGCCGTCAAGTCAAAGGCGCTGGGCGCGGAGGTACTTTCGAGTCTGACGCCGGGGCAGGCCTTCATCGGCATCCTGCACGATGAGCTCGTGGCGCTTATGGGAGGCGCGGGTGCGGGCTTCAAGCTCCGGGCACAGCCTCCGGTGGTGGTGCTGCTCGCTGGCCTTCAGGGCGCGGGCAAGACCACGACCGCCGCGAAGCTCGCGCGCCTGCTCATCGAGCGGGAGAAGAAGCGTGTGCTCCTGGTCAGCACCGACGTGCGTCGCCCGGCCGCGATGCTGCAGCTCGAGCGCCTCGCGTCCCAGGTGGGCGCGGAGTACTTCCCGGCCGAGGCTACCCAGGCGCCGTCAGCCATCGCGCGCGCGGCACTCACGCGCGCCCAGAACGGCGTCTTCGACGTGCTGATCGTCGATACCGCGGGGCGACTGCACGTCGATGCCGGCCTCATGGCCGAGGTGCGCGAGATCGATGCCGCGGTCGGTGCCGCCGAGCGGCTGTTCGTCGTGGACTCGATGGCCGGCCAGGACGCGGTCAACGCGGCGCGCGCCTTTGGCGCGACGCTCGATCTGACCGGCATCATCCTCACCAAGGCCGACGGGGACGCTCGCGGGGGTGCTGCGCTCTCGGTACGCCAGGTCACCGGCAAGCCGATCGTGTTCCTCGGGGTGGGCGAGAAGACCGAGGCGCTCGAGCCCTTCGATGCCGAGCGCATGGCCTCGCGCATCCTCGGGATGGGGGACGTCGTGAGCCTGGTCGAGCAGGTGCACCGCCAGGTCGACCACCAGGAAGCCCAGCGCCTGGCGGACAAGGTCGTCAAGGGCAAGGGCTTCGACATGCTCGACCTGAGGGGCCAGCTCGAGCAGCTGCAGAAAATGGGCGGCGTCGGGGCGCTCATGGATAAGCTCCCGGGTGCGGTCATGAAGAAGGGGTCGGTCTCCGCCGAGCAGGGGGATAAGGACCTGCGCCGCCAGATCGCCATCATCAATTCCATGACGCCGCGCGAGCGGCGCAACCCCGGGATCATCGACGGCTCGCGCCGCCGGCGCATTGCCGGAGGCTCCGGTGTGGCCGTGCAGGACGTCAACCGGCTCCTCAAGCAGTTCCAGGAGATGCAGCGGATGATGAAGAGCATGAAGGGCGGGGCGCTCAAGCGCATGATGGGCGCCTTCAAGGGGGGCATGCCGCCGGGGTTCCCGGGCCGCTAAGGCCTACCCGTGGCTCTCCCCGGCCCCCGGGAGCGCCCGGGAGGGTCGGTCGCGGCGACACAAGCGCACGCCGGGCCTAGAAAAACTGGCGCAGGATTCGCACGTTGCGTAGAATCCGCGCTCTTTTTTGGGGGGCCCATTCGCGGCCACCCGCACTGAACGAGAGCGATACGATCATGGTAACTATTCGCCTGACGCGGCGCGGGGCACGCAACCAGCCCTTCTACCACGTCGTGGTAACCGACAGCCGCAAGCGCCAGGGCGGACCGAGCCTGGAGCACGTGGGATTCTTCAACCCGATCGCGCGCCGCGGCGAGCAGAAGCTGAAGCTCGATCTGCCGCGCATCGACTACTGGGTGGGCAAGGGCGCACAGCCCTCCGAGCGTGTGGCGCACCTGGTGAGTTCCTACCGCAAGCAAGCCACCGCGTAAGAGCTTCGAACCGTCTCGCGCAGCGGACCTTACTTAAAAAGAGGTGTCCGGCGCGGGACAAGAGACGCACCGTGCAGTGGGTCGAACTGGGGCGGCTGGGTGCCCCCTACGGCATCAAGGGCTGGATTCATGTCGACTCACACACCGAGCCGCGCACGCGGTTGCTCGAGTACCCGGTGTGGAATCTCAGGCTCGCCAACGGCGAGCGCCTCAGCCGGCACCTGACGCAGGGCCGTCCGCACGGGGAGGGCCTCGTCGCGAGCCTCGAAGGCGTCGCGGACCGCGACATGGCCGCGGCGCTCACCGGCGCGGTGGTGGAGATCGAGCGCGCGGCGCTGCCGGAGCCTGCGGCGCGGGAGTACTACCGCGCGGACCTCGTGGGATTTGTGGTCACGAATCTCGAGGGGGCGCAGCTCGGGCGGGTGAGCCATTTCGTGGATGCGCCGCGCGGGGCGGTGATGGTGACCAAGGCGTCCGACGGACGCGAGCACTGGGTGCTTGCGCAGCCGCGGCACCTGAAGAAGGTGGATCTTGAGGCCGGCACGATAGTGGTGGACTGGCCGGCGGAGCTGGAATAGAACGCTCCATGAAGATCGAGGTCGTGACGCTCTTTCCGGGCATGATCGAGGGGGCGCTCGGCTTCGGGATCGTGAGTCGCGCCCTCGGACGCGGACTTTTGAGTGTGGGCACGGAGGATCCGCGCGCACACACGACGGACGTGCATCGCACGGTGGATGACCGCCCCTACGGGGGCGGGCCGGGCATGGTGATGAAGCCCGAGCCGCTGGTGGCGGCGATCCGCGCCGCGCAGGCGCGGCTGCCGCCGGGGAGCCCGCGGGTGTACCTGTCGGCGCAGGGCGAGCCCTTCACCCAGGGGCACGCGCAGGAGCTCGCGCGCAGCCCGGGGCTGTTGCTCGTGGCGGGACGTTACGAGGGTGTGGATGAGCGCGTGGTGCAGCTTGCGATCGACCGCGAGCTCTCGGTCGGGGACTACGTGCTCTCGGGCGGGGAGTTGCCGGCGCTGGTGGTGATCGATGCCGTGGCGCGGCTTCTGCCCGGAGCGCTCGGGGATGAGCGCTCGAGCGTCGAGGACTCTTTTGTACAGGGACTGCTCGACTGGCCGCACTACACGCGGCCGGAAGTGTACGAAGGCTTGAGCGTGCCGCCGGTGCTGTTGTCCGGTGATCACGCGGACATCCGCCGCTGGCGGCTCGCGCAGGCGTTCACGCGTACCGTGGCGCGCCGGCCCGGGATGCTGTCGCAGGCGAAACTCGCGCCCGAGATACGGCGCGCATTGGATGAATTTCTGGCCGCACGTGCGGCGGGAAACCAAGATCGAGGTGAGCAAACATGAGCAAGATCATTCAGGAAATCGACAAGCAGCGCATGACCCGCGTGGTGCCGGAGTTCAAGCCGGGCGACACCGTGGTGGTGCAGGTTAAAGTGGTGGAGGGCGATCGCGAGCGCGTGCAGGCTTACGAGGGCGTCGTCATTGCCAAGAGCAACCGCGGCATCAACTCCTCCTTCACGGTGCGCAAGATCTCTCACGGCGAGGGCGTCGAGCGCGTGTTCCAGACCTACAGTCCCGCGATCAGTGACATCAGCGTCAAGCGCCGCGGCAGCGTGCGCCGCGCCAAGCTGTACTACCTGCGCGATCTGTCCGGCAAGGCCGCGCGCATCGAGGAGAAGATCTGAGGGCACCGGATCGCTGGTGCGATTGGGTGAGAAGTAAGGTCACGTCATGACAGCGCGTTCGTTTTTCTCTGGTTTGTGGCGGGCCCTGGACGGGCTGCGCAGGGGGCTGCACCTCATCCTGATGCTCGTGATCTTCGGGGTGCTGTTCGGCGTGCTGCGCGGCAGCGTGCCCTCCGTGCCCTCCAAGGCCGCGCTCGTCATCGCTCCGGAGGGCCCGCTCGTCGAGCAGCTCTCCGGGGACCCGCGCATGCGCGCCCTGGACGAGGCGCTCGGCAATGAGCGCGAGGAGGCGCTGCTGTGGGACCTCATCGACTCGATCCGCGCCGCCGCGAGCGACAAGCGCATTCAGGTGCTGGTGCTGGATCTGGACAAGCTCGAGAGTGGCACTCAGCCGGCGCTTGCGGAATTGGCCGCAGCCATCCGCGAGTTCCGCGCCAGCGGCAAGAAGGTCATCGCCTACGGCGTGGAGCTTACCCAGGAGCGTTACTACCTCGCCGCCCAGGCGGATGAGATTTACCTGGATCCCATGGGCTTCGTGCTGGTGCAGGGCTACGACCGCTACCGTACGTATCTGAAGGATGCGCTCGACAAGCTGGGCGTCGACATCAACGTGTTCCGTGTCGGCACCTTCAAGAGTGCGGTCGAGACCTACACACGCACCAACATGTCGCCCGAGGATCGCGAGGAAAGCCGCACCTACCTCACCGCGCTCTGGAACGCCTACCAGGAAGAGGTGACCAAGGCGCGCAAACTGCCCCCGGATGCGCTGGCGAAGTACGTCGATAGCTTCATGCAGACCGTGCCGGCGGCCAAGGGCGATGCGGCGAAGATCGCCCTCAGCGACGGCCTGGTGACGGGGCTGAAGACGCAGATCGAAGTCGAGAAGCGCCTGGCTGAGCTGGTGGGTGAGAACGACGACGGCGACTCCTTCAGCGGCGTCTCCAGCAGCGACTACCTGCGCGTCGCACGCGCCGAGAAGCGGCTCAATCTCGGCAAGCAGAAGGTCGGCGTCATCGTCGCCGCGGGCGAGATCCTCGATGGCGACCAGCCGCCCGGCACGATCGGCGGGGACTCCACCGCGCGCCTCATCCGCCAAGCACGCACCGACAAGGACATCAAGGCGGTGGTGCTGCGGGTCGACAGTCCCGGCGGCAGCGTGCTCGCCTCCGAGGAGATCTATCGGGAGCTTGTGGCGCTGCGCGCCGCGGGCAAGCCGCTCGTGGTCTCCATGGGCGGTTACGCGGCCTCCGGCGGCTACTACATCTCAGCCCCGGCGGATGAGATCTGGGCGAATCCTGCGACCATCACCGGCTCGATCGGCATCTTTGCGATCATCCCGACGGTGGACAAGACGCTCGGCAAGATCGGTGTCAGCACGGATGGCGTCGGCACCACCGCGCTCTCCGGGCAGCTGCGCATCGACCGGCCGCTGAGCGAGGGTGCGCGCGCGGTGCTGCAGGCGGTGACCACGCATGGCTACGATGAGTTTGTGGCGCGTGTCGCGGCGGGCCGCAAGAAGACCCCGGCCGAGGTGGATGCCATCGCTCAGGGACGCGTGTGGGCCGGCGTGGACGCGAAACGCAACGGGCTCGTCGATCAGCTCGGCTCGTTCAACGAGGCGGTGGCTGCGGCCGCGCGGCGTGCCAAGCTCACCAGCTACTCGACCAAGTTCATCGAGCCGAAGCTCACCTGGGCGGAAGCGCTCGTGATGAACCTGAAATCGCGTCTGATCCGCTCTTTCGTGCATGCCAGCCCGGATCAGGCGGCGCTCGCACGGCTGGCGCAGCGCCTGGACCCGGTGACGCACCAGGCAGCGATCCTCAGCCGCTTCAGTACCCCGAACCGGCTGTACGCTTACTGCTTCTGCGAAGTGCGCTAGCGGCGCGAGCTACAGGGTCGACCAGTCAAGGATGACCTTGCCGGATTTGCCGGAGCCCATGGTCTCAAAGCCCTGGATGTACTCCTGCACCGGGAAGTGGTGCGTGATGATTGGGTCGAGCTTCAGGCCGCTTTGCAGCAGGCTCGCCATTTTGTACCAGGTCTCGAACATCTCGCGCCCGTAGATGCCCTTCAGGGTGAGTCCCTTGAAGATGACCTGGTTCCAGTCAATCGCCGTGTCCTCCGGCGGAATTCCCAGGATCGCGATCGAGCCGCCGTGGTGCATGGTGCGCAGCATCTCGCGTAAGGCTGCGGCATTGCCGGACATCTCGAGGCCGACGTCGAAGCCTTCCTGCATGCCTAAGTCCTTCATGGTCTGATCGAGCGACTCGCGCTGCACGTTGATGGCGCGCGTCGCGCCCATCTTGCGCGCCAGCTCCAGGCGGTAGTCGTTCACGTCGGTGATGACCACGTGGCGCGCGCCGGTGAAGCGGGCGATCGCGGTCGCCATGATGCCGATGGGGCCCGCCCCGGTGATGAGCACGTCCTCGCCGACGACGTTGAAGGCGAGCGCGGTGTGCGTGGCATTGCCGAACGGATCGAGGATCGAGGCGATGTCATCGCCGATCGAGTCGGCGAGCTTAAAGGTGTTATCCGCCGGTATCGATAGATACTCGGCAAAGGCGCCCGGGCGATTCACCCCGACGCCGATGGTGTTGCGGCACAGGTGGCGGCGACCGGCGCGGCAGTTGCGGCAGTGGCCGCAGGTAATGTGACCTTCCCCGGAGACCCGATCACCGGTCTTCAGTCCCTTGACCTCCGAGCCGAGCTCCACGATGCGGCCGCAGTACTCGTGGCCCACCGCCATCGGTACCGGGATCGTCTTCTGCGCCCACGCGTCCCATTTGTAGATGTGCATGTCGGTGCCGCAGATCGCGGTCTTGGCGATCTTGATGAGCACATCGTTCGGTCCGACCTTGGGCTCCGGGATGTCCTCGAGCCAGATGCCGGGCGCGGCCTGCTGCTTCACCAGTGCTTTCATGGATACCTGAGCTTTGCGCTGTGCGTTTTTCTTTAGCGGATGACGCCGAGTTCGCGGCCGACGCGCGTGAAGGCCGCGAGCGCGCGCTCGAGTTCCTCGCGCGTCAGGGCGGCCGACATCTGGGTACGGATGCGCGCCTGACCTTTAGGCACGACCGGATAGGAGAAGCCGATGACGTATAGGCCTTCCTCGAGCAGCCGCTCGGCCATGCGGCCCGCAAGTGTCGCCTCCCCGAGCATCACCGGGATAATCGGGTGCTCGCCGGGCTTGAGGTCAAAGCCCGCACGGGTGAGGCCGGCACGAAACAGGCGCGCGTTCTCAAAGAGCTGCGCCCGCAGCCCGGGCGTGTGCTCAAGCAGATCGAGCACCGAAAGGCTCGCCGCGGCCACCACCGGCGGGATGCTGTTCGAAAAGAGATACGGTCGCGAGCGCTGCCGCAGCCACTCGATGACCTCGCGCCGCGCGGCGATGTAGCCGCCGCTGCCGCCGCCCAGGGCCTTACCGAGCGTACCGGTGAGGATGTCGACGCGCGCGGCCACGCCGCAGTGTTCGGGGGTGCCGCGCCCGCTTGCGCCCATGAAGCCGGTGGCATGCGAATCATCGACCATGACGAGGGCGTCGTAGCGTTCCGCCAGCTCACAGATCGCACCGAGCCGGGCGATGAAGCCGTCCATGGAGAAGACCCCATCGGTGGCGATCAGGCGGGTGCGTGCTGCCTGGGTGTCCTTGAGACACTGCTCGAGCTCCCCCATATCGCTGTTGGCATAGCGGTGCCGCTGTGCCTTGCACAGGCGTATGCCGTCGATGATGCTCGCGTGGTTGAGGGCATCGGAGATCACCGCGTCGCGCTCATCGAGCAGCGTCTCGAAGAGCCCGCCGTTGGCATCGAAGCAGGAGGAATACAGGATCACATCCTCGGTGCCAAGAAAGCGGGCGAGGCGCTGCTCGAGCGTCTTGTGTGTCTGCTGGGTGCCGCAGATGAAGCGCACCGAGGCCATGCCGTAGCCATCCTCATCGAGCGCGCGCTGCGCTGCGGCACGTACCGCGGGATGGTTGGCGAGCCCTAGGTAGTTGTTGGCGCACAGGTTGATGACTTCACGGCCGCCGGTGCGGATGAGCGCGCCCTGGGGCCCCTCGAGCACCCGCTCGGGCTTGTACAGGCCCTGCTCGCGCAGGGCGTTGAGCTCCTCGCGCAGGCGCGTTATGACCGCTGGGTTCATGCCTGCAATTATACTTGAGGGCTCATGAGCGAGCCTGCAAGAGAGCCTGCGGGAGCGGCGCGCGTTGACCGCTGGCTCTTTGCCGTGCGCCTCCTGGGGTCGCGCTCGCTTGCCACTCAGGCGGTCGGCGGCGGGCGCGTGCACGTGAACGGCGAGCGCGTCAAGGCCGCCCACGCACTGCGCCCCGGGGACCGGGTGAGCTTCAAGTGCGGGGCGCTCGAGTTCGAGTGTACCGTCACGGCGGTGCCGCAGCGGCGCGGGCCGGCGCGCGCGGCCGTACTATGTTACGAGGAGACCCCGGCGAGCACGGCACGGCGGGCCGAGTTCAGTGCGCGCATGAAGCTTGCGGCCGCCTTAAGCCCGCGGCCGGCGGCGCGCCCGGACAAGCACGAGCGGCGCCGCCTGCGCCGGCTGCGGGGTCGCATTTGAGTCCCTTAAGGTCGCCGCAAAGCATGTCGCCGGGCAGCTAAGCCTGCAGACTGAAGGGCAGCCCCCCCGTTTAGGGCCGGGCGATCCGCAGCGCCTCACCCGCGCGAGGTTTAAGGTTCATGACGCTCAGCGTGTTTGACATCTTCAAGGTCGGTATCGGTCCTTCCAGCTCCCACACCATGGGGCCGATGCGGGCGGCGCGCGAGTTCGTGCTGGGACTGAAGCGCGATGGACTGCTCCAGGACACCACGGAGATCGCGGTGCGCCTCTACGGCTCGCTAGCGTTCACCGGCGTCGGTCATGGCACCGATCGCGCCATCCTCGTCGGGCTTGAGGGTGCGCAGCCGGAGAGCGTCGATCCGGACAGCATCGAGCCGAGCGTGCAGCGCATCCGTGCTTGCGGGCGCATCCGCCTGCTGGGGGAGCACGAGATCGCCTTCGATGAGCCGATGCAGCTGCTGTTTTTGCAGCACGAGCATCTGCCGCGCCACTCCAACGGCATGCGCTTCAGCGCGCTCGGGGCCGGTAAGCGCCTCTTGCGTGAGGAGGACTACTACTCGATCGGCGGAGGCTTCGTGGTGCGCGGCGATGAGGCCGAGGCGCGCGAAACCCGCGCCCATGCAGCGCCCCCCTATCCGTTCGCCTCGGGCGAGGAGCTTCTCACGCTGTGCCGCTCGCACGGGCTGGAGATGTACGAGCTGATGCTGGCGAATGAGTACACCTGGGCGACGCCGGCGGAGGTGCGCGCTCGGCTCCTGCACCTGTGGGAAGTGATGCAGGCGTGCGTCGCGCGCGGCTTTCGCCAGACCGGGCTCCTGCCGGGCGTGCTCAAGGTGCGCCGCCGCGCGCCGCGCCTGTACCGCATGCTCACCGAGAGCGCCACGGTCAAGCCGCTCGATGTCATGGACTGGGTCAACGCGTACGCGCTCGCCGTGAACGAGGAGAACGCGGCCGGGGGCCGCGTGGTGACGGCGCCCACCAACGGCGCCGCCGGCATCGTGCCCGCGGTGTTGCATTACTACCGCCGCTTCGAAGAGGGCGCGAACGAGGAGGGCGTGATCCGCTTCCTCCTGGTCGCCGCCGCCATGGGCATGCTCTACAAGCGCAACGCCTCGATCTCGGGTGCCGAGATGGGCTGCCAGGGCGAGGTCGGCGTGGCCTGCTCGATGGCAGCGGCCGGGTTGGTCGCCGCCTTGCAGGGCACGACCGAGCAGATCGAGAACGCCGCGGAGATCGGCATGGAACACAACCTTGGGCTCACCTGTGACCCGGTGGCAGGGCTGGTGCAGATCCCGTGCATCGAGCGCAACGCGATGGGCGCGGTGAAGGCGATCAACGCCTCACGCCTGGCGATGCGCGGCGATGGCTCGCACAAGGTGTCGCTCGATCAGGTGATCGCCACCATGCGCCAGACGGGCATCGACATGTCCACCATCTACAAGGAAACCTCCCAGGGGGGACTTGCGGTGAACGTGCCGGAGTGCTGAAGGGGCCCCTCAGGAAAACAGGCCAAAGAGCCCCGAGGGCGGGGACTCGCGCTGCACCTCGCGCACCGCGGCCGCGCAGATACCGCGCCAGTCGCTGCACTCAAAGGTGATCGAACACAGGCCTGCGGTGGTCAGCCCGCCGCCATCGCCCTGCGGCACGAGCAGCTGCACGAGCTCTGAGACGCCGGGGTTGTGGGCCACGATGAGCAGGTGCATGACCCGGGGACCCGTGCCCTGGGCGATCGCCAAAAGATCCGGCGCGCTCGCCAGATAAAGGTCCTCCTCGCGCCGCACGCGTCGCGCAGGCAGCGCGAGCTCGCGGGCCACGATCTCGGCGGTCTGCTGGGTGCGCCGCGCCGGGCTCACCAGTACCAGATCCGGGATGAGCTCGAGCTCGAGCAGGCGGCGCGCCATGCTCTCCGCCGCGTTCGTGCCGCGGCGGTTCAGGGGGCGGTCCACATCCGAGAGCGCGGCGTCCTTCCAGCGCGCATCGGCGTGGCGCATGAGCGTGAGCCGCCTCACGCGTCAGCTCTCACGCGGGCAGCTCGACGAGCACGCGGCCATTCTCGAGACGCGCCGCGTAGGTGCGCAGCGGCTCGTAGGCCGGCGGGGCGAGAACTTCTCCGGTGCGCAGGCAGAAGCGCGCGCCGTGGCGCGGGCAGGTGATCTGACAATCTTCCACCAGCGCCTCACCGAGCGCCTCGCCGTCGTGCGTGCACATGTCCTGCGCGGCGTACACGCTCTCGCCGCAGCGCACCAGGATCATCGGGACACCCTCTACATACACGGCCAGCGGGGCCGTCTCGCTCACTTCGTCCACGCCGCCGACGTCTACCCAATGCGAACTCATGCGTTACCTTTCAAAACATGCCCGTCTGCAAACGTGCCGCCTCGGTCATCATGGTCTGGTTCCAGGGCGGATCGAAGGTGAGCTCCACCTTGACGTCGCGCACGGTTGGAATGCGCTGAATCTTATCGCGCACGTCGTCGACCAGGATATCGCCCATGCCGCACCCCGGGGCGGTGAGGGTGATCTTGACTTCCACCGCGCGCGTGCCGTCCGCGTTCGGCTTGACCTCGCATTCGTACACCAGTCCCAGGTCTACAATGTTGATCGGGATCTCCGGGTCGTAGCAGGTGCGCATCTGCTCCCAGGCGAGCTTCTTGATGTCGTCCTCGCCGGCGTTGGGGGGCAGCTGCGGGGGCGCGACCGCTTCCTGCCCGATGGCGTCCGCGTCCTCGCCGCCGATGCGGAACAGGTTGCCGTCGATGTAGACCGTGAAGCTGCCCCCGAGCGCCTGGGTGATGTAGCCGGCTTGGCCGGGCTTCAGCTTCACTTCCTGGCCGGCGGGCACGATCACCGCGCGCACCTCGCGGTTGACGACGAACGGCTCGTTTTCCTGGCGACGCATCGCGGCCTTACTCGGTCGAAACCGTCGCCGCGCCGTGCTCGAGCGCGGCGTTGAGCGTATGCCAGCACAGGCTCGCGCACTTCACGCGTGCCGGGAACTCGCGCACGCCCGAGAGCGCGGCGAGTTTGCCGAGCGAGGCGTCGGCCACGGCATCCTGGCGCGTGAGCAGGTTATGCACCTGCTCGAAGAGCGCGCGGATCGCCGTGCGGTCCTTGCCCTTGACCGCCTCGGTCATGAGGGAGGCCGAGGCGGTCGAGATCGCGCACCCCTTGCCCTGGAAACGGATGTCCTCCACGGTATCCCCGTTCAGCCGCAGCGAGACCGTGAGCCGGTCGCCGCACAGGGGGTTGTGCCCCTCGGCGTGGTTGCCGGTGCCTTCGAGGTTTCCGAAATTGCGCGGCTGGCGGTTGTGATCGAGGATCACGTCGCGGTAAAGATCCTTCAGGTCCATCAGCCGAACACCTCGCGTGCGCGCTTGAGTGCCGCAACCAGCGCGGCGACGTCGCCCTCGGTGTTGTAGCAGCCGAAGGAGGCGCGCGCCGTGGCCGGCACGCCAAAGAAAGTCATGACGGGCATCGCGCAGTGGTGGCCGGTGCGCACCGCCACCCCTTCGGCATCCAGAATCGTGCCGAGGTCGTGCGGGTGCACGCCCTTCATGGTGAAGGACAGCACCGCGGCCTTGTGGGCGGCGGTGCCGATGATCTCGATGTCGGGCAGGCGCGCGAGCTCGCTGGTGGCAAGCTTCAGCAGCCGATCTTCGTGCGCAGCGATCGCCGCAAGTCCGAGGCCCTCGATGTAGTCCATCGCCGCCGCCAGCCCCACGGCACCGGACATGTTGGGTGTGCCGGCCTCGAACTTCCACGGCAGCTCGTTGTAGGTCGACTTCTCGAACGTCACCGTGAGGATCATGTCGCCGCCGCCCTGCCACGGTGGCATCGCCGCGAGCAGTTCCTCGCGCCCGTACAAGACCCCGATACCCGTCGGACCGTACAGCTTGTGCGCGGAGAAGGTGTAGAAGTCGGCGCCGAGCGCGCGCACGTCGACCGCGCTGTGCGGCACCGCCTGGGCGCCGTCGATGAGTACCACCGCGCCGTGCGCGTGCGCCGCCTCGATGATGCGCTTCACCGGCAGCACGGTGCCGAGCGCGTTCGAGACGTGCGCGATCCCCACCAGGCGCGTGCGCGCGGACAGCAGCTTCACGAATTCCTCGAACTCAAGCTCACCGCGGCGGTTGATGGGGGCCACCTTGAGCGTGCAGCCGCTCTGCTGGCACACCATCTGCCACGGCACGATGTTGGCGTGGTGCTCGAGCGCGCTGATCAGGATCTCATCGCCCGGACCCAAGCGCGGCCGCGCGTAGGCCTGTGCCACGAGGTTGATGCCCTCCGTCGTGCCACGCACGAAGATGATCTCGCGCGTCGAGCGCGCGTTCAGGAAGCGCCGCACGCGCTCGCGCGCGCCCTCAAAAGCGGCGGTCGCCGCCTGGCTCAGGGCGTGCACGCCGCGGTGCACGTTGGCGTGCGAGTGCGTCTCGTAGTCCTCCACCGCGCGGATGACCGGCAGCGCACGCTGCGAAGAGGCGGCGCTGTCCAGATACACCAGCGGATGGCCGTTGACGCGCGTCGCCAGGATCGGGAAATCGCGGCGCACGCGCTCGACATCGAGCACGGCAGGCAGGGGGGCGGCAGAGAGGTTGGCAGCCACTAGAGCAACTCCTTGAGGGCGGCGTCCTTGAGGACCTCGGCGAGGCTCGCCTCAATCTGGCGACGCAACTCCGGCAGTTCAATCTTCGCGAACGCATCGGCGAGGAACGCCCACTTGAGCAGCCGCAGCGCCGTATCGCGGTCCAGCCCGCGTGCGAGCAGGTAGAAGAGCATGTTGTCATCGAGCTTGCCGGCGGTGGCGCCATGGCTGCAGCGCACATCGTCGGTGTAGATCTCAAGCTGCGGGCGCACGTCGATCTCAGCGTCCGTGCCGGCGAGCAGCCCGCGCAGCGACTGCTGCGAGTCGGTGCCGGCGGCCGTGGGGGCCACCACGATCTTGCCGTTGCAGGCCACGCGGGCACGACCCGCGGCGATACCGCGGAACAGCTGCTCGGTGCGGGTGTGCGGTGCGCGGTGCTCGACGAGTGCGAAGGTGTCCTGCACCTGCTGCCGATCACCGAGGGCGGCGAGCGCCATCGACAGGTGCGCGCGTGCCCCCGTGAGGCGCAGGATCTGGGTCGAGCGCGCCGCCGCAGCCCCCGTGCTCACCCCATGCAGCCGATAGACGGTGGCCTCGGCGAGCGTCGCCTGCAGCGTGTCAAAGGCGATCGTGCTGCCGGAGAGGCCCTGCAGGCGGTAGTGCGTCAGGCGCGCGCCGCGTGCGAGCTCGATCACGGCCGCGCTGTCCACGGTGCTGGCCGCCCCCGCGGCGCTCAGGTGCCGTTCGATGAGCTCAAGCTGCGTGTGGGCACCGAGGCTCACCTCCAGGCGCGGGTAGGAGGTGCCGCGGGCAGCGTCCGCGCACGCCACAAAGATCACTTCCAGGCGCTGCGCCGGCGCGCCAGCGGCAAGGTGCATGCGGGCGCCATCGGTGGCGAAGGCCTCGTTGAGGAGCGCAAAGCGCTCATCGGTGCCGCGCGCGCCGGTCGGCGAGGAGACGGTGAGCGCCTGCGGGGCTGACGCTAAGGAGGCGAAGCTGTCCACCGCCGCGGCGGAGAACTCGGGCGCGAAGCGGCCGTCGACAAACACGTAGCGGGAGAAACCCTCGAGCGGCGCCGGCAGCGAGAGGCCTTGCGGCGCGGCGGCGGGGGCGGCCGGCACGAACCGCAGCCGCTCGAGCGCGCGCAGGTTCGCGTATTTCCAGTTCTCATCGCGCGTGCTCGGCAATCCGGCCGCGTGCAGCACCTCGAAGGCGGCGCGGCGGCGCCCTTCGGCGGGCGCGGGCGCGAGCGCCTGCGCGGCGGCGAAGTCCTCGGCGATCCGGGCGGTGAGGGCGGCGCTCATGGGTCGCTTCAGGCGGCCGCGCCGCTCACCCAGTCATAGCCGCGCCGCTCAAGCTCCAGCGCGAGCCCCTTGTCGCCGCTGCGCGCGATGCGGCCGCGCACCAGCACGTGCACGCGATCGGGCACCACGTACTCGAGCAGGCGCTGATAGTGCGTGACCAGTACGCAGGAGCGCTCGGGCGAGCGCTGCGAGTTCACCCCCGCGGCAACCACCTTCAGCGCATCGATGTCGAGGCCGGAGTCGGTTTCATCGAGGATCGCCAGGCGTGGCTCCAGCACCAGCATCTGCAGGATCTCGTTGCGCTTCTTCTCACCGCCGGAGAAGCCCTCATTCACCGCGCGCGACAGGAAGCTGTCCTCCATGTGCATGAGCCGCATCTTCTCGCGCACCAGGGTGAGGAACTCGAAGGCGTCCACCTCGGGCAGTCCACGCGCCTTGCGCGACGCGTTGAGGGCGGCCTTGAGCAGGTAGACGTTGTTGACCCCGGGGATCTCCACCGGATACTGGAAGCCCAGGAACAGCCCCGCGCGCGCGCGCTCTTCGGGCGCGAGCGCGAGCAGATCGCGTCCTTCGTAGCTCACGCGGCCGGCGACGATCTCATAGCCGGGACGGCCGGCGAGCACGTTGGCGAGCGTGCTCTTGCCCGAGCCGTTCGGTCCCATGATGGCGTGCACTTCACCGCGCCCGACGCTGAGGCTCAGGCCGTTGAGAATCTCTTTGCCCTCGACCGTGACGCGCAGGTCTTCGATCTGCAGCATGTTCGGTTTCGTACTCGTCATCGTCAGCCCACCGCCCCTTCCAGGCTCACCGCCAGCAGGTTCTGCGCCTCCACGGCAAATTCCATCGGCAGTTCCTTGAATACGGACTTGCAGAAGCCGCTCACGATCATGTTGACCGCATCCTCCTGAGCGATGCCGCGCGCGAGGCAGTAGAAGAGTTGATCGTCGCTGATCTTGGAGGTGCTCGCCTCGTGCTCGACCGTGGCGGAAGGGTTCTTCACCTCGACATAGGGGAAGGTGTGCGCGCCGCACTGACCGCCCATGAGCAGCGAATCGCACTGGGTGAAGTTGCGCGCGCCGGAAGCGCTCGGCAGGATCTTCACCAGTCCGCGGTAAGTGTTCTGTCCGTGCCCGGCCGAGATGCCCTTGGAGACGATCGTGCTGCGCGTGTCGCGGCCGATGTGGATCATCTTCGTGCCGGTGTCGGCCTGCTGATGATTGTTGACGGTCGCGACCGAGTAGAACTCCCCGATCGAGCCCTCGCCGCGCAGTATGCAGCTCGGGTACTTCCAGGTGATCGCAGAACCGGTCTCCACCTGCGTCCAGGAGATGTGCGCGTTGCGCCCGCGGCAATCGCCGCGCTTGGTAACGAAGTTGTAGATGCCGCCGACGCCCTGCGCATCGCCCGGGTACCAGTTCTGCACCGTCGAGTATTTGATCTTGGCGTCATCGAGCGCGATGAGCTCCACCACCGCGGCGTGCAGCTGGTTCTCATCACGCTGGGGGGCACTGCAGCCTTCGAGGTAGCTCACGTAACTGCCCGCATCCGCGATGATGAGCGTGCGCTCGAACTGACCGGTGTTGAGCGCATTGATACGAAAGTAGGTCGACAGTTCCATCGGGCAGCGCACGCCCTTGGGCACGTAGACGAACGAGCCGTCGGAGAACACCGCCGAATTGAGCGTTGCGAAGTAGTTGTCGGTGTAGGGCACGACGCTGCCCAGGTACTGCTCGATCAGCTGCGGGTGCGTGCGCACGGCCTCCGAGAACGGGCAGAACACGACGCCCGCCGCGGCGAGGCGCTCCTTGAAGGTGGTCGCGACCGAGACCGAATCGAACACCGCATCCACCGCCACCCCGGCGAGGCGCGCGCGCTCGTGCAGTGGCACGCCGAGCTTCTCGTAGGTGGCGAGCAGCTTCGGGTCGACCTCGGCGAGGCTCTTCGGACCGTCCTTCTTCGACTTCGGCGCGGAGTAGTAGGAGATCCCCTGGTAGTCGATCGGGGCGATCTTAAGATGCCCCCAGTGCGGCTCGCTCATGGTGAACCAGTGGCGCAGCGCCTTCAGGCGCCAATCGGTGAGGAAGGACGGTTCGCCCTTCTTGCGCGAGATGAGCCGCACCACGTCCTCATCGAGCCCCGGCGGCACCGTGTCCGAGTCGATGTCGGTGATGAAGCCGTGCTGGTAGCCGCGCGCCAGCAGCGACTCAAGCTCGCGGTTGGTTTCTCTCACCGGTTCACTCATGAGCGCACCGGGGGTCGCACGGCGGCGGCCTTCATCTCACGCTCTAGCGTCGGCCAGCGCACCGGTGCGACATCCAGGCCCGCCAGCTGCGCGAGACTCACCTCGTGCAGCGAGCGGCGGATAGCGAGGTTCAGGCGCTGCCACACGCGCGAGACGCGGCAGCTCTCCTCGATTTCGCAGTGCCCGTGGCCGACGGAGCAGTCGGTGAGTGCCACCGGGCCCTCGAGCGCGTCCAGGATGGCCGCAGCGCTGATCTGCGTGGCCGGGCGGGCGAGCTGGTAGCCACCGTGCAGGCCGCGGGTGGAGATCACCAGTCCCGCACGCTGCAGCTGCTTGAGGAGCTTGCACACCGTAGGCGCGGCAATTCGCGTCTGCTCGGCCAGCGCGGCCGCGGTCTGCACGCGCGCAGGCTCGCCGGCGAGCGCCGCGAGCAGCACGGTGGCGTAATCGGTTAGACGGCTGATGCGCAGCATGGCGGCACCTTTTTCCCAAACTAGGACTATTTTAGTACTGATTGCACCCGGAACCAAGCCGGTACGTCGGCCGGGCAGGGGGGCGATTTGCTATCCTTGGCCCCCCTCAAACAGGGGCCATTTTTACGATACGGCGGGCGTTTCGCGCACCTTGCGACACGGACAGCCCCCTTTCAAGCCGGAGGAAGAGCGATGAATGCGACTGAGCTGATGCATGTGGCGAGCGCACTGGTGGTCCGGGGCAAGGGCATCCTGGCTGCTGATGAGAGCACCGGCACCATTACAAAGCGCTTCACCAGCATCAAGCTGGAGTCGACCGAGGAGCATCGGCGCGCCTACCGCGAGCTGCTCTTCACCACGCCCGCCGCCGCCGAGTCGGTGAGCGGGGTCATTCTCTATGATGAGACCATTCGCCAGAAAACCAAGGACGGCACGCCCTTTCCGCAGTACCTGATGAAGCGCGGCATGATCCCGGGCATCAAGGTGGACACGGGAGCCAAGCCCCTGGCCGGCTTTGCCGGGGAGACCATCACCGAGGGGCTCGATGGCCTGCGCGAGCGCTTCATCGAGTACCGCAAGCTCGGGGCGCTGTTTGCCAAGTGGCGCGCGGTCATCGATATCGGCGAGGGCATCCCGAGTGCCTTCGCCATCCAGGCCAATGCCCACGCGCTCGCCCGCTATGCAGCGCTTGCCCAGGAAAACGGCATCGTGCCGATCGTGGAGCCGGAGGTGCTGATGGACGGGGCGCACACGCTGGAGCGGTGCGAGGACGTCACCAGCGAGGTGCTGGAGGCGGTCTTTGATCAGCTCTTCGCGCAGCGCGTGCTGCTCGAGGGCATGGTGCTCAAGCCCAACATGGTGATCTCCGGCAAAGAGGCCGCGCATCGGGCCGGTCCGGAGGTGGTCGCCGAAGCCACGCTGCGCACGCTGCGTCGCCACGTGCCCCCGGCGGTGCCGGGCATTACCTTCCTCTCCGGCGGCCAGTCCGAGCAGGAGGCGACGCTGCACCTTGCGTTCATGAACCGCATCGGTGCGCCGCTGCCCTGGGCGCTGACCTTCAGCTACGGGCGCGCGCTGCAGGACAGCGCGCTCAGGGCCTGGGGCGGGGTGGCGGCGAATTTCGCGAGCGCGCAGAAGGAGTTTGCCAAGCGCGCCAAGCTCAACGGTCTGGCGACGCTCGGCCGCTACACGGCCGAGATGGAGAGCCAGGCCGCCTGAGAGTCCAGGACGACCTTAAGATCCGCGTGGCAAGTCCTGCAACCGAAGCGGCGCGCCCGGCCCCCGTCGCCGACGCGGTGGTGCAAGTGCGCGATGTGCATTTCGCCCTCGGTGGCCGCGCCATTTTTTCCGGCATTGACCTGAGCGTGCGTCGCGGACGCATTACCGCGATCATGGGGCCTTCGGGGACCGGCAAGACGACGCTGCTGCGCCTCATCACCGCGCAGCTCACCCCCGACAAGGGCCAGATCCTCGCCTTCGGTCAGGATCCGGCCAGCCTCAACGATCGGGCGATCTACGCGCTGCGCCAGCGCATGGGGATGTTGTTTCAGAACGGCGCGCTGCTCACCGATCTGGACGTATTCGAGAACGTCGCCTTTCCGGTGCGCGAGCATACGGATCTGCCCGAGCCGCTGATCAGAAAGCTCGTGCTGACGAAGCTGCAGGCGGTGGGCCTGCGCGGCGCCGCCTACCTCATGCCGGCGGAGCTCTCCGGCGGCATGGCGCGGCGCGTGGCGCTCGCGCGCGCCATCGTCATGGACCCGGAGCTGCTCATTTACGATGAGCCGTTCGTCGGGCTCGATCCGATCTCGCTTGGGTTCATTCTGCGGCTCATCAAGCAGATGAACCAGGCGCTCGGCATCACGAGCATCGTCGTCTCCCACGACGTGCAGGAGCTCTCCACGATCGCCGATGACAGCTACCTGCTCTCCGGCGGGCGCGTCGCCGCGGCCGGCGCCCCGCAGCAGCTGCGCAACAGCGACTCCCCGGCGGTGCGCCAGTTCATGACCGGCGGCGCGGAAGGTCCGGTGGCCTTTCACTATCCGGCCCCCGATTACCTCACGCAGCTTCTGAGCGATGACTAACGGCAGCAGTTTTGTGCTGCAGGGCGTGCGGCGCATGGGCGCCACCGCGCTCTTTCTGGTGCGTCTGCTGGCGCAGTGCGTGCCAGCGCTCGCCCGCCCGCGCCTCATCGTCAACCAGATCTACAACACCGGCGCGCGCTCCCTCATCATCATCATGCTCTCGGGGCTGTTCGTCGGCATGGTGCTGGGACTGCAGGGCTATCAGCTGCTGCAGCGCTTCGGCTCCGAGGAGGTGCTCGGCAGTGCCGCAGCCTTAGGATTGCTCAAGGAGCTCGGTCCGGTGATCACCGCCTTGCTGTTCGCCGGTCGCGCCGGCACCTCGCTGACTTCGGAGATCGGCCTCATGCGCGCCACCGATCAGCTCACGGCGATGGAGATCATGGCGGTGAATCCGCTGCGCTACGTGGCCGCGCCGCGCTTTCTTGGCGGGGTGCTCGCGATGCCGCTGCTCACCGCGATCTTCGGCGTGGTCGGACTGTTCGGTGCGCAGCTGATCGGTGTGCAGCTGATGCGGGTGGACGAGGGAGTATTCTGGTCGCAGACGCAGGACTCGGTCGGCATGCGCGATGTCACCGAAGGTATCGTGAAGAGCGTCGTGTTTGGAGTTGCCTGCTGCCTGGTCGCGGTCTACGAGGGCTACAACGCGGAGCCCACCGCGGCGGGCGTGGGTCTGGCGACGACGCGCACGGTCGTCGCTTCGTCGGTTCTGACGCTGTTGCTGGACTACGTGCTGACAGCGGCGTTCCTTCAATAGGAAACTTATTGCCATGCGTGACAATCGAACACTTGAGATCGGCACGGGCCTGTTCGTCTTGCTCGGCTTTGCGGCGCTGCTGTTTCTCACGACGCAGCTGCCGGCGAGCGGTTTGAAGATCGGCGGGGCGAAGAAAGGCTATATGGTGAGCGCGGAATTCGACAACGTCGGGGATCTGAAGGTTGGCTCGCCGGTGGCGATGTCGGGAGTCCGCATCGGGGAGGTGACCGGCATCAGCTTCAATGAAAAGAACTACAAGGCGAAGGTGAACATGCGCTTCGACGAGCAGTACAATCAGATCCCCGACGACAGTTTCGCCGCCATCCAGACCCAGGGGCTGCTTGGGGGCAAGTACATTGGGCTCAGCCCGGGCGGCGGTGACCAGTACCTCAAGGCCGGCAGTGTCATCGAACAGACCCAGTCGGCCATCGTGCTGGAGAGCTTGGTCAACAAGTTCTTCGCCAGTTATTCGAGCAAGGGCGGCACCCAGACCGATACCCCGACCGACACGCAGAGCAAGCCGGAGTCGAAGAAATGAGATACGCCATGGTTTTCGCAGCTGTGTGGCTGACAAGCAGCCTCGCGCTGGCGCAGGCACCGGCCGCGCCGCCGGCCGCTGCCGCCGCCGAGGGGCCCACCGAAGTGGTGCAGACCGCCGCGCAGGGCATGCTCTCGGCGCTGGACAAGGATCGCGATGCCTATCGCAAGGATCCTGCCAAGGTGGCTGACCTTGTGAACCAGTACCTGTTGCCGCACTTTGACACCGACTTCTCCGCGCGCCTGGTGCTGGGGCAGTACTGGCGCAACGCGACCCCCGAGCAGCGCCGGCGTTTCGTGGATGCGTTCTATCACTCGCTGCTCAACAACTACGGTTCGGCGCTCAGCGCCTTCACCGCCGATCGCCTCAAGATCTACCCCAGCAAAGTGGACACTGATGCCACGCGTGCCACGGTGCGCACCGAGGTGAAGCGCGACAACGGCGATCGGGTCTCGGTGAACTACTATCTGCGCAAGACCCCCGAGGGCTGGAAGGCCTGGGACGTCGTGATCGACGGTATCAGCTACGTCAACAGCTACCGGGAGGATTTCGCGCCGCAGATCGAGAGCCAGGGCATCGATGCGGTGATCAAACGCCTGGATGCCGGGGAGAAGCCCGAGGCGATCGGCAAGCAAACCAAGTGAGGCCCGAACCGAGCGTCCCCGCACACACCTTGCGGCTTGCGCCCACCGCGAGCGGCCGCTTCAGCGCCCAGGGCGCGCTCACCTTCGCCAGCGCGCGTCTTGCGCGTCTGGCGGGTCTGGAGGCTCTCAAAGCGGCCGCGCCGCACAGCCTGGAAATCGACTGCGCGGGCGTGGCGACGGCCGACAGCGCAGGTCTTGCGGTACTGCTCGACTGGCTCGCGGCCGCCAAGCTCGGCGGTCACTCGCTGAAGTTCACCGGGTTGCCGCAGGACCTGACGGCGCTCGCCCGCATCAGTGAGCTTGAGCCGCTGCTCACCCGCGGGGTGTAGGCGCGTCGCTCACTGCGGCTTCTCGGGTGGGGGCTTATCGGGGGGTGCGGGCGGCGCGGCCGCAGGCTTCGCCGGCGTGTCGGTATCCTGGGACGCCTCATCGAACAGCTTCTGCTCCTGCTCGTCCTGCTGCTGCGTGGACTGTCCGCCGTTGACCTTGAAGTCGCGGTGCTGCAGGTAGACGTTGCGCATGAAGGCGTACGGATCGTAGGCGCTGTCGAGAGCTGCATCCGCCGGCAGCAACTGCGCGCGCGCATCGATTGCGCCCGCGCCCCACAGGCCCCAGTTCCACCACTTGTTCTTGATATAGAAGCGCGGATCGGACACCTCATCCCCGACCTTGCCGACTGCGTCGCGCACGTCGCTCGGGCCGAGGAACGGCAGCACCACGTACGGTCCGCTCTTCAGCCCCCACTTGCCCAGCGTCTGGCCGAAGTCGCGGTCGTTCTTGTCCAGCCCCGCCACGGTGGCCGCATCGAAAAGTCCGCCGATGCCGAGTGTGGTGTTGACGATCAGGCGGCCGGTGTCATTTAAGAAAGGCCGGAACTGACCTTGCAGCAGGTCATTGACCATCGTGACCGGGTAGGACAGGTTGCTCATGAAGTTGCGGAAACCGGTCTGCATGAACTGTGGCGTCACGCGGTGGTAGGTGCGCGCCACGGGTCGCAGGACCGCCTTGTCGATCTTGTCGTTGAGCTTGTAGGTGGCGCGGTTCATGCGCTCCCAGGGGTCGCGCGGGCTGCGTTGGGTGCCCGGCGGCAGCGTGGCGCACCCACCCAGCAGCATCAGGCACAGGCACGCGAGAATCTTCCGGGTTGTTGTTTTCATAGGCGACTGCTGGCTCCCGCGGCCATTGTAACAGCCGCGAGAGGCGCGGCCCGTCGCCCGGACGAGGGAGGAGCTCGGCTCAGCCGCCGTGACGCCCCGAGGGCGGGTGCTGGCCCTGATCGCCGTTGTCGCTCAACTGGCGCTTGTGCATGGAGAGGAGGAAGTCGCGCACCTCATCCAGGCGTGCCTGGTAGCGCTGGCGCTGGATGGAGCTGATGTGCGGGGAGGCGAGGGCGAGCTGGTACTGTTGCGCGGCGATATTCAACTCACCGCCCGCCAGCTGGTACTCGCCCATGTAGTAATAGGCGTCCCCGGCATCGCCTGCGGCGCTCGCGGCCAGCGCCGTGAGGCGGATCTGATCCGGGGTGGGCGGCACGTTGTTGAAAAGATCGAGCAGCATGTTGTGCGCCTCCATCGGACGGCCCACCGCCATCAGGGTCTCCGCGTAGCGCTCGGTGACCGGAACATTGCGCGGGAAGAGCTCGCGCGCGCGCGTAAACGTCGCCAGCGCTTCCTTGGTGTGGCCGGCCTTCGCCTGTGCCTGCGCTAAGGCTACGTACAGCAGCGTCAGCTCCTCGTGCTGCTGCAGAAGCGGGGTGAGCACTTTGATGGCTTCCTCGGCGCGGTTGCTGCCCATGAGCGTGAGCGCGTAACCGTAACGATCGGCAAGATCCGCATCGCCACGCGCGATCTTGCGCTCGTAGTGCCCGACCAGATCGATATCGGCCGGGGTGGCGAGCACGCGCACCCGCTCGCGGATGAGCTCGTAGCTCTCGGAGTCCTTCTGCGTGCGCGGCGGGAACTGCGCCGCGCGCGCTTTGGCCTCGGCGATGCGGTCGGTGGTCACCGGGTGATCGATCAGCATGGCCGGTATGTAGGTGGCGGTGAGGCCTTCGTGGCGGCTCATGGTCTCGAAAAAGTTGCCCATCGCGTTGGCATCGAAGCCCGCGCCGGCGAGGTAACCGATGCCGACGCGATCGGCCTCCATCTCGTTGTCACGCGTGAAGTTGATCTGCGCCTGCATCGCCAGTCCCTGTGCGGCCACGATGCCCCCTTCGACCGCCTGGCCGCCGCCACCGGCCGCGCCGAGCAGGATGGCCGCGATCATGGCCGCGGCGGAGGCCATGCCTTGCTGGCTCTGCGCCCGGATCTGACGAGCGATGTGGTGCTGCGTCACGTGCGCGATTTCGTGGCCCATCACGCTCGCGAGCTCCGACTCAGTGGAGGTGGCGAGAATGAGTCCCTGGAAGACGAAGACGCAGCCCCCGGGGACCGCGAAGGCGTTGATGCTGTCGTCCTTGATGACGAAGAAGTGAAAATCCCGTCCGCCCATGGCGCTCTGCGCGGCGAGGCGCTGGCCGATGGTCTGCATGTACTCATTGACCTCCGGATCCTCGATGAGCGCATTCTGGTCGCGCAGCTGGCGCGTCACCATCGCCCCCAGGCGATACTCGTCGCTCTGCGAGAGGATCATGGTGGTCGGGCTGCCCATGTCGGGCAGGTCCGAACCGGCCGCCGGCGCGCTGAGGATGATCGGTTTGGAGGCCGTCGTGCCATCCGCGAACGCCACGGTCGTGACGGTGAGGAGGGCGCTCACGAGGATGAGGAAGACACGGCGCATAGCTGGCTTTGGACCGCCGCGGGCGGTCGCAAGTTTCCCCACGTTTACAGGCGCTTACAAGTGCCGAAGCGCAAGGCAAGCTCTAAGGGTACACCTAGAGAATGTCCGAGGCGAAATCGGCCAGCCGCGAGCGCTCCCCGCGCACGAGGGTGATGTGACCCGAATGCGCCCAGCCGCGGAAGCGGTTCACCGCGTAGGTGAGCCCCGAGGTCATCTCGGTGAGGTAGGGCGAGTCGATCTGGGCGATGTTACCGAGACAGGCGAGCTTGGTGCCGGGCCCGGCGCGGGTGATGAGCGCCTTCATCTGCTTGGGCGTGAGGTTCTGCGCCTCATCGAGAATGAGGAAGCGGTTCAGGAACGTGCGCCCGCGCATGAAGTTCAGTGAGCGGATCTTGATGCGGTTGCGCAACAGGTCATTGGTGGCCGCGCGCCCCCAGTTGCCGCCTTCCTGCGTGCCGGTGAGCACCTCCAGATTGTCCATGAGCGCGCCCATCCACGGCTCCATCTTCTCCTCCTCGGTGCCCGGCAGAAAGCCGATGTCCTCACCGAGCGGGATGGTCACGCGCGTCATGATGATCTCCGCGAAGCGGTTGGTCTCGAGCGTTTGCATGAGACCGGCCGCGAGGGCGAGCAGCGTCTTGCCCGTGCCGGCAGGTCCGAGCACGGTGACGAAGTCGATCTCCGGGTCCATGAGCAGGTTGAGCGCGAAGTTCTGCTCGCGGTTGCGCGCCGTGATGCCCCAGACGCTGTGGCGCTCGTTGCGGTAGTCGCGCAGCAGCTCGATTGTCGCGGTCTCGCCGTTGATCTTGCCGACGATCCCCTCGATGCCCTGCGGGGTGTCCTCGAACAGTCCCTGGTTGGGCTGCCACTCGCGCACCGCGGGCCCGGAGATCTCGTAGAAGGTGCGTTCGGCTTCCTTCCACGAGCGCATGTCCTTGCCATGGCGCTCCCAGAAGTCCTTCGGCAATGCCGCCATGCCGCTGTAGAGGACGTCTGCATCCTCGAGCGTCTTGTCGCTGTAGTAATCCTCGGCGTGCACGCCCAGCACAGCCGCCTTGATGCGCAGGTTGATGTCCTTGGACACCAGGATCACGCGCGCGTCCTTCTGCTCGTTCTGCAGCGCGAGCGTTTGCGCAAGTATCACGTTATCCCCGCCGTGCCCGGGCAAGCCCTCCGGCAGCGCGCTCGAGAGCTGGCGGGTCTGGAAAAACAGCCGTCCGGTGGAGGGCTTCTTGCCGTGGTTGCCCGAGTAGCCGCTCGGCAGCTGCAGCCCCTTGTCGATCTGCTCCTTGGTGGCATCGCGCATCATGTCATCGAGGAAGCGGCTCACCTGGCGCACGTTGCGCGAGGCCTCCGACAGGCCCTTCTTGTGAGCGTCGAGCTCTTCCAGCACCACCATTGGCACGTAAACGTCGTGCTCCTCGAAGCGGAAGATCGCCGCCGGGTCATGCATGAGCACGTTCGTGTCGAGCACGAACAGTCGTCGCCCGGCCCGCGAGCGGGCCTTCACTTCGCGTGCTTCGCCCGAGGCGGCCGTGGGACCGGGTTCATAAACGCTGCGCTGCTTCAAGTACTTCCTCCGCGTGACCGGGCACTTTTACCTTGCGCCACTCCTGGCTGAGGCGCCCCGCGCCATCGAGCAGGAAGGTACTGCGCTCCACTCCCAGATATTTTCTGCCGTAAAGGCTTTTCTGTTTGATGACATCAAACAGCTTGCAGACCTTCTCGTCCGTGTCGGCGAGCAGCGGGAAGGGCAGGGACTCCTTCGCCGCGAACTTGTCATGGGAGGTGACCGAATCGCGCGAGACGCCCACGATCAGTGCGCCGGCGTTGCGGAACGCCTTGTCCAGGTCGCGGAAGTCCTGCGACTCGCGGGTGCAACCGGAGGTCATGTCGCGCGGGTAGAAGTAGATCACCAGTTTCTTGCCTGCGGCATCCTTCAGGCTCCACGTGCCACCGCCGGTCATGGGCAGCGAGAAGGCAGGCACCTTAGTCCCGGGTTTGATCTTGGACATCTCGTTTCAGGATTTGACCGGTTCGAGGATGGCATCGAGATTCAGTGAATCACAGAATTCCATGAATTCCTCGCGCAGGTGCGCGACGTGAATGCGGCTCGGGACGTTCACGATCATCTGCACCGCGAACATCGGCGCACCGGTATGTGCGGCCGGGTAGCTGCGGGTGGAAACCTCCGCGATATCGATGCCGCGCGTGGCGAAGAAGCCCGAGAGCCCCGCGACGATACCGCTCTGGTCGAGGCACACCACGTCGATCGAGTACGGCAGCATGTCCGTGCGCGCCGTACGCGGCTCGGTGCGCTTCAGGTGAATGCTGAGGCTGTTCGTCTCGGCGAGCCGCTTGAGCTCGGTCTCAAGCTTTGCGAGCGCGTGCCAGTTGCCCGACACGAGCAGCAGCATCGCGAACTCAGTGCCGAGGCTCGCCATGCGGCTCTCGCTGATATTGCCGCCCGATTCGCTGATGACCCGGGTCAGCTCATGCACCATGCCCGTGCGGTCGCTGCCGATGGCCGAGACGGCCAGGTGCTGCTTCATCTGTAGGTTGGCGTTCGCGTGTGCTGTCCGTTTCGCCAACAGAGTGTACCGGGAGCGCGCAGCGAGCGCGACCTTTCCCCCGAGGCAGGGCTTGAGCTCTTGCCTCGGTGCGCGCTCCGCTCGTAACATCGGACGCTCCCCCCGCGGATGCGCAAAAATCCCATGTTTTCAGGCAGCCTGGTGGCCATCGTCACCCCCATGCGTGCGGACGGCGCCCTCGACCTGGATGCCTGGGCGCACCTTCTGGAGCTGCACGCCACGCACGGTACGAGCGGCATCGTGGTCGGCGGGACGACCGGGGAATCCGCGACGCTGAGCGATGCGGAGTTGCACGCACTCACGGTGCGGGCCTGCGAGCTTTCGCGCGGGCGCATGGCGGTGATCGCCGGCGCCGGTACCAGTAGCACCGCGGGCACCGTGGCGCGGGTGAGCTGGCTGCGCGAGCTGCCGATTGATGCGCTGCTGCTCGTGACGCCCGCGTACAACCGCCCCGCGCAGGAGGGGCTCTTCCGGCACTTCAGTGCCGCAGCGCACGCCGCCGCGGGCAAACCGCTGCTGCTGTACAACGTGCCCTCGCGCACCGCGGTTGATATGCAGCCGGCCACCGTGGCGCGCCTGTCGCACATCGGCGGCATCGTGGGAGTGAAGGAGGCGGTGCCCGATGCGGCCCGCGTGCGCGAGCTCCTCAGGGTGTGTGCGCCGGGCTTCACCGTCCTCAGCGGCGATGATGCGACCGCGCGCGAGGCGATCGCGGCCGGCGCCCGCGGGGTCATCTCGGTCACCGCGAACGTTGCCCCCCGGCAGATGTCCGAGATGGTGGCCGCAGCGCTGGCCGGGGAGCAGCAGCGCGCGCAGACGCTCGATGAGCCGCTGGCGGCCCTGCATCGGGACTTGTTTCTCGAGGCGAATCCGATCCCGGTGAAGTGGCTGATGGCACAGCTGGCTCTCATCCCGGCTGGGGTAAGATTGCCGCTGACTCCCCTGGCCGAGGAATATCGGGCAAGCGTGCTCGCGGCCGCGCGCGGCGCGGGGATTTTGGGCTAAAGGGCCCGTGGCGTCGCATAAAAATCGATCAATTTGAGGTGTCCTGAATGATGAAGAATGTTCTGGCGCTCCTGTGTGCGGGGGTGTTCGTGCTCCTCGGGGGGTGCAAAGCGCTGCGGGGGGGCGGCTCCTGCAACAAGCCCCAGCCGTATATGGCCGCCAAGAGCGTGCCGCCGCTGAAGATCCCCCAGGGCCTGGATGCCCCCGATACGGCCAGCGCGCTGAAACTGCCGACGCTGAACGAGCCGGTGGCCCCGCGCTCGAAGAAGGATCCGTGCCTGGATGAGCCCCCGTCCTTCAAGCTGAGCAAGCCCGCCCCGCAGGCATGACGGATACCTCACGCCCCGTGCCCGCGGCGGCTGCGGATGCGGCTCAAAACGCCATGCATTATCATGCGCCGCCGCTTTTTTGACGGGCACGGGCCGCAGGCGCCCGTGCGCCGCGGGTTGCGTAAGTTATTGATCGGAGAGGTGGCCGAGCGGTCGAAGGCGCTGGACTGGAATTCCAGTAACATCTTAACGGGTGTTCGTGGGTTCGAATCCCACCCTCTCCGCCACCCCGACGCGAACATGGTGGCCCGCATTGGTTTCTCCGCGACGACCAGTCGTGAATCCCGTCAGGGCCGGAAGGCAGCAGCGGCAGCGGCGATGTCGGGTGCCGGAGCCTAAGCTGGTGCGGGCCGCCTCCAGCGTTGCCGCCTTAAGGACCGGGTCATGAGTTACACCGCACTGGCGCGCAAGTGGCGCCCGAAGAATTTCTCCGAACTCATCGGACAGGAGCACGTGCGGCGGGCGCTCGAGAACGCGCTCGCCACGGGGCGCGTGCACCATGCGTTTCTCTTTAGCGGTACGCGCGGGGTCGGCAAGACCACCATCGCGCGCATCCTCGCCAAGTGCCTGAACTGCGAGAAGGGCGTGACGCCTGAGCCGGACGGCACCTGCGCGAGCTGCCGGGAGATCGATGCGGGCCGCTTCCCGGATCTGATCGAGGTCGATGCCGCCTCGCGCACCAAGGTCGATGACACGCGCGAACTGCTGGACAACGTGCAGTACGCCCCGGCCCGTGGCCGCTACAAGGTGTACCTCATCGACGAGGTGCATATGCTCTCGGCGCACTCCTTCAACGCGCTGCTGAAGACGCTGGAGGAGCCGCCCCCGCACGTGAAATTCCTGCTCGCCACCACCGATCCGCAGAAGCTGCCGGTGACGGTGCTCTCGCGCTGCCTGCAGTTCAATCTGAAGCGCCTGCCGGCGGCGGCGATCGCCGTGCACATGCAGTACATTCTCGAACAGGAGGGCGTGCCGTTTGAGGCGGCGGGCCTGAAGCTGGTGGCGCAGGCGGCCGATGGCAGCATGCGCGACGGTCTTTCGCTCCTGGATCAGCTGATCGCCTTCGGCGGCGGCAAGGCCGGCGAGGCGGAGGCGCGCGCCATGCTCGGCACGCTCGCGCGCGATCACGTGGTACGCATGGCCGAGCTTTTGGCCTCCGCGAACACCGCGGAGCTGTTGCGCGGTGCGCAGTCGCTCGAGGAGTTCGCGCCCGACTACGCGCAGGTGCTCGATGAGCTCGCAGCCCTCCTGGTGCGCGTCGGCTTCCGGCAGGCGCTGCCCGACTACGCGGGCGATGAGCTGTATGAGCCGCAGCTGCTCGAGCGTCTTGCGCGGGCGCTGACGCCCGAGGACGTGCAGCTGTACTACCAGACCGCCATCATCGGGCGGCGCGATCTGGCGCTGGCACCTGATCCGCGCAGCGGCTTCGAGATGACGCTGCTGCGCATGCTGGCGTTTCGTCCGGCGGGCGCCGAGCTCGTCACGCCGGCCGCGGGCGGTGCCGCCCGAGCGGCCGCAGCATCGCCGCGGCCGCAGCCAGAGGCATCAGGATCCGGGACGGTGCTGAAGGGGGCGGCAGCGGCGCCTGCCACTACCGCTGCGGACAGCCCCTGGGCGCAGATCGTCAGCCGGCTGGAGCTTGCAGGGGCTGCACGGCAGCTCGCCCATCACTGCGTGTTCATCGCCCGGCAGGGCGCGGTGGTGCGTCTGGCACTTGACCCGCGCAATCAGCTGGTACGCACTCCGGCACAGGAGGAGAAGCTCGCGCAGGCGCTGTCGCGCTATTACGGCGAGACGGTGCGGCTTGAGTTTCAGCCCGGCGGTGGCGGCGCCGAGACACCCGCGCAGGCCCAGCGGCGCGGCTCGGAGGAGGAGCAGGCCGCGGCGCGGCGCGCCTTTGAGGACGAGGCCGGTGTGCAGGGACTGCGTGAACGCTTCGGTGCGACCGTGCTCCCGGACACGGTGCGTCCGGTAAAATGACTTAACTTTCACTTCCTGAGCGCTGAAGCGCTTATCAGACAGGACGCCCCATGCGCGGCAACTTCAACGATCTGATGAAACAGGCCCAGGCCATGCAGGCCAACATGCAGAAGGCCCAGGCCGAGATCGCCACCATCGAGGTGATCGGCGAAGCCGGTGGCGGCATGGTGAAGGTCACCATGAACGGCCGCCACGAGGTGAAGCGCGTGCAGATCGAGGCGAGCGTCAGCGGTGAGGATCGCGAGATGCTCGAGGATCTGATCGCCGCCGCCGCCAACGATGCCGTACATAAGGTCGAGGCACGCGTGCAGGAGAAAATGGCGAGCCTCACCTCCGGTTTGCAGCTGCCGCCGGGAATGAAGCTGCCGTTCTAAGGATGCGATGAAGCATTCCCCGCATCTCGGCCGCCTCATCGAGGCACTGCGCACACTGCCCGGCGTCGGACCCAAGACCGCGCAGCGCATGGCGTTTCATCTGCTGCAGGAGGGCCGCGCGGGCGCGCGCTCACTCGCCGAGGCGCTCGATGCGGCGCTGCACTCGGTGGTGCGCTGCCAGCGCTGCCGCATGCTCACCGAGGAGCCGCTGTGCGTCATCTGCGCGGCGACGCAGCGGGATGCGGCGCTCTTGTGTGCGGTCGAATCGCCCGCCGACGTGGTGGCGATCGAGTCCTCGGGTAGCTACCGCGGCCGCTACTTCGTGCTCATGGGGCACCTGTCACCGCTCGATGGCATCGGGCCTGAGGAGCTTGGCGTGCGCGAGCTCGAGGCCATTCTGTGCGAGGGCAGCGTGCGCGAGCTCATCCTCGCCACCAACTCCACCGTCGAGGGTGAGGCCACCGCGCATTTCCTGAGTGAGCTCGCCACGCGCCGCGGCATCCGCGCGAGCCGCATCGCGCACGGAGTGCCCGTGGGCGGGGAGCTCGAATACGTCGACGGCGGCACGCTGGCGCACGCGCTCGCCGGCCGGCAATCCCTCTAGGAGCCGCCGCGCGGCTTCCCCGCCGCCGCCTGCCGTCAAGGAAGTCGCAGGAGCGCACGTGACAGCCGACGAGGAGCCGCAGGCGCGGCGTGAGGCACCGCGCGAGTTGCTGCCGTGGCTGGTGGCGGTGGCGTTCTTCATGCAGGCGCTCGACACCACGATCCTCAACACCGCGGTGCCGAGCATCGCGCGTGCGCTCGCGGTCGCGCCGCTGAGCATGAAGTCGGTGCTGTCCAGCTACGCGCTGAGTCTGGCGGTGTTCATTCCGATCAGCGGCTGGATGGCCAACCGCTTCGGTACGCGCCGTGTGTTCGGCGGCGCCATCGGCCTCTTTGCGCTCGGCTCACTCTTGTGCGGCGTGTCGCGCAACATCCACTGGCTGGTTGCGTTTCGCATTCTGCAGGGCTGCGGCGGTGCCATGATGGTGCCGGTCGGGCGGCTCACGCTGGTGCGCGCGTTTCCCAAGTCCGAGCTGGTGCGCGCCATGAGCTTCGTCGCGATCCCCGGGCTCGTGGGCCCGATGCTCGGTCCGGTCGCCGGGGGCTTCATCACAAGCTACCTACACTGGAGCGTGATCTTCTTTCTCAACGTGCCGATCGGCATGGCGGGACTTTACCTGGTCTACCGCTACCTGCCCGAGTACCGCGCGCAGCAGAGCCCGCCACTGGATATCGGCGGACTCATGCTTTTCAGCTCAGGCATCGCGCTGCTGTCGTACGTCCTGGAAGTGTTCGGCGAGCACACCCTGAGCGCCTCGCAGGTGCTCGCGCTGCTGGGGATCGCCGCCTTGCTGCTCATCGCCTACGGGGTGCGCTCCGCGCGCGTCGTGTACCCGCTGCTGCAGCTGACGCTGTTTAAGATCCGCACCTTCCGCGCCGCCGTGAGCGGCAGCTTCTTCACGCGCATCGCCATCGGCGGGGTACCGTTCCTGTTTCCGCTGCTCTATCAGGTGGGCCTCGGCTACACGCCGGTGCAATCCGGCCTGCTCATGATGCCGCAGGCCGTGGCGGCCATCAGTCTTAAGATGCTGACGCCGCGGATTCTCGCGCGCTTTGGCTACCGCAGCGTACTCGTGGCGAACACCATCATGCTGGGGCTCCTGATCGCCTTGTTCGCCACCATCGGTGCTGCGACCCCGGTGTGGCTCATCGTGCTGCAGGCCTTCGCCTACGGGTTCTTCCAGTCGCTGCAGTACACCAGCATGAATACGCTCGTGTACGCCGACGTGAGCGAAGAGGCCGCCGGCAGCGCCAGTACGATTGCGAGCACCGTGCAGCAATTGTCGATGAGCTTTGGCATCGCCACCGCCTCGCTCGTCGCCGCGATCTTTCTGCCCGATCGCTTTCACACCAGCGCGGCCCAGATGATCCATGGCGTGCACGAGGCCTTCCTGGTGCTCGGAGTTGCCACCATTGTTTCCAGCGTCGTATTTCGCCCGCTGCGTGCGGGCGATGGCAGTGCGATCAGTCAGCACAAGGTCGCAGCGCCCGATCACAGCAGCGTCGCGCTCGCCGACGTGCAGCCGCCTACCCCTTAGAATCGGCCGCGCGCTTAGCGTCTGCGCTGCGGGCGGCGCGCCGCGCTTAACTGCTCGTACAGGCGTCGCAGGCGGCGGTAGCTCTCGTAGCGGCGCGGCGAGAACTCGCCGCTCTCGGCCGCCGCGCGCACCGCGCAGCCCGGTTCATGCATGTGGCGGCAGTCGGCGAAACGGCACCCCGGCGCGAGCCGCTCCACCTCGACGAACCCGAGGGCGCGCTCATCGAGCGCTTGCACCGCCGGGGCAAAGTCGCGCACGCCCGGGGAGTCGATGAGGCCGGCCCCGTGTGGCAGGTCAAAGAGCCGCGCCGCGGTCGTCGTGTGGCGACCTTCCTCCTCGCGCACCAGCTCCCCGATGGCCACCGCGGCTTCCGGAATGAGGCGCAGTACCAGGGATGACTTGCCGACACCCGACTGACCCACGAGCGCTGCGAGCGCGGCGGGTGCGATCGCCGCGCGCAGCTCGCTCAAACCCGCGCCGCTATCCGCCGAGCAACTGACGGCGCCGTAGCCGGCCTGCGCGTATACGGCGAGTTCAGCGGCGAGCGCGGCGTCCAAACCCAGGTCGCTCTTGTTCACGATGAGGGTCGCGGCGATGCCGGCGGCGGTCGCCGCCGCCAGATAACGGTCGATGACGAACAGGTCCGGCGCCGGCACGGGCGCGAGTACTACGAGCAGCTGGGTGAGGTTGGCGACGACCGGCTCCGCGGCGCCGTGCGCGTTCGAGCGGTACAGTGCCGTGCGCCGCGGCAGCACCTCGGTGACATGCACTTCCTCGTGGTGCGCATCGAGCCGGCAGCGCACCTGATCGCCGCACACGATCGTGAGCGCGCGCCCGAAAGGACGCGCGCGCAGCTCGCTACCGGCAGCCGTGCGTACCCGCAGATGACGGCCGAAAGCGGCAATTACGCGTCCATCGACGGTCTCGACCATGGAGGTTCGCCTGCGGGCCTCTGCTACACTGCGCTACGGGTTTGCGCTGTTCGCACGCTACCACCACCGAAGCTCACATGCCGAGCGCCGAGAATCTCATCTGGATCGACCTGGAGATGACGGGTCTGAAAACCGACTCCGATTCGATCATCGAGATCGCAACCGTCGTCACTGACAAGGAGCTCAGCGTCATCGCCGACGGCCCGGTGCTGGCGATTCATCAAAGCGATGAGGTACTCGCACGCATGGATGCCTGGAATCAGCGCCAGCACGGCTCCTCGGGACTGCTGGCACGGGTACGCGCCAGCCAGGTCACGCTCGTCGAGGCGCAGCGGCGCACCCTGGAGTTCCTCACGCCCCTGGTCGATGCCGGCGTCTCGCCGATGTGCGGCAACAGCATCTGCCAGGACCGCCGCTTTCTTGCCCGTTTGATGCCCGAACTCGAGCGCTACTTTCACTACCGCAACCTCGATGTCAGCACGCTCAAGGAGCTCGCGCGCCGCTGGGCGCCCCAGGTGTCCGAGGGCTTCGTAAAGCAGGGCGCGCACCTGGCCAACGCCGACATCCACGAGTCGATCCGGGAGTTGCGCCACTACCGCGCCAAACTCTTCGCGCCGGCCTACAGCGGCGGCCCCTGAGAGCGGTGAGCGGCCTCAGGCGGGCTTTGCGGCCGGGGGCGCCGGCTGAGCGAGGAACAGCCAGGTCTCCACCACGGTATCCGGGTTGAGCGACATGCTCTCGATGCCCTGCTCAAGCAGCCAGCGGGCCAGATCCGGATGATCCGAGGGCCCCTGGCCGCAGATGCCGACGTACTTACCGCGGCGGCGGCAGGCGTCGATCGTCATGGATAGGAGCTTGCGCACTGCCGCGTCGCGCTCATCGAAGTAGCGCGCCACGGTCGCCGAGTCGCGATCGATCCCAAGCGTCAGCTGCGTCATGTCGTTCGAGCCGATCGACATGCCGTCGAAGTACTCAAGATATTCATCGGCGAGCAGGGCGTTCGTGGGCAACTCGCACATCATGATGAGCTTCAGATCTTCCGTGCCGCGCCCGAGCCCGTTCGCGGCCAGCAGCTGCGTCACCTCGCGCGCCTCGGCGACGCTGCGCACGAACGGCACCATCACCTGCACGTTAGTGAGGCCCATCGTCTCGCGCACGCGCTTGAGCGCGCGGCACTCGAGCTCGAAGCAGGGACGAAAGCTCGCGTCCGTGTAGCGCGAGGCGCCGCGGAAGCCGAGCATCGGGTTCTCCTCGTGCGGCTCATAGCGCGCACCGCCGATGAGGTTCGCGTACTCGTTGGACTTGAAGTCCGAGAGGCGCACGATCACCGGCTCGGGCGCGAACGCCGCGGCGATCTGCGCGACACCCTCGGCGAGCTTTTCCACGTAGAAGCTGACCGGGTCCGCGTAGCCGGCGATCTGCGTGCGGATCTGCTCCTGCAGCTCCCCGTCCAGGCGGTCAAATTCCAGCAGCGCCCGCGGATGCACGCCGATCATCCGATTGATGATGAACTCCAGCCGCGCGAGCCCCACGCCGTTGTGCGGTATGGCGGCAAAGTCGAAGGCGCGGTCGGGATTGCCGACGTTCATCATGATCTTGAGCGGCAGCTTCGGCAGCGAATCAAGTTCGATCTGCTTGCGCTCGAACTCGAGCAGCCCCTCGTAGACGTGCCCGGTGTCGCCCTCGGCACAGGACACCGTGACTTCCTCACCCTCGCTGATTTTCTGCGTGGCGTCCCCGCAGCCGACGACTGCCGGAATCCCGAGTTCGCGGGCGATGATCGCCGCATGACAGGTGCGCCCGCCGCGGTTGGTGACGATGGCGGCGGCGCGCTTCATGACCGGTTCCCAGTCCGGATCGGTCATGTCGGCCACCAGCACATCACCGCTTTGCACGCGCGCCATCTCGCTGGCGTTGCGGATCACGCGCGCCGCGCCCGCGCCGATGCGCTGGCCGATGCTGCGCCCGGTGGCGAGCACCCGGGAGGTGCCCTTGAGCGCGTAGCGCTGGATGGTGCGTCCGGCGCGGCTTTGCACCGTCTCCGGACGCGCCTGCAGGATGTAGATGCTGCCCGAGGCGCCATCACGCGCCCACTCGATGTCCATCGGCCGTCCGTAGTGCTCCTCGATGATGAGCGCCTGGCGGGCGAGCAGGATGAGGTCCGCGTCGCTCAGGCAAAAGCGCTGCCGCTCCGCTTCCGGGACTTCCACCGTCTGCACGCGCTCCACGGAGCCCTCCGGCGCGTACACCATCTTCACCGCCTTGCCGCCGAGGTTGCGCCGCAGCACCGGGTACTTGCCCGAGCGCAGCGCCGGTTTGTACAGGTAAAACTCGTCCGGGTTGACCGCCCCCTGGACCACCGTTTCGCCGAGTCCCCAGGCGGCGGTGATGAAGACCACATCGCGGAAGCCGGAGTCCGTGTCGAGGGTGAACATCACACCACTTGCGCCGAGGTCGCTGCGCACCATGTGCTGCACGCCGGCCGAGAGCGCCACGCCGCTGTGGTCAAAGCCCTGGTGCACGCGATACGAAATCGCGCGATCGTTGAACAGTGAGGCGAATACCTCATGCACCGCGCGCAGCACCCCCGCCTCACCACGCACGTTGAGGAAGGTCTCTTGCTGGCCGGCGAAGGAAGCCTCGGGCAGGTCCTCCGCGGTGGCCGAGGAGCGCACCGCGACCGCGATGTCCGCGCCGTCTGACATCACGCGCAGCTGCTGCAGCACCGCCTGCTCGAATGCCGGCGGCAACGGGGTCGCGATGATCCACTGGCGGATGCGCGCACCGGTGGCGGCGAGCTTGGTCACGTCATCGACGTCGAGGCTGGCGAGCTCGGCGCGGATGCGCGCATCCAGGCCCCCCTGCTTGAGGAACTCGCGGTAGGCCTGCGCGGTCGTGGCAAAGCCCCCGGGTACCTGCACGCCCAGGCGTGTGAGCGAGCTGATCATCTCCCCGAGGGAGGCGTTCTTGCCGCCGACGGTCTCGACGTCGCGCATGCCCAGCTGCCCGAAGGGGATGACGAATGCGTTCAAGGATGCTCCTTGCGGTCGAAGGCGGGTGCTTGCGAGCGCCCGTCCGCGGTGAAACACTGCGGCCTCCTCGCCGCAGCCGCGAAAGTATGCCAAGCCGTGAGCCGTCGAACCGTTTTTTTTGTCTCTGACCAGACCGGCGTGACCGCCGAAACGCTGGGCCACAGTCTCATGACGCAGTTCGAGGGCCTGGAATTTCGGGCGCTGACTTTGCCATTTGTGTCTGACCTTGACAAGGCGCACGAGGTGGTCCGCCGCATCAACCGCACGGGCGAGGAGGCGGGGCTGCGCCCGATCGTGTTCAGCACGCTGGTGCAGGATGAGCTGCGCGAGGTGGTGCTCGGGGCGAACGCGCTGTTCTTGGATCTGTTTTCCGCGTTCGTGGGCCCGCTTGAGCGGGAACTCAACACGCGCTCGACCCACCGTGCCGGCCGCGCCCACGGCATCGCCGACCTGGCCGCCTACACCACGCGCATCAACGCCACCAATTTCGCCCTCGCCAACGATGATGGCATCGGCGGGGACTACGCGCACGCGGACGTGGTGCTGATCGGCGTGTCGCGTGTCGGCAAGACCCCAACCTGCGTCTACCTCGCCCTGCAGTACGGGGTGTTCGCAGCGAACTATCCACTCACCGAGGAGGATCTTGAGGCCGGGCACCTGCCCGCTCGGCTGGAGCCGTTTCGCAGCAAACTCTACGCGCTCACGATCCGGCCGGAGCGGCTGCAGCAGATCCGTAACGAGCGCCGCCCGGAAAGCCGTTACTCTTCACGCCAGCAGGTGCAGTACGAGTTGCGCACGGCGGAGGCGCTGTTTGCGCGCTACGCCATTCCGTGCCTCGACACGACCGAAACCTCGATCGAGGAGATCGCGAGCCGCATTCTCAACACGACCGGGATCGAGCGGCGCCTGCGGCCTTAAGAGTCCAAAGCGCTCGCCTGAGTTACGTATTGTGGCATGACGCACAGCGTGTGTGTGCGCCCCGGTAACATCGCACGGATTTTGCAAGCACTCCGGCACGCCAAGCGCGTTAAATCCGCGCGCTGATCGACTTGCAGCGCAAGCTTCGTGCGTTATAGTCGGGTGGTGCTCGTTACCGATACACGAACGATCGTTTCCTGGCGTGCGCGGCCGCGCAGCTTCGTCGCGCTCATGGGTCTTTACGAGAGCAATTTCATCCGCCTCGGCTGGCTTGCGGGGGAATTGCAGGCGCTCAGCGGGGATTACGCCTCGCGCGTCCCGGCGGATTGTGATCTTGTTCTCAGCGTGACGGAGCGCTCAGCCTATACCAGCACCGTCAGCCTCACCTACCTGCTCGCCGATGAGCGCGGCGCCCTCAAGTACCCGGATATGCGCGTACGCATCTACCACGACGCCCGCCTGGTCGAGGCGCAGCAATGGGCGCACGTTCACACTCAGCCGCTTTTACGGGCCCTGCGCAGCCGCGCGGAGCGTGAACTGGATCAGCGTTGGGCCCGCAACATGATGTTAAACAAGTGGCTGGAATACTGCGTGGAGCGCGGTCATCGCTTCTCAGCCCGCACGGAGTCCGCAACCGGCGCTTGAGAAGGGGCGGTCCGCCGCCGCATCTCTCATGAAGGCGCTGCGACAACTCGGATTTCTCAAGCTCAGCCTACGCCCGGAGCGCGCACCCGATGAGGATCATCGGGTGCTCGAGCTGTTTCGCAACCGTGCGGAACTGAAAAAGGCGTACGGCGGGCTGCAGGAAGAGACCTTCCGGCTCAAGGACCTGATCAAGCAGCAGGAGGGGGCGACGCAGCGCGCGCAGGAGATGCTGAACACGCTCGAGGCGCGTCTCGGCACTCCGGAGACCGCCTACGGCGCGCTCGTTTTTTATCAGCTGCGGCGCCTGTGGCAGTCGGGGCGTGAACTGCTCACGCAGTTCGTCGCGGATCTGGCGCGGCAGCAGGATGAGCGCGAGCGGCGCGTGCACCTCGCCCAGTACAATCGCTCGCAGTTCGCCAAGCGCCAGAGCGCACAGAAGCAGATCGACGCGGCGCAGGCGCTGCACGGGCGCTCCGCGGCGCGCGTCGAGGAACTACTGAGCGAGCGCGCACGCCTCACGCGCTTCTGGCACTACTTCCGGCGCCGTGCGCTCGAGCGGCGCAGCCACGCAGCGCACACGCAACTTAACGAGGCGCAGGCCGCGCTCGATCAGGCGCAGGCCGCGCTCGAGGAAATCGGCCGCGAGAACCCCCCCGAGTTCTCCGGGCTCTCCCTCGGAGCGCGCCGCGCCATCAATATGGCCGCGATCGCCTATGCGGAGGCGCTGTGCCTGCGCGTGGCGACGCTGAAGACCCCGTTGGTCGCGCTGGCGCACGAGGCCACAGCTCAGCGCGAGGCGGGCGACAGCTACGGTACGCCGCAGGAATGCGTGCTGCTCATGGGGCAGATCACGCGCGCGCAAACCCTGCTCGCCGCGCGTGGCGGACTGGCCGAGGAGATCCGCGCGCGCAGTGAGCGGCTGCAGCGCGTCGTGCGCTATCGCACGCCGAACGAGGCCTCGCCGCTGGCTGACTCGATTGCCTTTAGCGAGGGCGACATTCTCGAGCTGGCGCCACTCGGGGCCGACGCGCAGCGCTTGCCCAACGTGCTCGCCGAGGACACCTGGGATTTATTCCGCGTGCTGCTGCGCTGAGGGCGCAGCGCGCGCCGCCTTCGGCTGGCTCGGCTGGCCGATGGGTGAACGCGCCCCGGTGACCACATCCGCCATCACCTGGCTTGCCTGATCGAGCACGACGTCGGTCGTGTCCTTGGCCTTATCCAGCTCCTCGATGCTCTTGAACGCCGGCAGATTCTTGGCCGCGCGCCGACTGTTCTCACGCTCGAGGCGCTCCTTGTCGATGCGCGCGCGTTCCTCGCGCCGCACCTTGAGGTTGAGCGATACGATCTTCTGCTCGCGCACCGAATCGAGCGCGGCGATGTCGGACATCAGCCACTTGTAATCCGGGTCGTGCTGTGCGCGCGCGTCTTCCTCGGTGGCGAGCACCGCCACGGGCGGCGCGGCGGCGGTGGATGCGCTCGCCTTGAAGGGCACCCCGGCGATGCGGTCCCAGGGGAGGGCTGATTCCAGCGCGCTCTCGCCGATCTCCTTGGTGTCGATGGGCGAGGCGAGCGGCACGTCCGGCTCGACGCCGCGGTGCTGGGTGCTCTCGCCCGTGACGCGGTAGAACTTGCCGATCGTGACCGTGAGCTGCCCGTTGGTGGGCTTGGCGGCGAAGCGATCGAGCGGCATCAGGCTCTGCACCGTGCCCTTGCCGAAGGTCGTCTGGCCAATAATGAGGCCGCGGTGATAGTCCTGGATGGCGCCGGCAAAGATCTCCGACGCCGAGGCGCTCAGTCGGTCCACGAGTACCGCGAGCGGTCCGGTATAGGCGGCGGAAGTTTCCGGGTCATCGAGCACTTCGAGCCGTCCGGTGGTGTCGCGCACCTGCACCACCGGTCCGTGGTCGATGAAGAGCCCGGTGAGTTCGGTGGCTTCCGGCAGGTAGCCGCCGCCGTCATTGCGCAGATCCAGTACCAGGCCATCGATGTTCTCGGCCTTCAGCTCCTGCAACAGCTTTGCCACATCGCGCGTGGTGCTGCGGTAGTTCTTGTCCCCGGCGCTCTCGGCGGCGACGTCGCGGTAGAACCCCGGCACCGTGATGATGCCGATCTTGAGGCTCTTGCCGTTGCGCTCCACGGTGCGCACTTCCTTGTGGGCCGCCTGGGCCTCGAGTGTGACTTGGTTGCGCGTGAATTCGAGCACCTTCTCGGGTGTGCCGGGCGCAGCACCCGGTGCCAGCACCTGCAGGCGCACCACCGTGCCGGCCTTGCCGCGAATGAGCTGCACGACATCATCCAGACGCATGCCGATGACGTCGGTGAAGGCACCGTCCTTGCCCTGGCCGACACCGGTGATGCGGTCGTTGATGCTGAGGGTGCCCGCCACCGCCGCAGGTCCGCCTTCCAGCACGCTCATGATCGTCACGTAGTCATCGACCACCGTCAACGAGGCGCCGATGCCCTCGTAGTTGAGGCTCATCTGAATGCGGTACTCCTCCGAGGAGCGCGGGGAGAAGTAGCTCGAGTGCGGGTCAAAGGCGCGCGCATACGCGTTCATGAGATTCTCGAACACGTCATCTGCGCTCACCTGGTCGACGCGCTTGAGTACGCGCTCGTAGCGCTTGCGCAGCAGGTCGGCCACTTCCGGCCACTGCTTGCCGGTGAGCATCAAGGAGAGCGCATCGTTCTTGACGCGCTTTCTCCACAGCTCATCCATCGCCGCCTGATCGGCGGGCCAGGACGCTTTGCTGCGATCGAACTCATAGGTTTCGTTCAGCGTCCAGTCCGGCTCGGTGCTCAGCAGCGCAATGGCATGCTCGAGACGCTCGCGATTGCGTTGCTGGAAGCGTGCGAAGATCACGTACGCAGGATCAATGTCCCCGGTGCGGATCATGTCGTCAAACAAGAACCGATAGGCGTTGAAGTCGTTGATGTCGCTTTGCAGAAAGTAGCTCTTCTGCCCGTCGAGGGATTCGAGGTAGCGCTGGTAGATGACGTCGGACATCTTGTCATCGAGCGCGGCGCGGCTGTAGTGCGCCTCCTCGAGGATACGGCCGACCTTGCGCGCCGTGGCGCGCTGGCTGTCGGTGGGAGCGATCGCGCCCGCGGGCAGGAGCGAGGTGCTGGCTGGCGCCTGCACGGAGCCCGCCAGCACCAGGGCCGTCATGGCAAGGACGGCGGCAGTAATCCACCCGGAGGAACGGCGCAGGGCTAGGGGCATCTTTTAGGACTCACTGGTTCGGTACGCTTTAGAGTAAGGCTAGAGCGGCAGGTTCGTGTTTAGCAAGTACGGGTTCTCACAATATGCGACCCCTGGCGGCACTGCTGGCCATACTAACCGGATCGGCGGTCGCCCTGGCCGTGGGGCTGCTGCTGACCTATGTCACCATCCTGTTCCTGCCCGCTCAGGAGGCCCGTTTTGCCCCCGAGCACGCAGCGCTCCTCAAGGCGATCGGGGTATTTGGGGTGTTTTCCGCGATCTCGGGTGCGAGCCTGTACGGGGAGCTGCGCGAGCGCTCCTGGCGCTTCGGGGCGCACGCCGCCACGCTTGCGATCTTCGCGCTCGCCGTGTGGGTGTACTGGCCGAAGTGAGGCCTCAGCTAGCGGCGCGGAAGGGCATGCAGTGCGCGCCAGAACAGCCGCACCAGCAGGATGAATACGGCCGGCCCGAGTGCCACCGACCAGAACACCGCCGAGCCGTGCCACAGCCCGATCAGGAAATCCGCGAGCAGCGAGAAGGGACCGGCGTGCGGGTTCTGGCCGTGGGTGTAGGGGCCGAGCACGCGATTGCCGCCGACCCAGATCAGCAGCGGCATCAGGAGCACCCCGAAGATGAGCGCTGAGCCGAAAAGGATGAGCTCGCGCTGCGCGCGCGAGAGTGAGCGTGCGCGCTCGCGCAGCCGGCGCTCGGCGGTGATGTGTGGCAGGGGTGGGGGGGTGGACATCTGGTGACTGGCCGTTTCTCGCGCACTGACCGCTCGACGCTTGCGCGCGGGCGCGCATAATAACCTTCCCATGCAAAAAATCAGAACCGCCGTCATCGGTGTGGGCTATCTCGGGCGCTTCCACGCGCAAAAATACGCGCAGGCCCCCGCGTGCGAGCTGCTGGCCGTGGTGGATGAGCGCGCCGAAGCGCGCGATGCGGTTGCCGCGGAGCTCGGCACCCGCGCCATGAGCGATTACCGTGAGCTTTTGGGGTTGGTGGACGCCGTAAGCGTCGTCACCCCGACGCCGGCGCATTTTGCCATCGCGCGCGACTTCCTGATCGCCGGCGTGCACGTGCTGGTGGAGAAGCCGATCACCGAGACGGCCGCGGAGGCGCGCGAGCTCATCGGGCTCGCCGCGCGCGCCGGGCGCATCCTGCAGGTCGGACACCTCGAGCGCTTCAACGCCGCCATTCTCGCGGCCGAGCCGCACCTGAAGTCGCCGCGCTTCATCGAGTGTTCCCGCTTCGCCCCGTACCGCGAGCGCGGCACCGATGTGAACGTGGTGCTCGATCTGATGATCCACGATATCGACCTGGTGCAGACCATCGTCGGGGCGCCCATCACTGCGATCGACGCGGTCGGCACGCCGGTGTTCTCCGGGGAGATCGACATCGCCAACGCGCGCATCCGCTTCGCCAACGGCTGCATCGCCAACGCCACCGCCTCGCGGGTGAGTCTGAAGACCGAGCGCAAGATGCGCATCTTCGAGGACGACGCCTATCTCTCGCTCGATCTGCAGCAGAAGATCCTGACCCTCATCAAGAAGCGCGCGCCCGGGGATGCGCCCGGCGTCCTCCCCGTGAGCATTGAAGAGCAGGCCCTGGAGGCCGGCGACGCCCTCAAGGCCGAGATCGATTCCTTTCTCGATTGCATCCGCCGGGGCCGCTCGCCCGTGGTCTCCGGAGAGGCGGGGCTCATGGCGCTCGAAACCGCCACCCGCATCACCGAGCAGGTCGAGACCGCGCTCGCCGAGCGCAAGGCTCAGCACTGAGCCTGCTGCTGCGCTCATGCTTAAGCAGCCCTGGCGGGCGACGGTGGCGACGATTACAGTTTGGTACAGTTACGCAGAACAAAAACCGCCAGGCACGGACGCGGGCGCCGGCACAAGGGGGCCTCATGGGCAGACTCGCAGCGTTCCTGTACGGGGTACTCGCGTACGTCGTGTTCTTCCTGGTGTTTCTCTACGCGATCGGGTTCGTCGGCAACCTCGCGGTCCCAAAGTCGATCGACCTGCCGCCGGGGATGTTCTCACTCGGCGCCCTGATCATCGATGCGCTGCTGCTCGGAGTGTTCGCCGTGCAGCACAGCGTCATGGCGCGCCCGGGCTTCAAGCGCGCCTGGACGAAGGTGATTCCCGAGCCGATCGAGAGGAGCACGTATGTGCTCCTGGCGAGCCTTGCGCTGATCCTGCTCTTCTGGCAGTGGCGTTCGATGACGGGGGTGATCTGGCAGGTTGAGGGCTTCGGGCGCTCGCTCCTGATCCTCATCTTCTGGCTGGGCTGGCTGATGGTGCTCGTGAGCACGTTCCTGGTGAGCCATTTCGATCTGTTTGGTCTGCGCCAGGTGACGAGCTACCTGCGCGGCACGCCCTACCGCCACATCGGTTTCATGACTCCCCTGCTCTATAAAGTGGTGCGCCACCCGATTTATCTGGGGTTCCTCTTGGCTTTCTGGGCGACGCCTACGATGACCCAGGGGCACCTGTTGTTCGCGCTGGCCACCACCGGCTACATGCTCATCGCCATACAGTTCGAGGAGCACGACCTGATCACTTTCTTCGGCGATGCCTACCGCCACTACCGGCGCCACACCCCGATGATCGTGCCGTTCACGAAGAGGTAAGGACGCCGATCCACTAGAATCACCTGTCGCGGAGCGTCCGCGCGGCGACAGGCAGGTACGCGATGAGTCAGAAACCGGAGCACTTGGCTCGGCCGCCTCGGCCGGTGACGGTCGCGGCCATCCAGATGGCGTGCGCGTGGGATCCGCAGGGCAACATCGCGCGCGCCGAGAAGCTCGTGCGCCAGGCGGCAGCGCGCGGCGCGCAGATCATCCTCCTGCCCGAGCTTTTTGAGACGCCGTACTTCTGCATCGAACAGGACGCGCGGCACTTAAACCTTGCCACGCCGCTCGAAGAGAACCGCGCCGTGCGTCACTTCACGCCCATCGCGCGCGAGCTGGGCGTGGTGCTGCCGATCAGCTTCTTCGAGCGCGCGGGACGGGCCTACTTCAATTCGATCGCGATCGTGGATGCCGACGGCGCGCATCTTGGCGTTTACCGCAAATCCCATATCCCCAACGGTCCGGGATACCAGGAGAAGACCTATTTCTCGCCCGGTGACACCGGCTTCAAGGTGTGGAACACGCGTTTCGCGCGCATCGGCGTCGGCATCTGCTGGGATCAGTGGTTTCCGGAGACCGCGCGCGTCATGGCCCTCATGGGGGCGGAGCTGTTCTTCTTTCCCACCGCGATCGGCAGCGAGCCCCCGCCGGCCCCGCCGGTGAATTCCCGCGAGCACTGGCAGCGCACGCAGCAGGGACACGCAGCCGCGAACCTAACACCGCTGATCGCCGCCAACCGCTACGGCCTGGAGCGCTCGCTGCAGGATCCGCAGAACCTTTACATCCGCTTCTACGGCTCCTCCTTTATCGCCGATGCCATGGGCGAGAAAGTCACCGAGGCAGGCGAGGAGGGCGATGCGGTGCTTGCGCACACCTTTGACCTGGAGGCCGTGGCGCAGCTGCGCGACAACTGGTTCGTTTTCCGCGACCGGCGGCCGGATCTGTACCTAGCCCTCACCACGCTCGACGGACGCACTTCCGCGGCTGACTGAAGAGTCCGGCGCGCCCGCGGCAGCCGGCGGGCATCGGCTCCCGACCCTGAGTGGGCCGGGAGCCGCCGGTTGGTGGAGGCGGGGGGACAGTAAATCCGCGGCTTTCGCCACGGCCTGGACTATGCCTTCATCCGCTTGCGCACAAGCCGCAGGTGGATGCGGAGCGTCTTATCCAGCCCGTCAAATCATTAGGCTGGATCCTAGTGTCCGCCCCGGGCGCTGCGCCCTCGGCGGATCTATGAGTCTCTACAGGGCAGGCCTGAAGTTGGCCCTCTTCCTACCCCTCGGCGTTGCCATGCCGCTCCTCGTCAGCGAGGAGCGCCGTCAGGTTTCACCGATGTGAGCTCCGTTCTCAACCCAGGCCTCACGGCCTGGTGCAACCCTTGATCGAACCCCCGTCCGCAAGCGCTAGACATCAGGATCTACGTACGTAGCTCGCTCTTTGTTTCTCGCGTCACGCTACCCGAGGAGCAGGGAAGACGTTTCGCCAGCGGACAGTAACTCTTAACGCAACCGGCCTGTCGCACGCCGGAGCGCGATCCTGTGAACGCGTCCCCTGATTCAGTCGCACAGGCACGAGCTGGTCAGAGGTCAGCTGCGTTTAGGCAGCTAGAGCGTAGTTGTCGTCGTTGGCAACTATGATTTGCAGCATTATTAACGAGGGCACTGCGCCTCGGTACGCCCCTGAAGGTTCGCAACCCACGTCGAAACCGGTCGCCCCCAATCAGGTTCACCCTGCGAGCATACCTCATGCGTGCCGCGGCGGGCGTGCAAGCTGTGGCGTGGGCGCTACGAATGAGCTCAGGCGCGGGGCAGTCAATTGGGTAACGCAGGCGTTAAGTTCACTTACACCCGCGATGGAGCGCGGTGCCCCGTCGGCCGGTGATTTCAGATGAGCCGCAACAGCCGGACGGATCTCGAGGCTCGCGCCTGAAGGGACTCAGCCGCGCTTGAGGACGCGCGCCTTGTCGCGCGCCCAGTCGCGCTCCTTCTCGACCGCGCGCTTGTCGTGCTGCTTCTTGCCCTTGGCGAGCCCTAAGGCGAGTTTGGCGCGGCCGCTCTTCCAGTACAGCTCCAGCGGCACGAGCGTATAGCCGCGCCGCTCGACCGCGCCGATCAGGCCCTGCAGCTCGCTGTAGTGCAGCAGCAGCTTGCGCGTGCGTACCGGATCGGGCGTCACGTGCGTGGAAGCGGAGGTGAGCGGAGAGAGGTGCGCGCCGATGAGGAAGGCTTCCCCGCCGCGCAGGTACACGTAGGCCTCCTTCAGCTGCGCCCGCCCGGCACGCATCGCCTTCACCTCCCAGCCCTCGAGCGCGAGGCCCGCCTCGTAGCGCTCCTCGATGAAATAATCGAAGCGCGCCTTGCGGTTCTCGGCAATCAGGCGGGCAGTGGCGACGGCTTTGGTCATGGGCGGGCGTAATGGGAGAATGGGCGGATGCGAGAGGTTAAGCGTTCGGCGCTGGTGAGCCAACCGCCCGGACGGGTGTTTGCGCTCATCAATGATATCGAGAGCTATCCGGAGTTCCTGCCCTGGTGCACGCACGCGCACGTGCTGTCGCGCTCGCCCACCGAGATCCTCGCCACCATCGGCGTGCGCCAGGGGCCGCTTACGGGGGAGTTCACGACCCGCAACACGCTCGCGAACGAGCGCAGCGTGCACATGCAGTTGGTGAGTGGTCCGTTCCGCACGCTTGAGGGACGCTGGCAGCTGACACCGATCGAGAGCCACGGCTGCCGCGTGGAGCTTGACGTGCGCTTTGAGTTCAAGCACCGCCTGAGCGGCCTTTTGTTCGAGTCGCCGTTCGCGCACACGGTGGGCTCGCTCGTTGAGGCTTTCGTGCAGCGCGCGGCAGTGGCGGCGTGAGCGAGCCGCAGCCCAAGCACTGCGTCGTGGCCTGGGCGACGCGCACGCGCCAGTACCTGTGGCCGGTTGAGCTTCCCGCGGAAGCGAGCATCGCCGCAGCTCTTGCGGCCGCGCGCGCACACGTGGGCGAATCCGTGCACGGGCAGCAGATTCCCTGGGATTCAGCCGTCGTAGGGATTTTCGGGGCGCCGCGTCGCCGCAGCGATCCGTGCGTCGAGGGGGATCGGATCGAGCTGTATCGTGCGCTCGAGCGTGATCCGCGCCTGCGCCGCCGCGAGCAGGTCGAGCGCGAGCGGCGCCGGGCCCGCTAGATCTTCGGGAACTTCTGGATCGGCGCGCCCTGCTCGGGGCCCTGCGGTGCCGCCTCCGGCACGTTGTCGCGCTGGAAGTTCGTCACCTTGTCCTCCTTGAAGTAGACCACGACGTGCCGCTGCTCGGGGCGGCGCAGCCGGCCGTGCTGAAAGTAATAGAGGTAATCCCAGCGATCCTTGTCGAACAGGTCCGGCACCATCGGGGTGCCGAGCAGGTAACGCACCTGACTGCGCGTCATGCCGACCTGCAGCTGATCCACGGTCTTGCCTTCGAGGTAATTGCCCTGCTGGATGTCCATGCGGTAGACGCAGCCGCTGGCGAGCAGCGCGAGCAGACCCGATGCGGCAAGGCGGGTAAAGATTAGGTGCATGCTTGTCCGATAGAGGATAATGGGCTTTTCAATCATACCTGATCGCGGAGCGCCCGCAGCCTTCGAAATGCCGCCGCCCGCGGGAGAAATCGTGTGGAAGGCAAGGACCTGCGCAAGGCCGGCTTAAAGGTGACGCTGCCGCGGCTGAAGATCCTCGAGATCCTCGAGGGCAGCACGACGCGGCACCTCTCGGCCGAGGACATCTACCGCAGCCTGCTCGAATCCAACGAGGACATCGGCCTCGCCACCGTCTACCGCGTGCTCACGCAGTTCGAGGCGGCGGGCCTGGTGACGCGCCATCACTTCGAAGATGGCATGGCGGTGTTCGAACTGAACCAGGGCACGCACCATGATCATATCGTGTGTCTGGACTGCGGCCGCGTCGAAGAGTTCATGGACTCGGGCATCGAGGAGCGCCAGACCGCGGTGGCGCAGAAGCTCGGCTTCACCATCCGCGACCATTCGCTGATTCTCTACGGGCACTGCCGGCGCCAGAACTGCGCCTTCCGCGCCCGCAAGACGAGCTGACAGCCGCCCCAAAGACCCGGCCGCTGCGACCAGTGTGCTGAAGCGCCGAGCGAGCCTGGCGTGCGCGCGCCGCTGCAGCTAGCGCCGCTTGAGCGCCGGCGGACGCGGGGTGCGCACGGTGTCGGAACTTGCCGCCTCGGGGGTGGCCGCGCCGAGCATGTCGCGCGCGTGCTCGCGCGCCTTGCTGCTCACCTCCACCCCGCCGAGCATGCGCGCGAGCTCCTCGACCCGATCATCCACAGACAGCTCAGTGAGCGTGGTGCGCGTGGCGCGTCCGTCGGTGAGCTTGCTCACCCGCACGTGATGGTGCGCCTGGGAGGCGACCTGCGGCAGGTGCGTGACGCACAGCACCTGGCCGCGGGCGCCGAGCGCGCGCAGTTCCCGACCGACGATCTCCGCGATCGCCCCGCCGATGCCGGCGTCGACCTCATCGAACACCATGCAGCGCGCCTCTTCCTGCGCGCAGCACACCTGCACGGCGAGCGAGAGGCGCGCGAGTTCTCCGCCGGATGCCACCTTGGCGAGCGCGCGCGGCGGTGAGCCGGGGTTGGCGGTGACGCGGAACTCGATCTGATCGATGCCGTGCTGGGTCGGCTCCGCGTTGCCGTTCTGCGTGACGTCCGCCTCGAAGCGCCCGCCGGTCATGCCCAGGGTCTGCATGCGCGCACTGATGTCGCGCGCCAGCCCACGAGCCGCGGCCATGCGCTTGCCGGAAAGTTCCTGCGCCTGGCTGCGGTAGTGCTGCAGTGCTGCGGCGAGTTCGCGCCGCAGCACCACCAGATCCAGGTCCGCGCGCTCGAGGGACTCGAGCTCCTGGGCGAGCAGGCTTGCGCGCGCCGGCAGCTCGGCCGGGGGCACACGGTGCTTGCGCGCGAGCTCCTCGATCGCCGCCAGGCGCCGCTCGACTTCCTCCTGACGGCTCGCGTCCAGGTCGAGACTTTCGCGGTAGTGCTCCAGTTCGCGCGCCGCCTCGCGCACCTGGATCTGCGCCTCGGCGAGCATCGGCAGCACGGCGGCGAGCTTGGCGTCGAGCGCTGCCAGGGACTTGAGGGCGCTGAGCGCGCGGCTGACGCCTGCGTGTGCGCTCGCCGGCTCGTTCTCGTACAGCTCCCCGAGCGCGCTTTGCGCCCCGCTCGCCAGGCGTCCGCGGTTGGCGAGGCGGCCGTGCTCCTCGGTCAAAGACTCGAGCTCCCCGGGGGCGAGCCTGAGCGCCTGAAGTTCCTGCACCTGGTAGCGCAGCAGTTCGAGCTTCGCATCCCGGTCGCGCGCCTTGGTTTCCAGCTCGAGCGTGCGGTTCAGCAGCTCCAGCCACACGCGGTGCGCGATGCCCACCTGGCCGGTGAGCCCGGTGAGGGAGGCGTAGCCGTCCAGGAGCTCGCGCTGTGCCGGCCCGCGCGTCAGGGACTGAAACTCGTGCTGGCCGTGGATGTCGATGAGGATGTTGCCCGCCTCGCGCAACAGCTGCACGGCGACCGCCTGGCCGTTGAGGTAGGCGCGCGAGCGGCCATCGCTGCCCACGATGCGGCGCACGAGCAGCTCCCCGTTCGCGCGCACCGACTGCTCCTCGAGCCATTGCTTCAATTCCCGCGGCGCGCGGCTCAGATCGAAGGTGCCGGAGATCTCCGCGCGCTCGGCGCCGTGGCGCACGACCTCCGCCCCGGCGCGGCCGCCGGCGAGCAGCTGCAGCGCGTCGACCAGGATCGATTTGCCCGCGCCGGTCTCCCCGGTGAGCACCGTGAGCCCCGGGCGCAGCTCCAGTTCCACCGCATCGATGATGGCGAAGTCACGGATCTGCAGGTGCGTGAGCATACGTTTCTAGCGCTCGAAGGTGCCGCGGCCCCAGTGGAGCTTCGAGCGCAGCAGCCCGTAGTAGTCGTGGCCAGGCGGGTGCAGCAGGGTGGCGCGCTCTTTTGCGGTGCGCACCTCAAGGCGATCCGCGGCCGTGAACTGCCCGAGCACCGCGCCGTCGCAGATGACATGCGCCTGGGTATCCGGGCGCTCGATCAGCGCCACCTCGATCACCGAGCTCGAGGAGACCACGATCGCGCGGTCGGAAAGGGTATGCGGGGAGATCGGGGCGATGATGAGTGCCGGCAGGTGCGGCTCGACGATCGGACCGCCGCAGGAGAGCGCGTAGGCGGTGGAACCGGTGCCGGTGGCGACGATGATGCCATCCCCGCCGTGGGCACTGACGAACTGCCCGTCGATGCGGGTCTCAAAATCCAGCGTGCGCCCGGTGTCGTGCTTTTGCATGACGACGTCATTGAGCGCGAAGGCCTGCGCCACCTCCCCCCCGGCGCAGTGCAGCTGCGCCGCGAGCAGCGGTCGCTCATCCGCCTGCAGCTCTCCTGCGAGGGCGGCGTCCACCGGGCCGAGCATGTCCTGGGGCATGACGTCGGTGAGAAAGCCGACGCGGCCGCGATTCACGCCCAGCAGCGGCACCCCGTGGCGTACCACCAGGCTCAGCGCGTACAGGAGCGTGCCGTCGCCGCCGACCGCGATGACCAGGTCCGCGCGCGCCCCGAACTGCTCCTTCGGCACGCGCACGGCGAGTGCGGAGTCGAGCGCAGCGTCCTCGCTCACGAGCACCGTCACGCCGCGCCCGGCGAGGTGCGGCAGCAGGGTGCCCACACTCTCGGCGATGCGCGGATCGGAGAATCTACCCACTAACGCGCAGGTGCGCACCGGAAAGGCCATGCGAGCCCTTGACTTAACCCCGCAAGCCGCGCGAGGCGCGCCTTTGTAACACGCGCCCGGACCCGCCGGCCAATGCCGTAAGTCACATCTTGGGCCCGTAAGAGCGTACGCTGCCGCGCGGCGGGGCTTGCTTGACGCTCGGCGCGCCTGAAAGCAAGCTTTCCTGCGTCGAGGTGCATGTTAAGGCCGCCTTGAAGCGCGGCGGAGGTCTATGGCGCAAGAAGCTCGGGAAGAGCCCTTAGGCGAGCGGGCTCAGCATCTGCTGCGGATCCTCATCGAGAGTTACATCCGCGACGGACAGCCGGTCGGCTCACGGGCGCTGTCGCGCGAATCGGGGCTGCAGCTCTCCTCGGCCACCGTGCGCAACGTCATGGCGGATCTGGAGGAGCTCGGTTTCGTCGCCTCCCCGCACACCTCCGCCGGGCGTATCCCGACCGACAAGGGCTACCGCTTCTTCGTTGACACGCTGTTGCAGCTGCGGCCGCTCGATGAGGCGGCGAGCGAACAGATCCGGCGCCAGTTCGAGGCCAGCCGCGACAGCTCCACGGACCTCGTCGGCGCGGTCTCGCAGCTGCTCTCGAGCGCCACACAGCTCGCGGGCGTTGTGACGCTACCGCGCACGCGCGCCGCGCAGATCAGCCAGCTCGAGTTCGTGGCCCTCACCGAGAACCGCGTGCTCGTGGTACTGGTGTACAACGGCCGCGAGGTGCAGAACCGCATCATCCAGACCGAGCGGCGCTACTCTCCGGATGAGCTCAAACGCGCCTCGAACTATCTTAACGAGCAGTTCCGGGGTCACTCGCTGGCGGAAGTGCGCCAGGAGATCCTGCGCCAGCTCTCCGAAGCGCACGCGCACATGAACCAGATGATGCTGAACGCCATCTCAGTCGCGCAGCAGGTGTTCGAGAGCGGCACCGAAGGCAGGCTCGAGTACGTGATCAAGGGGGAGACGAACCTCATGGGGGTCGCCGACCTCACCAATGTTGAGAAGCTGCGGCGCCTGTTCGAGGCCTTCAACGAGAAGCGCGACTTTCTGCACCTGCTCGACCACAGCCTCAAGGCCGAGCGGGTGCAGATCTTCATCGGTCACGAGTCCGGCTACCAGATCCTCGATGACTGTAGCGTCGTGACGGCGCCCTACGCGGACGGGGACGGGGTGGTGGGGGTGCTCGGGGTCATCGGCCCGACCCGCATGGCCTACGAACGGGTCATACCGATCGTCGACATGACGGCTAAACTTCTGGGTGCCGCCTTGAATTCACGCCGCTGACCCCCCACCCGGAGGGGCGCGCCGCAGCGGCAAGAGCTTACGAAACGAAGCCGCAGGCGGCGCGCTTCGAGGGCCACGGCAGGAAGGAAAGAGCGAGATGACTGCGAACGAGCGGGAGCGCCGCGATCCGGCGGCTGAGCCCACGACCGTGCTGCCGGAGACGGCCGCGCAGCTGGTGGAGCTTGAGCGCCTGCAGCAGGCGCTCAGTGAATCCGAGGAGCGCGCCAAGAGCCACTGGGAGCAGTACCTGCGCGCGGTCGCGGACCTGGACAACGTGCGCAAGCGCGCCCAGCGCGACATCGAATCCGCCAACCGCTACGGGCTGGAGAAGATCGCCCAGGAGCTGCTGCCGGTGCGCGACAGCCTGGAGCTTGCCGTGCAGAACGCCGCCCGCTCGGACGTGCAGCACCTCGTGGCCGGGCAGCAGGCGACGCTCGCGCTCCTGGCCAGGGCACTCGAGAAGTTCGGCGTGCGGGTGATCGACCCGCAGGGGGAGCCCTTTGATCCGGAGCAGCACGAGGCGATGATGACCCAGGAGTCGGCGACCGCGGAGCCCAACTCGGTCCTGCAGGTGGTCCAGCCCGGTTACGAGCTCAACGGGCGCCTCCTGCGGCCCGCGCGGGTGATTGTTGCCCGGGAGCCGGCCCCGCGGTCTTGAAACCCCTTGCGGTCACCCCTACGAAGTGACCCCAGAACATCCCTCTTTTGAAAGAGATTTTGCGCGGAGTGCAGTCATGGCAAAGGTAATCGGCATCGACCTCGGTACCACCAATTCGTGCGTGGCCATCATGGAGGGCGGCAAGCCCCGGGTGATCGAGAACAGCGAAGGCGATCGCACCACCCCCTCGGTCGTCGCGCTGACCAAGGACGGTGAGTGGCTCGTCGGCCAGCCGGCCAAGCGCCAGGCGGTCACCAATCCCCACAACACCCTGTTCGCGATCAAGCGCCTCATCGGGCGCAAGTTCGACGACGAGGTGGTGCAGCGCGACATCAAGATGGTGCCCTACCGCATCGTCAAGGCCGACAACGGCGACGCCTGGGTCGAGGTGCAGGGCAAGAAGATGGCCCCGCCGGAGGTCTCCGCGCGCGTGCTCATGAAGATGAAGAAGACCGCCGAGGACTATCTGGGCGAGTCGGTCAGCGAGGCGGTGATCACCGTGCCCGCCTACTTCAACGATTCGCAGCGCCAGGCGACCAAGGACGCCGGCCGCATCGCCGGGCTCTCCGTCAAGCGCATCATCAACGAGCCGACCGCCGCCGCGCTCGCCTACGGGCTCGACAAGCAGGGCGCGGATCGCAAGATCGCCGTCTATGACTTAGGCGGCGGCACCTTCGACGTCTCGATCATCGAGATCGCCGAAGTCGACGGGGAGCGGCAGTTCGAGGTGCTCTCGACCAACGGGGACACCTTCCTCGGCGGCGAGGACTTTGACCTGCGCGTCATCAATTTCCTGGCCGAGCAGTTCCAGAAGGAGTCCGGTGTCGACGTGCGCCAGGACCCCCTCGCCATGCAGCGCCTCAAGGAGGCGGCCGAGAAGGCGAAGATCGAGCTGTCTTCGACCCAGCAAACCGACATCAACCTGCCGTACATCACTGCCGATGCCTCCGGACCGAAGCACCTGAACATCAAGCTGACGCGGGCGAAGCTCGAGTCGCTGGTGGAGGACCTGGTGCAGAAGACGGTCGGCCCCTGCCGCACCGCGCTCAAGGATGCCGGTCTTTCTGCCAACGATGTGGCCGAGGTGATCCTGGTGGGCGGCCAGACGCGCATGCCGCTGGTGCAGAAGTACGTGAAGGATTTCTTCGGCAAGGAGCCGCGCAAGGATGTGAACCCGGACGAGGCGGTGGCCGTGGGTGCGGGCATCCAGGCGGGCGTGCTCGCCGGGGAAGTGAAGGACGTGCTGCTGCTGGATGTGACGCCCCTGTCGCTCGGCATCGAGACCCTGGGCGGCATCATGACCAAGCTCATCGAGAAGAACACCACGATCCCGACGAAGGCCTCCAACACCTTCTCGACCGCGGACGATAACCAGACGGCCGTGACCATTCACGTCCTGCAGGGTGAGCGCGACCGGGCGGCGGACAACAAGTCCCTGGGCAAATTCGACCTCACGGACATCCCGCCGGCCCCGCGCGGCATGCCGCAGGTGGAGGTGTCCTTCGATATCGATGCCAACGGCATCCTGAATGTCTCGGCGAAGGACAAGGCCACCGGCAAGGAACAGAAGATCATCATCAAGGCCTCGAGCGGCCTGAACGAGGATGAGATCAAGCGCATGGTGCGGGATGCGGAGGCGCACGCGGAAGAGGACAAGCGCTTCCGCGAGCTCGTCGAGTCGCGCAACAAGGCCGACGGCCTGATCCACGCGGTGGAGAAGTCGCTGCAGAGCCTCGGCGACAAGGTCGACGGGGCCGAGCGGGCAAAGGTCGAAAGTGCGATGTCGGATCTGCGCACGGCGCTCAAGGGCGAGGACCGCGCCGCGATCGACAAGAAAGCCGAACAGCTCGCGCAGGCCTCGGCAAGTGTCGCTCAGCGCGCCCAGCAGGCCGAGCAGGGGGCCGGGGCGGGACCTGAGGCCTCCGGTGCCGGCGCCTCGGCGCAGTCCGGCGGAGGGGCCAAGCGCGACGATGTCGTGGATGCGGAATTCGAAGAGGTCAAGGACCCGAATCGCAAAGCCTCGTAAGCGTAAATTAAGCGGTAAGGCATGGCGAAGCGCGACTACTACAAGGTCCTCGACGTTCCGAAGACCGCGACCGAAGCTGAGATCAAAAAGGCCTACCGGCGCCTCGCGATGAAATATCACCCCGATCGCAATCCGGGCGATCGGGAGGCCGAGGAGTCCTTCAAGGAAGCCAAGGAGGCCTGCGAGATACTGACCGATGCGCACAAGCGCGCCGCGTATGACCAGTACGGTCACGCGGGCCTGGAGGCCGCGCGCGCCGGGGGCGGGGGCCGCGGCTTCAGCGCCGATACCTTCAGCGACATCTTCGGCGACGTCTTCGGGGATATCTTCGGCGGCGCCCGCCGCGGCGGGCGCTCGCAGGTGTTTCGCGGCGCTGATCTGCGCTATGAACTGCAGCTCGAGCTGCCCCAGGCGGTGTTCGGCCACCAGGTGGAGATCGAAGTGCCGCGGCTCACCGAGTGCGAGGTGTGCCACGGCACGGGCGCGGCCAAGGGCTCAAGTCCCACCACCTGCGACACCTGTGGCGGCGTGGGCCAGGTGCGTGTCAGTCAGGGCTTCTTCCAGCTGCAGCAGACGTGTCCGCGCTGTCGCGGCTCGGGCAGCATCGTGCGCAATCCCTGTGATAACTGTCTCGGCCAGGGACGCGTGCGCCGCACACGCAAGCTCTCGGTCAAAGTGCCCGCGGGCGTGGATACGGGGGATCGCGTGCGCCTCTCGGGCGAGGGCGAAGCCGGCCGCAACGGGGGTCCGCCCGGGGACCTGTACGTGGAGATCCACGTGCGCGAACACGCGCTCTTCGAGCGCGACGGGGAGCACCTGAGCTGCGAGGTCCCGGTGAGCTTTGCCACCGCAGCCTTAGGCGGCAGCGTTGCGGTACCGACGCTCGAGGGGGATGTGACACTCAAGATCCCGTCGGAGACGCAGTCCGGACGCGTCTTTCGCCTGCGTGACAAGGGCGTCAAACCGGTGCGCGGCGGCGCCCGCGGCGATCTTTTCTGCCGCGTCGTGGTGGAAACCCCCGTGCATCTGTCGGCCGAGCAGCGCGAGCTGATCAAGCAGCTCGAGGAGTCCCTCAGGGCCCACGGCGCGCGGCACGCGCCGCGCGAGAAGGGCTTCCTCGAGGGCGTACGGCGCTTCTTTTCCGGCGCGGACGAAGGCTCCCAGCGCTCCCGATGAATTCTCCTCCCGCCGCGCCGCCGGTGTGCGCCGTGCTCATCGGTGCCAGCGGGCGCATGGGGCGGGCGATCCTCGCCGTGGCGGGCGAGTTTCCACAGCTCGCCTTCGTTGCCGCGATCGCCTCCCAGGGCAGCGCCGTGCTCGGGCGCGACAGCGGGGTGCTCGCCGGCGGCGCGCCGAACCGCGTGCCCCTCACGAGCGATCTTTCCCAGGCACTCAAGCGCGCGCACGTCGTCCTCGATTTCAGCGGCGCGGCCGCGACCGAAACGAACCTCGCCGCCTGCCGCATGGCGCGTAAGCCGCTGCTCCTCGGCAGCACCGGCTACCCGAGGCAGCTCGAGGCCGACCTCACCGCCGCCGCCCTCGACATCCCGCTCCTGATCGCTCCCAACACGAGCCTCGGCGTCACGCTGCTCCTGGAGCTCACGCGCACGGCGGCGCGGGCGCTGCCGGCTTTCCGTGCCTCTGTCACCGAGAAGCACCACCGCGAGAAGCGCGATGCGCCCTCCGGTACCGCACTCGCCCTCGCCGCTGCGCTGCGCGAGGGCCGCGCCGCGGGAGGAACTTCCGCCGCGGGGCTTGAAATCCCGATCTCATCGCAGCGCGAAGGGGAGGTCGTGGGCGAGCACGCCGTGCACTTCGCCGGCCCCGCCGAGGAGCTCGTTTTGGCTCATCGGGCCACCGATCGGGCGATCTTTGCCCGGGGGGCTCTTGCGGCTGCGCTCTGGCTTGCGCCGCAGCCGGCGGGCCGCTACGCCATGCGCGATCTGCTTTACGGTAAAACAGCCACTTAGGAGATTCTTTGCACAGGGCGCATCAGGTGCGGGCGGGCGACCTCCACGGGATTTTTCCATGGACACTCAAGGCGTAAAGCCCGTAAAATTTCCGCCTAATCCGTGTACGGGTTAGTCCAAGCAAGGCGGGAGGATGTTCGTAAGAACTCCTCCCGCTTTGTGTATCTGCGTCAGGGAGAAGTGATCACGTGAGCTTACCTGCGGTGCTCGCGCTGGCCGACGGAATGATCTTCCGCGGCCAGTCGATCGGAGCCAAAGGCAACACCACAGGGGAAGTCGTTTTCAATACCGCCCTCACCGGGTATCAGGAAATTCTCACCGATCCATCCTACGCGCGACAACTCGTCACGCTCACCACCCCGCACATCGGCAACACCGGTACGACCCCCGAGGATCTGGAGTCCCAGCAGGTCTTCTGCGCCGGTCTCATCATCCGTGACCTGCCGCTGCTCTCGAGCAGCTGGCGCGCGAACGAGACGCTGCCGGAGTTCCTCGAGCGCGGCCGTCTCGTCGCCATCGCCGGCCTTGATACGCGCAAGCTCACCCGCATCCTGCGCGAGAAGGGCGCGCAGGCCGGCTGCATCATGACCGGCGAGCGGGTCGATGAGAACGCGGCCGTGAAGCTGGCGCGCAAGTTCCCGGGTCTGAAGGGCATGGACTTAGCGAAGGTGGTCAGCGCCAAGAAGAGCTATCAGTGGAACGAGGGCACCATCTGGCCCGAACCACCGCGCGCGCCGATCCGTGCCAATCAGCGCCTGCATGTCATCGCCTATGACTTCGGGATCAAGCGCAACATCCTGCGCCTGCTCTCCGATGGGGGCTGCCGCATGACGGTCGTACCGGCGCAGACCCCCGCCGAGGAAGTGCTGGCGCTCGAGCCCGACGGCATCTTCCTCTCCAACGGCCCCGGAGATCCGGAGCCGTGCGATTACGCGATCGCAGCGACGCGCAAGTTTCTGGAGACCGACCTGCCGGTGTTCGGCATCTGTCTCGGGCACCAGATCTTAGGTCTCGCCGCGGGGGCGAAGACGGTCAAGATGAAGTTCGGCCACCACGGCGCGAATCACCCGGTGCAGGACCTCGAGAGCGGGCGGGTGTTCATCACCAGCCAGAATCACGGCTTTGCGGTGGATGAGACGACGCTGCCGAAGCAGGTGAAGGCGACGCACCGCTCGCTCTTTGACGGCTCGCTGCAGGGCCTCGCCTTCAGCGAACGGCCCGTGTTTGGCTTCCAGGGACACCCGGAGGCGAGCCCCGGGCCGCACGATCTGAAGCCGCTGTTCGAGCGCTTCACGCACCTCATGCTGCGCCGCCTGCAGGCGCAGCTGAAACTGGCGGAAGAGACGCTGCGCCAGCGCGCCGGCGGACGCTAAGCGCATGCCCAAGCGCACCGACCTGCACAGCATCCTCATCATCGGCGCCGGCCCCATCATCATCGGCCAGGCGTGCGAGTTTGATTACTCCGGCGCCCAGGCCTGCAAGGCGCTGCGCGAGGAGGGTTACCGGGTAATCCTGGTCAACTCCAACCCCGCCACCATCATGACGGATCCTGAGATGGCGGACGCGATCTACATCGAGCCGGTGAACGCCAAGAGCGTCGCGCGCATCATCGAAAGGGAGCGTCCCGATGCGCTGCTGCCCACCATGGGCGGCCAGACCGCGCTCAACACCGCGCTTGATCTGGTACGCGAGGGGGTGCTGGACAAGTACGGGGTGGAGCTGATCGCAGCTTCCCGCGCCGCCATCGACATGGCCGAGGACCGCGAGCTGTTCCGCAACGCCATGCGCGAGATCGGGCTGGAAACCCCGCAGTCGCAGATCGCCCGCAGCCTCGATGAGGGGCTCGCGATCGCCGGCGAGATCGGCTACCCGATCGTCATCCGTCCCTCCTTCACCTTGGGGGGCAGTGGCGGCGGCATCGCCTACAACCGCGAGGAGCTCGAGACGATCGTGGCGCGCGGGCTCGATGCCTCGCCCACCGGGGAGGTGCTGCTCGAGGAGGCGGTGCTCGGCTGGAAAGAATTCGAAATGGAAGTGGTGCGCGATCATAAGGACAACTGCATCATCGTCTGCTCGATCGAGAACTTAGATCCGATGGGCGTGCACACCGGGGATTCGATCACGATCGCCCCCGCGCTCACCCTCACCGACAAGGAATACCAGCGCATGCGCGACGCCTCGATCGCCGTGCTGCGCAAGATCGGCGTCGACACCGGCGGCTCGAACGTGCAGTTCGCCGTCAATCCCAAGGACGGCCGCCTCCTCATCATCGAGATGAACCCGCGCGTCTCGCGCTCCTCGGCGCTCGCCTCCAAGGCGACCGGCTTTCCGATCGCCAAGATCGCCGCCAAGCTCGCCGTCGGCTACACGCTCGATGAGCTGAAGAACGACATTACCGGCGGCGCAACGCCGGCCGCCTTCGAGCCCTCGATCGATTACGTGGTGACGAAGATCCCGCGCTTTACGTTCGAGAAGTTCCCGGCGGCGAATGATCGGCTCACCACGCAGATGAAGTCCGTCGGGGAGGTGATGGCCATCGGGCGCACCTTCCAGGAATCGCTGCAAAAGGCACTGCGCGGGCTTGAGACCGGGCTCGACGGACTCGTGCCGCAGCTCACCCTGCCCTTGAGCGATGAGGACACCGACCGGCTCGCGCACGAGCTGCGCGCCCCGGGCGCGAACCGTCTGCTCTATGTGGCGGACGCCTTGCGCGCCGGCTGGTCGCGCGCGCGCGTGGGGGAGCTTACGCACATCGATCCCTGGTTCCTCGCCCAGATCGAAGATCTGGTGCACGAGGAGGCGCAGGTGCGCGAGGAGGGCTTGGGCGCCCTGGATGGCGCGCGCCTGCGGGCGCTGAAGCGCAAGGGCTTCTCCGACAGTCGTCTCGCAGGCCTTGTGGACATGCCCGAGAAGGCGATCCGCGACAAGCGTCACGAGCTGAAGGTCCTGCCGGTGTACAAGCGCGTCGACACCTGCGCGGCCGAGTTCGCCACCTCCACCGCGTATCTGTACTCGACCTACGAGGAGGAGTGCGAGGCGGCCCCGACGGATAAGCGCAAGATCATGATTCTCGGGGGCGGTCCGAACCGCATCGGCCAGGGCATCGAGTTCGACTACTGCTGCGTGCACGCTGCGCTGCAGCTGCGCGAGGACGGCTTCGAGACCATCATGGTCAACTGCAACCCCGAGACCGTCTCGACCGATTACGACACCTCCGACCGGCTGTACTTTGAGCCCCTGACGCTCGAGGACGTGCTCGAGGTGCTGGCGGTGGAGAAGCCCGAAGGGGTCATCGTGCAGTTTGGCGGCCAGACGCCGCTGAAGCTCTCGCGCGCGCTCGAGGCGGCCGGAGCGCCGATCATCGGCACCTCGCCCGACTCGATCGACGTGGCGGAGGATCGCGAGCGCTTCCAGGCGCTGGTGAAGAAGCTCGGGCTCAAGCAGCCGGCGAACGCCACGGCGCGCAACGAGGAGCAGGGGGTGAAGCTGGCGCGCGAGGTGGGCTTCCCGCTCGTGGTGCGCCCCTCGTACGTGCTCGGCGGGCGCGCCATGGAGGTGGTGTTCACCGAGGAGGACCTGCGGCTCTACATGACTAACGCGGTGAAGGTGTCCAACGACAGCCCGGTGCTGCTTGATCGCTTCCTCGATGTCGCCATCGAGGTGGACGTGGATGCGGTGTGCGACGGGGAGGACGTGCTGATCGGCGGCATCATGGAGCACGTCGAGCAGGCCGGCGTGCACTCGGGCGATTCGGGCTGCTCGCTGCCGCCGAACAGTCTGACACGCGAGACGCAAAAGGAGCTGCGCGAACAGACGCGCAAGCTCGCCCGCGCCCTGAATGTCGTCGGACTCATGAACGTGCAGTTCGCCATCCAGGCCGGCGTCATCTACGTGCTCGAGGTCAACCCGCGCGCCTCGCGCACCGTACCGTTCGTCTCCAAGGCCACCGGACTGCCGCTCGCCAAGATCGCCGCGCGCGTGATGACCGGCCGCAAGCTCAAGCAGCTGGTCGGCGCGGTGGAGCGCGTGCCCGGCTACTACTCGGTGAAGGAGGCGGTGTTCCCGTTCGCAAAATTCCCCGAGGCCGACCCGATCCTGGGTCCGGAGATGAAATCCACCGGCGAGGTGATGGGCACCGGGCGCACGTTCGGGGAGGCGTACGCGAAGGCGCAGACCGCCTCGGGGGTCACCCTGCCGCGCCAGGGCGTGTGCTTCATCAGCGTGCGCGACCGCGACAAGGCGCCAGCGGTGCTGCTCGCCAAGAACCTCATCGAGCGCGGCTTCGAGGTGCTCGCCACCGAGGGCACGGCGCGTGCGCTCACCGAGGCGGGCGTCACCTGCCGCCGTGTGAACAAGGTGCGCGAGGGGCGCCCGCACATCGTGGACATGATCAAGAACGATGAGGTCGACCTGATCGTCAACACCACCGAAGGCAAGCAGGCGATCCGCGAATCGAACTCGATCCGCCGTGAGGCGGTGCACCGGCGCGTCACCTACTACACCACCATCGCCGCCGGGCTTGCCACCTGCGAGGCGCTCGATCACATCGATGAGGTCGAGGTCAACCGCCTGCAGGATCTGCACGCCGAGGCGGCCGCGGTATGAAGCGCACGCCGATGACACTGCGCGGCGCGGAGGCGCTGCGGGTGGAACTGAAGCGCCTGAAGAGCCAGGACCGCCCCAATATCATCAAGGCGATCGCCGAGGCGCGCGGCCACGGCGATCTGTCCGAGAACGCCGAATATCACGCGGCGCGCGAGCAGCAGGGTTTCATCGAGGGCCGCATCAAGGAAATCGAGGGCAAGCTCGCGAACGCGGAAGTGATCGAGCCGAGCAAGCTCACCAACACCGGACGCGTGATGTTCGGGGCGCTGGTGGAGCTGGAGGATCAGGACAACGGCGAGCGCGTCATCTACCAGGTCGTCGGTGAAGATGAGGCCGACATCCGCGCCGGGCGTATCTCGGTCAGCTCGCCGATCGCGCGCGCGCTGGTCGGCAAATCCTGCGGCGAGGTGGTGGACGTGGCCGCCCCGCGCGGAACGCGCTCCTACGAGATCATCGCGGTACGGTTCGAGTAAGGAGCCGCCTCTTCAGGCGTCCGGGATGAGGATGCGCGGCAGGCTGGCGCGCGGGCGATACAGCACCGCGACGTTACCGATACGGTGCACGAGGGTGCTCGCGGTTCTCGCGGCGAGCTCACCGAGGAGTGCGGCGCGCGCCGCCCGATCCCCCGCGGGGGTCTTGACCTTGATCAGTTCGTGGTCGTGCAGCGCGCGCACCGTCTCGCGCACGAGCGACTCGGTGAGGCCCGGATTGCCGACGCGGATCACGGGCTTGAGGCGGTGTGCGAGCCCGCGCAGGTGCTTCTTCTGGCGCTCGGAAAGCTCCGGGGCGGCCGCGGGGGCCTCGGCAGGGGCGCTGCTCATGGGCGCTATTGTAAGAGCGAGGAACTTGTGCCGCACGGGTGCCCACTAATCTCATGAGCCGTCGATCCAAGAGCAGTGACCGCTGGCTGAAGGAGCACTTTGCCGATCCCTACGTGCAGCGGGCACAGAGCGCGGGCTTTCGCTCGCGGGCCGTCTACAAGCTCGAGGAGATCGATCGGCGCGAGCACCTGCTCAAGCCCGGGCGCGTGTGCCTCGATCTGGGTGCCGCGCCGGGCGCCTGGAGTCAGTACGCGCGCACCCGTCTGGGTAAGCGCGGCCGCGTCATCGCGAGCGACATCCTGCCGATGACGCAGCTGGCCGGGGTCGAGTTCGTGCAGGGCGACTTTCGGGATGAAGAGGTCCTGGGGAAGCTGCGGGCCCTGCTGCCCGGGCGGGCAGTGGACGTGCTGCTCTCGGACATGGCCCCGAACCTAAGCGGCGTGGACGCCATCGACCAGCCGCGCGCCATGGACCTGGCGGAACTGGCGCTGCAAATGGCGCAGGACGTCTTGAAGGAGGGCGGGGACGCCCTGATCAAGGTGTTTCAGGGCGCCGGTTTTGAGGTATTTGTGCGCGCGGCGCGGGCGCGGTTCGGCAAGGTTAAGCTTATTAAACCCGAGGCTTCCCGCTCGCGCAGCCCGGAGATGTATTTACTGGCCATGCAGTTTCGCTTGGTGTAGGTTCATTCAGGCACCGCCCGGAACGCGCGTGAAAAAGGACGAAAGCCTTTGAACGATTTGACAAAGAACATCCTGCTGTGGGTCGTCATCGTGTTCGTCCTGCTGCTCGTGTTCAGCCGCTACATGCCCGCCGTCGGGCAGCCGCAGGAGATTCCCTACTCGCAGTTCCTGGATGACGTGAAGGCCGGGCGGGTCGAGTCCGTCGTCATGCAGGCGGAGATGATCTACGGCCAGAACAAGGACAAGTCGAACTTCAAGACCCGTAATCCGGAGACCGACTACACCGCCCTCATCGGCTCGCTGATGAAGGCCAACGTGAAGATCGACGCGCGCGAGCCCAAGCAGCCGAACTTCATCGGGCAACTCGTGCTGCAGATGGCGCCTGCGCTGCTGCTGATCGTGGTCTTCCTCTACATGCTGCGCCAGATGCAGGGCGCTTCGGGCGGGCGCGGCGCCATGTCCTTCGGCAAGAGCCGTGCGCGCCTCCTGGGCGAGGATCAGGTGAATGTGACCTTCGCCGACGTCGCGGGCATCGATGAGGCCAAGCAGGAGGTCGGCGAGATCGTCGACTTCCTCAAGGACCCGGGCAAGTTCCAGAAGCTCGGCGGCAAGATCCCCAAGGGCGTCCTCATGGTCGGCTCCCCGGGCACCGGCAAGACACTCCTGGCGCGCGCCATCGCAGGCGAAGCCAAGGTGCCGTTCTTCACTATTTCCGGCTCGGATTTCGTCGAGATGTTCGTCGGCGTCGGCGCCTCGCGCGTGCGCGACATGTTCGAGCAGGCGAAGAAGCATGCCCCGTGCATCATCTTCATCGATGAGATCGATGCCGTCGGCCGCCACCGCGGCGCGGGCCTCGGCGGCGGGCACGATGAGCGCGAGCAGACCTTAAACCAGCTGCTCGTGGAGATGGACGGCTTTGAGGGCAACGAGGGCATCATCGTCATCGCCGCCACCAACCGCCCGGACGTGCTCGATCCGGCCTTGCTGCGTCCCGGGCGCTTTGATCGCCAGGTGGTCGTGCCGCTACCCGACGTGCGCGGCCGCGAACAGATCCTGCGCGTGCACATGCGTCGCGTGCCACTCGCCGATGATGTGAAGCCTGCGCTGATCGCGCGCGGCACGCCGGGCTTCTCCGGCGCGGATCTGGCTAACCTTGTGAATGAGGCGGCGCTGTTTGCCGCGCGCGCCAACAAGCGCATCGTCGGGATGGACGAGTTCGAGCGCGCCAAGGACAAGATCTACATGGGGGCCGAACGGCGCTCCATGGTCATGTCGGATCACGAGAAGAAGATGACCGCGTACCACGAGGCGGGACATGCGATCGTCGGCTTCATCGTGCCCGAGCACGACCCGGTTTATAAGGTCACGATCATCCCGCGCGGCCGCGCGCTCGGGCTCACCTGGTACCTGCCGGAAGGGGACCGCTACAGCACGAGCCGCCGCGAGCTGGAAAGTCGCATCACCTCGCTCTTCGGCGGCCGCGTGGCCGAGGAGCTGATCTTCGGGGTCGACGGCGTCACCACCGGTGCGGCCAATGACATCGAGCGGGCCACCGAGCTGGCGCGCAACATGGTCACCAAATGGGGTCTGTCGGACAAACTCGGTCCGCTCACATATTCGGAGGAGACCGGCGAGGTGTTCCTCGGGCGCACCGTCACGCAGCACAAGCAGGTCTCGGATGTGACCGCGCACGCGATCGATGAGGAAGTGCGGCGCGTCATCGAGAACAACTACACCCGCGCCAAGGGCATTCTGGAGCGCAATCTTGAGAAGCTGCACATGATGGCCGAAGCGCTCATCAAGTACGAAACGATCGATGAGGATCAGCTGAAGGACATCATGGCGGGCAAGACCCCCAAGCCCCCGGTGGGCTGGGACGACACGCTCTCGAACAAGCCCCCCAAGACGCCGGCCGAGGGCCCCGCGGCGGGCGGGCCGCCGATTCCGGCCGGCCAGCACTAAAGGCTTCCCGCCGCGCCCCCGCGCGGCTCCACTTCATCGGGCCCGCTGGCGCTGCGCATGTCGGTACCCACGTTCCAGCTGCGCTGCGCGGACCGCACCCTGAGCCTGCACGCCCCGGTGGTGATGGGGGTGCTGAACGTCACGCCCGATTCGTTCTCCGACGGCGGGCGCTTCGCCGATCCGCAGGCGGCGATCGCGCAGGGCGTGCGCCTCGCCGCCGAGGGCGCAGCGCTCATCGACGTGGGCGGAGAGTCAACGCGCCCGGGCGCACAAGGGGTGAGCGTCGAGGAGGAGCTCGCACGCGTCGTGCCCGTCATCCGCGCGCTGCGCGCTGCCACCGCCGCGATCCTCTCGGTCGATACCAGTAAGCCTGAGGTCATGGCCGCCGCCGCCGCCGCCGGCGCGGGCCTCATCAACGACGTGCGCGCCCTGCGCGCGCCCGGGGCGCTGGCGGCGGCTCGCGCGAGCGGCTGCGCGGTGTGCCTGATGCACATGCAGGGGGAGCCGCGCACCATGCAGCAAGCGCCCCGGTACGCCGACGTCACCGCCGAGGTGCGCGCCTTTCTGGATGAGCGCGTGTTGGCCTGCCGCGCGGCCGGCTTTGCCGCCGAGCAGCTCCTCATCGACCCCGGATTCGGCTTCGGCAAGACTTTCGCGCACAATCTGACACTGCTGCGGCACCTGAGCGAACTTACGCGCGCGGACGTGCCGCTGCTCGTCGGCTTGTCGCGCAAGGCGCTGCTCGGCACGCTCACCGGCCGCGCGGCCGCCGAGCGGGTGTACGGAAGCGTTGCGCTGGCGGTGATTGCCGCCGAGCGCGGGGCGCGCATCATCCGCGCGCACGATGTCGCCGCGACCGTTGACGCCCTGAAGGTCATCGCGGCGCTGGATGAGGGAGGGTAGGAGCTTGGCGCGTCGATACTTCGGCACTGATGGCGTGCGCGGCAAGGTGGGCGAGCACCCCATGACGGTGAATTTCGCGCTGCAGCTGGCGAGCGCTGCCGCACGGGTGCTGGCGCCCGAGGGCGGCACGGTGCTGATCGGCAAGGACACGCGCCTCTCGGGCTATATGTTTGAGGCAGCGCTCGAGGCGGGCTTCGTCGCCGCGGGCGTCAACGTCATGCTGATCGGCCCGCTGCCAACGCCTGGGATCGCCTACATGACGCGCCGTTTCAACTGCGACTTCGGTGTCGTCATCAGCGCCTCGCACAATCTCTACGACGACAATGGCATCAAGTTCTTCGATGCCTCCGGTGGCAAGCTGTCCGATGAGCTCGAGGAGCGCATCGAAGCGGAGCTCGAGCAACCGCCCCTCACGCGCACCTCGCGCAATCTCGGCCGCGCGACGCGCGCGGATCGCTCGCGCACCCTGTACCAGGAGTTCTGCGCCTCGACGCTGCCGCACGGCCTGGATCTGTCGGGGCTGAAGATCGTCATCGACTGCGCCAACGGTGCCGCCTACAAGGTGGGCCCGCGTATCCTCGCCGACCTCGGCGCCGAGATCGTGCCGATCGGCTGCTCGCCCAATGGCCGTAACATCAATGACGGCTGCGGTTCGATGGCCCCCGATCTGCTGCAACTCACCGTGCCCGGGGTGCGCGCCAACGTGGGGCTCGCGCTCGATGGCGACGGGGATCGGCTGGTGATGGTTGATCACCTCGGCCGCATCGTCGACGGCGATCAGCTGCTGTACGTGATCGCCCGCTCGCTCAAGGACGCCGGCACGCTGCGGGGACCGGTGATCGGCACCGTCATGAGCAATCTGGGACTGGAGATCGCGCTGCGCGCCGCCGGCATCGAATTCCTGCGCGCCGCGGTCGGTGACCGTTACGTGCTGGCCCTGCTGCGCGAGCGGCACGGCGTGCTCGGCGGGGAGAGCTCCGGTCACATCCTGTGCCTGGATAAGACCACCACCGGGGATGGCCTGGTGAGTGCGCTGCAGGTGCTCGCGGTCATGAAGCAGACGGGCAGGGAACTGGCGGAACTCGCCTCCGGGATGCGCAAGTTCCCCCAGGTGCTCTTGAACGTGAAGGTGGCGGCGCGCTTTGATCCGACGCGCGTGGCGCCGGTGCAGGAGGCCGTGGCACGCCTCGAGGCGCGCCTGGGCGCCGAAGGGCGCGTGGTATTGCGCGCCTCGGGCACCGAGCCGGTGATTCGCGTCATGGTGGAGGGGCGCGATGAGGCCGTGACCCGTGCGGCGGCCGCAGAGCTCGCCGAAGTCGTCAGGAACGCCGCCCCCTGAAGGCCGCACCGCCACCCACCGCAACCGCTTCCCCGGCCCCCGGGAGGGGGTGCGCACGCCGCGTTGCGTCACCCTGCCTGCGTCGCTATCATCGCGCGCCCTTAGAAACCCCAAGACGCACCTGAAGCGTGCGTTCGAGGTCGGTCCATGCGCCGCCCGATTGTCGCCGGAAACTGGAAGATGCACGGCTCGCGCGCGGAAAACGCGCGGCTGATCGAGGAGCTTTTGGCCGGCGCCCCCACGCAGCCGAAGGCGACGTGCGTCGTGTGTCCGCCGTTTGTGTACCTGCAGGAGGCGGCGCGGCTGCTGCGCGATTCGGCCCTCAGTCTCGGCGCCCAGGACGTGAGCGCGGATACCCACGGCGCCTTCACCGGGGAGGTGTCCGCGGCCATGCTCAAGGACGTGGGCTGCGAGTACGTGATCGTGGGTCACTCGGAGCGGCGCCTGCTGTATCGGGAGAGCGATCAGCTGATCGCGCGCAAGTTCGGCGCAGCGCTTGCCAAGGGGTTGATTCCGATCCTGTGCGTGGGCGAGCAGCTCGCGGACCGCGAAGCCGGACGCATGCGCGAGGTCGTCTCACGGCAGCTCGATGTGGTGCTGGAACTCTCCGGCGCCGGGGCGCTGGAGCACGCCGTCGTGGCCTACGAACCGGTGTGGGCGATCGGCACCGGACGCAACGCCAGCCCCGAACAGGCCGAGGAAGCGCACGCCTTCATCCGCGCCCGGGTCGGCGCCCGGGATGCTAGAATTGCGGCCGCCACGCGCATTCTTTATGGCGGCAGCGTGAAGGCGGGCAACGCGGCTGAGCTGTTCGCGATGCCCGACGTCGACGGCGGGTTAATCGGTGGCGCCTCGCTTAAGGCTGACGAGTTCCTGACAATCCTGGCCGCGGCCGGACCGGGGTGAGTGAGTATTTCCGATGTGGTTGACGCGCATATTGACTTTGGTGCAGTTGCTCTCCGCCTTCGCGATCATTGGCCTCGTGCTGCTGCAGCGAGGCAAGGGGGCTGACGCCGGGGCGGGCTTTGGGGCGGGGGCCTCGGGCACCGTGTTCGGCGCGCGCGGCGCTACCACCGCGCTCTCGCGTGCCACGGCCATCTTCGCCGCCATCTTCATGCTCAACAGTCTGGCGCTGGCGTATGTGGGTTCGCGCCCGGTGGCGGCCGATACGCAGCGGAGCATCCTCGATGAGGCTGCGGAGAAGTCCAAGACCGTTCCGGCTGTGCCGGCGCCGCTGCCGCTGCCGCCGCCTGCAACTGCGCCGACGCCTGCGCCGGCTGAGCCTGCGGCGCCGAAGTAAAGACCCGCGCCCCCGGAGCGTTTTCCTATTGCCGACGTGGTGGAATTGGTAGACACACTAGCTTGAGGGGCTAGCGCCGCAAGGTGTGGGAGTTCGAATCTCCCCGTCGGCACCAAAACGCTGAATCGCGCTGCTACAATGCGCACCGCTCTTTTTTGCGGCAGGTCGCGGTTGGCTCTGCCTTTTTTGCGGATCGCAGGCGCATGCTGTCGAACTATCTGCCCATCCTGATCTTTCTCATCGTCGCCGCAGGCTTGGCGGCGGTGCTGTTGATCCTCGGGACCGGCATCGGCCGCTACTTCGCGCGCTTCCACGACGATAAGGCCAAGCTCACACCCTACGAGTGCGGCTTCGATGCCTTCGAGGACACGCGCACCAAGTTCGACGTGCGCTACTACCTGGTCGCCATCCTCTTCATCGTCTTCGATCTGGAGATCGCGTTCCTGTTTCCCTGGGCCGTGGCGCTGGACAAGATCGGCGCCTTTGGCCTCATCGCCATGGGCATCTTCCTCGCCATCCTGGTGGTGGGGTTCGTCTACGAGTGGAAGAAAGGGGCGCTGGAGTGGGACTAGCAGCCGCGGACAGTCCGGAAGGCTTCGCGCAGCGCGGCTTCATGACGACGCAGGTGGATAACCTCGTCAACTGGGCGCGCACCGGCTCGCTGTGGCCGATGACCTTTGGCCTGGCCTGCTGCGCGGTGGAGATGATGCACGCGGGCGCCTCGCGCTATGACCTCGACCGCTTCGGGGTCGTCTTCCGCCCGAGCCCGCGCCAGTCCGACGTCATGATCGTGGCCGGCACGCTGGTCAACAAGATGGCGCCGGCACTGCGACGCGTGTACGACCAGATGGCTGAACCGCGCTGGGTCATCTCGATGGGCTCGTGCGCCAATGGCGGCGGCTACTATCACTATTCTTATGCCGTGGTGCGCGGCTGTGACCGCATCGTGCCGGTCGATGTGTACGTGCCAGGGTGTCCGCCGACCGCGGAGGCCCTGGTTTACGGGATCATCCAGCTGCAGAAAAAGATCGCCCGCACCAGCACGATCGCCCGCTAAGTGCCGAATGGAGTGAAGTTAGGGTGAGTGAGCGGATCGAAGCTCTCGCCGGGAAAGTTGACGCGCAGCTCTCAGGCAGCGTGCGGCGCGTGGCCGCGCTCGCGCACGAACTCGCCTACGAGACTGACGCGGCGGCGCTGCTGAGTGTGTGCCGCACGCTGCGCGATGCGCCGGAGCTGAACTTCCAGATGCTCATGGATCTTGCCGGCGTCGACTACCTGCACTACGGCCTTGACGACTGGCAGACCTCGAGCGCCACGCGCTCGGGCTTCAGCCGCGCGCGGGTCGCGAGCGCCGGGCCGCCGGCTGCGGATGAGCCGGGGCGCTTCGCGGTGACCTACCACCTGCTCTCGATTGCCCACAACCAGCGGCTGCGCCTGCGGGTGCGGGCGCCCGACAGTGCCGAGCCTGTCATCGACTCGGTCGTGCCGGTGTGGGCATCCGCGAACTGGTTCGAGCGCGAGGCGTTCGATCTGTTCGGCATCCTGTTTCGCGGACACCCGGACCTGCGCCGCATCCTCACCGACTACGGCTTCATCGGCCACCCGTTCCGTAAGGACTTTCCGCTCATCGGCAACGTCGAGGTGCTGTACGACCCTGCCAAGGGGCGCGTGGTGTACCAGCCGGTGAGCATCACGCCGCGGGTGCTGGTGCCGAAGGTGATCCGCCACGACCACCGCTATGACCCCGCGCTCAAAGACCCCCAGGGACCGCGCTGATGGCCGTCGCCCCGCTAACCGAAATCCGCAACTACACGATGAACTTCGGGCCGCAGCATCCGGCCGCCCACGGCGTGCTGCGTCTGGTGCTCGAGCTCGACGGTGAGGTCATCCAGAAAGCCGACCCGCACATCGGCCTCTTGCACCGCGGCACCGAGAAGCTCGCCGAGTCCAAGCCCTTCAACCAGTCGATCGGTTACATGGATCGCCTGGACTACGTGTCGATGATGTGCAACGAGCACGCCTACGTGCTCGCGATCGAGCGCTTGCTCGGCATCACCCCGCCCGAGCGGGCCCAGTACGTGCGCGTCATGTTCGATGAGATCACGCGCATCCTGAACCATCTGATGTGGCTCGGCTCTCACGGGCTGGACATCGGGGCGATGACGGTGTTCCTGCTGTGCTTTAAGCAGCGCGAGGAACTCATGGACGTGTACGAGGCAGTGTCCGGTACGCGCATGCATGCGACCTACTACCGCCCGGGCGGGGTCTACCGGGATCTGCCGGATTCGATGCCGCGGTACCAGGCCTCCAAGTGGCGCTCGGCGAAGGACGCCGCGCGCATGAACGAGGCGCGCGCCGGCACGATGCTCGACTACATCCAGGCCTTCACCGACAGCTTCCCCGCGGCCGTCGATGACTACGAGACGCTGCTCACCGACAACCGCATCTGGAAGCAGCGCACCGTCAATATCGGTGTCGTGGGTCCGGAGCGCGCGCTGCAGCTGGGCTTCTCCGGGCCCATGCTGCGCGGCTCGGGCATCGCCTGGGACCTGCGCAAGAAGCAGCCCTACGAGGTGTACGACCGCATGGACTTTGACGTGCCGGTGGGCCTGAACGGGGACTGCTACGACCGCTACCTCGTGCGGGTGGAGGAGATGCGCCAGGCGAACCGCATCGTGCGCCAATGCGTGGAGTGGCTGCGCGCGCATCCGGGTCCGGTCATGATCGATGACCGCAAAGTGCGCCCGCCCTCGCGCGAGGACATGAAAGAGGACATGGAATCGCTCATCCACCACTTCAAGTTCTTCACCGAAGGCTATGAGGTGCCCGCAGGGGAAACGTACGCGGCGATCGAGGCACCCAAGGGCGAGTTCGGTGTGTACCTGATCTCCGACGGCGCCAATAAGCCCTACCGGCTCAGGTGTCGGGCGCCGGGCTTCCTGCATCTGGCGGCCCTCGAGGAGATGACGCGCGGCCACATGCTTGCGGACGTCGTCGCCGTCATCGGCACGCAGGACATCGTGTTCGGGGAGATTGACCGGTGAGCACCGAGAGCCTCAGCGCCACCGGCGCCCACAGCAAGATCGCGCTGCTCTCCGAGGAGACGCGGCGCGAGATCGATCACTGGGTGGCGAAGTTCCCGCCCGGGCGGCAGCGCTCCGCATGCATCGCCGCGCTGCGCGCGGCGCAGGAGCAGAACAACGGCTTCCTCACCCCTGAGCTCATGGACGCCATCGCCGCGTACCTGAAGCTCGCCCCGATCCAGGTGTACGAGGTCGCCAGCTTCTACTCGATGTTCGAGACCCATCCGTGCGGGCGCCATCACGTGAGCATCTGCACCAACATCTCCTGCCTCCTGAACGGTGGCGAGGAGCTGGTCGCGCACGCGGAGAAGCGGCTCGGCATCAAGCTGAACCAGAGCACCCCCGACGGACGCATCTTTCTTAAGCAGGAGCAGGAGTGTCTCGCCGCCTGCACCGGAGCGCCGATGATGATGGTCGATCACGTGTTTCACGAGCACTTAACGCCCGAGAAGCTCGATGCGATCCTGGACGCGCTCAAATGAGCGACTACGCCGACAAGATGAATCTTCTGGTGTTCGAGCCGCTGAAGCTCGAGCGCCCCTGGACGCTCGCCACCTACCGCTCGATCGGCGGCTACACGGTGTGGGAGCAGATCCTCAAGGACAAGCCGCCGCGCGAAGAGATCATCGACAAGGTCAAGGCCTCGGGCCTGCGCGGCCGCGGCGGCGCCGGTTTCCCGACCGGCACCAAGTGGAGCTTCATGCCGCGCAACTCCCCGGTGCAGAAGTACCTGGTGTGCAACTCCGATGAGAGCGAGCCGGGCACCTGCCACGATCGCGACATCCTGCGCTACAACCCGCACGCCGTCATCGAGGGGCTGGCGATCGGTGGCTACGCCACTAACACCACCGTGGCCTACAACTACATCCGCGGCGAATTCTTAGGCGAGCCGGTGCCGCGCTTCGAGGCGGCGCTGAAGGATGCGTACGATGCGGGCCTGCTCGGTAAGAACATCCGCGGCAGCGGCGTCGACTTCGACCTGTACACCTTCATCGGTGCCGGGGCGTACATCTGCGGCGAGGAGACCGGCCTGCTCGAGTCACTCGAAGGCAAGCCCGGCAAGCCGCGCTTCAAGCCACCGTTCCCCGCGAACTTTGGCGTGTACGGAGCCCCGACCACGGTCAATAACACGCTCAGTTTCGCCTCCGTGCCGACCATCCTGCGCAAGGGACCGGCGTGGTTCGCAGGCCTGGGACCTGCGAACTCCGGCGGCACGATGATTTACTCGATTTCCGGGCACGTGGAGAAGCCGCAGAATCTTGAGCTGCCGCTTGGCATCCCGTTCGCGGACCTGCTCGACCTGTGCGGCGGTGTGAGGGGCGGGCGCAAGCTGAAGGCCGTGATCCCCGGCGGGGTCTCCGTGCCGGTGGTGCCGGGGGAGATCATGTTGAAAACCAACATGGACTACGATTCGGTGAAGGCGGCCGGCTCCGCGCTCGGCACCGGCGCGGCCATCGTCATGGACGAGAGCACCTGCATGGTGCGGGTGCTCGAGCGCATCTCGCGCTTCTACATGTCCGAGTCGTGCGGCCAGTGCACGCCCTGCCGCGAGGGCACCGGCTGGATGAACCGCTTGCTCAAGCGCGTGCTCGCCGGGCAGTCGCGGCGCGAAGAGCTCGCTCTGCTGCTGGATGTGGCGAACCGCATCGAGGGGCACACGATCTGCGCTTTCGGGGATGCCTCGGCGTGGCCGGTGCAAAGCTTCCTCAAGCACTACCGGCACGAGTTCGAATACATGATCGATCACGGGGGCCGCAGCCTCGTGCACGACACGCGCGGAGCGCAGGCGGCCTAAGGCGCCTCTCAAGCGAATGGATAACTTTCATGGCGGATGAACTGGTCAACATCGAGATCGACGGCGTCGCGGTCAAGGCGAAGAAGGGCGAGATGCTCATTCGTGCCACCGATGCGAGCGGCGCCTACGTGCCGCGCTTCTGCTATCACGAGAAGCTTGCGATCGCGGCCAACTGTCGCATGTGCCTGGTCGAGATCGAGAAGGCCCCTAAGCCCATGCCCGCCTGCGCCACGCCGGTGGCGGAGGGCATGAAGGTCTTCACCAAGTCCCCGAAGGCGATCGGTGCGCAGCGCGCCACCATGGAATTTCTGCTCATCAATCACCCCCTCGACTGCCCGATCTGCGACCAGGGCGGGGAGTGCGAGCTGCAGGATCTGGCGGTCGGCTTCGGGCGCGATGCCTCCCGCTACCACGAAGGCAAGCGGGCCGTGCTGGACGAGAACCTGGGTCCGTTGATCGCGACCGACATGACGCGTTGTATCCAGTGCACGCGCTGCATCCGCTTCACGGAAGAGATTGCCGGCATCCAGGAACTGGGCATGATCGGCCGCGGCGAGCACATGGCGGTGCGCACCTATATCGAGAGCACGGTTAATCACGAGCTCTCCGGCAACGTGATTGATCTGTGCCCGGTGGGCGCGCTGGTTTCCAAGCCGTATCGCTTCAGCGCCCGCGCGTGGGAGATGACCTCGGTCCCGCTCATCTCCCCGCACGACGCGCTCGGTACAAACCTCTTCGGCCACGTGCTGCGCGGGCAGCTCAAGCGCGTGGTGCCGCGCGAGAACGAGGCGATCAACGAGATCTGGATCCCCGACCGCGAGCGCTTCAGCTACGAGGGCGTCTACAGCGAGGACCGCCTGCTACGCCCCATGGTGCGTCGCGGCAGCGAATGGCTTGCCACCGACTGGGAGGACGCGCTCGCGCAGGTGGCGCAAGGGCTGCGTGCCCGCGCGCCGCAGCTGGGCGTGCTCACGAACAGCACCGGCACCCTGGAGGAGCTGTATCTTGCGGCGCGCCTGGCGCGCGGCCTCAACACCCACAACGTCGATCATCGGCTGCGCCAGCGCGACTTCCGCGATCAGGACGCGGATCCGGTGTTTCCCGGGCTGGGCATGGCGCTCGCGGAGGTGGATGCGCTGCAGGGACTGCTGATCGTCGGTTCCAACCTGCGTCGCGAGGTGCCGCTGCTCGCGCACCGGGTGCGCAAGGCGGCGATCCGCGGTGCGCAGGTCGCGTTCCTCAATCCGGCGCGCTTCCCCTACCTCTTCCCGGTGAAGGCGTACCTCACGTCCGCACCGCAGGACCTGGTCGCCGATCTTGCCGCCGTGCTCGGCGCGGTCGCTGCGGCGACGGGCAAGAGCGTGCCCGCGCACCTTGAGGCGGTGGTCAGCGCGGCGCGGGTCACCGATCAGCATCGCGCCCAGGCGGCGGCGCTGCTCGCGGGCGAGCGTCGCGCCGTGTGGCTCGGGACGCTCGCGGCGCGCCATGCGCGCTTTGCGGACCTGCGCGCACTGGCCGCAGCGCTCGCCGGGCTCGCCGGTGCCACCTTCGGCCGCCTCACCGAGGGCGGCAACGCGGCCGGGGCGTATCTTGCCGGCGCCGTCCCGCATCGCGAGGCGGGCGGCAGGAGCGTCGCGCAGCCCGGACTGAGCGCGGCCGCGATGCTCAGGCAGCCCCTGCGCGCGTATCTGCTGGTGGGCGGCATCGAGCCGACCATCGATGCCCTGGATCCGGAGGCGCTGCGCACCCTCGCCAGGGCCGAGCTGCTGGTGGCGATCACCCCCTTTGCGAGCGAGGAGATGAAGGCGGTCGCGCACATCATGCTGCCGATGGGCACCTTTGCGGAGACCTCCGGCACCTACGTGAACTGTGAAGGGCGCTGGCAGAGCCAAAGCGGCGCGGCCGCTGCGCTCGGGGAGTCGCGGCCCGGGTGGAAGGTGCTGCGCGTGCTCGGCAACCTCTTAGATATCGGGGGCTTCGAGTATCAGTCCTCCGAAGAGGTACTCAACGAAGTGCGCGCGCTGTGCGCGCAAGCAAACCCCGAAGGCTACCAGGGCGCGCACGCGGTCAGCGCAGCCGCCGCCGGCACGCAGGATGGCGGACTCATCGACGTGCCGATGTATCAGACCGACGCCCTGGTGCGCCGCGCGCCCTCGCTGCAGCGCACGCGCGAAGGGCGCACGCCGGTCGTGACGTACTAGCAGGGCCGCAACGAACGTGCTTGAGAGACTGCATACGCTGTGGGCCTCGCTGCCGAGCCTGTGGGCAGCGCTGCCGGATTACGTGCGCTCCACGGTGTGGATCCTCATCGTCACCGTGGCATTGATCCTGAGTGTCGCCTTTCTCACGCTGTGGGAGCGCAAGGTCATCGGCTGGATGCAGCTGCGTCGCGGCCCGAACCGGGTGCGCGTCTTTGGGCTGCTGCCGGGCATCGGTCAGCCGTTTGCGGACGTCCTCAAGCTTCTGATCAAGGAGGTGGTGATCCCGGCGAAAGCGAACAAGATCCTCTTTCGCCTGGCGCCGATGATCGCACTCATCCCGGCCTTTGCCGCCTGGGCGGTGATACCGCTGTCGCCTGAGCTGGTCATCTCCAAGGCCGATGCCGGACTTCTTTATCTGCTGTCGCTCACCTCGATGAGCGTCTACGGCGTGATCATCGCCGGCTGGGCGGCGAACTCCAAATACGCGTTTCTCGGCGCCATGCGCTCCGCGGCGCAGATGGTGGCGTATGAGATCGCGATGGGCTTCGCGCTCGTCGGGGTGCTCATGGCTACCGGCAGCATGAACCTCGGCACCATCGTGCGCACGCAGGAAGGCGGGATCGGCTCGTGGAACTGGTTCTGGCTCTTTCCGCTGTTCCTGGTCTACTTCATCTCCGGCGTCGCTGAGACCAATCGCGCACCCTTCGACGTCGCGGAAGGGGAGTCGGAGATCGTCGCCGGCTTTCACGTCGAGTACTCCGGCATCGCGTTCGCGCTGTTTTTTCTGGCCGAGTACGCCAACATGATCCTCATCTCGGCGCTCACCGCCGTGCTCTTCTTCGGCGGCTGGCAGGGACCTTTCCAGGGCTGGCCGGCGCTCGGTGGCACCTTCCTCGGACAACCGAGTTTTCTGTGGTTGTTCCTCAAGGTGTTCTGCCTGGTGTTCCTGTTCCTGTGGTTTCGGGCCACCTTCCCCCGCTACCGCTACGACCAGATCATGCGTCTTGGCTGGAAGGCGCTGATCCCGGTGACGCTCGTGTGGATCGGCGTGGAAATGCTGATGCTCGTGTACCGCGTCGGACCCTGGTCGCGGCCCTGGTTCCACTGAACGGATGCACCCATGGCCTTAAATCCCTTCAAGACGTTCCTGCTGCCCGAGCTCCTCAAGGGGATGTTCGTCACCGGACGCACCTTCTTCGAGAACAAGTACACCCTCAACTACCCGGAGGAGAAGACCCCGCAGTCGCCGCGCTTCCGCGGTCTGCACGCGCTGCGCCGCTATGCGAACGGCCAGGAGCGCTGCATTGCCTGCAAGCTGTGCGAGGCGGTGTGCCCGGCGGTGTGCATCACGATCGACTCGGACGTGGCCGCCGACGGCACGCGCCGCACGACGCGTTACGACATCGACCTGTTCAAGTGCATCTACTGCGGCTTCTGCGAGGAGGCCTGCCCGGTGGATGCGATCGTCCTCACGCGCATCCACGAGTACCACATGGAACGGCGCGGCGAGAACATCATGAGCAAGGACAAGCTGCTCGCGGTGGGCGAGCGCTACGAGGCAATGATCGCCACCGACAAGGCCGCGGACGCCCCCTACAAATGAACACGCGCGCCGCCACCGCGGATCCTGGCCCATGCTGATCCAGTCACTCTTTTACCTGTTCGGCACCATCCTCGTGCTCGCGGCGATCGGGGTGATTAGCGCGCGCAATCCGGTCTACTCGGCGCTGGCACTGGTCATGTGCTTCGTCACTTCGGCGGCGATCTGGCTGTTACTCGAGGCGGAGTTTCTCGCCGTGGTGCTGGTGCTCGTGTACGTGGGCGCCGTGATGGTGCTGTTCCTGTTCGTGGTCATGATGCTCGACATCGATCTCGCGGAGCTGCGCCAGGGGTTCACGCGCTTCGCCTGGCTCGGCTGGCTCACCGCGCTCGCAGTGATCGTGGAGATCGCCGGCGTGGTATGGGCGCGCGGCGGCCTCGGGGTCGACGCCAGCCGCGGCGGCACCCCGACCGCGGCGGATTACAGCAACACGCTCGCGCTCGGACGGCTGCTGTATACCCGCTACGCCTATCCGCTCGAGCTGGCCGCGATGCTGCTGCTGGTCGCGATCGTCGCCGCCATCTCACTCACGCTGCGCCGCCGGGCCGGGCTCAAGCAGCAGAACGCGGACGCGCAGGTCGCCGTGCGCGCCCAGGATCGCCTGCGCATCATCAAGATGGACCCGGAGAAGCTCCCATGATCAGCCTCGCGCAGCTGCTGACGCTTTCCGGGATCCTGTTCTCGCTCTCGGTGGCGGGTATCTTCCTGAACCGCAAGAACGTGCTGCTGCTGCTGATGTGCGTGGAGCTGCTGCTCCTGGCGGCCAACTTCAACTTCATCGCCTTCTCGCGCTACCTGGGCGACCTCAACGGCCAGGTGTTCGTGTTCTTCGTGCTCACCGTGGCGGCAGCGGAATCGGCGATCGGGCTCGCGATCCTCGTGGTGCTGTTCCGCGAGCGGCGCAGCATCAACGTCGAAGACCTGAATACGCTGAAAGGCTAAGAGCGCCCCCCATGAACCCCAACGTGCTGCTCGCCATCGCGCTGCTGCCGCTGCTGGCCGCGATCATCGCCGGTTTGTTCGGGCGCTACATCGGCCGCGTGGGTGCGCACCTCATCACCATCGCCGGCGTCGCGGTCAGCTGCTGGCTCTCCCTCGGCGTGCTGCGCGGCATCTACTGGCAGGGCGTGCCGGCGTACGACGCCCCGGTGTACACCTGGCTGGTGAGCGACGGCATGACCATGCAGGTCGGCTTCCTCATCGATCGGCTCACGGCGCTCATGATGGCCGTCGTGACCTTCGTCTCGCTGTGCGTGCACGTCTACACCATCGGCTACATGCGCGATGACCCCGGTTACACGCGCTTCTTCAGCTACATCTCGCTCTTCACCTTCTCCATGCTGATGCTGGTGATGTCCAACAACTTCATGCAGCTGTTCTTCGGCTGGGAAGCGGTCGGCGTGGTCTCGTACCTGCTCATCGGCTTCTGGTACACGCGCCCGAGCGCGATCTTCGCCGGCCTCAAGGCCTTCATCGTCAACCGCATCGGTGACTTCGGCTTCGTGCTCGGCATCGCCGGCATTGCCTACTTCACCAACTCGATGCACTACGCGCAGGCCTTCGCCGCCGCGCCGCAGATCGCGCACGCACTGATCCCGCTGTCCTCGACCTGGAGCGTCAACGCGCTCACGCTCATCTGCGTGTGCCTGTTCATCGGCGCCATGGGCAAGTCCGCCCAGGTGCCGCTGCACGTGTGGCTGCCGGACTCGATGGAGGGCCCGACGCCCATCTCGGCGCTGATCCACGCGGCCACCATGGTGACTGCGGGCATCTTCATGGTGGCGCGCATGTCGCCGCTGTTCGAGTACTCCGAGGCGGCGCTGTCGTTCGTGCTGGTGATCGGCGCGATCACGGCGTTCTTCATGGGGCTGCTCGGCGTGGTCAATAACGATATCAAGCGCGTCATCGCCTACTCGACGCTCTCGCAGCTGGGTTACATGACGGTGGCGCTGGGCGTGTCGGCGTACGGCGCGGGGATCTTTCACCTGATGACACACGCCTTTTTCAAGGCGCTGCTGTTTCTCGCGGCCGGCTCGGTCATCATCGGCATGCACCACGAGCAGGACATGCGCAAGATGGGCGGTCTGGCCAAGTACATGCCGATCACGGCAATCACCTGCTGGATCGGCGCGCTGGCGCTCATCGGTACGCCCTTCTTCTCGGGCTTTTATTCGAAGGACGCGATCATCGAGGCGGTGGGGGAGTCGCACCGCTGGGGCGCAGGCTTTGCGTACTGGTGCGTGCTCGGCGGCGTCTTCGTCACCGCGCTCTACACCTTCCGTATGCTGTTCCTGACCTTCCACGGCCCGGAGCGCTTCCGCCACGCTCATGAGGAGCACGCGCCAGCCGCAGCGGCGGGCGATGAGACGCACCACGCGCCCGATGCCGATGGGCACGGCGGGGCGCCGCAGGAGAGCCCCTTGGTCGTCACGCTGCCGCTCATCGCGCTCGCCATCCCGTCCGTGATCATCGGTGCGCTCACGACCGGCACGGTGCTGTTTGGCAACTATTTCGGTACTTCGATCTTCGTGCTGCCCGCCAACAACGTCGTCGCGAAGGTGGGCGAGGAGTTCTCCGGCGCCACGCTCGCGGCGTTGCACGGCTTCTTCTCGGCGCCGTTCGGGTTGGCGCTCGCCGGAGCGCTGACGGCCTGGGCGTTTTTCCTGCGCTGGCCGCAGCTCGCCGACGCAGCGGCGCAGCGCTTCGCCTGGCTGCAAAAGCTCCTCACCAACAAATACTACTTCGACTGGTTCAACGAGCACGTCCTGGGCGCGCTCACGCGCGGCATCGGCGTGAGCCTGTGGAAGGGGGGCGATGAGGTGCTCATCGACGGCGCGCTCGTCAACGGCACCGCGGACTCCGTGGGCTGGCTCGGCGGCGTGCTCCGGCGCGTGCAGAGCGGGTATCTGTACTCCTACGCCTTCTGGATGATGATCGGGCTCGCGCTGCTGCTCGGCTGGTTCCTCGCGCACGCCTGAAACGAATACGAAGTCACAACGATGCACGGTCTTCTGTCGCTTCTGATCTGGTTGCCCGTTGGCACGGGAGTGCTGATCCTGCTGCTCGGCGATCGCAACGTGGTCGCCGGCCGCTGGCTTGCGCTGCTGGGTTCGCTCGCAACGCTCGCGCTCGTCGTACCGCTGTGGAGCTCGTTCGATCCGTCCACCGCCGCGCTGCAGTTTCCCGAGAACCTGCCGTGGATCCCGCGCTTCAACGCCGCCTACGCACTCGGGGTGGATGGCATTTCCCTGCCCCTCATCGTGCTCACCGCGTTCATGACCGTGCCGGTGGTGATTGCCGGCTGGAGCGTCATCCATGCGCGTGTGGCGCAGTACTTCGCCGCCTTCCTCATCATGGAGGGCCTGATGATCGGCGTGTTCTGCGCCACCGATGCGCTGCTCTTTTATTTCTTCTGGGAAGCGATGCTGATTCCGATGTTTCTCATTATCGGCATCTGGGGCGGCCCGCGCCGCGTCTACGCGACCATCAAGTTCTTCCTCTACACCTTCCTCGGTTCGGTGTTCATGCTGGCTGCCCTCATTTACATGTACGTGAAGGGCGGCAGCTACTCGATTGCGGGGCTGCAGGCACTGCCCCTCAGCCTCATCGAACAGCGCTGGATCTTTGTGGCCTTTTTCCTGGCGTTTGCGGTCAAAGTACCCATGTGGCCGGTGCATACCTGGTTGCCGGATGCACACGTGGAGGCGCCCACCGGCGGCTCGGTGATCCTGGCGGCCGTCATGTTGAAGATGGGCGGCTACGGCTTTCTGCGCTTCAGCTTACCCATCGCACCGGATGCGAGCCGCGAGCTTGATGTGCTGGTGATCGCGTTGTCGCTCATCGCCGTGGTCTACATCGGCTTCGTGGCGCTGGTGCAGCAGGACATGAAGAAGCTCATCGCCTATTCCTCCATCGCCCACATGGGCTTCGTGACCCTCGGTGCCTTTGTGATCTACGAAATCGTCCGCCATACCGGCAGCACGCAGGGCGCCGGCATGGGCCTGGATGGCGCCATGGTGCAGATGGTCTCGCACGGACTCATCTCCGGGGCGCTGTTCCTGTGCGTCGGCGTGCTCTATGACCGCGTGCACAGCCGCCAGATCGCCGACTACGGCGGTGTCATCAACACCATGCCGGTGTTCGCCGCGTTCATGGTGCTGTTTGCGCTCGCCAACACCGGACTGCCCGGCACGTCCGGCTTCGTCGGAGAGTTCCTGGTCATCATCGCCAGCTTCCGCGCAAGCTTCTGGTACTCGTTTCTGGCGGCGACCGCGCTGGTGCTGGGAGCCGCCTACACGCTGTGGCTCGTCAAGCGCGTGGTGTTTGGTCCGGTGACCAGCCCGCGGGTTGCGGCGCTTAAGGACCTGAACGGCCGCGAATTCCTGGTGCTCGGGGCGCTGGCGGTCGCGGTGCTGCTCGTGGGCGTGTGGCCGCAGCCACTCCTGAAGGTCATGCAGCCGACGATCCACCACCTGGTGAGCCAGGCGATTGCCAGCAAGCTATAGGCGCTGAAAGCTCCCATGCCTGAAAACCTGATCACCTGGGCGAGCCTTGTTCCCGTTACGCCGGAGATCTGCCTGGTCGTGGCGATCTGCGTGGTCCTGCTCGTTGACGTGTTCGCCGGCGAGAAGCGCGCCGGCCTTACCTCGACCCTCACGCTGCTCGCGCTCGCCGTGAGTGCCGCGCTCACCGCGCGCTACGCGCACGTCACCGAGCGCGTAGTACTGCTGAACGGCATGTACGTCGCCGACGAGCTCGCCTACGTGCTCAAGCTTGCCGGCTTCCTGGTGGTGGCCGTGGCGCTGCTGTACTCGCGCAGTTATCTCGTCAACCGCAACATCCTGCGCGGCGAGTACTACGTGCTGGCATTGACCGCGCTGCTGGGGATCTTCGTACTGATATCCGCCAACAACCTGCTCACCGTGTATCTGGGCGTGGAACTGCTGGCACTCTCGGTCTACGCCATGGTGGCGTTCGACCGCGACTCGGGTATCGCGGCCGAGTCGGCCATGAAGTACTTCGTGTTGGGCGCCATCGCCTCCGGCGCGCTGCTCTACGGCATGTCGCTGATCTACGGGCTGACCGGCACGCTCGAGCTGGGGGAGATCGCCGCGCGCCTTAGCACCCCGTCCTCGCTCGGCGTGATCATGGGGCTCGTGTTCATCGTCGTCGCGGTCGCCTTCAAGCTCGGCGCCGTGCCGTTCCACATGTGGTTGCCAGACGTGTACGAGGGCGCCCCCACCAGCGTCACGCTCTTCATCGGCACCGTGCCCAAGATCGGCTATTTCGCACTCGCGCTGCGGCTGCTCGCGCAGGGACTGCCCGGCATGACGCTGGAATGGACGCAGATGCTCGCCGCGCTCGCGGTGCTGACGCTGGTGGTCGGCAATGTCGTGGCGATCGTGCAGACGAATCTGAAGCGCATGCTCGCTTATTCGACCATCGCCAACGTCGGCTTCATCGTACTCGGCTTTGTTGCCGGCACGCCCGATGGCTACGCGGCGGCGCTTTTTTACACCCTACAATACGTACTCGTCGCCCTCGGCTCCTTCGGTGTGATTCTCATCGCCAGCCGCAGGGGCTTCGAGGCGGACAAGCTCGATGACTATAAGGGCCTGTATCAGCGCGATCCGCTCTCGGCGCTCGCCATGATGCTGCTCATGTTCTCCACCGCCGGCGTGCCGCCGCTGGTGGGCTTCTGGGCAAAGTTGCGCATCTTCCAGGCGCTGTGGGAGACGAATCACCTGTGGCTGGTCATCATTGCTGCCGCGATGTCCGTGGTGGGCGCCTACTACTACCTGCGTGTCATCAAGCTGATGTACTTCGATGAGCCGGTGGCGCCCCCGCCGCCCGCCGCCGCCGCGGCCGGCGGCGTACGCCTCACGCTGGCTTTGAACGCCGCGGCGGTTCTGGCGCTCGGCATCCTGCCCGGGCCTCTGCTCAACCTGTGCGCACGGCTGATCCACTGAAACTGCGTGCATCCGGACAACACTCAACGGATTTCGCGTGAAGCACGCCAGGCTTAGGGCGTCGTTGGCGCTGTCGGCGGCGTGCGGCCTGGGGGCTTGCCTGCTCGGCATCGATGCCGCGGCGGCGCCTCCGCAGTACGGCCTCGCCAAGGTACTGAACCTGCCGGGCGACACCGGCTGGGACTATCTCGCCTTCGAGCAGGGCGGGCAGCGGCTCTTCATTGCCCACGGCACGCAGGTGGATGTCATCGACACCAAGCACCTGGTGCGCATCGGCGAGATCGCCGATACGCCGGGCGTGCACGGCATCGCGCTCGCGCCGGAGCTGCGGCGCGGATTTATCAGCGCGGGCGCGAGCGGCACCATCATCGAATTTGACCTGCAGTCGCTCACGCGCCTGAAGGAGATAAAGAGCACCGGCGAGAATCCCGACGCCATCATTTACGACCGCGCGACCCAGCGGGTGTTCGCCTTCAACGGACGCAGCCGCAACGCCACCGTGCTCGATGCCCGCACCGCGGAGGTCATCGGCACCATTGAGCTTGAGGCCAGGCCCGAGTTTGCCGCCGCGGACGGCAAGGGGCGCGTGTATGTAAACCTGCAGGACAAGAACAGTCTCGCCGTCATCGACTCGCGCTCGCTCGCGCTGCTGTCGGTGTGGCCGCTCAGCGGTTGCGAGGGACCTTCGGGGCTCGCGCTCAACGTGGCGGCCGCGCAGGTGTTCTCGGTGTGCGCCAACCACGTGATGGTCGTCACGGATGGCGCTTCCGGGCGCACTCTCGGTACGGCCCCGATCGGCGCCGGCGTCGATGCGGCCGCCTACGATGCGGGAGCGAACCTCGCGCTGGCCTCCTGCGGCGAGGGCGTGCTCATCGCGGTGACGCCGACGGCCAGCGGCGCCCTCGTGCTCGCGCAGTCCGTGCCCACGCAGCGCGGTGCACGCACCATGGCGCTCGATGAGCGCACCCATCGCATCTACCTGGTGACGGCAAGCTTCGGGGAGACCCCGGCGCCGAGCGCTGAGCAGCCGCATCCGCGACCGGCCATCCTGCCGGGTACCTTTCGCCTGCTCGCGGTGTACCCGCATCACGAGCAGGTCACGACCATTCTGGAGGGAAAAGCTAAATGACATCACGAATCAGCGCAACCATGGCCACCGTGCTCCTGGGCACACTGCTCTGCGCGGCTGCCACCGCGACCGACAGCGCAGCGGATGAGGCGTCGAACAAGCTGGCATACGACATCTTCAAGCAGCTGATCGAGATCAACACGAGCGACTCGGTGGGCAACGTCACGACCGCCGCCGAGGCAATGGCCAAGCGCTTCCGCGACGGCGGCTTCCCCGCCGAGGACGTCGTGGTGCTCGGGCCGACCGACAAGAAGAAAAACGTGGTGGTGCGCCTGCACGGCAGCGGCAAGTACAAGCCGGTGCTGCTGATCGGGCACCTCGACGTGGTCGAGGCGCGCCGCGAGGACTGGACGACGGACCCCTACAAACTCATCGAGAAAGACGGCTACTTCTATGGTCGCGGCAGCTCGGACATGAAGGACGACGATGCCATGATGGCGACCACGCTGCTGCGTATGAAGCAGGAGGGCTACCGCCCCGACCGCGACATCATCCTCGCGCTCACGGCGGACGAGGAGGGCGGCTGCTGCAATGGCCCGGCGTGGCTGCTGAAGAACCACCGCGAGCTGATCGATGCCGCGTTCGTAATCAATACCGACGGCTGGTCGGTCAACAGCGTGAAGGGTGTCCCGCAGATGTTCCGCCTCGGCGCGACCGAGAAGGTCTATGCGGACTATCAGCTGAGCGTTACCAACAAGGGCGGCCACAGCTCCGAGCCGCGCGCCGACAACGCCATCTACCAGCTGTCGCAGGCGCTGCTCAATGTCTCCAAGTACCGCTTCCCGTTCGAGCTGAACAATGTCTCGCGCGCCTACTTCGAGCGGGTCGCCGAGCAATCCAGCGGGCAGCGCGCTCTTGACATCCGCGGCATCCTCAAGGCGCCTCCGGATCCGGCCGCGGTCGAGAAGCTCTCCAATCAGCCGCCGGACAATGCCGTCATCCGCACCAATTGCGTGGCCACCCGTCTTGCCGGCGGCCACGCCAACAATGCGCTGCCGGCGCGGGCAGAGGCGAACATCAACTGCCGCATCCTCCCGGGACACTCACCGGAGGAGGTGCGTCAGCAGCTGATCAAGGTCATCGCGGATCCGCAGGTCACCGTGCGCTATGTCGCCGATGACGGCAAGATTTACGATAAAGCCTCCGATCGCAAGGGCTTCCCGCCACCGCCCTTGAATCCGCAGGTGCTCAAACCCCTCGAGGCGGTGGTGGCCGCCATGTGGCCCAACATCAAGGTGGTCCCTTATATGGACGCCGGGGCCTCCGATGCCATCTACACGGCCGCCGCCGGGATGCCGACCTACGGCATCAGCGGAGTGGCGATCGATGAGGACGACGTGCGCGCCCATGGACGCGACGAGCGCGTCGGCGTGGCCTCGTTCTACGCGGGCAACCTCTTTTTCTATCGCTTCATGAAGGCGCTGACGTCGCAGTGAGGCCGCTGCTGACCCCGACGCGGCCGCGCCCGAGGGGCGCGGCCGCGCACTACGAGCGGCGCCGCGACAGGGCGAGTGCGGCGATCAGCACGATCGCGATATTGAGAATCCACCACACGATCTGCCGGTGAACGCCGCTCGCGGCGCCACCGCCCGCCGCAGCCGGCGTCTGGGCCGCCGCCGCCGCGGGCGGGGCGATCTTGGCACGCAGCAGCTCGCGTATGCCATCGTGCGTCACCGTGACATCGAGCGCGCTGTCGGCGGCACCCGGATGAGTCGGCACCGACACCCGCCAGCTGCCGTCGGCGCGGGCCGTGACCGGGACGTCCTTGCCATCGATGGCCACGGAAATCTCGCTCACCGTCACCGCCGCGGCTCCGGGGTTGGCGCGCACGCGAAGTAACAGCGCGCCGTCGGGGAGGCTCGCGCCCTCCAGTGTGAGGAGCGCGGAATGCGCGAGCGGCATGAGAAGCGGCTCGACTGGCTCGGTGCGCGTTGCGGCCGCGGTCACGGCGAGGGCGGCGATGAGCGGCCAGGGGCTCTGGATTTTCACGCCGCGCATCTTAGCAGGCCAACTGGCGCCGTCCGCTCACAGCTTCAGGTGCGACTCGAGGCGGCTTAAGGCGCCAAGGAATGCGTGCCGTTCAGCCGCGCCCATGCAGCTGAGCAGCTCCTGCTCGCGCGCCAGCGCCAGGGGCACGAGCTGAGCGTACAGGCGCCGCCCGGCGCCGCTCAGGCGCAGCGGCAGCTCGCGCCGATCCTGCGTGCTCGCCGCCCGCTCGATCAGCCCGCGCCTGATGAGGTGCGCGATCGCGCGGCTGACGCGCGTCTTGTGCATGCGGGTGCTGGCGGCGATGAACTGCGCGGTGCTGTCGCGCTCCTGGCCCACGGTCGCGATGACGCGCCATTCGGGCACCTCGAGGGCAAAGCGCTTGCGGTAGCTCGCCGCCAGATGCTCGCTCACCGCACCGGCGAGGCGGTTCAGACGAAACGGCACGAACGCTGGCAGCCGCAGCGTCGAGCGGTCGGTGGATCGCGCAGTCACCTGGGTTCTCCATAAAGTTGCGGGCGCAACCGTTTGTCGACATTATAATGCGCCCTGACCGCCAACGGGAGTCCGCACCTCATGAGCCGCGCCGCCGACCACCCCGCCTCCGGCGACCCGCGCACGCCGCGCTACCAGAGCGGCTTCGGCAATCATTTTGCGACCGAAGCGCTTCCCGGGGCGCTGCCCGAGGGACGCAATTCCCCCCAGCGCTGCCCCTTCGGCCTGTACGCGGAGCAGTTCTCCGGCACGGCCTTCACGGCGCCGCGGCATGCCAACCGGCGCAGCTGGCTGTATCGCATCCGCCCGGCGGCACTCTACGGCGCCTTCCGGCCGCTCGCCGCGCCTCACCTGACGGGCCGCTTCCCGCCGGCGCCGACCACGCCGAACCGCTTGCGCTGGGGTGCGCCGCCCGTGCCGCGTGCCGCCACGGACTTCGTCGAAGGGCTTGCGACGCTTGCGGGCAACGGCTCCCCGGAGCAGCACAGCGGCTGCGCCATTCACTGGTACGTGGCCAACCGTTCCATGCAGGAGCGCTTCTTCTACGATGCGGACGCGGAACTGATGATCGTGCCGCAGCAGGGTGGCCTGCGGCTGCTGACCGAGCTCGGGGTGCTCGAGCTCGAGCCGCTTGAGATCGCGGTGATCCCGCGCGGGCTGCGCTTGCGCGTGGAGCTGCTCTCCTCGAGTGCGCGCGGTTATGCGTGCGAGAACTTCGGCGCGCCGCTGCGGCTGCCGGATCTGGGGCCGATCGGGGCCAACGGCCTGGCCAACCCACGCGACTTTAAGAGCCCGGTCGCCTGGTACGAGCAGCGCGAAGGCCGCTTCGAACTGGTGGCGAAATTCTGCGGCGACCTGTGGACGGCGCCGATCGGACACTCGCCGCTGGATGTTGTGGCCTGGCACGGCAACAATGCGCCCTACAAGTACGACCTGCGCCGCTTCAATACGATGGGCTCCGTCAGCTTCGATCACCCGGATCCCTCCATATTTCTCGTGCTGCAGTCCGTGAGCGACACTGCGGGCGTGGATAACCTCGACTTCGTCATCTTCCCGCCGCGCTGGCTGGTGATGGAGGACACGTTCCGCCCGCCCTGGTTTCACCGCAACGTCGCCAGTGAATTCATGGGGCTGCTTACCGGCGTCTACGACGCCAAGGCGCAGGGCTTCGTGCCGGGCGGCGCATCGCTGCACAATTGCATGAGCGGCCACGGACCGGACGCGGCGAGCTTCGAGCGGGCGAGCCGCGCGGACACCTCCCGGCCGGTGCACATCGCCGATACCATGGCCTTCATGTTCGAGACGCGCAGCGTGCTTCAGCCGACCCGCTATGCGCTCAAGAGCCCGCTGCTCGAGCCTCACTACGATGCGGTGTGGCAGGGGCTGCAGAAACACTTCACGCCCGAAGCGCGCGTCCCGCGTGCAGCGCGCGCGCGGCGCCGGCGATCGTGAGCGTCTCGCGCCCACCGGGCCTGAACGCCACGCACGATCCGGGACTCAGAAGCTGGCTCGCCGCGGCCAACGCTGCCCAGGGCGACTTTCCGATCCAGAATCTGCCGTTCGCGTCTTTTCGCCGTGCGCACAGCGGTGAGAGTTTCCGCGGGGGCGTGGCCATCGGGGATCAGGTACTGGATCTGGCCGCGCTGCATGCGCTCGGCCTGTTCGAGGGCGCTGCCGCCGCGGCGCTCGCGGCGTGCACCGCTTCGGCCCTCAATCATTTCATGGCGCAAGGACCGCACGCGGTCGCCGCACTGCGCAGCGCTTTGTCGGCGGCGCTGCGTGCGGGCGCGCCGCTCGAAGCACGCCTGCGCGCGCTGCTCATTCCGCAAGCGGCCGTGGAGTACCGTCTCGCGGCCGACGTCGGGGATTTCACCGACTTCTATGCCTCGATCTACCACGCCACTGCGGTCGGACGGCTGTTTCGTCCCGACAATCCGCTCTTGCCCAACTACAAGTGGGTGCCGATCGCCTACCACGGCCGCGCCTCATCCGTGCGCGTGTCCGGATTTGATTTCCGCCGCCCGCTCGGGCAGCTGCTGCCCGCCGGGGCCGCAGAGCCGGTGCTGGCTCCCGCGCGCCGGCTGGACTACGAACTCGAGGTCGGAGTATTCGTCGGCCGCGGCAACGAGCTCGGCGCGCCCGTCGCACTCACCGAGGCTGAGCAGCACATTTTTGGCCTGTGCCTGCTCAATGACTGGTCGGCGCGCGATATCCAGGCGTGGGAGTACCAGCCGCTGGGTCCGTTTCTCTCCAAGAGCTTTGCCACCACCGTGTCGCCCTGGGTGGTGACGCTTGAGGCGCTGGCGCCGTTCAGGACGGCCGTGTCGCGGCCCCCGGATGAGCCGGCGCCCCTGGCTTATCTTGATGCACCGACGCTGCGCGCCACGGGCGGCATCGACATCCAGCTCGAGGCGTGGCTGCAGAGCGCCCGCATGCGCGCCGCCGGCACCCCTGCGCAGCGCCTGTCGCACAGCTCGTTCCGTGATGCCTGGTGGACGGTGGCGCAGATGCTGACGCACCACACGGTGAACGGCTGCAACCTGAGCGCGGGAGATCTGTTCGGCAGCGGCACGCAGTCCGGGCCTACTCCGGAGCAGGCCGGATCACTGTTGGAGTTGACCGCCGGAGGCAAGCAGCCGATCGGCTTGCCCGCGGGTGAAGAGCGCACCTTCCTCGAGGACGGTGACCGCGTCACGTTGCGCGGCTGGTGCGAGCGGCCGGGGTTCGTGCGGATCGGCTTCGGTGAGGTCAGCGGCACCGTGTTGCCGGCGCCCACGGGCATGAGGGCGGCCTGATACCCTGCGCGGCGTGAAGACTTACCGTTACTACGATCTGATTCTCGGCGCCTACGTGTGCGTGCTGTTGTGCGCGAACCTCATCGGTCCGGCCAAGGTGTCCACCGTGCACGTCCCGGTGGTGGGCAGCGTGACCTTTCTCGCCGGGGTGCTTTTTTTTCCCATCTCCTATCTGTTCGGGGACATTCTCACCGAGGTCTACGGTTACGCGCGCGATCGGCGCGTGGTGTGGAGCGGTTTCGCGGCGCTCGTGTTTGCGGCGATCATGTCGATCGTCATCGTGCAGCTGCCGCCGGCGGATTTCTGGCGCGACAAGCAACCGGCGGTCGAAGCGATCTTCGGTAACACGCCGCGCATCATCCTCGCCTCGATCATCGCCTTCTGGTGCGGCTCGTTCGTCAACAGTTACGTGCTGGCGAAGATGAAGATCTGGACCTCGGGGCGCTGGCTGTGGACGCGCATCATAGGCTCGACGCTCTGTGGCGAGCTGGTCGATTCGGGGCTGTTCTATACCATCGCGTTTGCAGGGCTGTGGCCGCTCGAGCAGCTTCTGGCAGTCACGACCACGCAGTACGTGCTCAAGTCAGGCTGGGAGGTGATCGCGACGCCGCTGACCTACCGGGTCGTGGCGTTTCTCAAGCGGGCCGAACAGGAGGACTACTACGATCGCGACACGAACTTCACGCCATTCTCGCTCAAGGCGTGAGCGGCTCGGCGCCGGAGGAGACAGAGGGCGGGAGCGCAGTGCGCCGCGCTCCCGCCGCTCAGCCGCTGCGGCCGTTTATTTGCCGATCTGCTTGCTGACCTGATTCTCCTGCTGATTGAGCGCCTTCTGTTCGGTCTTGGTGATGTGGCCGCCGTTGGTGCTGGCCATGGAGCGCTCTTCCTGGCGAATCGCGTGGTCTTCGCTGTGCAGCTGCTTGGCCTGCCCCTTGGTGAGCTCGCCTTCCTTGCGCTCCTGCTTGATGCGCTGGTTCTGGTTGGCAAGCCGGTTGTTCACCTGCTCGCGCCGCGGGTGGTCCTTCTGCCACTGCGTGTCGGCCAGTGCGTTCGTGGCCAGCCCGCTGAGCGACAGGCTCAGCGCGAGGGTGAGTGCGGTACGAATGGATTTCGTCATGGATGTCTCCTCCGACAAAGGCCTCACAAGGCGGTCCGTATTGAGCCGGAACTTCCGGCTCCTGGGCGTTAACAACGTGGCAGTTTCAAAGCTGCCGACCTTTGTGACGAAAAGTTCACCAGGCGAGGCAAAATGTGAGCGGCGTCACGGCGGATGTGTTGGCTTATGGAAAGTGCGGATCTGAACGGCAAAGCGCAGGAATCGGAGTGCGCGCCGGCCAGTGCGGCGCCGATCATCACGCTCTGGGGCGGCCCTCCACAGCAGGATCGCCTCGTGCGCATGAGGTTTTGGCTGAGCGGCTTGATGGGCGCGCTCCTGGTGCTGAGCGCCGGCGTTTCTGCCGATGAGATCGAATCGCGCGCGGACGCCTGGTGGACCGGACCGCTGCTCGCGCCCAACGCAACGATGCTGCCGCACGGGCACGTGCTGCTCGAGCCGTACGTGTTTGACGTGATCAGCACCGGAAGTCTGGATGCGGGCGGGGCGCACCATGCGGCCCCGGCCGACCAGCAACTCGGCTCCCTCACCTACATGCTCTACGGGCTCACCGATACCGTCACGCTCGGCATGATCCCGCGCTTTTTCTACAGCGAGCCCGCCGGAGCACCCAACTCCTCTGGAGTCCAGGTCGGTGATCTGACCTTACAGGCCGGTTACGGCCTCACGCAGTACCAGGATGGCAGTCACGTGCCCGCGCTCGCGTTCGTAGTCGACGAAACGCTCCCCACCGGGCGCTACGATCGACTGGGTCGCTCGAGCGATGGGGTGGGGGCGGGCGCCTACGCGACCGGCTTTTCGCTGTATTCGCAGGATTATTTCTGGATGCCGAACGGGCGCATCCTGCGCGCGCGGCTCGACCTCACCTATACACTCTCTTCGGCGGTGCCACTCGAGGATGCGAGCGTCTATGGGACGGCCTACGGCTTTCGCGGCCATGCGTACCCCGGTGACGGCTACACGGTGGATGCGGCGGCCGAGTACAGCCTGACGCGTAGCTGGGTGCTCGCCATGGATGTGATCTACCAGTACAGCGCCAATACGCGCGTGCGCGGCAACTTGCCCTCCGGCGGCAGTGCCTTTGAGAGCGACTCGGGCTCGGGTTATTCGGTGGGCTTCGCCCCGGCGATCGAGTACAACTGGAGCGCGCGTGCCGGCGTGATCCTCGGGGTGCGCATCATCAGCATCGGGCGCAACACGAGCACCACCGTGACGCCTGCGCTGGCTGTGAACCTCGTTTATTGAGAAATCCCCTCGCGGCGGGAACGGCGCAAGCTGAACCGTGCATAAACCCGGCCATTCGGGGGCCGATTCCAGGCCCCTTTAGAAAGCTGCCAACCAGTCCCATCTTTATGTCAGCGGTTGCGGCGTGACTGCGTTTTAATGCATGCAACCTTGAACGCGGACGCCCGGCAGGCGTCTAATCATTACGGTCGGGAACTCGGGCAGCAGATCCCGGACGCAAACGGAGAAGGCAGTGAACATCGCAAGAGCGCGACATGTTATTCGGACCGCCGCGGCAGTGCTGATCGGGGTTGGGATAGCGGCTGCGCCGGCTTTGACTTATGCCCAGCACGCCGGCGGCGGCGGTGGTGGCGGCGGCCACATGAGCGGCGGAGGCGGCGGAGGCGGCGGCCATGTGGGTGGTGCCGCGCATATGAGCGCGGGCGGCTATCACGGCGCCGTGGGCGGTACGCACTACGCGCGCGGGGGATACGCGTACACGCCCGGCCACGCAGGCTACGGCGGTACGTATTACCACGGCGGTGGCTACGGTGGTGGCTACTACCACGGCGGGTATTACCGCGGGGGCTATTACGGCGGCGCGCGCTACTGGGGCGGCGGCTACTGGCACGGGGGCTACTGGCCGTACGTGTGGTATCGGCCGGGCTGGGCCTGGTTCTACCCGGTGCTGCCGATCGGTTATGCCACCTTCTGGTGGGGCGGCGTTCCCTACTACTACTGGAACAACCTCTATTACACCTGGAATCCGGGTTACAGCGGCTACGTCGTGACCGATCCCCCGCCGCTGGCGGGGGGCAGCACGTATGACGATTCGGCAGCCTCGGACGCCTCGGGCGTGACCGCGGCGCCGCCACCGGCGGACTACCAGCCCTCGGCGGCCCCGGGGGCACCGGGGGGGCCGGGACCAACGGGCGGTGCAGGCCCGGCGAGCGGCGTGGGCGCCGATGTCTACGTGTATCCGCGTAACGGGCAGACCGAGCAGCAGACGAGCACTGACCGCTACCAGTGTCACAGCTGGGCCGCGAACCAGACCGGATTTGATCCGACGCGTTCCGCCCAGAGCGGCACCGGCTCCCTGCCGGACTACCGCCGCGCCATGATCGCTTGCCTCGACGCGCGCGGCTACAGCGCGCGCTAAGACCAGCCAGCTCAAAGCGCGGGGCCCACGCCCCGCGCTTTTTTTATTGGCCCACCTGCACGGCGGGTTAAAACTGCCCGGGCTTGCCGCGGATCTGCAGCATCATGGTGGCGCTGCTGCCATCGGCGGCCGCGATGTCCGGCAGCCCATCCTTGTTCAGATCCCCGATCGCCACGCCGAGCGGCTGGCCGAATCCGGCGTAGCTGGTGGCGCTGAGCAGCGTCCCCGGATGCGTTGGGTCCTGCGGGACGCTGAACGTCGTCGTCGGGTCGGGTCGGGCGCAACAGAAGTTCCGGGGTTCATGCCGCCGCCCTCACTGGTTCCGTCCCGGCCTCGCATCGAGGGGATGTCGGGCTGGGCTGAACTTGCAAGGGCGCCGACTCGTTCCCGCGCACGCAGGTCAGGCACCTTGACCCGATCAGGATATTCCGAGCCGCATTCACGTCTCGGTCATGCGAGTCACCACACTCGCTGCATATCCATGACCTTACAATCAACCCGTTGACCCCCCGCGGCCCGCTCAGCGCGCCGCACGAAGAACAGGTGACGCCGGTGTATCTCTCGCTGACGACCTGAACGCTTCTGCCGGCCGCGGGCCCCTTGTACTGCAGCTGCGCCTTGAGCATGCCCCAGCCGGAGTCCAACACGGATTTCGCCAGCCGTGTCTTCGCCAGCTTCGCACTGCTCACGTCCCCAACGACGATATTCTGATACTGATTCACCATTCTTCGACTGAACTTGTGTAAGGCATCGGCACGGCAGCGAGCCGCTTTACGATGCAGGCGCCTGGCCTGGCGTTTATGCCCTCGGCGCTGCGCCATCGCTAACTTACCGGCGAACTCTCGGGTCCAGCGGCCCGCCTCGAGCCGCTCGCCCTCGCTCGTCACGGCGATGTCCTTGAGGCCGAGGTCAATGCCGACCGCTTCCCGCGGCGCGGTCCTCTGCTCCACGGCACTCTTAACCGGTAAGCACAGCCACCAATCCCCGCAGGCATCCTGAGCAAAGCACCCGTCCCGCCACTTCACAGCCACCAACCGCGCGCGCTCAAACACCCGGAAGGCCTTGCCACAGAAGCGCAGCGCGACGCCGCGGCGCTTGAGGCTGGACGCCTTGAACGGCACCCAACCCAGCGAGCGGCGCGCGCCGCGGCTGACCCTCCAGCGCAGCTTTACTCGCTTCGCCGCGCGGCGCTTGGCGGCATACTCCACGCAAATGCGCTGGATCGTGTCCGCACCGATGCGCTCGAAAAACTCCGTGGCCCCCGCAGAGAGATTGCACAGGTCAAAGCCGGAGAGGAACTTCGCCTTCGCGCGCCGATTACGATCCGCGGCATCGATGCTCGTGGCATTGGCCCAGTTGAAGACCTGGTTCACTTCCACCGCCGCGGCATTGAGCCACGGATACGCCTCGGCACGCACCTTCAAGCGAAGCGTGCGCGTGAACGAGTCGGCCTGAACGGGCTCACTCTTTTACCGCTCGCTCCTTGGCGGGCAATCTGTCGCGGCGGGGTCGTCACGTCCTGTTCCTTCGTTGTCGTTGCAGCTGACCAGTGCGGCGGCGACGAGCACGCTGCCGAGGGTAGCGGCCCAGCGTGCACGGCGCGGGCGCAAGGACCTGCGGCTGAAGAACGAAGGCAGGTTCATCCCGGTTTGCTCCGTGCGCGCGGAAAACTCAGGGCCCCAACGCACGGCGCCGGCGCGCGTTGACACCCCCGCGGCCCCTGCGGGCCTCGCGCACAGAGTACACTGCCAGCCACGAACCGGCACGGGAAGGACCCATGGCGCGCGGCAGCGAACAGCTCGTGTTTCTCTTCGATGTGGACAACACCCTCCTGGATAACGATGCCATCCAGGACGACCTGGGTGAGCATCTGCAGCGCGAGTTTGGCGCGGCGAGTCGCGAGCGCTACTGGGCCATCTTCGAGCAGCTGCGGGATGAGCTCGGTTACGCCGACTATCTGGGGGCGCTGCAGCGCTACCGCCTGGAAAACCTCGACGACCCGCAGCTGCTGTTGATCTCGTTCTTCCTGATCGATTACCCGTTCGCGCAGCGCCTGTATCCGGGTGCGCTGGCAGCCCTGGCGCGTTGTGGCAGCGCGGGTGTTACGGTCATTCTCTCGGACGGGGATGTGGTATTTCAGCCGCGCAAGGTGCAGCGCTCCGGGCTGTGGGACGCAGTCGGCGGGCGCGTGCTCATCTACCTGCACAAGGAACGGATGCTCGATGCCGTCGAGCGGCGCTATCCGGCGGCGCACTACGTGGTCATCGATGACAAACTGCGCATCCTGAGCGCGATCAAGCAGGCGTGGGGCGCCCGCGTCACCACGGTGTTTCCCCGCCAGGGTCACTACGCGCTCGACCCGCGCGCCAACGCCGCTTATCCGCCGGCGGACCTGAGCCTTGCCAACATCGGCGAACTCGCGACCTTGAGCGTGGGAATGCTGCCTGGCATCGCTGCGCCACAGAGGTTAGGCTAGTCCTTAGCTTCCGCGCGCCGGTGCGCGGGTTTTCCGGTAAGAGACGCAAGCGCACATGTCCGACGAGCGTCCGTGGCTTAGGCAGCTGCACGAGAGCAGCGAGGCACTGCAGGGAGTGCTCGGTGCGCTTTTGGAAGCGGAGCGACACTTCGCGCCGCCCGCCTCCCCGCTCGAGCGGCTGAAGCAGATCACGACCAGTCCGGAGTGGGCGTGGCTGCAGCCACTGTATCGGCTGATTGCCGATATCGACCACGCGCTCGCGTATGCGCAGGAGCTGCCCGCGAGCGAGAGCGCTGCGATCGGCGCCCATGCACGCGAGCTTCTCACCGGTGGCGCCGTGCCGGCCGAACAGGCCTTCCTCGAGCACTACCGCGCACTGCTGCAGAGCGATCCGGCGGTCGCCATGGCACACGCGGCAGCCTTGCGCGCGCTGCAGGCACTGCCCGCGGAGGCCACCAATCAGTCCGAACGGCTGCACGCCCGTCATCAATGGAACGAGCGGCGGCGGTTCTTGCGTATGGAAACCCCCGGACGCGGTGCGTCCTAGAAGCGACGGAGGACTCGAACATGGTTCAGGCAGGTATTCCGGAATCACACCTCGATCTGTTCAAGAAGAAGGCGTTCGCGCACCTCGCGACCCTCATGCCCGATGGCAAGCCGCAGGTCACCCCCGTATGGGTCGACTACGACGGTCGCCACGTGATCATCAATACGGCCGAGGGGCGCTTGAAGGATAAGGACATGCAGCGCGATGGGCGTATCGCGCTGTCGATCGTGGATCCTGACAACCCGTACCGCTACCTGGAAGTGCGCGGACGGGTGAGCGAGCGTACCTATAACGGGGCTGACGCACACATCGATGCGATGGCGCGCAAGTACCTCGGTCAGGACAAGTATCCGTTCCGCCAGCCCGGGGAGGTGCGCGTGCTCTACAAGGTGCTGCCGGAGCGCTCGACGTCGATATGAACTAGAAGCGCGCCGCGTCGCCGAGGGGTAGCGGCGCCTCGCGCATGCGGATCTGCAGCTCCTGGCGCGCGTAGTCGATGACCAGCACATCGAAGGAGCCCAGCAGATCCATGCCGAGGGTGAGGGCCGGCTCCTGGGTGAGGCCCCAGTGCTGGAAGAGGTACATGTCACCGAACGTGATGCGCACGCCGCGCACCATGAGATGACCGAAGTCGATGTCCGGGGCCGGCAGGTACTCCCCGCTTTGCACATCGAGGGTGACCCCGATGATGTCCTCATGTGCGGGGTTGTGCGGGGGATGGCGCATGAGCGCATTGCGCAACATCAGATTCCCCACCGTCCCCTGGGCGCCCGTGTCGATGATGGCCTTGGCGTGCACCGAACCGACCATCACGTTCGCGACTAACAGACCACGCACGAACTTCAGCGGTACGGTGGTGAAGTCGACACGTGCACGCTCACCGTGTGAGCGCGCGATCTCGAGCCTATCGTGGGTGAAGTCCGCGTAGATGCGCTTGCCCTGCAGTCCCTCGATCCCGAGCACGCCCTGTGCGCCGCCGAAGACATCCGAGAGCACGGGCAGGTCGGCCGGACCGATGAGCAGGTCGCCCACTTCCATCGTCTGAACGTGCACGGTCGGCACGACGGCGCTGCCGGTGAAACCGGTGACGCGCGTGGAACCATCCTGCGCAGGAGGATTGCCGAGCAGCTCCGCGGTGCGCGCGGTGATCGCCGAACGGTTAGCGCCGGTATCGAGTACCAGACGGAACGGGCCCTTGCCATCGATCAGCACGGGCGCCCAGATGCGGCCGATGCGATCGCGCCGCGTAGGGGCGACGAACTTTGGCTCCGTGGTCTGTATGACCACTTCGGCAAGCGGTTCGGGCACGGCGGCCGGTCGCGGCGGGGGCGGCGCGGGCGGTGGCGGCTCCAGAGACTTCTGCGCCCAGCCTTCCTGCTGCAGGGTGTCCGCACCGACGGGGGACGAGAGGAGCGCCCCCAGCACCACAGCAGGCATCAGCAAGCGATGACGCAGCACAAAGCAGAGTAGAGCACCTTTGACAGCCGCCCTCCAGCGGTCCCGGTCGCATTCTGAGCGCGTCTGGTCGAGCGCTTACGCCACGTTCCAGGGGTCGATCTGGCCGACATTTGCGTAGCAAATGGGTACGTCGGCAGCGAATTCTGCTTGATAAGCGCCTGGGTGGAACTTAATCTCGTAGCCAGGGGGCTATCGAGGGGAGACTCCGGTGTTAAAAACCATAACTGCCTGGCTGTCCGTGCTCATGCTCAGCGTTTGCCTCAGCGCCCGGGCCGCCGAGTCGGACAGCACCCCGAGCCTGCAGGAGGTCACGGTCACCGCCCAGCGCGTCGAGGAGAACCTGCAGACGACGCCGGTGTCGATGACGGCACTGTCCGGGGATTTCCTGCAGAAATTTGACGTCGCGCGCGTGACTTCTCTGGAGACGGTCTCGCCGAACCTCAACTTCTTCTCCGGTACCGGGGGCAGTAGCTCCCAGGTGAGCGCCTTCATCCGCGGCGTCGGCCAGTTCGACTTCCTGCTGACCACCGATCCGGCCGTGGGGCTCTACGTCGATGGGGTGTACCTGGCCCGCACCTTCGGCAACAACCTCGAACTCAATGACGTCGCTCAGGTGGAGGTCCTGCGCGGTCCGCAGGGCACGTTGTTCGGCAAGAACAGCATCGGCGGTGCCATCAACGTTACGACTCTCACACCGACCGGCAGCGGGCGCACGGACTTTCGCGCCTCGGTCGCTAATTATGACTCTTACGCGCTGGATGCTTATACGGATGTCCGGCTCGCCGATAACCTCGCGCTCGGCATCTCGCTCATGGCCCGCAAGTCCGATGGCTGGGAGGACCGGCCACTCGCGGACAACGGCGGCAAGGAGGAACGCGAGGGCGGACGGGCGATCCTCTCGTGGACGCCGAGCGACACGTTCAGCTCGCGCCTCTCGACGGAGTTCAGCGCGCAGGCGCAGCCGAGCAGTGCGAACGTCATGATCGCCTACGACCCGAAAGCGGCCGTCGTCCCGTTTCTGCAGCTCTTCAACGCCTTCGTCGCACCCTGCTGTACACCGCCGACCAACATCGACCAGAGTGGGGCCGAAGGACCGCTCGTGCGCGATGACCTGCACGGACTGGCCGCCAGCTGGATCAACGAATGGAAGCTCGGCGGCGATGTCAGCCTCAAATCGATCAGTGCCTACCGCTACATGCACGCGGATTTCGGCCGCGACGGGGATAACTCGTACGTTGACTACAACGGCGACGTGCACAATGAGCACGACACGCAGATCACCCAGGAGCTGCAGGCGAGCGGCAACGCAAGCCGCTTGAAGTGGGTCGCCGGTGCCTATTACCTGCAGGAACGCACGACCGATCAGACGAATCTTGTGACCGCGGAAGGCCTGTTCCAGGCGCTAAGCACGCTGCCGCAGAACAACCCCCTGTACCTGGCGCGCTACGCACTCGACTTCAACCTCTACTTCGACAACCACCAGACGACCAAGGACTACGCCGGTTACTTTAACGGCGAGTACGCCTTTACCGAGCGTCTGTCGCTGCAGGCGGGCGTGCGCTACACCGACGAGACCAAGGACTTCTCGCAGTTTGTCGAGAACGACGTCGGCACGACGATCTTCCTGCCCGTGAACCCGATCACCGGGGCAGTGAATACCAGCAATACCTCGGTACCGAGCCCAGCCTGCAGCAGTCTGCAGGACGTGGGCCGCGCTTACACCTGCACCACCAAGGCGGATGAGTGGTCGCCGCGCGCCAGCTTGAACATGAAGTGGAACGAGAACGTGTTCGAGTATCTGCAGTGGAGCCGCGGCTTCGAAAGCGGCGGTATCAACGGCCGCCCGACCTCCGTGGCGGAGATCGCCGACTACAAGCCCGAGTACTTAAACAGCACCGAGCTCGGACTCAAGACCCTGCTGCTCGATCATCGCCTGCGGCTGAACACCGCGGTCTTCTACGACAAATACTCGGACATCCAGGTGCTGCTCACCCAGGGCGCATCGGTCGTCATCCAGAATGCCGCCAAGGCGACCGTGTATGGACTCGAGGAGGACGTCCAGGCGGCCGTGACGACGCACTGGAGCCTGCAGGGCAGCCTCGGCTACCTGCACAACGAGTACAACAACTGGAGCGACAGCTTGGGCAGCTACACCTGGCGCAAGCTGCAGGATGCGCCCGAGTGGACCGCGAACATCGCCAGCGCGTATGAGACGCACGTGGCGAGCGGCGCCGGCGTGCGCTTCACCACCAACGTGGCGTTCATGAGCTGGATGTTCCTCGACGCGGCCAACAGCCCCATCCTGCGCGCGCCGTCGCGCACGCTGCTCGATGCGAGTGTTTTCTACCTGGCACCGAGCGGTCGCTGGGATCTGGGCGTTGAGGGCAAGAACCTCAGCGATCAGCGCGTGCTGACTTCAGGCTACAACGGGCTGGCGTTCTTCGGTTACGCGGAAGGCACCTACACCCCGCCGCGCCGCTTCTGGCTGACGTTCCACTATCACCTGCGTTAGGGCGCGCGTGTGCAGGAATCGGCGGGCGCAAGCTGCGAGCGCAGCTCGCGCTTGAGGATCTTGCCGCTCGCATTCTTCGGCAGCCGCTCGAGAATCACGATCCGCTTGGGCGTCTTAAAGCCCGCCAGCCGTTCGCGGCAGAAGCCGATGAGGGCACTCCCCGTCGTCTGCGCACCCGGGCGCAGCACGACCGCCGCAGTCACCGCCTCGATCCAGCGCGCATCGGGCATGCCGATCACCGCCGCTTCCGCCACCGCGGGGTGCTGATACAGCACCTCCTCGACCTCGCGGCTGGCGACGTTCTCGCCGCCGCTCTTGATCATGTCCTTCTTGCGGTCGAGGACTTGCAAGTAACCTTCCTCGTCAAAGACGCCCAGATCGCCGCTGTGAAACCAGCCGTTGCGAAAGGCGCTGGCGGTCTTCTGCGGATCGTTCCAGTAGCCGAGCATGACCTGCGGACCCCGATGCACGATCTCCCCGGGAATGCCCGGCGGCACGGGCCGGTCATCCTCGTCCACGACGCGCGTCTCGACATGCACCACCGGCCGTCCGGCCGAGCCGAGCTTGCGCAGCTGGTCTTCGGGCTTGAGCACCGTGGCGAGCGGGGACATCTCGGTCTGGCCGTAGACGTTGAACAGGCGCAGGCCCGGCAGGCGCTCCTGCAGCTCCCGTACGATCGGCGTCGGCATCACCGAGGCCCCGTAGTAAGCCTTCCTCAGGCAAGACAGGTCGCGGCGCGCGAAATCGGCGTGGCGCAGCAGCGCGATCCATACCGTCGGCGGACAGAAGAGCTTGGTGACGCGCTCCGCCTCGATCCGCTCGAGCATGCAGGCGGGGTCGGCGCCGGGCAGCAGGATGTTGGTGGCCCCCAGATAAAGCCCCGGGCACAGAAAGGCGTGCAGCTGCGCGCAGTGGTACAGCGGCAGGGCATGCAGCTCGATGTCCGTGCCGCTCATTTCCCCGTCGATGATGCAGCTCGCGTACTGGGCGAGGAGGTTACGGCTGCTTAAGACCGCGCCCTTGGGGCGCGACTCCGTGCCGCTCGTGTACATGATCTGGATCGGCTCCTCTTCCGGTACCGGATCGTGCGGCGACCGCTGCAGCGGGTGCTCAAGCCAGTCGCGGGCCTCCTGCCAGCCGGCCGGCAGTGCGTTCGCGCTCTCGCGCAGCAGGCCGCAGAGCGTGGGCGGCTCGGCGAGCTGCTGCAGGGCGGCCGCGGCGGTCGCGTGCAGGCACTCCTGCACGATCAGCCCACGGGCGCCGCAATGCCCGAGGATGTAGGCCACCTCGCTCGCATTCAACATGAAGTTGATGGGCACCGAGAGGGCGCCCAGGCGCGCGAGCGCGAAATACAGGATGACGTAGGCGTCGTTGTTACGCGAGAAGAGCGCGACGCGCTCCCCGCGGCGGATGCCACGCGCGCTGAGCGCGTTGGCGGCACGATTGATCGTCTGCTCGAGCGCGCGGTAGGTGTAGCGGGTACTGCCGAACACGAGCGCAATCTTGTCCGGATGGCGCGCAGCGCTGCGGCTCACGAGGTCACCGATGCCGTGGCGGCGCAGGCCCTCATCCGCTGGCGCCGGGGACACGCTGGGCGTCATGCCCGGTGAGGATACTCCATATGCATGATGCCCGACCCCACGGGAGTGCGAGTAGGCTTGATGTTTGCGCAGAGCAACTTTCGCGCGGGGGGATCGATACCTATGGGCCTGCAATCCGAGCGCGTGATCCTGGTCACGGGCGCGAGCCGCGGCATCGGGCGCGGGACGGCGGTGGCGCTGGCCGCGCCCGGCACCACGATTTATGTCACCGGGCGCACCACCGAGGCGGGTGTCGCCCCGCTCCCCGGCACGATCCACGAGACGGCCGCCGAAATCGCGCGCCGCGGCGGCCGGGGCATCGCGGTGGCCTGCGATCACGCCGACGATGCCCAGGTGGGCGCGCTCTTTCAGCAGATCGCGCGCGAGTGCGGGCGTTTGGATCTCTTGGTCAATAACGTCACCACGATTCCCGATGAGCTGGTGCTGCCCGGGGGCTTCTGGCAGAAGCCGCTCGCGATGCAGACGATCCTCGATGTGGGTCTGCGCTCGCACTACGTCGCCAGCTGGCATGGCGCACGCATGATGGTGCCGCAGCGCGCCGGGCTGATCGTCATGATTTCCTCGCCGGGGGCGCGCTGCTATCTGCACGGGCCGGCCTACGGGGCGGGCAAGGCCGGCATCGACAAGATGTCGGCGGACATGGCGCAGGATCTGAAAAAGCACGGTGTCGCCTGCGTCTCGCTCTGGGCGGCGCTCACCCTCACCGAGCGCTCCCAGGTGGCCATGCGCGAGCATCCGGGCGAGTACGATGCCGTGATGGCGAATGCGGTGCACCCGGAGTTCATGGGCCGGCTGCTGGATAAGTTGCTGCAGGATCCGCAGCTCGCCGCGCGCTCGGGGAAAACCTGGTACGCGGCCGAGCTCGCCCAGGAGCTCGGCGTGCGCGACGTCGACGGCCGCCAGCCGCCCTCGGACCGGGCTTTTCTCGGGGAGCCGGCCCAGGTCTCCGGGGCCGTCATTGGTGGCTGAGAGTGAGGGGAGAAGTGCGATGAGTGAACTCGAAGAACTGCGCCACCGCGTCCAGCGTCTCGAGGACCTCGAGGCCATCCGGCGCCTGAAGGCGCGCTACCTGAACGCCTGCGACTCCCAGGATCCGGAAGGCGCCAAGAACTGCTTCGCCGAGGGCGAGGTCGTCATCGACATGGGGCACGTGGGCGTATTTCGTGACCGCGAGGGGTTCGCCGATATCTACCGCACCTTTGGCTGCCTGCCCTTCATCCTGGACATGCACCACGGGGCTAACCCTGAAATCGAGTTCATCGACGACAACCACGCCAAGGCGCTCTGGGCACTCGAGTACCGCAACTTCAATACCCAGGCGAAGACCGTGACCTTCGTCAGTCTCATCTACCACGATGAGTACGCAAAGCAGGCCGGTCAGTGGAAGATCAGCAAGAGCCGCTCGGAATTCAGGACCGCGCTGCACTGCAGTTATGCCTCCGGTCCGCTCGAGGCCCAGCTGGCCGCGCGCTCGGTTGCCGGCGCGGTCAGTTACGAGAAGTAACACCTATGCCGTACCCCTACGCCGAAGTAGACGCGGCCATTCGCGGACTCGCGCAGGCTTTCAAGGAGGCCGAGCGCACCAACAAGTGGTCCTGGATCGCCGATAAGTTCTATACCGAAGACTGCATCTACACCTGTCCGTACGCCGGTGCGATGCCGGTGGTGGCCCGCAGCCGCGCTGAGATCCGCGCCACCCACTACGGGCGCGACATGGACGTGGGCTCCGGCTGGCAGGGGTGGAGTTTCCCGATCCTTCACTGGGCCATTGATGGCGATCAGATCATCAGTCACTGGGTGAACCGCGGGCCGGGGCGCCGGCCCGATGGCAGCTACTACGAGACCCACGGGGTGTCGTTCATCACCTACGGAGGTCAGGGCATGTTCTCCTCGCAATACGATCTGTTCGATCTGGCGCACCAGATGCATCTGTGTGATGAACTTGACGCGGCCGGGCTGCTGAACCCGAAGCTCAGGGCCGAGTGGGTGACCCCGGTCAAGCAGCGACTCATCAACATGCTCAAGAAGGGGACGCCCTCATGAGCACGCAAGTGTTTCCGTCCGGCGCGGCACTGGTGATCGGCGGCAGCGGCGGCGTCGGCCAGGCGGTCTGCCGCGAGTTCGCCCGCGCCGGCACTGACGTGGCGATCACCTACAACAAGAAACGAGAGGTGGCGGACAAGCTCGCCGCGGAACTGCGTGCGCTCGGAGGCAAGGCGAGCGTGCATCAGCTGACCATCGGGGATGCGGCGCGCGTCGAGGCCGTGGTGGCCGAGGCCGCCGCCGAGCACGGCCGACTGCACACGATCGTCGTCGGCGCCGGCACGCTCGCCACCCAGGTGCTCTTGTCCGAGATGCCGCGCGAGCTGTGGCACAAGGTGATCGAGCAGGACGTCAACGGCTTCTTCAACGTCATGCAGGCGACTTTGCCGCGCCTTAAGGCCTGGGGCGGCGGTTCCTACGTGCACCTGGGTTCGGCCGGGCATTTGAGCTGGCCGGAGCGCGACGGCATCTCGGTGGCGCCCAAGGCGGCGATCGAAGCACTCATCACCGGCATCGCGCGCGAAGAAGGGCGGCACAAGATCCGCGCCAACACGGTGCTGCTGGGCGTGATCGAGGCGGGCATGTTCCTGGAGCTCACCCGGCAGGGTGTGTTCGATGAGGCCTGGGTGAAGGAGGTGCACAAGAATCTCGCACTCAAGCGCTGGGGTAAGCCCGAGGAGGTCGGCCACGCGGTGGTGTTTCTCGCCTCCGACCGGGCGCTCTATGTCACCGGCCAGAGAATCGCCGTCGCGGGCGGCTACGGGCTGTAGCGCATGACGGCGGACGATTATTTCGCGATCCAGAACCTGATCTATCGCTATTGCGACCGGATCGACCGGGCGGATTTTGCCGGCGTCGCACAGCTGTTCGAGCACGCGCAGATCCACGTGCCGGCGCTGAGTGTACCCGTGCAAGGCGTCGCGGCCATCGAGGCGATGTACGCGCAGTTCACGCGCGTGTATCCGCAGACCGGCACGCCGCGCACCAAGCACGTCACCAGCAACGTGATCATCGAGCCTGCGGGGGAGAGTGCGGCGCGCTCGCAGTCCTACATCCTGGTGCACCAGGCCACCGAGGCGCTGCCGCTGCAGCCGATCATCGGCGGCCGCTACTTCGATCGCTTCGCCAAGGTGCACGGCGTGTGGCGCTTCACCGAGCGGCGCATGGAAATGGAACTGTTCGGCAACTTAAGCGCCCACCTGCTGCAGCAATTCGGACCCTGAGCGCGCCCCGTGCTGCGGCGGCGCGGACTTAAAGATGCGGACCCAGAACCCCGAAGGCGCAGGAGTCACTCCCATGAGCCGACCACTCGATCGCATCACCCCGCAGCCGCAAGCCGCCCCGGGGGACATCGGCGCTGAAGCGGCACTCTGGCAGGAGCGCAGCCGCGCGCCCTTCGTGGCGCAGCACCCCGAGCGGCGCCAGCCGTTTCTCACCCAGGCGCTCAAATGGCCGATCAAGCCGCTCTACACGCCTGCGGATCTTGAGGCCGCCGGCTTCGATTATCTGAAGGATCTGGGCTTCCCGGGCGAGTACCCCTACACCCGCGGCACGCAGCCTAACGGGCATCGCTCGCACCTGTGGACCATGTCGCAGGTGACCGGCTTTGGCAAAGGCGAGGACTGGGCCAAGCGCGCACGCTACATGCTTGAGCAGGGTCTGCAGGGACTGATCCTCGAACACGATCTGCCGACGACCAACGGCTACGACAGCGATCATCCGCTGGTGGAGGGTGAGGTGGGTCGCGCCGGCATGGCGCTCGACAGCCTGGAGGATCTTGAACGCGCGCTCGACCTGCCGCTCGAGAAGCTCAGGTACCTGATGAGTGTATGCAACGCGCCGCAGCCGGTAAATCTGGCGATGATCATCGCGGCGCTGGAGAAAAAGGGTGTCGACCCGAGCCGCTTCGTGCTGCACATCGTCAACGGCATTCTGATCGAGTACACCTGCGTGGGGCGTTACATCTATCCACCCGTGCACGGCCTGCGCATCGCCACCGACTGTATCGAGTACATCATCCGCAACCACCCGAACTGGGCACCCATTTCCATCATCAGCGCGCAGCTGCAGCCGGCCAAGGCGAACCCGGTGCAGGAGATCGCCTTTTCCATGGCGATCGCCCTGGCATATATCGATGCGACCCTTCAGCGCGGACTCGACATCGACACCGTGGCGCCGTATTTTCACTTCGTCATCAATGTCGACATGGATTTCTTCGAGGGCATTTGCAAGCTGCGCGCCTACCGCAAGATCTGGGCGCAGCTTATGAAGGAGCGCTACGGCGCGCGCCGCCCCGAGGCCCTGAAGATCCGCATGATGACCTCGCCGACCACGATTGCTCTGACCCTGCAGCAGCCGCTCAACAACATCGGACGGCTCGCGATTATGGCGACGGCCTGCGCGCTCGGCGGCGCCGGCGAGAGCATGACGACGCCGCTGCACGATGAAGCCCACGCACTGCCGGCCGAGGAGGCCATCCGCGTGGGCGCCGCCCTGCAACACATCGTCGCGCACGAGACCGGGGTGGCCGATACCATCGACCCGCTGGCCGGGTCGTACTATGTCGAGGCGCTGACGAAGCAGATCGAGAGCGCGGCGCTCGCGGAGATCGACAAGATCGCCCAGATGGGTGGCGCCTTGCGCGCCATCGAGAGCGGCTATTTCCAGCGCACGCTCGGGCGCGAGCAGTACGAACGCAACCAGGATATCGAAACGGGGCGGCGCAAATGGGTGGGCGTGAATCACCTGGTGCATCCGGGGGAGAAGCGCCAGATCGAGATCTTCCGCGCCGCTAACACGATGGAGGAGGAGCAGGTGGCCCGGCTGCACGCGCTGCGGGCGCGCCGCGACAACACCGCCGTGACCGCCGCACTCGATGCCGTACGCGCAGCCGCACGCTCTGGCAGCAATCTCGTGCCGCCGTGTCTGGCGGCGGTCAAGGTCTACGCCACCCACGGGGAAGTATGTGACGCGCTGCGCGATGTCTTCGGGGTGCACACGCCGGACAGTCAGCTCACGGGCGTGTGAAGCCCATGCCGACAGTGCCTGCGCGCCCGCTGCGCGTCCTTCTCGCCAAGCTCGGCATGGACACGCATACGGTCGGGATCACCGTGGTGGCGCACGCGCTGCGTGAGGCGGGCATGGAGGTGATCTTCACCGGACTCAAACAAACGCCCGAAGCCGTCGCCAGCGCTGCGATCCAGGAGGACGTGGACGTCGTCGGCATCTCCAGTCTTTCCGCAGGTCACACGCGCAGCCTCCCGCGCCTGGCGCGCCTGCTGCGCGAGCAGGGGGCGGCCGAGAAACTGCTCGTGGCCGGGCGTCATTCCCGAGGAAGATGTGCCGCTGCTGCAAGAGGCCGGTTACGCGCGCATCTTCACCATGGGCGCCGCGACCGCCGAGATCGTGCAGTATCTTCAGGACTGGTGGAGCGCGCGACTCGCGGCGGAGGCAGCGCGCGAGTGATGGACGTGGCCGCGCAGCTGCTGGCGGGGAACGTGGCAGCCGGAGCGCGTGCCATACGCTGGCTTGACGACCGTGATCCGCGAGCCGGCGAGGTGCTGCGGCGCATATTCGCGGCGACAGGGCGCGCCCATATCATCGGTGTCACCGGGCCGCCCGGGGCAGGCAAGTCCACACTTGTCGATGGGATCGTCGCCGAAGAGCGCCGGCGCGGCCGCCGCGTGGGCGTGCTCGCGATCGACCCGACCAGTCCCTTCACCGGCGGCGCCATTCTCGGGGATCGTGTGCGCATGAGCCGCCACGCCCTCGATGAGGGTGTCTTCATCCGCTCCATGGGCACGCGCGGGGAGAGCGGTGGACTATCGCGCGCCACCTACGACGCAGCGCTCATCATGGACGCCATGGGGTACGAGGTCGTGATTGTCGAAACCGTGGGCGTGGGCCAGGAGGAGATCGACATCGTGGCGCTGGCGCACTCGACGATCATCGTGTGCGTTCCGGGACTGGGCGATGAGGTACAGGCCCTGAAGGCGGGCCTGCTGGAAGCGGGCGAGATTCTCGTCCTCAACAAGGCCGACCGGGAGGGCTTCGAGCAGACCTGGCGGCACCTTGAGCTGCTCTTGCACCTGCGTGGCGACGGCCGCGTGGCGGGCGGCTGGGCAGCGCGCCTCCTGCCGGCCGTGGCTACGCGCAACGAGGGCGCCGGCGCGATCGTGGCGGCCCTTGATGAGCATCGTCGCTATCTTGAGGACAGCGGCGAATTCGCGCGCCAGTGCGGGCGGCGCAGTGAACAGCAGTTTCTCGCGCTCGCCCGCGCAGCACTCATGGCGGACCTGCTGTACGGCCCGGGGGCTGAGCTGCTGAGTCAAGTGCGCGCGCGCCGCCTCGATCCGTATACGGCTGCCGAACAGCTCAGCGCGCAACTGCGCGCCGGGCGCACGCCGCGCTAGGGCTGCGGCTCCTGCCTCAGTGCTCCGCGGCGCGCAGACCACCGCTGATGAAGGCGATGAGTTCGCGCAGGAACTGCTCAAACTGTGCCCGCTTGGGCGCGCTGCCGGCCAAGGACCCGGGCTGTCCTTCCAGAGCATTGGCGAGTGCATGCTGTGCCAGATCCGCGGCCAAGCGCCAGCGGCGCGTGAGCGTGCGCTCGTCAAGGTGCGGCAGCGCGCGGTGCAGCAACGGGCGAAAGACGGCAAAGCTCTCCTCGAGCGTACGGGCAAGGTAGGGGGAGCGATCAAACGACAGGCGTACCAGGAAGCGCAGCTTCGCTACGCTTGCGGGAAAATCCTCGAGCATGCCCGCCGTGAGTGGCAGCACCAGAGCGGCCACGATCCGCTCGAGCGACGGCGCGCACTCGTCTTTCAAGGGCGCCAGCATACGCGCCCGCTCGGCGAGCATGCGCGGTTGCGCGCGTGCGAGCAGCGCCCGGACCAGACCGTCGCGCGTTGCAAAGTGATAATGCAGCGCGGCGACGCTGTAGCCGGCCTCCGCATTGATGGTGCGCAGCGAGACCGCATCGATGCCGCGCTCGGCAAACAGTCGTTCCGCTGCGTCCATGATCGCGTCGCGCCCGGACTCTTCCTGGCGGGCTTTTGGCAGCGGCGCTTGACTTTTCACAGGCACGGTTCGAGACTAGAACTTATCACTTGATAAGTCAACGCGACCGAGGGGTAGCCGATGCGCGGAGCGTGCCATTGAGCAGCGTCGAAGTCTCGCCGGGGAGCATCGCCCCGGCCGCCGTGCTCACTCATCTGCAGCGCCTGGAAGCGGAGAGCATACACATCATGCGCGAGGTGCTGGCCGAGTGTGAGCGTCCGGTGATGCTCTACTCGATCGGCAAGGACAGCGCCGTGATGCTGCACCTGGCGGTCAAGGCGTTCTATCCGGCCGTGCCGCCCTTTCCGCTGCTGCACGTGGACACGACCTGGAAGTTCCGCGCGATGTACGAGTTTCGCGATGCCATGGCACAGAAGCTCGGCATGCAGCTGTTGGTGCACGTGAATCAGGAGGGCCTGGCGCAGGGCATAGGTCCCTTCACGCACGGTTCACAGGTGCACACCGACGTCATGAAGACCCAGGCGCTGAAACAGGCGCTCGACAAATACGGCTTTGACGCCGCCTTCGGCGGTGCACGCCGCGACGAAGAGAAGAGCCGCGCCAAGGAGCGCATCTTTTCCTTTCGCTCCGCGCAGCATCGCTGGGATCCGAAACAGCAGCGCCCGGAACTGTGGTCGCTCTATAACGCCCGCAAGCACCCCGGCGAGAGCCTGCGGGTCTTTCCGCTGTCCAACTGGACCGAACTTGACATCTGGCAGTACATCTACCTGGAAAAGATCCCGATCGTGCCCTTGTATTTCGCCGCCGTGCGCCCGGTGGTGGAGCGCGATGGCGCGCTCATCATGGTGGACGATGAACGCCTGCCGCTCAGGCCCGGGGAGCGCCCGCAGCTGAAGAAGGTACGCTTCCGCACGCTCGGCTGTTATCCGCTCACCGGCGCGGTGGAGAGCGCGGCGGACACGCTGCCGGCGATCATTCAGGAGATGCTGCTCACCAAGACCTCCGAGCGGCAGGGGCGGGTGATCGACCACGACGCCGCCGCCTCGATGGAGCGCAAGAAGCAGGAGGGCTATTTCTGATGGCGCACCAATCCGAACTCATCGCCACTGATATCGGCGCCTACCTGCACGCACACGAGCGCAAGAGTCTGCTGCGCTTCATTACCTGCGGCTCGGTGGATGACGGCAAATCCACCTTGATCGGCAGACTGCTGTACGAATCGAAGATGATCTTCGATGACCAGCTGAGCGCGCTTGAGCGTGACTCCAAGAAGATCGGTACGCGCGGCGGTGAGCTGGATTTCGCGCTGCTGGTGGACGGGCTGGCGGCCGAGCGCGAGCAGGGCATCACCATCGATGTCGCCTACCGCTTCTTCTCCACCGAGCGCCGCAAGTTCATCGTCGCCGATACGCCCGGACATGAGCAGTACACGCGCAACATGGTGACGGGCGCCTCGACCGCAGATCTCGCCGTGATTCTCATCGATGCGCGCAAGGGCGTGCTCACGCAGACGCGCCGCCACAGCTTTCTCGTGCACCTGCTCGGCATCTCGCGCGTGGTGCTGGCGGTCAACAAGATGGACCTGGTGGGCTACGCGCGCGCGACCTTCGATACCATCGTGGCCGACTATCGCGCCTTCGCCGCGCGCATCGGCGTGAGCGAGATCACCGCGATCCCGCTCTCGGCGGTCTACGGTGACAACATCATCGCGCACGGTACGCACATGCGCTGGTACGACGGACCGACCCTCATCGAGCACCTGGAGAGCGTGCCGGTGGCTGACGCGGCGACCGGCAAGCCGTTCCGGCTGCCGGTGCAGTGGGTGAACCGGCCGCACGCGGACTTTCGTGGCTTTGCCGGCCAGATCGTCAGCGGCAGCGTACAGCGCGGTGATCGCATCCGCGTGCTGCCGTCGGGCCGCGAGACCCACATCGCGCGCATCGTTACCGCCGGCGGCGACCTTGAGAGCGCGGTCGCCGGCCAATCGGTCACGGTGACGCTCGCCGCCGAGGTGGACGTGAGCCGCGGGGATGTGCTCGCCGCCAGCGCCGCCCCGCCGCAGGTGGCGAGCCAGTTCGAGGCGACCATCGTGTGGATGCACGAGGAGCCGATGTTGCAGGGCCGGGCGTACCTCATGAAGTCAGGGGCGCGCACCGTGACCGCCACGATTGCGCCGGTGAAGCACAAGATCAACGTCAACACGCTCGAGCAACTGCCCGCTGAGCGCCTCGAGCTCAACGATATCGGCGTGTGCGAGCTGGAGCTGGATCGACCGATCCCGTTTGAGTCCTACGCGGACAACCGCGCGCTCGGGGGTTTCATCCTCATCGACCGCCTCACTCACGGCACCGTGGGGGCGGGCCTGATCAACTTTGCGCTGCGCCGCTCGCAGAACGTGCACTGGCAGGCGCTCGATGTGGACAAGCAGGTGCGCGCGCGCCAGAAGGGGCAACGCGCCTGCGTGTTGTGGCTCACGGGTCTTTCGGGCGCCGGCAAGTCAACCATCGCGAACCGTATCGAGAAGAGACTTACCGCCCAGGGGCGGCACACGTATCTGCTGGATGGCGACAACGTCCGCCATGGCCTCAACAAGGATCTGGGTTTCACCGCCCAGGACCGCGTCGAGAACATTCGCCGCGTAGCAGAGGTATCCAAGCTCATGGTCGATGCGGGACTCATCGTGTTGGTGTCGTTCATTTCCCCGTTCCGTTCCGAGCGACGCATGGCGCGCGAGCTGTTCGCTGCCGGGGAGTTCTTCGAGGTGTTCATCGACACCCCGCTCGCGGAAGCCGAACGGCGCGACGTGAAGGGTCTTTACAAGAAAGCGCGGCGCGGGGAACTGAAGAACTTCACCGGCATCGATTCCCCCTACGAGGCGCCCGAGCACGCGGAGATCCGCATCGACACCACCGCCATGGACGCGGATCAGGCGGCCGAGCACATCATCGGCTACCTGGAGAACCTCAAGATCACCGCGCCGCCATGAACGGCGGCGCGCAGGAGTTGCTCGCGCCGGTGACCGACATCGCGCGTCTCGCCGGACGCGAGATTCTCGCGATCTACCGCTCGGGGGAAGCCGCAACCCGCTACAAGGCCGACACCTCGCCGCTCACGGTGGCGGACCTGCGTGCGCACCGGCTCATCGTCGATTCGCTGCTGCAACTGACGCCCGAGATCCCGGTGCTGTCCGAGGAATCGGCCGCCATTCCCTTCGCGCAGCGCTGCCGCTGGGCGCGTTACTGGCTCGTCGATCCGCTCGATGGCACCAAGGAGTTCCTGTCGCGCAACGGCCAGTTCACCGTCAACATCGCCTTGATTGAAGGACACGCACCGACGCTCGGCGTGGTGCACGTACCGGTGACCGAGACGAGCTATCAGGGTTTGCCCGCAGTGGGAGCGTGGCGGCGGCTGCACGCAGAGGCGGGCGCAACGCCGATTCGCGTGAGCGCGCGCAGCGCCACGCCGGTGCGCGTGGTGGGGAGTCGCTCGCACCGCGGGGACTCTCTGGATGGGTTTCTGGCGCGTCTGGGTCCGTATGAGCTCTTGCCGGTGGGCAGTTCCTTGAAGTTCTGCATGGTCGCCGAGGGCGCCGCGGACGTGTACCCGCGGCTCGGACCCACGAGCGAATGGGACACGGGGGCTGCGCATGCGGTCGTGCTCGGGGCGGGGGGGCGCGTCAGCACGCTCGAGGGGATGCCGCTGCGCTATAACACCCGCGAAGAGCTGCTGAACCCTTTCTTCGTGGTGTCCGGCCCGCAGGATCAGGACTGGCTCGCGCTGCTGCGCTAGCGATCATTTGCGTAATATTGAAGCCTGATTATAGCGAATCCTGCTTGCAACCATGTAAAGCAGAGCTTAATCTCGCAATCCGGGCCGCGAATTGCTGTTGAACTCTCCCGCCGCCCACAGACCGCGGCCGAGCGCGCACACTCTCTATTATTGTCCCTCATTACCTATGACAGTCAGATCCCTCGGCTACGTGGTGGTGGAAGCGGCGGATGTGGCCGCGTGGCGTAAGTTCGCGCTGGAGGTGCTCGGTCTCATGGAAGGGCCGCCGGGCACCGACGGCAGCGTACGGTTTCGGATCGACGAGCGGCCGTTTCGCATCGCGGTGGTACCCGGTAAGAAGAACCGCTTCGTCAGCTGCGGCTGGGAATTTCGCGATGCGGCGGAACTGGAGGCGATCATCGCCACACTGCGACAGGCAAAGATCGAAGTACGCCCGGGCAGCCCCGCGGAAGCCGAGAATCGCGCCGTACGGCAGATTGCGTTCTGCGCCGACCCCTGCGGCAATCAGCTTGAGCTCTTTCACGGACGCACCTACGACTACACCCCGTTCGCCTCGCCGCGAGGTCTGAGCGGGTTCGTCGCCGGGGAACTGGGCATGGGACACGCGGTGCTGCCCGCGCCGCAGCTGGCCGCCGCGCACGAGTTCTATCAGCGCCTCGGCTTCGCCGACACGGACGAAATGTGGCTCGCCATGAGCCCGAATCCGAGCGACCCCAAACTCGGCATCCATTTCATGCACGCCGCCTGCCGCCGCCATCACAGTCTCGCCCTGGCGGGCATGCCGGCGCCCTCGGGCTGCGTGCACATCATGCTCGAGGCGCGCTCGCTCGATGATGTGGGGTATGCGCTGGACCGATGTCTCGCGAGCGGCGCGCACATCTCCTCCTCGCTCGGCAAGCATTCCAACGACTTCATGGTGTCCTTTTACGTGCAGACGCCCGGGGGGTTTGATCTGGAGTTCGGCTGCCACGGCCTGCAGCCGGACTGGAGCAGCTGGGTGCCGACCCAGAGCCTCATCGGGGATCTGTGGGGACACCGCTGGTCCCCGCCGCCGCCGTCCTGAAGCCACCGGCAATGCTGGATAAGACGCTCACGGCTGCCGCGGTGGTCGCTGCCCTGCGCGACGGCATGACGATCGGCATCGGCGGCTGGGGGCCGCGGCGCAAACCGATGCATCTGGTGCGCGAGATCCTGCGCTCCCCGCTCAAGGAGCTCACCCTCGTCGCCTACGGCGGTCCCGAGGTCGGCATGCTGTGTGCGGCGGGCAAGGTGAGGAAGCTCATCTACGGCTTCGTATCCCTCGATGCGATTCCCGTGGAACCCTGGTTCCGCCGTGCGCGCGAGTCCGGCAGCATCGAGGCGCGCGAACTGGATGAGGGGCTGCTGCAATGGGGACTGCGCGCCGCGGCTATGCGCGTGCCGTTCCTGCCAACCCGCGTTGGCCTGGCCAGTGATGTCATGACCATGAATCCGGAGTTTCGCACCGTGCGTTCGCCTTACGCGGACGCGGAGCTGCTGCTGGCGATGCCGGCGCTGCATCTGGACGTGGCACTGCTGCACGTCGATCGCGCTGATCGGCTCGGCAACGTGCAGACCCTGGGTCCGGATCCGTATTTCGATGAGCAGTTCGCCCGCGCCGCCGCGCGCTGCTACGTGAGCTGCGAGGAGCTGTGCGAGCGCATCGATCTGACCCACAGCGCTCAGGCGCGTTACAACATCGTCGAGCGCAGCTACATCAGTGGTGTAGTGGCGGCCCCTTTCGGCGCCCACCCGACCTCCAACCCGCCAGCCTACGGCTGGGACATGGAGCATCTGAAGGCCTACTGTGCGCTCGCCGGCGAGAGTGGCGGCTGGCAGCGCTACTGCGCCGAGTTCATTGAACCGCCCGCGGCCGAATATCTCGCCCGCGTGGGCGGTGCCGCGCGCGTGGGCGCTCTGGCGCTGCCGGTGTTTTAAGGATGAGCGCGCAATTCACGCTCGCGGAGCTGCTCATCGTCGCCGCCGCCGAGGCGTGGCGCGGCAACGGCGAGGTGCTCGCCTCAGGCGTCGGCGTCGTGCCGCGACTGGCCGCGAGCCTGGCCAAGCTGACGCACACCCCCGAGCTCATGATGACCGATGCCGAAGCCTTCCTCGTCGAGGAGCCGGTGCCGCTCGGACCGCGCGGCGAGTATCAGCCGCGGCCCTCCGGTTACATGCCGTTCGCGCGCGTGTTCGACTGCGTCTGGGGCGGACGGCGTCATGTGATGATCGGACCGATCCAGATCGACCGCTTCGGACAGACCAACCTCTCCGGGATCGGTGCGCGCGCGAAGCCCAAGGTGCAGATGCTCGGCATGCGCGGGCTGCCCGGTAACAGCATCAGTCACCTGAACTCCATGTTCGTGCCCAATCACTCCCCGCGCGTGTTCGTGCCGGGCGAGGTCGATATCGTCGGCGGCGTGGGTTACAACCCGGCGCGCTGGCCTGCCGGGGCGAGTGATGCGCACGTGGACCTACGGCTGATCGTCACGGACCTGTGCGTCCTGGACTTCGGCGGCGTGGCCCACGCCATCCGCCTGCGCTCGCTGCACCCGGGTGTCTCGCTCGCTGAGGTGCAGGCGGCGACCGGCTTCGCGCTCGAAGCGCCGGCCACGGCGGCGACGACCGCCGCGCCGAGCCCCGAGCAGCTCGAGATCATCCGGCGCCTGGATCCGCACGAGCTGCGCGCCGGCGTGCTCAAGGGCAACCCGCCGGGAACCGGCGTACGCAAATCCGCGTAAGGAGCCCATGGGCGACCCGCTAAATACGCTTCTGTGCCAGCGCCTCGGCTGCCGCTACCCGATCATCCAGACCGCCATGGGGTGGGTGGCGCGGCCGGAGCTCGTGGGCGCCTCGTGCAACGCGGGCGCGTTCGGCTTCCTGGCTGCCGCTGTGTTGAGACCGGAGGAAGTAGGGCCGGCGATCGACAAGGTACGCGCGCTCACCGGCGCCCCGTTCGGCGTCAACTTTCATATGTTTCAGCCCGGTGCCGAGCGCATCGTGGAGATTCTCATCGAGCGCAAGGTGACGGCGGTGAGTTTCGGGCGCGGACCGGATCGCAACATGATCGCGCGTTTCCGCGACGCGGGCATCGCCTGCGTGCCAACGGTCGGTGCGCTCAAGCACGCGCGCAAGATGGTCGAGCTCGGGGTCGACATGCTGGTCGTACAGGGCGGTGAGGGGGGTGGCCATACCGGCTCGGTGGCGAGCACGGTTCTGCTGCCGCAGGTGCTCGATGCGGTGAAGGTGCCGGTGATCGCGGCGGGCGGGTTTGCCGACGGCCGGGGCCTGGCCGCGGCGCTCGCCTATGGCGCGCAGGGCATCGCCATGGGTACGCGCTTCCTGATGACCCGCGACTGCCCGGTACCGCAGCTGACCAAGGAGCGCTACACGCGGGCCGGCACCGATGACATCGTGCTCACCACCAAGATCGACGGGCTGCCGCAGCGCATGATCCGCAACGAGACGCTGGCGCAGATCGAGAAGGCCGGTCGGCTGCGCATGCTGTGGCTGGCACTCTCGAGCGCCTGGCAGCTCAAGCGCCTGACCGGCGCCAGCATCACGGAGCTTCTGGCGGCGGCCCGCAAGATGGGTCATGCGGGTGAGATGAGTTTAGCGCAGTCGCTGATGGCGGCGATCGCGCCGGTGATGTTCCAGCGCTCCATGATCGCTGGAGAACCGCAGCGCGGTTTGCTGGCGACCGGCATGGTCGCGGGCCGTCTTGCGGATCTGCCCAGTTGTGATGAACTGATCAGCAGCATCGTGCGCGAGGCGCGCGAACGCCTGGCGGCGCTCGGCGCGCCCGTCGTCGCCTAGCGCTTACGCCCAAAGGCGCCCGGGAGGGATCGTGGCTATTCGCACAGACATACAGGATCACATCGGCGAGGTGGTGCTTGATCATCCGCCCGTCAACGCCCTCGACAGCAAGGCGTGGAACGAGCTCGCCGATGTCATCGGCCGCATCGGCACGCAGCCGCAGGTGCGCTGCCTGCTCCTTCGCGGCGAGGGCAAGGGCTTTTGTGCCGGAGTTGATCTGAAGGAGATGCAGCAGCACCCGGAGCGCATTGTGGACCTGAATCGCGGCAACTTCCGCACCTTCCGCGCCGTGCGCGCTTGCGAAGTTCCGGTCGTCACCGCCGCGCACGGCTTCATCATCGGTGGCGGAATCGGCATCTGCGGAGCGAGCGATGTGGTCATCGCCGCCGAGGATGCCTATTTCTCTTTGCCCGAGATTGACCGCGGCGCCATGGGCGGAGCTTCGCATCTTTCGCGCATGTTGCCGCTGCACAAGGTGCGTGCCGCATTCTTCACCGGCGGGCGCATCCCGGCGGCCGAGGCCTACCGCCTGGGAGCTGTCGAGCAGGTGGTGCCGGCGAAGAGTCTGCTGAAGGACGCGCGCGCCTTTGCCGCCGTCATTGCCGCGAAGAGCCGCCGCGCGCTGGTGCTGGCCAAGGAGGCCCTGAACGGCATCGAAGCGCGCGATGTTGATCGCGACTATCGCTTTGAGCAGGGCTTCACGCTCGAGATGTACTTGCACGAGGACTCGCAGAAAGCGCGCGATGCCTTCGTCAAGGACAAGAAGAGCGCGAAGTACTGAAAGCCCGCTGCCATGGCGCTTGATCTGCAGTTCACGCCCGCCCAGCAGCGCTTCCGCGCCGAGGTGCGCACCTGGATGGCGGCGCACGTGCCGAAGACGCCGCTGAAGACGCTCGAGAGCGAGGCGGGGTTTGCGCAGCATCGCGAATGGGAGCGCACGCTCGCCCGCGGCAACTGGGGCATGATCAGCTGGCCGAAGGAATATGGCGGCCGCGGGGCTAACCTCATTGATTGGCTGATCTTCGAAGAAGAGTACTACCGCGCCAACGCGCCGCTGCGGGTCAACCAGAACGGCATCTTTTTGCTCGGGCCCACGCTCATGGAATACGGCACTGCCGCGCAGAAGGCGCGCTACCTGCCGGCAATGGCCGCCGGGGAAGAGATCTGGGCCCAGGCCTGGTCGGAACCGCAAGCCGGCTCGGATCTGGCCGCGTTGCGCGCGACCGCCGTGCGCGACGGTGACAGCTACGTACTGCGCGGGCACAAGATCTGGTCCTCGCGCGCTGCGTTTGCGGACTGGGCCTTCGGCATCTTCCGCACCGATGCGCACTCGCAGCGCCACCACGGACTGAGCTTTGTGTTGGTGCCGCTGCATCACCCGGGTGTGCGCGTGCGCGGCATCCGGCAGATCCACGGCGAGCCGGGGTTCGCGGAGATCTTTTTCGAAGACGCGCGCGTGCCGCTCGATCATCGCCTGGGCGAGGAGGGTGCGGGCTGGCAGATCGCCATGGCCACCGCGGGCTTTGAGCGCGGTCTGATGCTGCGCAGCCCGGCGCGCTTTCAAGTGGCCGCGCAGCGTCTGGTGCAGCTGTGGCGTACGCGCGAGGCGCTGGCGGATCCGGCACTCATCGGACGCGTCGCGCAGGCGTGGATGGACGCGGAGGCGTATGCGCTCAATACCTACCGCACCGCGAGCCGCCTGCTCGCCGGCGGAGCGATCGGCGTTGAGGCGAGTCTCAACAAGATCTTCTGGTCGGAGCTGGACCTCGACCTGCATCGCACCGCCATGAGCCTGCTCGGCGCGCAGGCGGAGCTCTTGCCGCTGGCGGGCGAGGGCACGGAGACGGATGCGTGGCTCGAGGGCTTCCTCTTCTCCCTCGCCGGCCCCATCTATGCCGGGACCAACGAGATTCAGCGCAATCTGATCGCCGAGCGGCTGCTTAACTTACCGCGCGGCTAGGGCCTGGCATGGACTTCACCTTCAGCGAAGAGCAGCGAATGATGGCCGCGGCCTTGCGCGAGCTCACGGCGGATCTGTGCACGCCGGAGGCGCTGCGGGCGCTCTTCGAGGGCCCCGATACGGCCGCCGAGGAACGCTGGCAGCGCCTGGCGGAGCTGGGCCTCTTTGGAGTGCTCGCGCCGCAGAGCAGCGGGGGCATGGGGCTCGCGGAAGCGGATTTCGTGCTGCTGGCGCAAGAGGCCGGCCGTGCGGGGCTGCCCGCACCGCTGACCGAGCAGGCAGCCCTCGCCGTGCCGGCGTTGCTCGAGCTCGCGGCGGCGGAGCCCGCCGCGGCCGCACTGCTGCCGCAGCTCGCCCGCGGCAGCGCGCGCATCGCCGTCACGCACCCGCAGAATGTGCGGGCCAACGTGCCGCCCGGCCTCACCCACTGGCTCCTGTGCGCGCCGCAGAGCGTGACGCTCGCGCGGGCCGAAGAGATCCCGGCGGTCGCGGCCGCCTCGGTGGATGCCGGCCGCCGGCTGCTTGAGCCGCACGCACCGGCAGGCGCCGGTGAGATCCTCGCGCGCGGGACACGCGCACAGGCGCTCGGCGCGCGTCTGTTGAATCGCGGCGCCGTCTTCAGCGCCGCCCAATGCCTGGGTGTCGCGGAGCGCATGCTGGCGCTTGCCGCCGACTATGCCCGGGAACGTGTGCAGTTCGGCAAGCCGATCGGCTCTTACCAGGCGATCAAGCACCACCTGGCGAGCGTGGCTGTGAAACTCGAATTTGCCCGTCCGGTGGTGTACGCCGCCGCGACGCGCGCCGCGGATGAAGACCCGCGCGCCGCCGCCGCCGCCTCGCACGCGAAGCTCGCCGCCGGGGATGCGGCTGAGCTGGCCGCCCGAACGGCAATACAGGTGCACGGCGCAATGGGATACTCGTGGGAGCTGGATCTGCATTTCTACATGAAGCGCGCCTGGGCGCTGCAAGGAGCCTGGGGCGATCGAAGCTTCCACGCCCGGCGCGTGCACTCGCTCGTGTGCGGGGGCGCGCTTGCGCTCGGACCCGACCAGACATTTGCGCGAACAGCCTGAGGAATTCTCCATGAGCAACGAGGCATACATCATCGGCGCGGTGCGCTCGCCGACCGGTAAGAAGAAAGGAACCCTGGCGGGCATACATGCCGCCGATCTGGGCGCGCATGCGATCAAGGCGCTCATGGAGCGCACGGGCGTTGATCCGGGGGAAGTCGATGACGTGATCTTCGGCTGCGTCGATCAGATCGGGGCCCAGGCGGGGGATATCGCGCGCACCTGCTGGCTCGCGGCCGGACTTCCCGATCACGTCCCGGGCACGACGGTTGATCGGCAGTGCGGTTCCTCGCAGCAGGCCGTGCACTTCGCCGCGCAGGCAGTGATGAGCGGTACCCAGCACCTGCTGGTGGCCGGGGGTGTGCAGACCATGAACCAGATTCCGATCTCGGCCGCCATGCTTGCAGGGCAGGCGTTTGGCCAGCCTGACCCCTTCAGCGGCTCGCGCGGCTGGCGCGAGCGCTACGGCACGCAGGAAGTGTCGCAGTTTCGCGCGGCCGAGATGATCGCGGAGAAGTGGAATATCACGCGCCGCGAGATGGAGGAGTTTGCGCTGCAAAGCAACCAGCGTGCCATTGCCGCCATCGAGCGCGGCTACTACGAGCGTGAGATCGCCCCGCTCAACGGTCTGCAGAACGATGAAACGCCGCGCGCCGGTACGACGTTGGAGAAGATGGCGCAGCTGCAGCCGCTCGCAGCCAACGGGCGTATCACGGCCGCGGTTTCCAGCCAGATCGCCGACGGGGCTGCGGCGTTGCTCATCGCCTCGGCGCAGGCCGTGCAGCGTTATCAGCTCAAGCCGCGCGCGCGCATCCATCACCTGTCGGTGCGCGGCGCGGACCCGATCTGGATGCTCACCGCGCCGATTCCGGCCACACAGCATGCGCTGGCGAAGAGCGGTCTGAAGCTCCCCGACATTGACCTGGTGGAGATCAACGAGGCGTTTGCCTCCGTGGTGCTCGCCTGGCAGCGCGAGCTGAAGGCGGATCTGGAGCGCGTCAACGTGAATGGCGGTGCGATCGCGCTCGGTCATCCGCTCGGAGCCACCGGCGCGAAGCTCATGACCACCCTGCTGCACGAGCTGGAGCGCCGCGGAGGCCGCTTCGGGTTGCAGACCATGTGCGAGGGCGGCGGTCAGGCCAACGTTACGATCATCGAGAGACTCTGACATGGCGGGATTGTGTGCCGGACGGATTGTGATCGTGACCGGCGCCGGGCGCGGCCTCGGTCGCGCGTATGCGCTCGCCTTTGCGCGCGCGGGGGCGCGCGTGGTCGTGAATGATCTGGGGACCACGCTCGCCGGGGTCGGCCGCGACGCCGCCACAGCCCAGGTCGTGGTCGATGAAATCCACGCGGCCGGGGGCGAGGCGGTGGCGAACGGCGATGACGTCTCCGAGTGGGACGGCGCCGGCCGCATCGTCGCGGCGGCGCTCGAGCGCTTCGGTGGCCTTGACGTGGTGGTCAACAACGCCGGCTTTGTGCGTGACCGCATGTTCGTGAGCGCGACCCTGGAGGAGTGGGATGCGACCATCAAGGTGCACCTGCGTGGACATTTCTGCGTCACGCGCCAGGCGGTGGATTACTGGCGCGGCTGCGCGAAACAGGGGAAGCCCGTGGATGCGCGCATCATCAACACCTCCTCGGGAGCCGGCCTGAACGGCAGCATCGCGCAGAGCGCCTACGCGGCGGCCAAGGGCGGTATCGCCAGCCTCACGCTGGTGCAGGCCGCGGAGCTGCAGCGCTACGGGATCACCGCCAACGCGCTCGCGCCGGCGGCACGCACCCGCATGACCGAGCAGGCCTTTGCCGAGAAGATGAAGCGCCCGCCGAGTGGCTTTGACCTGCAGGACCCGGACAATATCGCCCCGGTGGTGGTATGGCTCGGCAGCACGCAGTCGCGCGCGGTCAGCGGCTGCGTGTTTGAGCTGGAGGGCGGCAAGATCATGATCGCCGACGGCTGGAACGACGGCCCGCAGGTCGACAAGCAGGCGCGCTGGGCGCCCGAGGAAGTGGGTGCGGCGGTGAGCGCTCTGCTGACGCAGCGGCGCGCGCAGAAGAAGGTCTACGGCACATGAATACGCCTCCACAGCCGCCGCCCTATCCGCCCGCGCGCAACCTGCTCGCGGGCAAGAACGTGCTGGTAACGGCCGCTGCCGGTACCGGCATCGGCTTTGCCACCGCCAAGCGCTGCCTGGAGGAGGGTGCGCGGGTGTTCGTGAGCGACCTGCACGAACGGCGTCTCGCCGAGGCGGTCGAGCGGCTGCGCGCGGTGAATGCCGACCGCGTGGAGGCAAAGCTGTGCGACGTGACGCGCGAACCGGACGTGCGGGCACTCGTGGGGGCGGCCGTGGACACGCTCGGGCAGGTGGACGTGCTCGTGAATAACGCCGGGCTCGGCGGTTCTGCGGCGGTGATCGAGATGACCGATGAGCAGTGGTACAAAGTGCTCGACGTGTCGCTCACCAGCGTCTTTCGCATGACGCGGGCGCTGCTGCCGCACATGTATGCCAAGCGCGCCGGCGCTATCGTTAACAACGCTTCGGTGCTCGGTTGGCGAGCCCAGGCGCTGCAGGCGCATTACGCCGCCGCCAAGGCGGGAGTGATGGCTTTCACGCGCTGCGCGGCCATCGAAGCGGCTGAATACGGGGTACGCATCAACGCGGTCGCGCCGAGCATCGCCATGCATGCGTTTCTGAACCGGGTCACGAGTGATGAGCTGTTGACGGAACTGAAGCGCCGTGAGGCCTTTGGACGCACGGCGGAGGTGTGGGAAGTGGCGAACGTAATCGTGTTCCTCGCCAGCGATCTGGCGGGTTACATGACCGGTGAGGTTGTGTCGGTGTCGAGCCAGCATGCCTGAAGCATGCGGCGAAGGATGAACATGACAGCCACCGTATTTCATTCGGCTCAAGAGTATCTGGGCGCCGTCGGCCGCAGCTTCGGTCCGACCGACTGGCTCATCGTCGACCAGCAGCGCATCAATCTGTTCGCCGAAGCCACCGGCGATCACCAGTGGATCCACGTCGATCCCGAGCGGGCGGCCCACGGACCGTTCGGCGGCACGATCGCGCACGGTTACCTGTCGCTGTCGCTGGTCAATTACTTCCTCCCCGAGCTGGTCCGGGCGCAGGGCCTGCGCCACGGCATCAACTACGGTTGTGACCGGGTGCGCTTTCCGGCCGCGCTGCGTGCCGGTGCGCGCCTGCGCGGCAGCGCGCAGATCCTGAGCGTGGAGGATCTGGGCGAGGGGGCGGTGCAGGTAAAGATGCGCGTAACGCTCGAGGCGGAAGGGGTTGCCAAGCCGGTGTGTGTCGCCGATACCCTGAGCCGCCTGTACTTTTGAAAGATGAGGAGAACGAACGTGCGTGAAGCCGTGATTGTTTCCACCGCGCGGACGCCGATCGGCAAGGCCTTCCGCGGCGCTTTCAACGACACGGAAGCTCCGGTGCTCTCCGGTCACGTGGTGCGCGAGGCGGTGCGTCGTGCCGGCATCGACGGCGCCGAGGTCGAAGATCTGGTGCTCGGATGCGCGACGCAACAGGGCACGCAGGGCTACAACATCGCCCGCCTCACGGTCGTCACCGCAGGGCTGCCGCCGAGCGTGGCCGGCATGACCATCGATCGCAAGTGCGCCTCGGGTCTGATGGCGATCGCGACCGCCGCCAAGCAGGTGACCGAGGATGGCATGTCGGTCGTCGTGGCAGGCGGGGTCGAGTCGATCAGTCTGACGCAGAACAAGCACCTGAATACCTACCGCGCGCAATCGGAAGCCGTCCTCGCAGGCTGCCCCCACATGTACACGGCGATGATCGAGACCGCGGAGGTCGTGGCGCGCCGTTACGGGATCTCCCGCGACGCCCAGGACCGCTACGCGCTGCAGAGTCAGCAGCGCGTGGCGGCCGCCTACGCCGCCGGGCGCTTCGAGGCGGAAATCGTGCCGCTCAGGAGCGCCAAGCTCGTGACCGACAAAGTCAGCGGCGCGAGCCACCCCGAGGAGGTGCTGCTCAAGCAGGACGAGGGGTTCCGTGCCGACACGACGCTCGCCGCACTGGCGAAGCTCGAACCGGTCTGGTCGGGCGGTAAGCTGATCGAGAAGGGTGAGAACATCACCGCGGGCAATGCCTCGCAGCTCTCCGACGGGGCTGCCGCGGTGATCGTCATGGATGCGCAGCTGGCCGCACAGCGCAACCTCAAGCCCCTCGGGGCATACCGCGGCATGGCGGTGGCCGGGTGCGCGCCCGAGGAGATGGGGATCGGCCCGGTGTTCGCGGTGCCGAAGCTGCTGGCGCGGCACGGGCTTAGCGTCGCTGATGTCGGCCTGTGGGAACTCAACGAGGCCTTTGCGGTGCAGGCGCTGTATTGCCGCGACCGGCTCGGCATCGACAACGAGCGCTTCAACGTGGACGGTGGCGCCATTGCGATCGGTCATCCGTACGGCATGAGCGGGGCACGCCTGGTCGGTCACGCGCTCATCGAGGGCAAGCGGCGCGGCGTGCGCTGGGTGGTCGTGACGATGTGCGTGGCCGGCGGTATGGGCGCGGCGGGCCTGTTCGAGGTGTACTGAGCATGACGCAGCACACCCGCCGTCACGGGTCACACCGATGAGCGCGGCGCCCGAATACGAGCTCGACGAACTCGACCGCCGCATCATCGCGGCACTCAAAGCCGACGGGCGCGCGACCAACCAGAAGATCGCGCGCAGTCTGCATATCTCGCCTGCCACCGTCGGGGCACGCATCCGGCGCCTGGAGAATATGAACGCGATGCGCGTGGTCGCGGTCACCGATTTCGCCGCGCTCGGCTACAAGGTGCTGCTCGCCGTGGGTATCGAGGTACAGGGTCGCGCCGCGGAGGAAGTCGCGCGGGAACTGGCCGCGCTCGAAGAGGTGTTCGCGGTGCATATGGTGACCGGCGCCCGGGACATCGAGATTCTCGTGGTCCTGCATGACCTGGAGGAACTGGAGACCTTCCTGCTGCGGGACATTGCCAAGATTCGCGGCATTCGCGCGCTGGCCGCGGGCATCGCCGCCGACGTGATCAAATACGACTTCGACCGTGCACAGATGGCATGAAAGCCGTTCTGCCCACACTTGACGCTCTGGACCGACGCATCGTCGATCTGCTCACGGTGGATGCGCGGGTGAGCAACCGTCAGATCGCCGCGCAGCTCGGAGTCACCGAGGGCACGATACGCGGCCGCATCAATCGCCTCGAGCAGGGCGGTGCCATCCGTCTGACGGCGGTCACCAACGTGGCATTCGCCGGCTCGCCCAAGGTGGTGCTGATCGGCATCCAGGCGCAGCACGGGGAGCTGAAGGCGGTGAGCCAGAAGATCGCGGCCATGCCCGAGATCGGGTGCGTCATCGTGATGCTCGGTCGCTTCGACATCCTCGCGATCGGCCTGTTCGGCGCGCTCGAGGACATCATCGAGGTCGCCAACAACCGCATCCTGGCACTTCCGGGCGTACGGCACGTGGAGACCTCGATCGCGGTCAAGACGCTGAAGTACGACTTCCACGCGGCCAAGATCACGCCCGTGCGCCGCGCGCCCAAGCCGCCCGCCGCCTGAGCAACCTTCAGGAGACCGCCGACGTGGATGACCTGCCTGCCCGCCGCTCCGCCGCGTTCACCCCGCTGCGCGTCGGGCCGCTCACCCTGCGCAACCGCTTCATCAAGTCCGCCACCAACGAGGGCAGCGCCAAGGGCGGCGTGCCCTCCAAGCGGCTCGTAAAGTTTCACGAGGACATCGCCGCCGGCGGCGTCGCGATGACCACGGTCGCCTATTGCGCCGTGGCGCCCGATGGTCGCACGTTCACCGACCAAATCACCCTCGACGCGCAGTCTGTGCCCCATCTGCAGGTGCTCACCGCTGCGGTGCACCGGCACGGGGCCGCGGCGTCCGCTCAGATCACCCATGGGGGCTGCTTCACCTTTGTGCCGCCGACCGCCTCGGCACGGCCGCTGTCAGCGAGCGGCGGATTCAACAAGGTCGGCATCATGAGCGGCCAGTGGCTGCGCCTGAAGATGACCGGCGCCGACATGGAGCGGGTGGCCGCCGAATTCGTACGCGGCGCGCAGCTGGCGCGCGCCGCAGGCTTCGACGCGGTTGAGATTCACATGGGGCACGGTTATCTGCTCAGTCAGTTTCTCAGTCCCCTGTACAACCGGCGGCGCGACGCGTATGGCGGCAGCATCGAGGGGCGCGTGCGCTTTCCCGTCATGGTGCTACAGCGGGTGCTCGATGCGGTGGGCAAGGACATGGCAGTGGTGTGCAAGCTGAGCGTTACCGATGGTCATCCGCGCGGCAACAGCGCCGCCGACGGCGCCCGGATTGCCAAGGCTCTCGAGAGCGCGGGTGCGCACCTGCTGGTCTTAAGCGCAGGCCTCAATATCGAATCGATCACCACCATGTTCGGCTCCTCCTTTCCGAAGGAGAACCGCACGCGTGTGTCCAATCCGATCGTCGCGGCGGCGATGTTCATCCAGCAGTTCACCGAGCCGAAGAACGTCACGTTCCGCGAGCTGTATCAGCTGGAAAACTCGCGCAAGGTGCGCGCCGCGACGCGCATGCCGCTCGCTTACCTCGGCGGAGTCAAAAGTCTGGCCAACACCGAGCAGGTGCTGGCGGAGGGGTTCGACGCGGTCGCTCTCGGACGCGTGCTCATCCATCAGGCGGATCTGGTGAATGGCTTCGCGAGCGGGCGTGTGCGCGAGTCCGGCTGCACCTCCTGCAATCGCTGCGTGGCGATGATGTACACCGCGGGCGGCACCTCCTGTGTGCTCGGCGAGCCCGGCGACGCTGAGCTGAACGCTACGCCGGCGGCACCGTGAACGTTCGCGCATCTGCCGGCCGAGCAGGGCAGGCGCGCCAGTTGGCGCGCCTCGCACGCGCCATGCATGAGCACGCCCCGCGTGCGCTTAAGGCTGCAGGATGTCTGCCGGGCCGAAGTAGGCCTTCATGCTGGTAACCTTTCCCGCCTCATTGAAGGTCATCACGTCGATAACGCGCACCGTGACCGGCCCGATGCGTGCGCTGAAGGCCATGGCTGCCGAGTTGCCGTGCGAGCCGCGGATCGGAGCGTCGAGGGCGAGTTTGGCGCCCGTCGCGATCGAGTGGGTGTAGAAGGCCTGGATCTCAGCCTTGCCGCGCTTCACCGGCGAGCCGACCGGGTCCTCCACGGTTGCCTCCTCGGCGTACAGCGCGAGCACCGCCGCGGCACTGCCACTGTTAAACGCGTCGATATAGGCCTGCATGGCGGCCTTCATGATCTCCTGGCTGGGCATCGCGGCAACTCCGTCGTGAAGGGCGGCACAGCATACCCGCTGTACCGTGCCAGTCGTGATCGTTCATTTGGGCGACGTGGGCGGCGCGGTTGCAGGGCACACTGGCTGTGATCACAACTCGCGCGAGGGGGCTTCTTGGGTGACGCACGCGACTTGAGCGTCGATGTCCTGGTCGTGGGATCGGGAAACGGCGCGCTCACGGCCGCCCTGTGCGCCTACGAACTCGGGGTGCGCGACGTGCTCGTCATCGAGAAAAGCCCGCTCTTTGGCGGCACCAGCGCGACCTCGGGCGGGGGCATCTGGATCCCCTGCAGCCGTTATGCGCGCGAGGCCGGCGCCCAGGACAGTTACGAGGAGGCGCTCGAGTACGTGCGCGGCTCGACCCCCGCGGGCGCCGTGCCGCCGCACATGCAGGAGACTTATCTGCGCGAAGGGCCGCGCATGCTCGACTTCCTGCACGAGCGGACCCGCGTGCGCTACGAGTCGCTCGCGCACTACCCGGATTACTGGTCCTCGCTCCCCGGCGCCAAGCACGGCCACCGCTCGCTCGAGCCTGCGCCCGTGGCGCGCAGCGTGCTTGGGGCAGAGGCGCAGCAACTGCGCGACACGCACCACATGATGTGGATGTTCGACCGGATCGCCATGACGCAGGTGGACGCGCAGGTGTTGATGGCGCAGCTGCCCGGCTGGAAGGGCCTGGCGGCACGCCGTATCTGGGATCACCTGAGCGATGTGTCCTGGGCGCTGCGCCACAAGCGCTCGCGGCGTATCGCCTGCGGCAGCGCCGGCATCGCGCGCCTGCGCTGGTCGATGCAGGATCGCGCGATGCCGCTGTGGCTTGAAACCTCGATGAACGAGCTCCTCGTCGAGGACGACGGGCGCATCAGCGGTGCCAGGGTGACGCGCCACGGTGCCCCGCTCACCATCCGCGCGCGTCGCGCGGTGGTGCTCGCGGCCGGGGGCTTTGAACACAACCAGCAGATGCGTGAGCAATACCTGCCGCAGCCGACGGAGGCGCGCTGGAGTGCCGCCGCAGGCACCAACACCGGCGATGCCCACCGCGCCGCGATGGCCGCGGGGGCGGCAACCGCACTCATGGATGGGGGCTGGTGGTGCTCCTCCATCCGCGCACCCGATGACCCGGTGCCACGGCTCGCCATTATGGATAAGTCCTATCCGGGCAACATCGTGGTGACGCGCCGCGGGCGCCGCATCGCCAATGAATCGCAGAATTACATCACCTACCAGCTGGAATTTTACCGGCGGCACACCCCGGCAGATCCGCAGGCCCCCTCGTGGATGATCTTCGATGCCCGCTCGCGCCGTATGTACTTCAACGGGCCCTTGTGGCCGGTCCGTTATCGGCCGGACACGCGCCTGCCCAAGAGCTACTTCACTTCCGGATTCCTGACACGCGCCGATTCGATCCGCGCCCTGGCCACACAGGCGGGCATTGACGCGGAAGGGCTGGAGCAGACCGTGCGTGCCATGAACGAGTACGCGCGCACCGGCAAGGACCTCGAGCACGGCCGCGGGGATGCGGAGTACGATCGCTACTATGCCGATCCGCGCATCAAGCCGAACCCCTGTCTCGCGCCGATCGTGGAGCCGCCCTTCTACGCGATGCGCATCGACCCGGGTGATTTCGGCACGCACGGGGGCCTTGTGATCAATACCGACGCCCAGGTATTGCGGGCCGACGGCTCGCCCATTCCGGCTTTGTACGCGCTCGGCAATTGCTCGGCCGCCATTCTGCCGACCTATCCGGGCCCCGGTTCAACCCTCGGGCCGGCCATGACCTTTGCCTGGCAGGCCGCGAAGCACTTCGCAGGGAGTCCGCCGTGAGCGCCGAGCAACTGCTGGATCCGGGCAAACTGCTCGCCGAGGCGCGGCGCGAAACCAGCCTCGCTGCCTTCGACGGCCCGGCCATCGACGAGCCGCTCGAGCGCCTGACGCGCGCGCTGCGCACCGAAGCACGCCTGAACGAGGGCGGAGTGCACACCTGGCGCGCGCGGCTCCTCAACACGCTGATCGCGCGTCTGCGTGCGCGCGACTGGTTTCATCGGCATCCGGAGATCCTCGCAGAGCAGCTGCCACCCCCCGTGGTGATCCTCGGACTCGCTCGCACCGGCACCACGCTGCTACATCGGTTGCTGGCGGCCGACCCGCGCTTCTATGCCGGCGCCTGGTGGGAAGTGCGCTTCCCGGTGCCGGCGGCGGATGATGTCTCCGGCGAGCAGCGCATCGTCGCGGCCAAGGCCGAGGTTGCCGGCATTCTTGCGGCGATGCCGGATCTGGCCGCGATCCACCCCTGGGATGCGATGGGGGCGGATGAGGACATCATGCTCATCGATCAGACGCTGCTCAGCACCACCGCCGAGTCCCTCGCCTGCATCCCAAGCTACCGCGACTGGATTCACTCGCAGGATCTGCGCCCGGCGTACGCGTACCTGGTGCAGCTGATGAAGTTTCTGCAGTGGCAGAAGAAGCGCCGCGGCCAGGTGGCGGACTACTGGGTGCTCAAGACCCCCATGCACCTGGGGTATGTAGAGGTCATCGCGGAGCAGATGCCCGGGGCCACCTTCGTGCAGACCCATCGTGACCCCATCACCACCATGCCCTCGTTCGCAAGCTTCGTACACCTGCTGTGGGCGATGGGCAGCGACTCGGCCGATCCGCGCGAGGCGGCGCGCCAGTGGTCCGCGACGCTCGAGCAGCACCTGAACCACTGCATGGATCAGCGCGAGCGCTTGCCGAACCGCTTCATCGATGTCGACTTCCGTGACACCGTGAGTGAGCCGGTGCGCGTGGTCGAGCGCATCTACCGGGGCATCGGCCTGCCGATGACGGACGCCACCCGCGCGGGCATCAGTGCTTATATGAGCACCCACCCACGCGAGGGGCGGCCGAAGCACGAATACACGCTCGAGGAATTCGGCTTCACGCGCGCTGAACTCGAGCAGCGCTTCAAGCGTTACCGCGAAAAACACATCCTTCCATTCATCAAGTCGTAAGGTGCAGTGCCATGTTACTCAAGGACAAGGTCGTAATCGTCTCCGGCATCGGCCCGGGACTCGGGGTGAAACTCGCCATCGAGGCGGCTCGCGAAGGGGCCCGCGCCGTCGCGATCGGCGCGCGCACTGCGGAGAAGCTCGACGATGCGGAGAAGCGCATGCGCGAAGCGAACGCCGCCTGCAAGGTGCTCAAGCTCGTCACGGATATCCGCGATGCGGCGCAGTGCCAGCGCCTCGCCGAGAGCACGCACAAGCAGTTCGGGCGCGTCGATGGCCTGGTCAACAGCGCTTATTTCTGGGGTACCCCCAGCACGGCCGAGGCGGCCGATCTTGAGAGCTGGAAAGAGGTCCTCAATACCAACGTAATCGGCACCATGAACATGACGCAGGCGGTGGTGGCGCTCATGAAGGCGCAGGGCGGCGGGGCCATCGTGAACATCAGCTCGATGGCGACGATCAAGCCGCACACCGGCGAGGTCGGTTACGCCGCCTCCAAGGGCGCGATGAACATCGCGAGCAAGTATCTCGCCGCGGAGCTCGGCGCCCACAACATTCGCGTGAACGTGGCGCGCATGGGCTGGATGCTCGGGGTGCCGGTGCAGAACTACATCAGCCAGGCGGCCAAGGAGCAGGGCGTGCCGGAGAAGACGTTCTATGATGCGGTGGCGGCCAACATTGCGCTGCGGCGCCTGGTGAGCGACACCGAGTGTGCGCGCGCGGCATTGTTTCTGATCTCAGACTACGCCTCCGGAGTCACCGGGGCGATCCTCGATTCAAACGGCGGCGAGACGTTCCCGCCCTAAGGGGGGCGGCGCGCACGGCCGTCGTCAGGCGGCCGTTTCGGCCTCTTCCAGGCGCGTGGGCATGCCGACCACGCGGTGCTGTATGCCCTCGACCTGCTTGAGAAACTCCTGCTTGCGGGCGCGCTGGTTGTAGAACTGCCGGTACCAGATCCGCGACTTGTGGAAGGGCCCATCACCGGGTACCTGCAGGATCTGGACGGCGGCGCGCTTGTTCGCCCACACGTCAAAGTCCTGGGCGAAGGCGACCCTGGAGGCCTCCTGATAGAGGCGCGCCGCAGCCACGTCCGCCGCGCTCGCCACCTTGTTCGCAGACTTCACCAGCAATGCATGCCAGACCTTGATGACCCCATCATCCACCGTCGTGTGGCCGATGAAGATGATCGATTCACCCATGCCGAGCATGTAGGACAGGAGGAATCCGGGGCCGTGATAGGTGGTGTCGGTGGTCAGGATCGGGCTGACGCCGTCCGGGGTGACCAGCGTGCGGTGGCCACCGCCTTGGATCTGGGTCGCCAGATGCCCCTTGAATTCGTTGCGGTAGAACTTCAACGACTCGCCGAGCACCGGCCCCAAATGGGAGCAGTCGGCGATGTTGTCGATGACTTCCTGGGCGTGGCAGTTGATGACGCCGAGATGATCAAATTTCCAGCGTACCCACTGCGGGTCGTTCCATTGCGGGAGTGCGGGCGCCTCCCACTCCGGCTCGCCGCCTTCCGGGTCGTACCAGACAAAAATTGCGCCGAGGCTCTCAACGATCGGCCACGCCCGCACACAGGCCGCCTTCGGGATGGGCGCCTTGCTGTACGGAATATCGTTGCACTTGCCGTCCGGCCCGAAGCGCCAGCCGTGGTACGGACAGCGGATCGAGTCGCCCTCGATCTGGCCATCCTGCACGATGTAGGAGGTGTTGTTGCGTGCCAGATGCGTACCCATGTGCGGACAGTAAGCGTCCAGCATGACCACGCGGCCGCTCTTGCCGCGGTACAGGGCGAACTCCTGGCCAAAGAAGCGCACCGGCAGCGGCCGGTCCTTCAGCTCCTCCGCATCCGCGACCATGAACCAGCCGCGGGGGAAGGTGAATTCGCCTAGTCCATAGTCCTGCGTGCGCGCCATGCGGTTTACTCTCCTGTACCAGCCGGGAAAGCTACCAGAACGTTACAGGGGCGCAACCGGCCTAAATCCCGTAGTCCGTTCGGACGGCTCGACTGATTCACAAGTCACGCGCGGCGCCTCAGGCGGCCGGTATGGCCATGTGTGCGGGGACGTTGTGCTGGAAGCAGCCCTCTTCGACGCGCTCGCTCATGCGCCAGCCCTTCGGCGTGCGGATGAACTTATCCTTGTACCACAGGCCCAGGAACATGACCTGCGAGCCCCCGCCCGGCAGTGGCGTGTCCATCGGGTTGATGCACAGGGTGCGGGCGCTTGCGAGATCACCCGCGAGGGTGATCTCGATGTTGCCCACCAGGTGACAATAGTGCGGGAAGTTCGCGAGCGCCGGCCCGAGCCAGGCCTTCACCTGCGGATAGGGGCCGTCAATCCCGCCGAGCTTGCGGTAGTCGATGTAGGCATCCGGTGTGAACACCTCATCGAGGCCGTCCCAGTTGCGCTGATCGATGCTGTTGCTATAGCGCACGATCAGTTGCTCGATCTCCAACCGATCCGAAAGCTCCTGCAGGCTCATCATGACAGTCTCCTTCGAGGATCAGCTGTGTGCGGAGGGTATCTGCAGGTGCCGCGGCACGTTGTGCTGGATGCAGCTCTCCTGCACGCGCTCGCTCATGCGCCAGCCGGCGGCCGTACGTATCAGGCGATCGCGATACCACATGGCGAGAAACATCACCTGCTGCTTGCCGGAGGGCAGCGGCACCTGCACCGGGTTCAGGCACAGCGTACGCGCCGCGGCCGTATCACCGTGCAGCGCGATACCGATGTTGCCTACCAGGTGACACATGTGTGGAAACGCGTTGACCGCGGGCGGCAGCCATTTGCGAATTTCGGGGTAGTGCCCGTCGATGCCGCCGGTGGCGCGATAGTCGATGTACGCGTCCGGCGTGAATACCTCATCGAGCAGCTCGAACCGGCGCGCATCGAGCACGTTGCTGTAACGCACGATCAGTGCGCGGATCTCAAAGCGATCCGACAGCTCAGTGAGGCTCATCCGGGCAGCCTCGTACCGGGGCCGCCGGGGGGCATCTCGAGAAACTCGACGATGAGTGGATCGCCGCTGCGCTCGAGGTAGGCGAACGTCGTGTCAGCGCACCAGCGCTTGTACCAGATCGGCAGGTAGCCGAGCGGCGCAAGACGGGTGATCCAGCCGTCGGCATCCTCCACCCGGTACTGCACGTGATGCATGCCCTCGCGGCCGCGCTCGATGAACTCGCGGTGCGGGCTATAGCCGGATACCCATTGGATGAGTTCGATCTCGAGCGGCCCGCTGTGGCCGATGGCGATGTCGAGCTTCACGTCCGCGCTGTGCCCGCGGTAATTCGCGGCGGGCACCGAGCCGTCAAAGTGATTCCAGGGTCCGTAGAGCCGCTCGTACTTGCTCATCGACTCGGTCAGGTCGCGCACCACGAATCCGATTTGTACCAGGGGTGGCAGGCCGAGAGTGGCAAGGGTTGCTGGGCTGTTCATGGAGTCCTCTTTTAGATCGCAGTCCGGCTCAGTCTCAGGCGCTACGTGCGATCGGTGTGGCGGCGTCGGCCTGGGCGACACTGCGCCCGACGCGGCGTCCGGAGAAAATGCAATCCGCGTACGCGAGACCACTCACGTAGACGTTCGAGCAGATACCGACCGCGGAGCGTCCGGCGGCGTAGAGCCCGCTGATGGGGCTGCCGTCCTCGCGGCGCACGAGCCCGGTCAGTTCATCCACCTTGAGGCCGCCCAGGGTCAGCATCGGCATGGGGAAGTAACGGCTGTGTACGGAGATATCGAAAGCGTGCAACGGCGCGTGCTCGAGCGCACTCATCTCATCGGTGGACTTGCCGACCACGTCGGGTAGCTCGCCGCGTGCGGCGTGATTGTAGGCCTCGATCGTTTGCTTCAGGCCCTGCGGATCGATGCCGATGCGCTGCGCGAGTGCTTCGGCAGTGGCGGCGGTCTTGCGGTTCATGAGCATATTGAGGCGCGCGACCTGGCGCTGATACTTAACGAACTCTGCGCCAGGGCCGATCTGCTGCAGTCCTTGGCGGTACAGTGCCTCATCGATGATGAGGAAGGCGACACCGTCGGGGCTGTGCGCCACCGCATCCCCGAGGGTCGAGCCGTAAACACCCTCGTGGCAGATGCGTGCGCCGTGTTTGTTGACGACGATGCCGCGTGGCCACGCCGCCGGCGGATTGATCATGCACCAGCCCGTGACGCGATCCATGGAGCCGACCGCACCTCCCACGCTCTGTCCCAGGCGGATGCCGCTACCGGTATCGCCGAGCGTCCCGTTTGGGAGCCCGCGCCGGTAAAGCGGTGCGTAGTGCTCGACCATGGCGGAGTTGAGGATGAAGCCCCCGGCGCTGAGCACGACGCCGCGGCGCGCACGGATGAAGCGCGTGACGCGCTCTTCGGCCTCGATGCGCCCGGCGGCGGCGAGGTAGCGCCGCGCGAGTCCGATCGTGACCGCCGCCAGCGGAATCACCGGGGGCAGCAGCTCGAGGAGCTTGTTTGCGTAACGGGTGTAGCGGGCGAAACGCCGCGCGGCGGCACTGCCGGCCGGGATCGACAGCGCCTTCACGCCCACGACGCCGCCCTGCCGGTCGACGATGAGCTGGCGTACCTCGGTGTACTTCTCAAAGCGCACACCGGCTTTGAGCGCCGCGGCCGCGAGCGGCTTCCAGATTCCCCAGCCGAGCCCCCAGGCCTTGCCGCGGTTGTAGACCGCGGTGCGGTGCCCGCGGGCCGCCGGCTTAGCCCGCGCCGCGTACGCCGGCACGAGCGAGTTGTCGGGGTGATAGAGGTGATACTTGAGCGGCGGATAGGAGACCTTCTTGTGGAAGACGCCGCTGGAGGAGAGCAGCGCGCCGTGCGCCAGCAGCCAATCGATCGTGGGGGCACTCTCGTTGCAGAACCGGCGCAGCGTCGCCTCGGACACGACGTCCTCGGCTTCGATGCTCAGGTACTTGAACATCTCCTGCGGGCTGTCTTCGACTCCGGCGTCGCGCTGGATCTTGGTGCCACCGCCGGCGTAGAAGATCCCGCCATTGGCCGCCGATGAGCCGCCGCCTTCGTAACGATCCAGTGCCAGCACGCTCACGCCCCGTTCGGCCGCTTCCAGTGCCGCGGCGACCCCCGCTCCACCAAAACCCACCACCACCAGGTCCGCGGCATCATCCCACTGACGCGCGTTCGCATCCTCGATCACGAGCGGCGCTTCAACCGGGGAGGCCCACAGAGGACTCTTGGGATCCATGGTGTTCCTAGTCTGTTTGAACGAGCCGGATTTTTCGGCAGTCGCGGGCGATTGTGGCCCCACTGTCGCCGATCCTCAATTGCGCGCAAAGCGCGGCCGCACGCCTCAGGGCGCTGCGGGCGCAAAGGCGAGCAGCACGTTGCCGGGCTGGCGCATCGAGCCGGAATTCACGAACAGCATGCCGTTGGCGATAACTTCGCCGCCGTAGTCGATCGCGCCGCCGTGCGCGCGTACACCGTTCACGGCCTCAAAGTTCGCGCCCGTGTCGAACTGCCAGACGATGTGCCCGTCGCGCACGTCGTAAGCGCGCATATAGCCGTCCATGGCACCCGCGAACACCACGCCGGGAATTACGGCGACGCCCGCGAGCAGCGCGTGGGCACAGTTCTCCGTTCCCCAGGCGCACGGTGTCTGCGGGGTCGGTGTCTTCCACAGCACCGCGCCGGTGGCCGGGTCGAGGGCCACGAGGGCGCCCGGCCCCTGGCGTGCCTGCGGGTCGTATTCGGAAGTGGCGACGTAGGCGCGCGTGCCGTCGGTGGCAGGCCCCCAGAGGATCGCCCCGTTCGGCGTACCGGCGGCGAGCGCACGCTGCCAGATAAGTTTGCCGCCAGCGAGTGCGTCCAGTGCGTAAACGATGCCGGACTTCGCCCCGGCGATGAGCAGCTGCCGCCCGCCGCTCGCGATGAGCATCGGGGAGCTTGCGAAATCGAAGTCCGGGCCGAGGGGACTCGGGCAATTGTCGACCGGCTTCCCGCTGCACAGCAGGATCCAGGCATCGTTCTTCAGCACCTGGTGGGTCCACACGCGCGCGCCGTCGTCCAGATGCAACGCCAGTATCGCGTTGGTTGAGTCGTTCACGACGTTGGTATAGGAGTCGCCCGTGCCGACGTAGATCAGTCCGCGCTTCGCATCGATGGTGGGGGCGGAAAAGATCGAGCCGCCAGCAGGACCGAACAGCGTCTGGCCGGTGGCCGTCTTCGTCGCGGTCGCGGGCGTGCGCACCGTGTAGGCGCGCCACAGCTGCTTGCCGGTCGCTGCATCGAGGGCGACCAGGCTGCCGCGGAAAGTGCAGCAGTGGTATTTTGGATCCGCGGCCGCAACTTCCTCGAACGAACTGACCGGCGCATAAAGGATGCCGCCGTAGAGTTGCGGCGTGCCGACCAGGCGCGCGATCGGATGATCATCGAGACGCACACTCCATAAGCGCTTACCGTCGCGCACGTCAATGGCGTGCAGGAAGCCGCGGTCATCGCCGAACCAGGCGACCAGGCGCGCCTTGTGACCGGGCGCGTGGCTCGCGGGCAATTGATCGATCACGATGCCGGTGCGTACCAGGGCACCCGCGTCATAGCTCCAGTGCGTGCAGCCGCTGTGCGTGTCCAGTGCAAACACGCGCCCCCCGGTACCGCCTGCGAGGATCAGATCGCCCACCACCGCCGGCTGGCCGAACGCGGCGCGTCCCGGGTAGGCAAAGCTCCAGCGCAGCTTCAGCCGCGGGACCTGCGCGGCCGTGAGGCCGGGCTCGGGCTGCCAGCGCGAATTAGCCAGGTCGCGTCCCCAGCTGCGCCAGTCACCCGCCGACGGCTGTGTGGCGACGGCGGCGCTGCACAGGTTCGCATCGGGTGCGGCACGCGGTGTCGGCTGCTTGCCGGTGAGGTAGAAGGCGAGACTCTTGATCTGCTCGGCGCTCAGTCCCGTCGCCTGGGTACGCATGACCCCGAGGGTGAGGGTGTCGATGACGTCCTCGGGGCTGCGTGTCACGGAGATGAGGACTTTCGGGGGGATGCGGTCCGTCGCGTGATCGTGACAGGCCGCGCAGCGACTCGCGTAGAGCGCAGCCCCCTCCGCCGTGGCGCCGGCCGGGAGCGCAAATTCCTTATCGGCGGCTGCCGCCGCGGTGGGCAGGCTCGCCAAGATCCCGGTCGCAACACAGGCGAGAAGCGCCCGGACTTCCCCACTCATTCAGGCGTCCTCAAAAGTCGCGCGGGCCGTGTGGCCCGCGCGAGCTTCTCACTCAGGCAGGAAACTAGAAGCCGTACTGGAACTGCGCTCCGAACTGCGTCTTCGGCGCCCATGCGGCCGCCTGATACGTGTAGCCCGTCTGCGGCTGGCCGGGCAGGGGGATGAACGGTGCTGCACCCTGGCCGATCACGTGCTCCTGGTAGCTCTTGTCGGTGACGTTCTTGCACCACACCGAGAATTTCATCGTCTTCTTGCTGTCGTGCGTATTGAAGTTCCAGGTGAGCCTGCCATCGAGCACCCCGTAGGCGGGGATGGAGTAGAACTCCGAGGAGTTCGGTACGTTCACACCGGTGGTCGTCGTGTCGTACTGGCGGCCCTGGAAGCGATAGTTCGCGAATAGCTCCAAGTTGCCATCCGCCGCGTGCAGGAACGTCCAGTCGAGGTTCGCGTTCACGATGTTATTGGGGGCGTAGGGCACGCGGAACAGCGGGGCGACGTTGTCTCCCACTTTGTAGGGCGAGGCCGGATTGACCGCCGGATCAAAGAGGGTGCCGGCGATCGCGTACGCCTGGGTGATGTCGGTTGAGAGCACCGTGTCGCTAAGTCCGAGCGTCAGATCATTGATCGGTGCGTACACGAATTCGAACTCCGCGCCGGAGATCTCCGCAGTGCCGGCGTTGTAGCCCTGCACGATCGCAAGGTTACTTGGCACGGTGTCGAACTGCATCTGATAATCCGTGATCTTGGTGTAGAACACCGCGACGTTGGCGCGCAGGCGGTGATCCAGCCAGTAGGACTTCAGTCCCAGCTCGTAGCTCTTATCGTTCTCCGGCTGGAACGTCAGGCCGAATTGCCCGTAGTTCGCCGCTTCGCTTGAACCACCGGCCTTGTAGCCCGTGGCGTAGCGGAAGTACGTGTTGAGATCCGGCGTCCACGCCATGTTGAGGGTAACAGCAGGATTGAACTTGCTGGAGCTCACTTGGTTGGCCGCGCCCGGAGGATCACTCTGGGTGATGGGGAACTGGCACACCGGCGGGCAGAAGGGATTCGCGGGCGGCGGGGCAAACGCGAGCGCGTTGCTCACGTAGGTGCGCGTAGCGTCGCGATTGTCCTTGGTGTAGCGGCCGCCCACGGTGAGCGAGAGGGGCTGGGTGATCTGATACGTGACCTGCGCATAGGCGGCCTTCGACAGCGCCTCATTGGTGACATAACGGGTGCTGGTCTCCTGGTAGATCGGGATGCCGGGAATGAACTCCTTCGGAATACCGATAGCGCCGTCCTCGAGATGGTTCGCGTGCTCATCGAAGTAATAAAGTCCAACGACGTAGTTCCACTGCGTGCCGACGTTACCCAGGAGTTGAAGCTCCTGCGTGAACTCGGTGCTCTGCACGATATCGTAACCGGCGAAGTTGGTGATGCCCTCACCGAAAGGACCGCCCGCGAGTGCAGGATTGGTAAAGGCGCCGGCGTAGTCCTGGTAGAAGCGCGAATCGAGTCCTCGATAGTACGTCAGTGACTTGATCGTATTTTGATCGTTCAACTTGAAAGCCAGCGTCAGCCCGTCGGAGTTGAAGCGCGCTTCGCTGATCGGCAGATAGATCGGCTCCCAGGTGCTGGACGCAAGCCCGACGGTGGGAGGGTATCCGGGGATGACGGGAGCGGCGAGCGCTGCGTCCTGGTAGTAGATCGGCGTCGAGTCCAGCTCGCCGACTTCGTAGAAGTAATCCGCAGTAAACGGCCCGCCGGTGTCCCAGCGCAGCGAGGCGCGCGCGCCTTTCTGGTTCTCGCGGTTGTAGTCTTCGCCGCCTGCGTTTTGCACGTTGCCGGCGAGGTTGCTGTAGAGCAGGGTGACCTTGCTCGAGAGACCGCCAGCGACCATCGGCAGGTTCATCGTGCCCAACGCGCGTACGTAGTCGCGCTGCCCGCCATCCACGCTGAACTTCACGTCGAAGTCGCCCGTCGGCTTCTGGCTAATGATGTTCACCGCACCGCCGGTGGTGTTACGTCCGTACAAAGTGCCCTGCGGGCCACGCAGGACTTCAACACGCTCCACGTCGGCGAGATCGAAAGTCTCGGCCTGCGGGCGGGCGATATAGAAGCCATCCTCGTAAAGACCCACCGAGGCGTCCTGCGTGATCTGGTTGGCGTCCGCGACGCCCTGGCCGCGCATGTAGAGAATCAGCGTGTTGCTCGAGCTTGGGTAGGGCGTGAAGTTGATGCTCGTGGACTGCTCCGCGACGCCGGCGAAGGTGTTCACACCCGCCTTGTCGAGAAACTCGGCCGACAGTGGGGTGATCGCGATCGGCGTCGTCTGCAGGTTCTCCTGACGGCGCTCCGCGGTCACGACGACTTCCTGAAGACCTGACTGAGGCTGCTCCTGCGCGAGCGCCAGTCGTGCGTCCGCGAGAAAGAGCCCCGTCACAGCGAACACCGCGCCGCCGAGGCGCGAACCGGGTTTCAGCATGAGGATCCCCCTAAGATTTCGTTGTCAGCCGGACCGATCATACCCGTGATCAGTGTCTTGTCGAGTGGAAGTTGCACTCGCGCAACGGTAAATGCAGGCTGCCGCGTTAAGCAACGCAGCCTCGTCCAAACGAGGGATTGCTGCGATCAACTAAGGGCTATGATTGCCAGTCTTTTCGCAGCACGGCGAGCGCGGGGGTCGGATGAGGCAAAGAGCGCGGAGCGTGCCGGGCGCGCATTGGGTTGTTGCTATTCTGCTGCCGTTGCTCGCGTGCTGCTCGCGCACTCCACCGGTTGATTACTCCGGCCCGCTCGGCAGCTGGTCCTTCTGGGGCGGCAACGAGGGGGGCATGCGCTACTCGCCGGTGACGCAGATCACGCCCGAGAACGTCACACACCTCAAAGTCGCCTGGATCTACCGCATCGGGGAAGCGAGCCTCGTGCCCGCGCACCCGACCAATCCGAGTGCCGTGCCCGGCATGCTCGCCCAGGGACTCACGCCCGAAGTGCGGCGCCTGCCGGCTCTCGAAGCCACGCCGATTCTCGCTGAGGGACGGCTCTACCTGTGCTCGAGCATGAATCGCGTCGTCGCGCTGGATCCGGAAAGCGGGCGCGAGCTGTGGTCGTTTGATCCGAAGCTCGATACCACCGGCGCGGTGCTGCTCGTGTGCCGCGGCGTCAGTTATTACCACGACGCGAGCGCTGCCGATGGGACGGCCTGCGCCAGCCGCATCTTCACGGCCACGCAGGACGCGCGCCTCATCGCGCTCGATGCGAAAGATGGCAAGCCGTGCGCGGACTTCGGTACCGCAGGCACGGTGGACTTGCGGGCAAACCTCGGGCACACGCTCCCGGGCGACTACGGCGTGACGGTGCCCCCGGCGGTCATCGCCGATCGGGTGATCATCGGCGGGCGCATCACCGAGGACATGCGCACCGATATGCCCGCCGGTGTCGTGCGCGCATTCGACGCGCACAGTGGTGCACTGCTGTGGGCCTGGAATTCGGTGGCGCCGCAGGCGCCGGGCGCCCTGGCCGATGGCACCTATCAGCGCTCTACCGCCAACACCTGGTCGGTGTTCTCCACCGATCCCAAGCGCAACCTCGTGTTTATCCCGACCGGCAACGCGCAGGTGGGTCTGTACGGCGCGACGCGTGATGCGGATGGCCGGGACTACTATGCAAGCTCCGTCGTCGCTCTGGATGCGGCGAGCGGCAAGGTCGTGTGGCACTTCCAGACCGTGCATCACGATGTGTGGGACTACGACGTGCCTGCGCAGCCGGTGCTGTTTGATTTTCCCACCGCGCACGGTCCGGTACCGGCGCTCGCCGAGCCCACCAAGCAGGGCTACCTTTTCATTCTCAACCGCGAGACCGGCGAACCGCTGGTCCCGGTCGCAGAGCGTCCCGCGCCCCAGGCGGGGGCGGTCGCGGGGGAGCACCCCGCGGCGACGCAGCCGGTGCCGACGAATGCAACCTACGTACTGCAGCGGCCGAAGCTTACCGAAGAGGACATGTGGGGCTTCACGCCGTGGGATAAAGCCAAATGTAAGCAGACGTTCCGCAAGTACCGCTACGAAGGCGCGTTCAGTCCGCCCTCGCTCGAGGGAACCATCACTTACCCCGACAACCTCGGCGTCATGAACTGGGGCAGCGCGGCGATCGACCCGGTGCGCCACCTGCTCATCATCAACACCAGCCACGTCGCCACGATCGCGCAGCTGGTGCCGCGGGCGCAGGCGGATGAGAGCTTCGCCAAGGGCGAGTGGTTGCTCGCGCAGGAAGGCACGCCCTACGCGGCGCGATGGACCGCGATGCTCTCGCCCTGGGGCGCACCGTGTAACAAACCTCCCTGGGGCGAACTGGTGGCGATTGATCTGCAAAGTGGCAAGCGCGCATGGCAGGTGCCGCTGGGCACGACGCGCGATCTGGCCCCGTTCCCACTGTGGCTTAAGCTCGGGACCCCGAACATCGGCGGGCCCCTGGTCACCGCCTCGGGACTCACCTTCATCGGGGCCACGACCGATGACTTTCTGCGCGCCTTCGATAACCGCACGGGCGAGGAGCTGTGGAAGGGACGCCTGCCGGCGGGCCCGCAGGCGACGCCCATGACCTATCGGTTAGGTCCCGGCGGCAAACAGTTCGTGGTCATCGCCGCCGGCGGCCACCGCTACATGCGCACCAAGCTCGGCGACTACCTGGTCGCTTTCACCTTGTGAGCGTGTAGTCCTCAAGATTCGGCGCGCGCGTCCACTTCCAGTAATCCGCCAATCGCCAGGGCGAGGTCGTCACCACGCGCCCGGCGCGGTTGCGGTACCAGCTGTCCGCGGCCGGATGCGACCACACCAGCGTCTCAAGCTCCGCGATCAGGCGGCGCGTGTAGTCCTCGTACACCTCGCGCCTGCAGTCCATGGCCTTCGCGCCGCTCTCGAGCAGTGCCTGGATGCAGGCGGTGGCGTAACGTACCTGGCACTCAGAGTGAAAGATGATGCTGCCGGCGTGCGCCAGATTGGTGGCTGGGCCGTAGAGGCAGAAGAGGTTCGGAAAGTCCGGCACGGTGATGCCCAGATACGCGCGCGGCTCATCACCCCACACCTCCCCCAGGTGCTTGCCGTGACGGCCAACGATGTTTATGGGCCACAGGAACTTGGTGGCATGAAAGCCGGTGGCGTAGACGATGACGTCCACATTGTAGTGACCAGCGGAGGCGACGATGCCGTGCGCATCAACGCGCGACACTTCCTCGCTGATCAGTTCCACGTTCGGCTGCTGCAGCGCGCGCAACCAGCTGCCATTGTCCTGCAGCATGCGCTTGCCCATGAAGGGAAACTTGGGCGTCACCTGCTCGAGCAGCACCTCGTTGCCGTTCACCTGGCTCTTCATGTACTCGACCAGCTGCGCGCGATACTGATCGTTGAGCGCGTTAACGGCGCGCTCCGGATACGCGAAGTTCTTGTCGATGCGCAACGCCGGCAGGATGCCGTCGCTGCCGGGATAGAAAATGAGGAAGCGGAACCAGCGCGCGTAGTAAGGCACGTGCTGCACTAGCCAGCGGAACTGGGGACTCACCGCTTCGTGATAGAGCGGATTTGGCAGCATCCAGGGCGCCGAACGCTGGAACACGTAGAGTCTGGCGGCAATCTTCGCCACCTCCGGCACCAGCTGAAAGGCGCTCGCGCCGGAGCCGATCACGGCGACGCGCTTGCCGGTAAGATCAAGCGTCGGATCCCACTCCGCCGAGTGCAACTGTACGCCCTTGAACTCCTCGCGCCCGGCGATGTCGGGGATGCGCGGACGGTTGAGCTGCCCGACCGCGCTCACGATGGCATTGACGCGCAGCTTGCGCGGCGCGCCACCGGTGTTGCTCTTCAAGTCCACATCCCACACCGCGGCCTTCTCATCGTAGCGGGCGGCCGTCACCTCGGTGTTGTAGCGGATGTGCGCCTCAAGTTGGTGGCGCTTGACGAAGTGCCTGAAGTAGGCGAGCAGCTCATCGCGTCGCGAGAAGTATTCGCTCCACGCGTACGGCTCAAAGGAATATGAATAGAAGTGGTTGGCGATGTCGACGCGGCAGCCCGGGTAGCTGTTCTCGTACCAGGTACCACCGACCGAATCGTTTTTCTCCACGACGGTGAAGGGGATGCCCGCTTCCTTCAGGCGCAGCGCCTGCAGCAGTCCTGACATGCCCGCTCCGATCACCAGCACGTGGAACTTCTCGCGCACGGCGGCCGGCACCTCGTGCGACCAGCGCGGCGCGCGCGAATCGTTGCCATCGAGTGCCAGTTCCTCGAGCATCATGGGCACGTATTCGTCGCCGACCCGCTCGCCCACCATGAAGTTCATCATCTCCTGCACCAGCGCAGGGGAGGGCTGGGGCGGCAGGGTGCAGCCGCGATCGCGGTAGTCCGTGAGCGCCTTGAGCGCCATGCGACGCACGCTCGCCTGGTCCTCCTCACTCAGGCCGCCCTGAAAGCCACCCAGCATGACGACCTTCGGGCGGATCGACCCCTTAAGCAGGCTGGTGTCCCCGGTGAGATGCACGAGCGACATCATCAGGGTGGGAATGCTCGCGCCCTCGAGCTGCGCGGCGATGAATTCATCGCTCTGCGTGATCTTCTTTTCAGCCGGCTGCAGGTGCTCACTCATCGGGCGTACTCAGGTGCGGACGATGCCAACCAAGATACTCGCTAACGGCTGCAGCGCCCATCGCCGATTGCTCCTAGTCCGGTACGACGAGGAGCGCGCGCCTTTTAGTCCGACACTTCGCCGCTTTCAGTGATGCGGGCGCCCGCGAGCGCGGCGCGCCCCTGGACGCGCAGCGTTTCCAGCGGCAGCAGATACGCGCTGACGGGTGGCGGGGGCGCCTGCGTCAGGATGAGGCGCAGACTCATGCCGCCGTGAACATGGCCGCCCGGATCGAGCCAGTTGCCCCCGATGCCCGGGTCGGTGTCGGCGATGACCACCCAGACGGACCCATCAGGCTCGAAACGGCAGCGGTACTTGGTGAGGTGCCCCTGAGCATCCTCGTAGTTGTCGAAGTTCTCCTGCCACAGGTTGCACAGCTGGAAGATCCAGTAATCGCACGCGGGCGGCGTGAAGCGCAGCACCAGCGCCTCCTCGTGCGCCTTGCGCCAGGTGCCAAAGCCGTGATGACGATCGGGTACGCCGCCGTTGCTCAGGTACAGCGCGCGGCTGAAGCGGATGCTGTTCGGGCGCTTGGAAAGGTTGTCCTGCCACCACGAGCGCACGAGCTCGAGGTAAGCGAGCACCAGCTGCCCGCTCTTGGCCAGCTGCGTGCTCAGGTGTGCGGCACTCAGGGGCTGCGGGGTCGGCTGATCGAGCCGCTCAATGCGCATGACCGGCGGCGTTTCCCGGGCACGCTCGTGATACACGATGCGAATCAGCAGCCCCACGCAGTCCGGTTCGATCTTCAGCCAGTTGCGTGCGCCCGCGGGTGCTTCGCGGCTGACCAGCACCTCGAAGTTGCCGTCGGCATCGAAGTCGATGGCCTGGCTCTGCAGCATCGCGGTGGTGCGCAGCAGCGCCGGATTGCACTCCTTGAGGCCGGCGAAGCCGCGCGGTGCCCAGTCGCTGGCGCCCGCATCGTGCGGCTGCAGCGCCGACCAGGAGGCCATGACGAAGTAGGGGGCCGTGCCGCGTGAGCCGCGGATCACGTACGCGTGGCTGCCGTCGACGAACTCGGCCAGCAGGTGATCCTGGTCGGGGGACTGAAAATTGATCGACTGACGCCACGGCGCATCGCGCAAGCGCGGCCGCTGCGGATCGCAGTTCTCCACGAAGCGCTCGAGGCCGTTGCGGGTCAGGCGGGTGAGGAAGCGGTACCACTCGGCGCGATCCAGCTCAGTGGGTTCCTCACCGAAGCGCTCGATGAGACGGCCCGCCTGCTTGAGCACCTCGCAGTAGTCCTCCCAGGCGCGCCCGCCGAGCAGGCGCTGCGCGCTCTGCTCACTGGCTAAAGGGTTCTCGCTCATGGCTCGCAAGACCTCTCGGGAGCTAAGGAAACCGCCGCCCGCATGCTACCCCGTATCGGGGATGCGGGCAGCCGGGGCGTCGGGTTCAAAATGACCGCATGAGTGCTAACAAGGCGGCGCTCGGCGCCGTGGTGGTGGGGACCGGCTTTGGCGTGTTCACGCACCTGCGGGCGTTGCGCAACGCCGGCATCGAGGTGCGCGCGCTGGTGGGGCGCGATACGGCCAAGACCGCCGCGCGCGCCAAGCTTCTGGGCGTGCCGCGCGCGTGCGCGTCGCTGCGCGAGGCGCTCGATGACGCCGCCGTACAGATCGTGACCATCGCGACACCCCCCGCGACGCACGCGCCGCTCGTGCAGGAAGCCATGGGCGCCGGCAAACACGTGCTGTGCGAGAAACCCTTCGCGATGAATCTTGCCGAAGCGCGCGCCATGCTCGCCGCCGCCGAGCGCGCGCGGGTGGTGCATGTGCTGGGGGTGGAATTTCGCTTCGCCACCGCGCACGAACTGTTGCGCCGGACCATCGCCTCCGGGGCCATCGGGCAGCCGCGACAGGCCCTGTTCGCGTGGCTCGTGCCTTTTTTGTCGCATCCGGCCGCGCAGACACCCGAGTGGTGGGAGGATGCCGCACGCGGGGGCGGCTTTCTCGGCGCCTGGGGTTCGCACCTGGTGGATCAGGTGCGCCTCACGCTCGGGGAATTTGTCGCCGTCAGCGCGCGCCTGCAGACCCTCTCGGGCAAAGCGGGCATGAGCGCGGATGACACGTTCTCGGCGCAGTTCCGGCTCGCGAATGGCCTCGAAGGGGTGTTCGTGGAATCGATGGCCGCCCCCGGGGACATGTTCGGCATCGTGCGCATCTCCGGCAGCGAGGGCGCAGCGTGGATCGAGGGTGTCGGGGGTGAGGAGCTGTGGGTCGCGGACCGCGCGGGCAACAAGAAGCGCGTACCCGTACCGCCGGAGCTGGTGCTGCCGCCGCCGGTGCCTTTCCCGCATGCGCAGCTCATGCAGACCGCCTACGAACAGGCGCATGCGTTCGGCACCGATCTTGCCCCCTACACACGCCTGGTGGAGGCCATGCGCGCGCGCATCGAAGGCCGCGATCCGGGCAACGCGCCGCCACTCGCGACGTTCAAGGACGGTGTCGCCGGGCAGGCCGTGCTCGATGCGATGCGCGCCTCCGCCCGAGCCGCAAGCTGGGTCAACGTCGAGGCCGGCTGAGGTTAGCGGGAGCGACACCTTGACCTGGAGTGACCGCTTCGTAACCCACCGTCCGGAGGGCTTGCGCTTATAGTTGAGGCGGCACGCATCGCGGAAAAAATCCTGGAGTCAACATGGCAGAGGATGAGGTTCTCGGCAGAGTCATCAGCGGGGCGTCCTGGGCGCAGTTTTGCGAAGCGTTGAAGGCTGCGGGCGCTGAGGTGTTGCGGCCGGAGACCCCGGCGACCGAACTTGACCGCGCCGAAGGCTGGCGTTACCTCACGCGCCTGACGCGAGTCGGGCTTGAGATGATGCTGGAGTTCGGCAATCCGGACTTCCCGGTGTTCTACCAGGCTTCCAACACGACGCTGAAAATCGGCGGCGACAATCCGGACAACGTTTACTGGAACGCGACCATTGCGGGCGACCGCGAGTACCGCCTGCGTGGCACGCGCGGCACGGTGCGCTATCTTTCCTTCGGCACCAAGGCGAATCGTTACGCCGTGGACGGCACGCTCGCCTCGACCGGGGAGCTGGATGCGCCGAACCTCCAGATCAACTCCGACGGCACCTTCGAGGTGCTCGTCAGTCGCAACCGCCAGCCTGGCAACTGGCTGCCGATGTCGGCCGATTCGACCATGCTCCTGGTGCGCAACACCCTTCTGGACCGGCAGCGTGAGACGCCCGCCATCATGAGCATCGAGCGCATCGGCGCACCCGGGAAGCCGGCGCCTCTGACCGCGGCGCGCATCGAGCGCGCGCTGCTGGCGACCGCGGCGTTCGTGAAGGGCACGGCGCACACCTTCGCCGACTGGGTGCACTCGTATCAGGCCAAGCCGAACCAGCTGGCCACCATCGACCAGACCGTGTTCTTCCGCGCCGGAGGCGATCCCAACATTTTCTATCTGCACGGCTACTGGACGCTCAAGGCCGATGAGGCCCTGGTGATCGAGGTGAAGCCGCCCGAGTGCGAGTTCTGGAACTTCCAGCTGGATAACTACTGGATGGAGTCGCTCGACTACCGCTACGCGACCATCTGGGTGAACAGTCACACCGCGCGCTACAACGCGGATGGCTCGGCGACTATCACGATCGCGCGCGAGAACCGCGGCTTCAGCAACTGGATGGACACCGACGGACACACGAGCGGCCACATGCTGCTGCGCTGGACACGCGCGAAATCGCACCCGGTGCCCGAGTGCCGCGTCGTGAAGCTCGAGAAGGCCGCGGCGGCCTAGCATGGCCGCGGCGGCTGGCGTGCTGCGCACCGACGAGGCGCGCTTTGCGGGGCTGGCAGATTTTGCCTTCACGCCGCGCTATGTGCAGCTGAGCGACCCGCAGCTGGGCTCCCTGCGCATGGCCGCGATCGATGAGGGTCCGCGCGCGGCACCCGTGGCGCTGCTGCTGCACGGCGAGCCGACCTGGAGCTACCTGTATCGCAAGGTCATTCCGCGCGTGACGCAGGCGGGATTTCGGGCGGTGGCACCGGATTTCATCGGCTTTGGTCGCTCGGACAAGCTCGCGCACCGCGGCGACTACACCTACGAGGGCTTCGTCAGCTGGCTGCGCGCCTTTGTGGATGCGCTGGATCTGACACGCATCACGCTCGTGTGTCAGGACTGGGGCGGACCGATCGGTTTACGCGTACTCGCCGAGCAACCGCAGCGCTTCGCGGCGGTGCTGGCGGCGAACACGCTCCTGCCCAACTGCGAGCCGCCGCCCCGCGGCATCCGCGACTGGCCGGGGGCGCTCATCGAGAGCTGGGTGGCGACGGCTGCGGCCGCATCGGATCTGCCGGTGAGCGGCATCATCGCCGCCGTGTGCCGCCGGCCGCCTGCGGCCGAGGCGCTGCGCGCCTACGACGCACCCTTTCCGGATGCCTCCTTCAAGAGCGGCGTGCTCGCCTTCCCGGCCCTCATTCCCATCCGCGCCGATCAGCCGGGCGTTGCCGAGAACCGCAAGGCCTGGGCGGTGCTGGAGAGGTTCGAGCAACCCTTTATGACCGCCTTCAGCGATGCCGATCCGACCACCGCACCTTGGGCGGAGGTGTTCCAGCGACGCGTGCCGGGGGCCGCAGGACAGCCGCATACGACGATACGCGATGCCGGTCATTTCCTGCAGGAAGAGCAGGGCGAGGCGCTCGCCGCAGTGCTCGTCGAGCTGCTGCGCCGCACCGAGCGCTAGGCGTGCGGGCACAGCGTCGGCGGTCCTCAGGCGTCGGCTACTTGACGTAGAACTGACTGAAGTACTTGCGCCACTTCAGGATCTCGCCGTCACCATCGCACAGGAGTGGCTGCTCGCGGTAGCGCTTGTTGTTCCACACGATCATATCGACCGACTCGAAGCCGGCCTCAGCACCGCTGCCCTGGCCGACCTGCTCCTGCAGCATGGCGGCGGCGAGCTGAGCTTCCGGCGTACCTTGCGGGTACTTCCGGTGCGTGAACCCCATGCGCATGATGGTGCGCGAGTTGCTGACCGGGGTTGGGTAACTGACCATGGTCGTCACCACCGCTCCCTTGGTGAAGCGCACCACCTGCAGCCCCGGTCCGGTCTGCTCGATAATGATGTAGCCGTTGGCCATGTTGACGTGCCAATGGATGCCGTCGGCGCGACATTCACCGGTCGGGATGATCGGCGCGTGGTGCAGGAACTTAAGATGCGCGAAGTCGACGCCGTTCTCGCCGAGCTCCTGGATGAAGGTGTTGACCGGCCATTCACCGCGCGCCGGCGGGATGTAGTTCGCATCCGCGAGCTCGGGAATTTCCGGAACTTCCCATTGCGGCGCGACGCCCTGCGGGTGATACCAGGCCCACACGATGCCGTACTTTTCCGTCACCGGCAGCGCCTTGAGGATCGGCTGGCGCTTGGTGATCGGCGGCATGATCTTGGCGTACGGGATTCTGGTGCACCACCCCTTGGGGTTGTAGGCCCAGTTATGGAACGGGCAGCGCAGCGAGTCACCCTCGACCTTACCGCCGTGACCTAAGTGCGCGCCCAGATGCGGGCAGTAAGGATCCACAACGCCGGCCTCGCCGCTTTCGCTGCGGAACATCACCCACTCCTGGCCGAAGTACTCGATGTTGCGCACTTCGCCGGCCTTAAGCGCTTCGCTGTAGCTGACGAAGAACCAGCCGAACGGGACGGGCAGAGGGCACCGCTCGAACGGCGTGCGGCCGGACACCTCGAGGCGGCCGCTGGGGACCTGACTCAATACGCTGCTCATGATTCGCTCCTGAAACGTGGCGCGGTCAGCCGATGGCGGGCGCGCCGGGCTGACTCATGTAATAAGGGCCGATGATCATGCCGCCGTCGACGACGATCTCCGCGCCGCACACATAAGAGGCATCGTCGCTGGCGAGGAACAGGGTCACGCGCGCGACTTCCTCGGCCTCACCGATGCGTCCGAGCGGCACGGTCTTGAAGAACTTGGCGGTCGCTGCCTGTATTTCAGCGCTCGCCCCCGGGCGCGTGGTCATCGGCGTACGGATGCCGCCCGGATGAATCGAGTTGACCCGCACGCCGCGCGGTCCAAGCTCCATCGCCGCGACCTTGGTGAGACCGCGCACGCCCCACTTGCTGGCCGAGTACGCGGCGGTGGCGTTCGATCCCTTCATGCCGTCGATCGAGGAAATGTTGACGATCGCGCCGCCGCCACGCTCGATGATCTTGGGCGCGAGTGCCTTGATGCCCAGGAACGTGCCGACCAGGTTGATGCCAAGCACACGCTCGAACTCCTGCTTGGTGATGTCCATGAGGCCGCGCATCAGGAGCACACCGGCGTTGTTGACGAGAATGTCGACGCCGCCGAAGCGCGCGAGCGTCTCGCCCAGCAGCCCCTGCCAGCTGTCCTCGTCGGCGACATCGTGATGGCGGAAGAAGGCGACCGCACCGAGCTCGCGCGCCAGCGCTTCCCCCTCCGCGTCGAGCACGTCCGCGAGCACCACGCGCGCGCCCTCGGCGGCAAACAGGCGCGCGGTTGCCGCTCCCATGCCGCGCGCGGCACCCGTGATGATGGCGGTCTTATTGGCAAGTCGGTTCACCGTGCACCCCTCGCGCGCGCTGCGCCCGGCAACAACGGTACCGGCAGTTCTCAAATTACCATGGCGCCCCGTGGAGCGCGAATTTCGGCCGCCGCCGTCGCGCAACGTGCGCGCTGCTAAATCGAAACCGCTAGTACGTTAATTGACCCTCGCGGCAGCGACGCGCACAATAATGCCGCCGCGCGGGGCTTCCCTGCCGCATTCCCATCGGGCACTTTGCACGCCAGGAGGTTCAGGTCATGAATGCCGTTGCTGTGGAACGTCTCGTTTCGGCCGATTCCCACGTTCACTTTACCGACGAGTGGGTCAAGGCACGCCTGCCCTCACGCTTGCATACGGTGTGGGATGAGGCGGGCAAGAAGCAGGCGGCGTACGAGGCGAGCGAGCTGCGCCGTGGCCAGAGACAACTGCAACTGGAGGATTTCGTGGATCCGGAGGCCGCCAAGGACCCGGGTCACTTCGAGCCGCACGCGAAACTGCTGGCGATGGATCGCGACGGGGTGCAGGCGGAGGTGATCTTCCCGGAAGTCGGCGGCGCGAAGTACTGCACGCCGAACCTCATGGGTAATGACTGGAAAGAGGCGCTGCAGGGCTACAACGACGGCATGGCCGACTTCGCCGCCGTGGATCCGCTGCGCCTGCTCACGGCGTACCAGATCCAGCTGTTTGATATCGACTTCGCCGTGAGCGAAGTGCGCCGCCTGGCCAAGCGCGGGGCGCGCTGCGTGCAGATCACGCCGTTTCCGACCGAGTTCGGGCTGCCCGACGTCTACGATCACCGCTACGACCCGCTCTGGTCGGAGCTCTCGGAGAGCGGGATCACGATCCTCAATCACCTCGACGTGAAGGCCTCGCTCTGGGATGTGTTCCGGCGTGACCCGACGCCCCAGAAGGGCATCTTTACCGCCATGCCCGCGGTGGCGCTGGCCGAGCCGCTCGCGTTCTGGATTCTCACCGGCACGCTCGAGCGCTTCCCGAAGCTGAAAGTGATTCTGGTCGAGCCGGGCCTGGGGTGGCTGCCGTTCTTCTTCGAGGTGGTGCTCGATGCACGCATGCATCAGCACTACGAGTTCCCCAACGTGAAGATGCTGCCGAGTGAGTACTTCAAGCGCCAGATGGGCGCCACCTTCATGTACGAGCCGAGCGGGCTGGCCGCCGCCTACAAGTTCTTTGGTCCCGACTGCCTGTATTGGTCGACGGACTTCCCGCATCCGGCCACCTGCTGGCCGAATTCACGCAAGGTGGTCGCCGAGCAGTTCGACAAGGCGGGCATTCCCGCGCGGGACCGCGAGAAGATCGTCAGCGGCAACGCGTTGCGTTTGTTTGGCCTGCCGGCCTGAGGTCGCCCCGATGGCCGGTGTGCTCGAGGGAGTTCGGGTACTGGATTTGTCCTGGGGAATTGCAGGCCCGATGACGGCGATGTTGCTCGCCGATCACGGCGCGCAGGTCACCAAGATCGAGCCGCCCGGCGGGGATCCGTTCCGCAGTCAACTCGGCTACCGCGTCTGGCAGCGCGGCAAGAAAAGCGCCGTGCTCGATCTGAAAGACGAGGCCGATCGAGCGACGTTCCTCAGCCTTGCCGCTCACGCGGACGTGCTCGTGGAGAGCTTCTCCCCAGGGGTCACGCAGCGCCTGGGCATCGACTACGCGACGCTCGGCAAGACAAATCCGCGCTTGATCTACTGCTCCATCACCGCCTACGGCCGCGATAACAGCCACTCCGCGAGGCCCGGCTACGACGCCCTGGTCGCCGCGCGCGCCGGGCTGCACTGGGAACAGCGCGGCTGGCCGGAAGGGGCCATCAATCACCTCTCCGGCGTCGAGGATCCGTACGCCGAGGTCGAGATCCCTTATGAGTGGCTGCAGGGGGCACCACGCCCCGGCCCGCTGTACCCCTCCTCCTACTGGCCGAGCCTCGGCGCTTTCTTCGCCGCAACCACCGCCATCAGCGCCGCGCTGCGCGCCCGCGAGATCACCAAACGCGGCCAGTGGGTCGAGACGTCGCTGTTGCAGGGCGCATTCGGCTGCGCCAGCGGCGTGTGGCAGCGGGCGCAGAAGATCGACGTACCGATGTTCAACAGCTGGATCCTCGGCTCGCGCTCGCCGAAGGGCCATTTCGAATGCTCCGACGGGCGCTGGATTCATAACTGGGTGCCCAATCCACGTTTCCTCCTCACCGCTTCCGCCGGCGAGGAGCTCAACGCCACACCGGACCTGAAGGCGCGCAACGACCCGGACCGTTTCGGCACGGGGCCTGAGGAGCTGCTGGTGATGGCGCACTACCAGCCATTGCTGGCGGAGGCGGTGCATAAATTCCCCGCGCGCGCCTGGGTCGAGGCGGCCGCGACCGCCGGCATGACCATCCAGGAGGTTCGTCCACCGGAAGAAGCGCTCACCGATCCGCTCTTCATCAAGGACGGCTGCGTCACCGAAATTGTCGACCCCGAACTTGGGCCCATCCGTCAGGTCGGCGTCACCTACCGCCTCGCGGCGAACCCGAGCCCGATCAGGCGTCCGGCCGCGCGGGTCGGCGAGCACACCGCCTCGGTCAAGGCTGAGGCGGCAAGTCTCGCCACTAAGTCTGCGCCCGCACCGCAGGCGGGCCGCAAACTCGGCGCACCGCTGGAGGGGGTGACGGTGCTTGACCTGGGACTGGCGATCGCCGGGCCCTACGGGACACAGATTCTCTCGGACTTGGGCGCACAGGTCATCAAGGTCAACGCGCTCTACGACACCTACTGGCACTCGAACCACATCGCCTACATGGCGAACCGAGGCAAACGCAGCATCGCGCTGGACCTGAAGGATCCGCGCGCCATGAAGGTGCTGCGCCAGCTGGTGGAGAAGGCCGACGTCGTGCAGCACAACATGCGCTATGACGCCGCCGAGCGGCTCAAGATTGACTACGAGAGCCTCAAGGCGATCAATCCGAAATTGATCTACTGCCACACGCGCGGCTTTGAAACCGGGCCGCGCGAGGGCTTGCCGGGCAACGATCAGACCGGGGCCTGTCTCGCGGGGGTCCAGTGGGAGGACGGCGGTATGTCCGGCGGCGGCAAGCCGTTATGGTCGTTCACGAGCCTCGGGGACACCGGCAACGGCTTCCTGTCGGCAATCGCGATCATTCAGGCGCTCTATCACCGCGAGCGCACCGGCGAGGGGCAGTTCTGCGACACCTCGATCGTGAACGCGCACCTCTTGAACACTTCCTACGCGATCGCCCGTCCGGATGGCAGCGGATTTGAGCGCCCGAAGACGGACGCGCGGCAACTGGGCCACGGCACTTTGAGCCGCCTCTATGAAACCAGGGACGGCTGGCTGTGCATTGTGCTGCCGACGCAGGAAGACTGGGATCGCTTCTGCATCGCGACGGGCCTCGAGAGCCTTGCGGCCGATGCGCGCTTTGCGAGCGCGCAAGCGCGCGCCGAGAATCAGCAGGCGCTGCTGCCGATCCTGGAGGCGAAGCTGCGCGAGCGGACCGCGGCGCAGTGGTTTGCGAGCCTCGATGAGGCGCAGGTCCCGTGCGAGATCTCAGACCCGCGCTTCTCCCTGGGCCTGCACGAGAATCCGCAATTCAAGGCCCGCGGCTGGGTGGCCGCCTATGAGCACCCCTTCGTCGGCAAGCTCAACCAGATCGGCCTGCTGTTCAATTTTTCGGAGACCCCGGGACGCGTGCAGGGACCCCCGCTCATCGTGGGGCAGCACAGCCGCGAGATCCTCGCCGAGCTTGGCTACCCGGCCGAGCAGATCGAAGAGCTCTGTAAGGACTGCGTGCTTGCCTGGAGCCTCAAGGAGGGTCACCGCAAGGTACGCAGCCCCTGGCAACCGCAAGCACCGGCGCCCGTGCCGGCGGAGAGCAAGACGTGAGTTCGAACGAAGCACCTACCGGAAGCGGCGCTATCCGGCCCGACCCGGTCTACACACCCGACGCGGCGTTCTTCTGGGAAGGCGTGGCGCGCGGGGAGCTGCTCGGTCAGCGCTGCGCGGATTGCTCACGCCTGGTGCACCCGCCGCGCCCCATGTGCCCGTCCTGCCACAACCTCAGGCGCGAAACCGTTCGGCTGAGCGGGCGTGGCAAGGTATACAGCTGGGTCATCCCGCGCCACCCGGCGCCGGTCGGATTTGCGGAGTCGCCGATCGTGGCGCTGATCGAGCTGGAGGAGGGGATCCGCCTGGTCTCCAATGTGATCGAGGTGAGTCCCGAGAAGGTGCGCGCCGGGATGGCGGTGGAGGTGTGTTTCGCGCCCACCCGTGGCGGGCGCGCGGTCCCGGTGTTCCGTCCCCGCGGTGACGCGCGTGGCTAAATTCGCCGCCATCGCCGGAATCGGCCAGACCGAATTTTCCAAGAACTCCGGCCGCAGCGAACAGCAGCTCGCAGCGGAAGCCTCCAAGGCCGCCCTGGATGACGCGGGCATCGATCCTGCCGATGTGGATGGCATGATCACCTTCACGCTTGATCCGAGTGATGAGATCGGCCTGTGCCGCTGTCTGGGCGTGAAGGATCTTGCGTACACGACCCGCATTCCGGGCGGCGGGGCGGCCTCAGTCGCGACCGTTTACCAGGCGATGGCCGCGGTCACTTCGGGCATCGCGCAAGTGGTGCTCATCTGGCGCGCCATGAATGAGCGCTCGGCCTACCGCTTCGGACAGCCGCTCGTGCCGCCCAGCGGCGGGGTGGTTAACGTCGCCGGCCAAGGCACCGGATCACTCCTGTGGTGCATGCCCTTCGGTGCGCAGACTCCGGCGAGCTGGGAAGCGCTCGCCTCGCAGCACTATATGGAGACCTTCGGCGTCACCAATCAGGACCTGGGGCATGTATCGGTCGCACAGCGCAAGCATGCAGCGACCAATCCGTTGGCATGGTTCTACCGCAAGCCCATCACGCTCGAGGAGCACCAGCAGTCGCGCTGGATCGTAGAACCGGTGCTGCGGCTGCTCGACTGCTGCCAGGAAAGTGACGGCGGCGTCGCGCTCGTGATCACGAGCCTCGAACGCGCCCGTGATCTTAAGCAGCCGCCGGTGCGCATCGTCTCCGCGGCCCAGTCGATCCCGGCGGAGGTCGAGGTCATATCGAACTACTACCACGGCGACCTCACCGTGATGCCTGAGGCACGTGGCGTCGCGCGGCGCCTGTACGGGCGCTCCGGGCTCACCCCGAAGGACATGCAGCTCGCCATGATCTACGACGCTTTCACGCCGCAGGTCTTAAAGCAGCTCGAAGCGTTCGGTTTCTGCGGGCGCGGGGAAGCCAAGGACTTCGTCAAGGGCGGCAACATCGAAGTCGGTGGCAGTCTGCCGGTGAACACCAACGGCGGCCTGATTGGTGAGGCTTATATTCACGGGATGAACAACATCACCGAAGCGGTGCGGCAGCTGCGCGGCACGGCCACGAATCAGGTCAAGAACCTCACCCATGCGCTCGTCTCGTGTGGCATGGCCGGCGCGATCCTCGCGAACGCGTAAGCTACGCCGCCATGAGAACGATCAAACCGGGCCTGCGCCTCAAAAGCGCGGTGTGTTCCACCGAGGTCATGGTGATCCGCGCCCCCGCGGGGGAAGCGCACCTGGGCTGCGGGGGCGCGGAAATGCTCGCGACCGGGGAAGCCGCGCCGGTGCAGGGGCACCTGGACCCGGCGCATGCTACCGGTTCCCTCATCGGCAAGCGCTACGTGGATGCCGAGGAGCGCTTCGAGCTGCTGTGTACGAAGGGCGGGGAGGGCTCGCTCAGCCTCAACGGCGTATCGTTGTCGGTGAAGCAGGCCAAGGCGCTGCCTTCCTCGGACTGATCCTGTGAACTTCGCGATGCTGCTCGACATGGCAGCGGATGCCTTCGGGGAGCGCATCGCGGTCACCTGCGCGCAGCGCGCACTAACCTACACCGCCCTGCGCAGCGCCGCCCGCGCGTGGGCGCGGCAGCTTGCCCGCGGTGGTTTCTCCTGCGCGGCACTGCTGGACACCAACGGCCTTGAGGCCCCCGTCACGCTGTTCGCCTCCGCCTATGCGGGCGTGCCGTACGTGCCACTCAACTACCGCCTGACCCGCGCGGAGCTTGAGGAGCTGTTGCGACGCGTTGCCCCTGCGTGGCTTGTGTCAGCATCCGCGCAGCACGAGCGGCTGGTGTTGCCCGCGAACGTAACGCTGGCCAACGTCGCCGGCTTCGGCACTGCGTCAACTAGCGAACCGGATGCCCCGCCCGAGCCGCCGAGCGATCCGGGTGCGATCGCGATTCAGCTGTTCACGAGCGGCACGACCGGCACTCCCAAAGCGGCCGTGTTGCGACACGAAAACGTCGTGTCCTACATTCTCGGCAGCGTGGAGTTTGGCGCCGCGGGGGAAGAGGAGGCCGCCCTGGTCGCGGTACCGCCGTATCACATCGCCGGCATCTCCGCGGTGCTCAGCTCAACCTACAGCGGGCGGCGCATCGTCATGCTGCCGAGCTTTGAGCCCGCGGAGTGGCTGCGTCTGCTGGCGCGGGAAAAGATCACGCACGCTTTTGTGGTGCCCACCATGCTGGTGCGGATCATGGACCACCTGACGCAGGAGCCCGGTGCCTCACCCTTTCCCGCGCTGCGCGCGATTGCCTACGGGGGCGGCAAGATGCCGCTGGCGGTGATCGAGCGGGCGCTGCAGGTGTTTCCGGGCGTGGATTTCACCAACGCCTATGGGCTGACGGAGACGAGCGCCACGGTGTGCCTGCTGAGCCCGGATGATCACCGTGCGGCCGCGGCGAGCACCGATGCGCAGGTGCGCCGGCGGCTCGCTTCCGTCGGTCGAGCGCTGCCGACCATTGAGCTTGAGGTGCGTGATGCGGCCGGGCGCACGCTCGGCCCGCACGAGCCAGGCCTGGTGTTTGTACGCGGTGCGCAAGTGGCCGGTGAGTATCGCGGCGCGGGAAGTGTGCTCGATGGGGCGGGCTGGTTCGCCACCCAGGACCGCGGCTGGGTGGATGAGGCGGGCTACCTCTTTCTTGAGGGGCGGGCGGACGATGTCATCGTGCGCGGCGGGGAGAATATCTCCCCGGGCGAGATCGAAGAGGCGCTGCTCGCGCACCCGGCGGTCGCGGACGCCGTGGTGCTCGGCGTGCCGAGCGATGAGTGGGGGGAAGCGGTCGGCGCCGCGGTAGTGCTGCGGGCGGGCGCGGCGGTGACGGTCGAGTCCCTGCAGCAGTGGGTGCGCGAGCGGCTGCGTTCCTCGCGCGTGCCGGAGCGCCTGGTGTTTCGGGCGCAGCTGCCCTACAACGAGATGGGCAAGGTGCTGCGCCGCGTGGTGCGCGCGGAGCTGGAGCAGCAGGCCTAGAAGGAGCGCGCGATCAGCTCCTTCATGATCTCGTTCGCGCCGCCGTAGATGCGCGTCACGCGCGCATCGGCGTACATGCGTGCCACGAGATACTCGCTCATGTAGCCATAACCGCCGTGCAGCTGCACGCACTCATCGAGCACCCGCTGCTGCATGTCGGTCGCCCACCATTTGGCCATCGAGGCGGTGACGTCATCGAGCCGCTGCTCGATAACGTCCTGGATGCACCGATCGATGAAGGCGCGCGCCACGCGCGTAATGGTCGCGGCCTCGGCCAGTTTGAAGCGCGCGTTCTGAAATTCGACCAGCGCCTTGCCGAAGGCCGTGCGCTCCTTCACGTAGCGCACCGTCTGCGCGAGTGCGCCTTCCATGGCGCCCACTGCCTGCACCGCGACGATTATGCGCTCGTAGGGCAGATCGCCCATGAGTTGGGCGAAACCGAGGCCTTCTTCGCCGCCGAGCAGCCGCTCCGCGGGCACGCGCACCTGATCGAAAAACAGTTCGGTGGTGTCCTGAGCGTGCTGGCCGAGTTTCTCTAGAAAGCGCCCGACGCGATAGCCGGCAAGTTCCTTAGTTTCGATGAGGAGTATCGAGGTGCCCTTGGCGCCGAGCGTGGCATCGGTCTTCACCACCAGTAGCACCAGGCCCGCCAGATAGCCGTTGGTGATGAAGATCTTGGAACCCGTGACAACGTACTCATCGCCGGTGCGCTCGGCGCGCGTACGGATGCCTTGCAGGTCCGAGCCCGCGGCCGGCTCGGTCATGGCGATGGCGCCCACCAGTTCGCCGCTCGCCAGCAGTGGCAGGTAGCGGCGCTTCTGCGCTTCGGTGCCGTGATTGAGCAGATAGTGCGCGGCAATGCTGTGCACGGCCTGGCCGAAGCCGGTGATGCCGCGGCGCGCCAGTTCCTCGTAGAGCACGACTTCGTGGCGAAAATCCCCGCCCGCGCCACCGTATTCGCTCGGAATGTCCGCGCACAGAAATCCCAGGGCTCCCGTCTTGCGCCAGATCTCATGGCCGACGTTGTGCTGGGCGCGCCAGCGCGCCTCGTGCGGCAGCATCTCGTTGTCGATGAAGCGCGCCACCGCCTCACGGTACAGCGTCAGGTCCTCATTCATCCAGGCGGAGACGTACTCACTCACGGCTGTGTCCCCCAAAGGCTCACGGCTCCTGCCATGCCTGCGACGCTGCGGCAAACCAGGCGGGTTTGCCGGCCGTCCAGGTCTCTCCCCAGAGGTTCGTGCCCCCGTTCACGTGCAGTGTCTGACCGGTGATGAACGCACCGGGCGGGCCGCCGACGAACAGCACGGCCTCGGCGATCTGCCAGGGCGAGCCGGCAAGGCGCAGCGGACTCGCCTCGCGGTAGCGGCGGTGGATCTCCTGCGGGTACGCCGCCCAGCCTTCGGAGACGATGGCGCCCGGAGCGACGCAGTTAACGCGAATTGACAGCGGCGCCCACTCGACGGCGACCGCCTCGCTGAACGCCACAACACCGGCACGCGCCGCGAGGGTGTGCGCCACCTGGTGAAGTCCGCGCGGAGAGACGACGAGGCTGACGATGCTGCCCGGCGCTGAGAGCGTACGCCAGTGCCGCGCTGCGCTTTGCATCATATTGAATGTGCCGGTGAGGTTGGTGTCGATGACCGCACGCCAGCCTTTGTCGCTGAAGTCGATGGCGGCCTGCGGGAACTGCCCGCCGGCACTGTTGACCAGCAGGTCGAGCGCGCCCCAGCGCGCAAATACATCGTCGAAGACCTGCTCCACCGCGGCACGGTCACGGATATCAAGAGGGAACGCCTCGCAGGGCAGTCCGCGCGCCGTAAGCGCGGCACGCACGGCGCTGAGCTTCTCCAAGCTGCGGCCGCAGATCACCACCCGGGCCCCGAGACGCGCGGCGAGCCAGGCGGTCGCCCGGCCGATTCCGCTGCCGGCGCCGCTCACGAGGACGGTGCGCTCGTTCAGGAGTCCGGGGGCGAGCGATGGGATGCGGCTGGCGAGCTCCTCGTCCGACAGGCGCAGGCCGTCCGCTGGCGCTGCCGGGGCGGGGGACTCAGCGACAGGAGGGGGTGCCATCGTGATGCCCCTAGAGGTCGCGACCGAGCAACTCGCCACTGATGATGAGCTTACGCACCTCGGTGGTGCCGGCGCCGATCTCCAGCAGCTTCGTAGCCCGGAACAGGCGGTTCACTTCCGACTCCCACATGTAGCCGTTACCCCCATGAATCTGCACCGCCTCGGAGAGCACGCGGTTCATGGACTCGGAAGCGTACATCACCGAAGCCGCGGTGAGCGCATGGATGCGGCCGCGGCCGCCGCCGCCGATCTCCAGGTCATTCGCCGCCGCGAGCACGCGGTAGGTGAACGTGCGCATGGTCTCCACCGCCACGTACATCTCGGCGAGCTTGGCCTGGATCATCTGAAAGTCGGCGATCCTGCGGCCGAACTGCTGGCGCGACTGGGCGTAATCGAGTGCCAGCTCGAGCGCACGCTCGGCGATGCCGAGGCACAGCGGCGCGATCATCGCGCGCTCGAGGTCAAGCCCGCTCATCACCACCGCAAGGCCCCCGTTCTCGCCACCGACGAGATTGCCCGCCGGCACGCGACAGTCGGCGAACACCAGCTCTGCGGTCTGGCTGCCGCGAAAACCCATCTTGGTGAGCCTCTGCGCGACGCGGAACCCCGCGAAGTCCTTCTCGACGATGAAGGCCGAGATGCCCTGCGGGCCGCGCTCCGGTGCGGTCTTCGCGTACACGAGCAGTACATCCGCGACCGGGCCGTTGGTGATGTAGAGCTTGGTGCCGTTCAAGAGGTAGTGATCACCGGCTCTGCGGGCGCTGGTGCGCATCGACCCGAGCGCATCGGAGCCCGCCCCCGGCTCGGTCAGGCCGAGCGCGCCGACGAGTGCGCCGGAACATAACCCCGGCAGATAGCGGCGGCGCAGCTCCTCGCTGGCGTTGCGGTAGATGTTGTTGACGCACAGATTGTCGTGCGCCACCCAGGCGAGCCCGAGCGCATGGTTCCAGCGCGAAAACCCCTGCAGCACGAGGCCGCTCGTGAAGAGATCGGCGCCCGCGCCGCCGTACTGCTCGGGCACGGTGACGCCGAGATAGCCCTCGGCGCCGAGCTGGGCGAAGGCCGCCGCGGGCCACCATTCCTCCTTATCCATGCGCGCGGCCAGGGGGTACAGCTCCCGCCGGGCGTAGTCGCTGGCAGCTTCGAGCATCGCCCGCTGCTCGGCGGACAGGTCGAACGCCAGCGGGGGGCCGGGAGTCGCCGGCGGCGCGATGGGCTCGGGCATACAGGGATCCCTTCGCAAGGGCAGTGGCTGGAAGACTAATGAGTAATGCTCAGCATGTCTAGAAACCGGTCGGACTAATTGACTTCCAAGCTTAAGTGAGGTGGACTCATTAGATGCGGAGCACTGCATTGCGCATCGGCTGTGGCTGCGGATTCTGGGGCGACAGCGCGGCCGGCCCGGCTCAGCTGGTGCGCCACGGCGGCATCGACGTTCTGGTGCTGGACTATCTGTCCGAGATCACCCTGTCGCTGCTCGCGCGCGCGCGGCGCAAGCGGCCGGAACTCGGCTATACACCGGACTTTATCGACGCCGTCATGCGCCCGCTGGCAGCCGAGATCGCCGCACGCGGCATCAAGGTCATCGCGAACGCCGGCGGCGTCAACCCGCGCGCCTGCGCCGCGGCACTGCGGGCCGTGCTGGCTGAGCTCGGCGTGCCGCTCACGCTCGCCGTGGTGCTGGGGGATGACGTCAGCGACGAGCTTGCGCGGCTGCGCGCCTCAGGCGTCACTGACCTGGAAAGCGGCCGACCGCTGCCCGTGCAGGTGGCGAGCGCGAACGCCTACCTCGGAGCCTTTCCGATCGCGCAGGCGCTGCAGGAGGGCGCGCAGGTCATCATCACGGGCCGCTGCGCGGACAGTGCGCTCGCGCTCGCGCCCCTGATTCACGCCTTCGGCTGGCGCGCGAGCGAGCTGGATCGGCTGGCGCTCGGGAGCCTGGCGGGCCACATCATCGAGTGCGGTCCGCAGGCCACCGGCGGCATCGCCACCGACTGGCGCTCGGTGGCCGCCGGGTGGGACGACATGGGCTACCCGATCGTCGAGTGTTCCGCAGACGGCACGTTCGTCGTGACCAAGCCCATCGGAACCGGGGGACGGGTGAGCGTGGCCACCGTGGCCGAGCAGATCACCTACGAGGTGCACGATCCTGCCCGGTACCTGCTACCGGATGTGGTCTGCGACTTCACGGGTGTGAAGCTCGAAGAGCTGGGGGCCGACCGTGTGCGCGTGAGCGGTGCCCGGGGACTGCCCGCCACCGCGCACTACAAGGCGAGCCTCACCTACGCGGACGGCTATCGCTGTACGGCGACCTTGATGATCGTGGGTCAGGATGCCGCCGAGAAGGCACGGCACGTTGCCGCCGCGATTCTCAAGCGTACACGGCGTCTGTTCGCCGAGAACTCCCTGGCGGACTATCGCGCCGTCTCGGTGGAAGTGCTGGGGACCGAGGCGATGTACGGCGTGCATGCGCGGCAGGAGCGCACGCGCGAGGTGGTGTTGAAGATCGCCGTGGCGCATGCCGAAGAGCCGGCGCTCGAGCTGTTTGCACGGGAGATCTTCCCGTCCGCCACTTCCATGGCCCAGGGGATCACGGGCTTCGCTGGCGGACGACCCGCCGTACAGCCCCTCGTGCGCCTGGCGTCCTGCCTGGTGCCCAAGGTGCAGGTGAGCGCGCAGGTCGAGATCTACGAGGCGCACGGGGCAGCGCGCACCGTGGCGCTCGCGCTGCCGGCCGATTCGCCGCCGCCGCTGCCCCGCGCCTCAGCCAGTGCCCGTCCCGCCGCCAGCACGGCGCAGGCGGCGCGCGAGCGGGGCGGCGCCAGCGAGGAAGTGCCGCTCGTACGACTCGCGTACGGCCGCAGCGGCGATAAGGGAGATACCGCCAATATCAGCGTGCTCGCGCGCCGGCCGGAGTTCATGCCGCTGCTCGCCGAGGCGCTGACCGCCGAAGTCGTGCGCGCATATCTGGCTCATCTGGTCGAAGGCGACGTCGAGCGTTACGACTGGCCGGGACTGGGCGGCTGGAACTTCGTTCTGCACCGCGCGCTCGGCGGCGGGGGCGTTGCCTCCTTGCGTTATGACCCGCAGGGCAAAAGCTACGCGCAGATTCTCATGGACCTGCCGGTGCGCGTGCCACAGACGTGGCTGCAGGCCGGTGGCTTGCTCGGTGGCGCGCCATGACGGTGCGCGCACGCGGCGGGCGGCGGCGCGAACGGCTGTCGCGCGATGAACGGGTGGCCGACATCATGCGCGCGGCGCGCGCCATTTTTTGCGAAAAAGGCTACGCGGAGACCTCGACCGCGCAGATCGCAGAGGAGGCCGGTGTGGTGGAGGGCACCCTGTACCGCTACTTCCCCACCAAGCGGGACCTGCTCATCAAGGTCGTCGAAGCCTTCTACGAAAACATCTTTGCCGACTATGAGCGGCAGCTGCAGGGGGTACGCGGCACCTGGAACCGACTGCGGTTTCTGATCTGGAAGCACCTGAGCGTCATTCATGGCGATCCGGCCATGTGCCGCCTGATCGTCCATGAACTGCGGCCGTGGCCGCAATACCGGCAATCGAGTGTCTTTCGCCTCAACCAGCGCTATACGCGGCGCACCCTTGCGGTCATCAAGGAGGGCGTCGCGCGCGGGGAGTTTCAGGCGAAGATACCGCTGCAAATCGTGCGCGACATGATCTTCGGTTGCGCTGAGCACCACACCTGGGCGTATCTGCGTGGCGAGGGCCAGTTCTCGCCCGATGAGGCGGCCGATGCCATCACCAATCTCATTTATCAGGGTCTGGCGCGGGTGGGACGGCGCCCGGAGGCGAGTGTCGCGGTCTCGGTGGTGCGACTCGAGCAAGCCGTACAACGGCTGGAGGGCCTGAGCGCGCCGCGCCGCCGCCAGCGCTCCGGGGCCGCCTGATGCTGCGGCGCGTGCTCATTGCGAATCGCGGCGAGATCGCCTGCCGCATCCTGCGCACGCTGCGCGCGGAGGGCATTGCCAGCGTCGCCGTGTACCACCATGAGGATCGTGCGGCGCCGCACGTGCAGCTGGCCGACGCCGCCGTAGAGCTCGAGGCGGAGATACCGAGCGCGGCGTACCTGGATCAAGCGCAGATCGTCGCGGCCGCCAAACGCACCGACGCGGACGCGATCCACCCGGGCTACGGGTTCCTGTCGGAGAACGCCACGTTTGCCGAGCGCGTTGCGGGCGCGGGCCTTACTTTTGTCGGGCCGGACGCACAGGCCATGCGCCTGATGGGCGACAAGATCCATGCGCGCGCGTTCGCCCTTGAGCAGGGGGTGGCGGTCGCCCCGAGCATCGTGGCCTCCGATGCGGGCAGCGTTGCGGCGCAGGCCGCGCAGATCGGCTTCCCCCTCCTCATCAAAGCCGCCGCTGGTGGCGGCGGCAAGGGGATGCGCATCGTGCGCAGCGCCACAGAGCTCTCCGAGAGCCTGCGCCTCGCCGCGGCCGAGGCGCAGCGCTACTTCGGTGACGGCCGGGTGTACGCGGAGCGCTACACCGAGCGGCCGCGCCACATTGAGGTTCAGGTACTCGGGGATGGGCGGGGCAATGTCGTGCACCTGTTCGAGCGTGAGTGCTCGCTGCAGCGCCGCTACCAGAAGATCATCGAGGAATCCCCGGCGCCGAATCTGCCTGGGGAGCGGCGCACGGCGATCTGCGCTGCGGCCGTGCGACTGGCCAGTGCCGCGCGCTATCGCAATGCCGGCACCGTGGAATTCGTGTTGGCCCCGGACGGCAGCTTTTACTTCCTCGAGATGAACACGCGCCTGCAGGTGGAGCACCCGGTTACCGAATACGTGCTCGGCGTTGACCTGGTCGCCGAGCAGTTGCGCATCGCCGCCGGAGGCGCACTTTCGATGGCGCAGCGCGACCTTGAGCCGCGGGGCCACGCCATCGAATGTCGCATCTGTGCCGAGGAGCCGGAGCATGAGTTTCGTCCGGCGACCGGGCGGATCGGCATACTGCGCGTGCCTGAGGGGGCAAACCTGCGCTTCGATGGCGGCATCCGCGCGGGGCAGGCGATCACGCCGGCCTTTGATTCCCTGCTCGCCAAGCTCATCGCCTACGGCGCGAGCCGCGCGGCTGCGGCGGACACTCTGGCGGATGCGCTGCGCTCCACGGTGCTGCTCGGCGTGCCCACCAACATCGACTACCTGGAACGGGTGCTGCGACACCCGCGTTTCCGCAGCGGTCCGCTGCATACCGGGTTTCTCAGCGAGTACGCGCAGGAGCTGCTGCCGCACGAGCAGTCCGCGCCGGCCGCCGCGGCGCTGCTGGCGGCGCTGCTCACTGAGCCGGAGTTTCGGCGCGCAGCCCTTGAGGTGCCCGAGCCCTACGCCTCGATCGGTCCATGGCATAACTGAGGCGTTGCATGCCCTACCGCATACAGCTCGACGGTCGGGACATCGAGGTGCAGATCCTCGGGCGGCGTCCGTTGCTGCGCGTGCGCATCGGCGCGGCGGAGCATTCGGTTGCCCCGGAGCCTGCCGCCGCCGATGAATTCGCGCTTGCGGTTGATGGAGTGCCCTATCGGGGCTGGCGTTGCAGCGTGGGCGATGAGGTGCACGTGCGGCTCGAAGGCCGCACCTACCTCGTGCGCTTTGTCAGACGCGATGCCAAAGGCGGCGGCGCGGCGGCACAGGATGAGATCTGCGCCAGCATGCCCGGTGTCGTCGTCGGCGTGCATTGTGAGCCCGGCCAGACGGTGCAGGCGGGGGACCGGCTGCTGACCCTCGAGAGCATGAAGCTGCAGATGACGATTGTGGCGTCGCGGGCGGCGCGGGTGCAGGCGCTGCACGTGGCGCCGGAGACGGTCTTTGAACGCGGCGCATTGCTGGTGTCTTTGGCACCAGAGGAGGCACGAGATCCATGAAAACCCTGCTGTCCGCGGTGCGCACGAGTTCGCCGGAATTCCGGCGGCGCTACGCACACAACAAGGCACTGGCCGCGCAGCTTAAGTCGCGCCAGGAAGCCGCGCGTCATGTAAGGCCGTCCCGCGACCTTGAACGGCTCGCCTCACACGGCAAGCTCCTGCCGCGTCAGCGTCTGGAACGGCTGCTCGATCCGGGCACCCCATTTCTGGAACTCTCAACCCTGGCGGCCAACATGGCCTACGGCGGCGAATCGCCCGGCGCCAGCTGCATCACCGGCATCGGCGTCGTCTCCGGACGGGAAGTGATGATTCACGCCGACGATCCGACGGTGAAGGGCGGTGCCTGGTATCCGCTGACGATCAAGAAGATCGTGCGCGCACTGGATATTGCCATCGAGAATCAGCTGCCGGTGGTGCACCTGTGTGACTCGGCGGGCGGGCAGCTGCAGCTGCAGTCCGCGCTCTTTCCGGACCGCTACATGGCCGGGCGGATCTTCCGCAACCAGAGCGTGCTCAGCAAGTTAGGCGTCAAGCAGCTGGCGCTGGTGTTTGGGCATTGCACCGCAGGCGGCGCCTACATACCGGCGCTGAGCGACTACAACGTGATCGTGCGTGGCACCGGTGCGGTCTTTCTCGGCGGGCCGCCGCTGGTGAAGGCGGCCACCGGCGAGGTGGTTTCGGCGGATGAACTCGGCGGTTGCGATCTGCATACCCGCACTAGCGGCACCTGCGATTACCCGGCGGCCAACGAGGAGGAGGCGATCAGTATCGGGCGCGAAATCGTCGCGCTGTGGGAGCGGCTGCCGAAGTGGCGCGCACCCGAGCAGGCCGCCGAGGCGCCGCTGCTGGATGCGGATGAGCTCTATGGCGTGATTCCTGATGACATCAAGCAAACCTTTGACATGCGCGAGGTCATCGGACGCATCGCCGATGGCAGTCGCTTGCATGAGTACAAGCCGGCCTACGGCACGACGCTGGTGTGCGGCTTTGCGCACCTGTGGGGCTATCGCGTCGGCGTGCTGGCCAACAACGGCATTCTCTTCAACGACAGTGCCATCAAGGGCGCTCACTTCATCGAACTGTGCAATCAGAACAACACCCCGATGCTGTTCCTGCAGAACATTACCGGCTACATGGTGGGATGCGAGTACGAGGCGGCCGGCATCACCAAGGACGGCGCCAAGATGATCATGGCGCAGACCTGCAGCCACGTACCCAAACTCACCGTCATGTGTCACGGCTCCTTCGGCGCCGGCAACTACGGCATGTGCGGCCGCGCTTTCGACGGGCGGCTGCTCTTCAGCTGGCCGAATCATCAGATCGCCGTGATGGGCGGGGAGCAGGCGGCCAGCACGCTGGCAGAGGTCAAGCTGCGGCAGCTGCAGCGCACGGGCGCCGCGGCGGATCCGGCGGCTATCGAGCAGCTGCGCGCGGCCACGCTGCAGGCGTACGAGGAGCAGACCTCCGCGTACTACTCGACCTCCGAGATCTGGGACGATGGCATCCTCGACCCGGTGGATACCCGCAACGCGCTGGGCGTTGCGCTCTCGGTCGCTGTGAACGCACCGGCGGGTCGGCCCGGGAATGGCGTGTTCCGCTTCTGAAGCGAGACTCCTCAAGCGTGTGGACTCACCTCGCGCCGCTGGCCGCACCTCGGGCGCCAGAGGCGAGACGACGCGGCAGCCTAAGGAAGTCCCGCGTCGGCGAAAGATGCAGTGCCCGCCATTTTTATCGAGCGCGGCTACTTCCCCTGCCACACCGGCGCGCGCTTCTCGGCGAACGCGCGCGGCCCCTCCTGGGCGTCCGCGCTGAGGTACACCGGCTCAAAGAGCGTGTCTCCGGTGCGCAGCGCCTGCGTACGACCGGTCTCGGTGGCCGCATATACCAATGCGCGACAGGCTCTTACCGTGAGCGGCGCGTTCGCGGCAATGCGTTGTGCCAGCTCGAAGCTGCGCGGCAGTAACTGCTCGCGCGGCACAACGTAGTTGATGTAGCCGAGCTCGCCCAGGCGCACAGCGCTCATCGGCTCCCCCGTCAGCAGCAGCTCCATCATGATCCTCTGCGGCAACATGTGTATGAGCGGCGCCGCCCACGGCGTACCGCGACCGACTCTGGCCTCGGTTATGGCGAAGGTGGCGTGCTCGGCGGCGACACACAGGTCGCACATCTGGGCGAACAGCCAGCCGCCTGCCATGGCGATGCCATTCACGGCGGCAATCGTGGGCTTGCTCACCTGGATCGCATCGCCCAGCGTGGGGATGAAACCGCGCGGCGGTACCTTCAGTGCGGTGGCGCTCGCCTCCTTCAGATCCATGCCGGCGCAAAACGCCTTGTCGCCCGCGCCGGTGAGTATCGCGACCCTGGCCGATGGCTCCTCCTCGAAGCGCTTCCAGGCGGCGAACAGTCCCGCGCGCACCTCGGCGTTGATCGCGTTGCGGCTTTCGGGTCTGTTGATGGTGATGAGTGCCACAGGGCCCCGCAGCTCGAACAGAATCGCTTCAGTCATCGTGCAGACCTCTATGGGTTGACAGATGCGATCGACCACCGCTAGCGTACCAAAACGGTACCAGCGGTACCGCGAGCACGATTCACGACCATCGACCTGGGGGGCGGGCATGCTGAAAAGCGCTGCCCCGCGGGCGGCGAGAACCTTCTTCTGAATACTTCAACGAGGCTGGACGCAGACGCGCTGCTCGAGGCGGCGTTGGCCGAGGGTACGAGTGCCCCGGCGTCGGTATTGAGCGGCTGCGCCTGCCTGCTGATCGAGCTGGGGCCGGATGGCTCGTTGCGACCGTTTGAGCGGCAGGCTCTGGGGCGCTGGCTCAACCGTCAGGCCTGCGCGGTCATCGGAATCGCGGCCGAGGGTCCGAATCATCCGCTGGCCTGCGCCTGTGACGCCGTGGCGAGGAGTGCCGAGGACGCCGCCGAGCTCGTACCGAACATCGAGGCCGCGCCGCTCGCCGCACTGGTGCTGGTGCAGCTGCTGCGCGCGACCGAGGGGATGGACCCCTGCCGTGCCCTCACTTTCGAGTCCCTGGCCTATGCCGCCTTGCAGGCCGGAGCAGAGTTTCGCCGCTGGCTCGCCCAGGCTGCCCCGGGCTCGCGGGAGGCGGTGGTCGAGGCTGGCGCGCCGGTGCTGCTCGAGCGCCACGGCGCGCAGCTGCGGCTGCGGCTGAATCGGCCGCGCAAGCGCAACGCCCTGTCGGTCGAAATGCGTGATGCCCTCGTGGAGGCCCTCGAACTCGTCGCCGCCGATCCCTCGATTGGCTCAGTGAGCATCAGCGGCGAGGGCAAATGCTTCAGCGCGGGCGGGGATCTCACCGAATTTGGCACGGCCGCGGATCCGAGCCTTGCGCACGCGGTGCGCTCGACGCGCTCGGTCGCAGCATTGCTGGCGCGCGTGGGGCCACGCCTCACGTTTCACGTGCACGGCGCCGCTGTCGGCGCGGGCATCGAGATGGCCGCCTTCGGCCGGCACGTCGAGGCGACTCCGGACGCGTTTTTTCAGTTGCCCGAGATCCGCTACGGCTTGATCCCGGGTTGCGGTGGCTGTGTCAGCATTCCACGCCGCATCGGCCGTCTGCGCACGGCCTATCTGGCGCTGTCGGCGCGCCGGCTCGATGCGCGCACGGCGCATGAGTGGGGGCTGGTCGATGCGCTGACGCAGCCGCTGACACACGCGCAGGTTGCGCAGGCATGAACCGCGAGCGCCGCCGCGGCGGCAGAGGGGATTCGCTATGACGAGGTCGGCAGTGGTGACGGGCGCGGCGATGGGCATGGGGATGCTCATGGCGCGCAAGCTCGCGCAGCGCGGGTGGCGCGTGTTCGCTGGCGTGATGCCGGGGCTGGATACCGCCGAGTTGACCCGGGGAGTCACGCTCACCGTCATCGAGCAGAACGTAACCGACGAGGCGATGGTGCAGGCGGGCGCCCGTCAGGTGGCCGAGGCGCTCGGCGGGGCGGGTCTTGACCTGTTGATCAACAACGCGGGCATCGCCGATATCGCCACCGGACCGATCGAGGGGGTCAATCTGGAAGAGGGCAAGAAGCTCCTCGACGTGAATCTGTTTGGCCAGGTGCGCGTCATCAAGGCATTTCTGCCGTTGCTGCACCAGAGCAAGCAGTCGCCGCGCATTTTCAACTTCTCCTCCGGAGCGGTGCGCGTGCCGATGCCGTGCTCGGGGATGTACAACATGTCCAAGTACGGCGTGGAGGGTCTCACGAACACCCTGCGCTACGAGCTCTCGAAGTTCGGTATCCAGGTGACCTCGATCGAGCCGGGGGCGGTCAAGACGCAGATGACGGCCGATCCGATCAATTCCACGGCCCGTATCTGGGAGCGCTCCACGCCGCAGATCCGGCAGCGCTACGAGGCGAAACTGCGGCCAATCACCGATCACCTGGGCAAGATGCTGCTGACGGCTAACGAGCCGGACTTCGTCACCGAGGGCGTACTGAAGCTCGTTGAGGTGCCGAAGCTCAAGCCGCGCTACATGGTGGGCAAGGAAGTGCGCATGCTGCCGCTGATGCAGGCGTTGCTGTCGGAGACAGCCTTCGAGCGCCTGGTGGCAAAGCAGTTCAACATCTGAAGTCCGTGCCGCAGGCGCACGAGGAGGAGATCGAGTGCAGGACGTAAAGGCACGATTTGCGGCGCTCCGTGAAGGCAGCCGCACCCTGGCGGCGGCCAGCGCAGCGCAGCGCGCCGCGCGGCTGAAAACGATGTTGGCGGCGGTGCTGGCGAACAAGCAGCGCTTCTATGACGCGGCGCACACCGAGATGAAGGCCTGTGACCTTGACGTGGCGGCGCAGCTGGTCATGGTGAAGAGCGAGGTCGACTTCGTCGCGAAGCGTGTCGGCGCCTGGATGAAGCCGCGGCGCGTGCGCAACTCCGCGGCGACCCTGGGCAAGAAGTGCTACATCCTGCACGAGCCCAAGGGCGTGGTGCTCAACCTGTCGACCTGGAATGCCCCCATAGCCATCGCGCTCGTGCCGGCGGTGGCGGCGATTGCTTCCGGCAACGCCTTTGCGCTCAAGCCCTCGGAGCTCGCGCCCTACAGCGCCAGCGTGCTGCGGGAGGTGCTCGAGGGCGCACTGCCGGCTGATGAGTTTGCGGTGTTTGAAGGCGGCCCGGAGGTGGCGCAGCAGCTGCTCAGCCTGCCGTTCAATCACATCTACTACACCGGCGGGCAGCGGGTGGGGCGGCTGGTGATGAAGGCGGCCGCGGAGAACTTCGCCGCGGTCACGCTCGAGATGGGCGGCAAGAACCCCGCCATCGTCGCCGCCTCAGCGGCGATCGACAACACCGCCAGGAAGATCGCCTGGGGGCGCATCGCGAACGCCGGCCAGGTATGCGTGGCACCGGATTACGTACTGGTGCACGAGTCGGTGTTCGACGCGTTCGTGCAGTCGCTGACGAAGGCGATGACCGACATGTACAACGCCACCGGCAGCGGCTTCGAGCATTCGCCCGAGCTCATGCGCATCATCAACGATCAGCATTTCGCGCGCGTCACGCGGCTGCTGCAGGATGCGCGTGACAAGGGTGCCAAGATCGCCTTCGGCGGGCAGACGCGCGCCGAGGATCGCTTCGTGGCGCCCACCATCCTCACCAATCTGAGCGAAGAGATGCTCATCATGCAGGAGGAGATCTTCGCGCCGCTGCTTCCGGTCATCCCGTTCCGTGACAGGAGCGAGGCGCTCGCGATCATCGAGCGGCGCACCAAGCCACTCGCGCTTTATATCTATGCGAAGGACCGGTCGACGATCGATTACTTTCTCGCGCACACCAGCGCCGGCAGCACGGTGGTGAACCACAATCTGATCCAGTCCGGCACCAATCCGCGCCTGCCGTTCGGTGGGGTCAACCACTCCGGCATCGGGCGCATCGGCGGGGAAACCGGGTTCCGCGAGTTCTCCAACGCGCGCTCGGTGGTCGAGCAGCCGCTCGGCTTCCTCGATCTCACCTTCAACCTGCCGCCGTACTCGAAGACCTATCGCAAGCTGATCGAGAAAGCGATCAAGGCCTAAAGCGCCAGAGCGCGCCGCGTGCTCAGTGGCGGCGCCCTTTGACGCGCACCTTGAACTTCATGCTCGGCCCCGGCGTCGGCAGCACCTTGGTCTTCAGCACGTAGTCAGGGGACTCGAGCTCAAGATCCAGCAGATAGAAGAGCCGCGCCATGCTCAACGACATCTGCACTTCCGCCAGCGTCTTGCCGAGGCAGGTGTGGGTGCCACGCCCGTACGGGGAGTACACGCCCGGCTTCAGATGCTCCGCGCGCGGCCGCGCGTAGCGGTCGATGTCGAACTTCTGCGGATTCGGATAGAACTCTTGCATGTAGTGTGGCACGGCGGTCGCGACATACAGCAGCTCGCCCTCGCGGATCTGGTGGCCGAGGAAGGCAAAGTCGCGGGTGGCGGTGCGCATCTGCGCCACCGCAATCGGATACATGCGCATCACTTCCATGATGGCGCCGTCGATCGCCGGTACGCGTCGTAAGTCCGCTTCGTCGATGCTGCCCTGGGCGAACAACGCGTCCGCCTCGTTGCGCACGCGCTCGAGCACCTCGGGGTGCTTGAGAACCGCGTAGATGAACGCGCCCACCGTGTTGGCCACCGTGTCGAGGCCTGCGACGAACGGGCCGGTGAGGCTGAGGATCAGGTCACTCGCCGGAATGAGATCCGGATCGCGCGCATGCGCTTCCATGACATCGTCGACGAGGTTACGGCGTGTCGGATCGCGTGCGTCCTTACCGGCGTTATATTCGGCGATCATGCGCCGGCCGAGCTCGGCGACGCGCTCCTTGGCATGCTTGTAGCGCGGATCCTTGAGCATGAACTTGGGGCGCTGACGGGTTACCAGCACATTCAAGATGTAGAGAATGGTCGTGCGGATATCGGCCACGTACTCGCGCGGCGAGGTGCCGGTGAGCATGGCGCCGAGTTGCTCGGTGACGATGTACTGCATGTTCTGCACCACCGGCACGAGCTCCCCCACCGGCCAGTCGCGCTCGATCACCGTGTCGGTGATCTTGATCACCTCGTCGTAGCGGCCCTTGAGCGACTCTTTCGAGTAGCCGTGCTTCATGACGGCGCGCAGCTTCTGGTGCGTCTCGCCATCTTCGCCGGTGAGCGTGCGCTTTGCGCCCCACTCATCGACCAGGCCCTGCCAGAACTCCTTGGAGCGCAGCGAATCGCGGCCCTCGCGCGTGCCCATGAAGTTGGCGGCCTCGGCACCGGCGAGCACGGTATAGACGTTGTTCATCACCTTGAGACGAAATACCGGACCGTACTTGCGGTAGCACTCGTAGAAGAATCTGCCCGGATCCTTGGCCATCTGCAGGGCATTGCCCACGACCGGCAGACCACGCACCAGCGCAGGTTCTTTGAGAGCTTCGGATGCAACCGTGGCCATGGAAAGCCTCGCGATGAGACGCGGCGCGTGCGTCGGTCCGCTGATGGTATACGCATTGGAATGAATACGGAACCACCGGTACCTATTGGACCCGTGCGTCGGCAGTGTGCGATAGTTTCCGCAGCCCCGGCACCGCTTTTAAGGACGACATGAACAGCCAGCCCGCCACCGAGCTCAAGACGAAGCGCAAGCCTGGCCGGCCGCGCAGCAAGCGCTCCGAGGAGGCGATCATCCGCGCGATGACCTCGCTCCTGGCCGATGAGCGCTACGCGAGCCTCACGGTCAGCAAGGTGGCCGCGCGTGCGCGCGCGAGCAAGTCCACGATCTACCGTCGCTGGCCCACCAAAGAGCATCTGGTTATCGAGGCCTTCAACCGCTGGCCGGCCCTCACGCCGCACGACCGCGGCGACGTCATGTCGGACCTACTCAACCTGTATCGGCAGTTCCTGCGCATCCTGCACCGGCCGCCCTCGAACGCCATCATGCCCACGCTGGTAGCCGAGCGCGCGCACAACCCGGCGCTGGCGGCGGTGTTTGATCCGCTCATGCAGCGACGGCGCGATCCGGTGCGCGTGGTGCTCGAGCGCGCCATGGAACGCGGCGAGCTGCCCAAGAGCACCGATGTCGAGCTGGCGGTGGACGCGCTCATGGGGGTCACGGTGCTGCGCATGTACTTCATTCCCGGCAACCTCAGCATCCCCTCGATCCGCGAGTTCCTGAGCGTGCTGCTGCGAGGCCTCGGAGCGCGCGGCTACTGAGTCCCCACGCGGCGGCCCCTCAAAGTCCTGCGGAGCGAGCCTTGAGCGCATTGTCCCCGCTCTCACGCCGTATCGAGGTGGGCGAGCTCCTTCCCGGTGGAGGCGCGCTCACGATCGCAGCCGACATCTTCCTGCCGGCGCGCATGCGCGCCTCCCCCGTGGTGCTGTTCTGCCTGCCCGGGGGAGCGATGAACCGCGGCTACTTCGACCTGCAGGGCGAGGGTGACTTCAGTTTCGCCGCGCACCTGACCTCGCGCGGATTCATCGTGGCGAGCCTGGATCACCTCGGCGTCGGCGACAGCACCCGGCCGCGCGAGGGCTTCGAGCTCACCCCGGACGTGCTGGCTCATGCCAACGCGATCGCGATGGACGCCATTCGCACCGAGCTGTGCGCCGGTGATCTCACCGGCGCACCGCTGCCGCACCTGCCATCGATCGGCGTCGGCCACTCGATGGGCGCGATGCTGACCGCGATGCAACAGGCGCACCACGGCGGGCACGCCGCGCTGGCGCTGTTCGGCTTCAGCACGCGCGGTCTTGTCGCGGCGCTGTCGCCCGAGGAGTTGAGCTTTGCCCTGAACCCCGCGGCCGCCCGCGCGAACTTGGTACGCCTGGCGCGCCTGCGCTCCGCGGACCCTTATCCGGAAGTGCCCCGTTCCGCGCAGGGCCGGGAGCTGTTTGCGGGGGAGACGGCCGACCGGCGCGGAGTGGAGGCGCTGCAGCGCGCGCGCGCCCGGCTCCTGTTGACCGCGGGACTGTTCTCGATGATTCCCGGCAGCTGCGCGCCCGAATGCGCCCGCGTCGACGTGCCCGTTTTTCTGGCGTTCGGCGACCGTGACATGGCCGGCCCGCCAGAGGAGGTCCCCGCCAACTACCCCGCGAGCCCCGCCGTTACCCTCCTCGTGCTCACGGCCACCGGACACGCCCATTTTCTGTTCCCGGGGCGCGCGCAGTTGTTCGAGCGCGTGACGCAGTGGTGCGAGGCCGTGTTGCCGGGGAACTGAGGTGTCGCCCACCGAGCCGCCCTGCGCGAGCGGATACGCGAATCGGCTGCTGGCGGATCTGGGGGCGCCGTTGTGCGTGAGCCTGCGCGTTGAGCCGCACCCGGCCCTGCGCTGGGCGCAGTGCGGCGCCATGGCCCTGACGGGCTACCCGCAGCAGACACCGCAGATGTGCCCCGTCCCGCTCGCCTCGTACGCGGACGGTATCCTCGCCGCACTGAACGCATTGCGCCCGCACTCCCCGGTGAGGCACCTTGACGGGGCGCAACTGCTCGGTGAGCGTGCGGCACTCGCCGGCTACCGGCGCGGCGGGGATATCGCCCCCGGCGGCAGCTGCCGTCTGCTGCCGCTTGAGGATGGCTGGCTCGCCGTGAACCTGGCGCGCACGAGCGACTGGCAGATGCTGCCGGCGTGGCTCGAGGCCGGCGTCATTGCCGATTGGGCACAGTTGGGCGCGGCGCTCAGGTCGCGCCGTGTCGAGGACTGCCTCGAACGCGGGCGCCTCATGGGTCTTGCGCTTGCGCCGCTGCGGCGGCGCACGCCGGCGCAGGTCCCCTGGTGCCGCGAGCTTTATCGCAGCAGCGCCCCGCGCCGCGAGCGCGGCACGGCCTCCCCCTTGGTGGTCGACCTGTCCGCGCTGTGGGCGGGACCTCTGTGCGCGCACCTGCTGCAGATGATGGGCGCGCAGGTCATCAAAGTAGAGAGCAGCGCACGCCCCGATGGCATGCGGCAGGCGGCGGCGGGCTTTTACGATCTGTTGAATGCCGGCAAGTCGAGCGTGGCGCTCGACTTCGATCAGCCGCGCGCGCGCGCGCAGCTGCGGCAGCTCTTGTTGCGCGCGGACATCGTGATCGAAGCTTCGCGACCGCGCGCGCTACGGCAACTCGGCATCGGGGCCGAACAGATCCTGGCCGAGAATCCCACCGCGACCTGGGTGGGCATCTCCGGCTACGGACGCGAGGAGCCGGGCGCGAACTGGGTGGCTTTCGGGGACGATGCTGCGGTGGCCGGCGGACTGTCGCAGGTGTTGTGGGATTGCACCGGGCGGGTGATGTTCTGCGCGGACGCGCTGGCGGATCCGTTCACCGGGCTGCACGCCGCGCTCGCCGCCTGGGGAAGTTTTCAGCAAGGCGGAGGACGGCTGCTGTCACTCACCCTGTGTGACGTGGTGGCGCACGCCATCGGGTGCGCTGCGCTTGCGGACCCTGCGGCAAGCCGTGCTCGCGCACGGCAGTGGAGTGACAGAGTCGGGCCTGAGGATGTCGCGGCTCCCCAGGCCCGTCCGCTCCGGGCCCCGGCGCGCCCGCTCGGTGCCGACACGACGCAGATCCTCGCCGGCCTCGGCGGCCGCGCCTGAACAAAGCCGCTGAAATGCCTCACCGGCGCGCGCTCAGCGCACGCTTGACGCGGCGCGCTTGCCCGCTTCACGGCCGAAGAAGGTGGCATCCGCAAGCGACAGCCCGGAGCTGTAGCCCTCGCCCCAGCGCGGCAGGCCGCAGGCCGTGCGACCGGCGGCAAAGAGGCCACCGATCACTTTGCGTTCGGCGTCGAGGACTTCGCCAGTGGGCAGCGTGTCGAGCCCCCCGAGGGTGAAGGAGGCGTAGAAGCAGTGATCGATGCGGCAGTCGAGCGCGACGAACGGCGGCTCCGTCAGGGGCTTCAGCCATTTCGCCGCCTTGTGAAACAGCGGGTCCACGCCCTGTGCCGCGTATTGGTTGTAGAGCCTGACGGTGGCGGTGAGCGAGCCCTGTGGCAGCTTCAGTTCCCGCTCGACTTCCTCCCACGTCTCCCCGGCAGCGCCGATTTCGATCTTGGCGAGCTGCTGCATTTCCCCGCTGGCATAGGTCGCATGGTCCTCGAGCAGCCAGATGCGATCCCCGCTCTGGCGCAGGATGTAGTTAGAGACGCGCCCGTGGTAGCAGTCCTCGTTGATGAAGCGCTGCCCCTGACTGTTGACGAATATGCCCTTTACCAGGGAACCCGGCGGGTACCAGGGGATGGTGGCGAAGCCCTCGCTCATATTCAGCATCGCGCCGCCGACGCTTGCGCCGAGCAGAATACCGGAGCCGTCGTCGACGGTTCCCAGCGGGAAGTGCGAGCGCAGCAAGAGCGGGGCGTGCTGCTTCACCATCTCCCGGTTCATGACAAAGCCCCCGGCGCACAGCACCACCGCACGCCGCGCACGCGCATAGCGTGCTTCACCGTCGATGCGCAGCGTAAGGCCGTGCACGTCACGGCCGCCCTCGGCAACGAGTGCCAGGGCGCGTGCGTTATACAGAACCTGCACCCCAGCTTCGATGACGCGTTGCGCGAGCATGTCCATGACATAGCGCCCGCCGCCCATGCCGAGGAACTTCGGACAGTGCCCGCGCGGTGCCGGCCGCGCGCGCTCGACGAACGGCCACGCCTCCTCGCTCCCCGACCAGATCAGACAGTCATCCGTGGAGGGCTCGATGCAGCGCTCGGCAATGTAGGAGTTCTTGTATTCGATGCCCTGTGCGGTGAGCCACTCGAAATGCTTGAGGGAGCCGTCCGCATAGCGCCGCGCCTTCGCGGCATCCGCATTCGGGCCGCCAACCATCAGCAGGTACTGATAAAGGTCCTCCGTCGCATCCTCAAAACCCGCGGCGCGCTGAATCGGCGTGCCCCCGCCGCCGCCGAGGTAGATCTCGCCGCCCGAAAGCGCCGAGGTGCCCCCGTTACCCCCGGCACTCTCCACCAGCAGCACGCGGGCCCCGCCGCGCGCGGCCTCGAGCGCGGCACACGCGCCGGCGGCACCGAAGCCGATGACGATCACATCACTTTCGTAGTCCCAGTGGCCGACCTGCGCCAGCGGCGCCGGATGACTTAATGAAGAGCGGAGCGACTGCGTCACGGGGGTTACTCTGTTTTGGCGATGTATCCGCCCAAGGATAAGGTAGATTCGGGGGCGAATGCAGCCTGTGCGGTCGAGCCTGACCGCGTCCGCAGTGGTATCAAGAGGGGGCCTTGCCATGGCATTACGTCTGGAAGACATCGAGCTCATCCGGCAGCTGAAGTACAAATACTTCCGCTCCATCGATATGGGAGATATCGCCACGCTGCGCGAGGTGTTGACCGAGGATGTCAAGGTCGACTACATCGGTGGCAGCTACCGCTGGCAGATGGCCGGACGCGAGAAGATCCTCGAGTCGATCGCCGGCTCGTTCAACGCCAACGCCGTGGGCTGTCACACCGGACATCACCCGGAGATCGACGTGCTCACCGACACGACCGCCACCGGTCTGTGGTACCTGACCGACGTGTTCATCAATCTTGCCGAGAAAGTGCGCACGACCGGCAGCGCGCTGTACCGCGACAAGTACGTGAAGCTCCAGGGGCAGTGGCGCATCTGCGAGTCCGTTTACGAGCGGCTCTACGAGGAAGTCGAGTCCTTCGAGACGCCGCCGAAACTGACGGCGCATTGGCTCGCGCGCGTGCCGCCGCCCGGCGCGCGAATTAAAGCCAATGGCTAACCTCAGCGGTAAGGTCGCCCTGGTCACCGGCGCCGGCCAGGGCGTAGGGCAGGGCATCGCCTTCGCACTCGCACAGGCGGGCGTGGTGGTGGCGGTCGCCGGGCGTACCGAGGCGAAGATCGCCGACACCGCCAAGACGATTGCGACCCGCGGCGGCCAGGCGCTCGTCATCACCTGCGATGTGTTCAAGGCCGAGGACATCACACGCACCGTCGCGCGCACGGTCGAGTCCCTCGGCGGCATCGATATTCTGGTGAACAACGCCTACGACGGCGCCTTCGGGCCGCTGCTGTCGCTCGATGACGAGGCCTTCATGCGCGGCATTCATTCCGGGCCGCTGGCCGCGTTCCGTTTCATGCGCGCCTGCTACCCGCACCTGAAGGCCCGCGGGGGCGGCAACATCGTGAATCTCGTGACCTCCGCTGCGGTGCGCTGGGATTCCTCCAACTACGGTGCCTATGCCGTGGCGAAGCAGGGCATTCGCGCGCTCACCCGGGCGGCGGCAAGCGAGTGGGGACGCGACAACATCCGCGTCAACAACATCGCCCCGCTCGCCGCCTCGCCCGCGCTGGCGGCCTGGATCAAGCGTGATCCGGAGGCGAAGACCTTCTTTGAGAGCGTGGCGCTCAAGCGCGTCGGGGACTGCGAGACGGATATCGGGCGTGCGGTCGTGGCGCTCGTGGGCCCCGAGATGAGTTATCTCACCGGGGCGACTCTGCCGCTCGATGGCGGCCAGGCGTACTTTGGCTGACCCCTAGAGCGCGGGCTCCGGGTCGCCATGCAGCCGGTACTCGCTCGTGGCGATGACGTCGATGCGATCAAAGTCGATGAACTTCGCACAGCTGTCCATCATGAGCTGCAGGTGGCGCTGATGCCGCGCCTCATCACCCGCCGCGTTGTAGAAGATCTGTGGGTCGCGCAGGGCCTGCGGCGGGAAGCACTCCTCGACGATGCCGCGAAATGGCGGCGCCGCCGCGGTGAGCGGCATCACCACGACGTTATGCACGTAGAGAAAATTGGCCTGCGTGGCGATGCCCACCGGCGTGTGCTCCTCGAACCAGATCTTGCGCCAGGCCTCGTAGGTGAGCCGCGGCGGCACCTGCAGGAAGGTCACCTGGCTGAAGCCGTAGGTACGCTCGTCCTCGCGCGGCCGATGGCGCATGTTCGGCAGGATCGTCGACTCGGCGACCTCGAAACCGGCGATGCGTGCGAAGGTTTGCGCCAGCAGCCGCTCGACGGGCTCGCGGCGAAAGGCGCTCGTCAGCCAGAAGCTGACGATACCGTCGGGGGCAGGCTTGGTGTTCTGCAGCGAGAAGTTCACGAGCGTACCGCTGAGGTCGGCGAAGTCGGCAATGTTGAACTGCAAGCGTTCCGCCCCGAGGGCGCGGATGCGCGGCTTGACGTCGCGGATGAAGCGCTGTCGCAGCGCCTCGGGGCTCTCGGCTCCGCGCCAGAACACGTACAGCAGCTTCTCCATGGGCGCTCTTTCGCTCGGGCATCGCGTATGCTGGCAGCAAGTTTAACGGCAAACGCGCCCCGCCGGCGCTGGCGCGCGCTGCCGCACTTGAGGGGGCCGTGAACACACAACCGTTCGGTCCGATCCGGCAGATCGCCTGGGTCGTGCGCAATCTCGAGGAGAGCGTCGCGAACTGGCTGCGCGTGAGTGGCGTGGGCCCCTGGACCTGCTTCCGTAACGTCGCCATGAGCGGTACCTATCGCGGCGCCCCCGCCACGGTGCGCATGCACGTGGCGCTCGGTTACCAGGAGGGGATGGAGATCGAGCTCATCGAGGATCTGGGCCACGGACCCTCCCCGTATCGCAACAACGCCGGTGCGCCCTTGATGGGCATGCACCATGTCGCCTGGTTCAGCGACGCGGTGGCGGCGGACGTGGCACGCGCTCAGGCGCGCGGTATGCAGGTGTGCTTCGAGGCGGCCAACGAGGTGACGCGCGTCGCCTACCTGGAAGATCCGCATGAACCGAAGCTGCTGCTAGAGTTCATCGAGATGAATGCCGTGATGCGCGCGGGCTTCGAGGCACGACTCGCGGCCGCGCGCGCCTGGACGGGCAGCGCGCCCATCCAGGTGATTGATCTTGGGGGCTGAAAGCCAAAAGGGAGACTGCTCATGAGTGCCTGGCAGAACGTTCGCTATGACTACCGCGGCGCGGCCGTGCTCGTGACCGGGGGCACCTCGGGTATCGGGGCCGGCATTGCCGCCGCTTACCGCGAGGCGGGCGCCGAGGTGACGATCACCGGCACACGCGCGGCCGCCAAGGAGTACGAGGGCGACCTGAGCGCTTATCGGTACCTGCAGCTGAGTCTCACGGATAAGGCGCAGATCGCGAGCGTCGCCGCCAGCCTGCCGCGGCTCGATATCCTGGTGAACAACGCCGGCGCCAACTTCATGCTGCAGAACGAGTACGACCCGGAGGTCTTCGAGAAGGGCCTGCAGGTGAATCTCGCCAGCGCTTACCGCATGTCCCAGGCCTGCAGGGCGCGGCTGGCCGAGAGCCAGCTGCCCGGCGGGGCGAGCGTGATCGGCATTGCCTCGCTCACCTCGTTCTTCGGGCTGGAGGTGGTGCCCGCCTATGGGGCCGCGAAAGCCGGACTCGTGCAGCTGGTGAAGACACTGAGCATCACCTGGGCGAAGCAGCACATCCGCGTCAACGCGGTGGCCGCCGGACTCACCGAGAGCCGCATGACGGCGCAGATGCTCAAGATCCCGACCATGATGGCACCGTGGCTCGCGCGCACCCCGCTCGGGCGCGCCGGCAAGCCCGCCGATGTCGCCGGCGCCGTGCTCTTTCTCACCAGCTCGGCCGCCAGCTACATCACCGGACAGACCGTGGTGGTCGACGGCGGCTACTCGATCGTCGGCTGATGATGGGCGAGGACATCCGCATCGATGATCTGGCGCAGCCGCAGCTCAACGAGGCGCAGCGTGCCGCGCTCGCCTGGGGCGAGACGCAGCCGGTCGAGCTGCGCGCCGCGGCCGTGCTCGCGGCGGCGCGCGCGCGTACCGGACTCAGTGATTTCGGTGCCGGGGATTTTCACGAGCGCCTGGAACTGCTGTGCGACGAATGGAACTCCGATCGGCCGCTGACGGCGATGCATCGGGCGGTGCTGTTCGGCTATCTGGCGCGCTACGCCAGTAACCGCCTGCTGATCCACGATAGCCTGCAGCGCCATCCGCAGATCCTCGCCGAGCGTATCGACCGCCCGGTCATCGTCACCGGGCTGCCGCGCTCGGGCACCACGCACCTGGTCAACCTGCTGGCCGCAGATGCCCGCTTTCACTCGCTGCCGCTGTGGGAATCGTATGAGCCAGTGCCCCTGGCGGGGGAGGGGACGCTGCCTGATGGCACCGATCCGCGCTATGTACGCTGCGCCGCCGCCTGGGAGGGCATGCGCCAGGTGACGCCGCTGCTGGCGTCGATGCATCCGATGGAGCCGGATCACATCCATGAGGAGCTCGAGCTCATGGGGCCGGACTTCGCCTCCTACAACTTCGAATGGCTCAGCATGTCCCCGCGCTGGCGCGATCACTACCTGGGCACCGATCAGACGCCGCACTACGAGTACCTGAAGCGCGTGTTGCAGCTGCTGCAGTGGCAGCGCCACGTGAGCGGCAAGCGCTGGGTGCTCAAGTGTCCGCAGCATCTGGAGCAGCTGCCGGTGCTGCTGAAGGTGTTTCCGGATGCGACCGTCGTGTTCACGCATCGCGACCCGGTCGCCGTCGTGCAGTCCACCATCACCATGCAGGCCTACACGCAGCGCATGCAGCGTCCGAAGGTGGAGATGATGTGGCTACGCGATTACTGGGTGGCGCGCATCGAGCAGCTGCTGCGCGCCTGTGTGCGCGACCGCGATCTTGCCCGGGCGGCGCGCAGCGTCGACTGCCCGTTCGACGTCTTTATGCGCGATCCGTGGAAGATTCTTGAAGAGGTGTACACCAAGGCGCAGCTGCCGCTCACCGCCCAGGCGCGTGCCTCACTGGAGCACTATCTGGCGGCGCATCCGCGCGGCAAGGCGGGGCAAGTGCTGTACGAGCTCAAGCGCGATTTTGCCCTCGAGCCGCAGCAACTGCGCGAGCGCTTTCGCTTCTACTTCGACCGTTTCAGCGTCAGCGCCGAGCACCATTAGCGCACGCGCGCGGCGCGCTTTCAGCCGCCGAGCTGGGCGACACTGCGCAGTATGGCGCGCACCAGGCGGGCCTGCCGGTCGATCCCGGTCTTCGAGAACGTCGAGCGCAGGTGAGCGCGCGCAGTGTTAAGCGTGATCCCCAGGTCACCGGCCGCCTCCTGCAGGCTGCGGCCGTTGGCAAGACACAGTGCCAGCTGCGCCTCCTTGTGCGTGAGCTCGAAGAGTTTGCGGATGGTGTCCACCGGCGCCGGGGTCTGCGAGCCTTCCTCCACGCTGATGAACACCGCGACCGCAGGACTCACGGCAGGCTCCTCGGTTCCCATCGAGCCAGCCGCCGGGCGGATCATCATGCCGTAGTGGCCGGCCCCCGAGGGCCGGCGCGCGCGCAAGACGTCCACGATGCCGGGCTTGGAGGCGCGTCCGGCGGCGATGGCGCGGTTGATGGCCTCGCGCAGGCGCAGCGCGTCCGCGGGGTGCGTGAGGGCGAGCGTGTCGTTGGCGAGCGCGATGCCGTCCTGGCGATGCAGAATGTCGCGCGCCAGAGCGTTCATATGGATGACGTGGCCGGAGGCATCCAGGATCACCGTGGCGAGAGTGAGATGGTCCATCGCATCCGCGTAGATCGCCCGCTCCATCTTGGTGACATCGAGCGCTGCGTGGGTGCGCATCGCGATATCAAAATGCGGCACCAGGTACTCGACAAAGCGCTTCTCACTCGCGGTGAAGTTACCGGCGTTGCGGCCACGTGTCACACGCAGTCGTGCATACAGACGGTCGCCGTCGCGCACGTCGACGCCGAGGTTATAGATCGCGTCCCAGGGGATCAGGTAGTCGATGTAGAAGCGGCTGGCCTCGAGCTGCTCGACCGGCACGAACTCGTGCAGTGAGATCACCTGCTTCTCCGGCAGGTTCACGAACGGATCGGAGGGGAAGTAACTGTGCGCGTACTGCGCCAGCACCTCATCGCTCCCGCCCCAGGAGTACAGCAGGCCCGCTTCAGCGACGTGCGGGGAACGCAGCAGCAACGTGGCGGCGCCCTTCATGCGCTGCCCGAGACCTTCGAGAAATTCGCGCCAGCGCTTCGGCTCCAGCGCCCCTTCGTGCATCAAGAGCGCCAGCCGTTCGCGCAAATCGAGCGATGCGCTGACAGCGGGGGCCTTCGGAGCGGGGGCGGCGCGGGGTGCGGAGCGGGCGGCGGGACGACTCATGGATGATTCAGGGGCGGCTCGGGCGCGGACGGTAACCCATTAATAAAGAGTACTCTATATGAGTGATGCCGACCACGGTGGGTCCGCCGTTACGCTAGTGGGCTCAATGACCGCAAGCGCGCGATAAGGAGTTCCATGACACGTCTGGCAGGTAAGGTAGCGCTGGTTACGGGTGCGGCGCGCGGGCTTGGGGAAGTTGTGGGCCGCCGCCTGCACGCCGAAGGCGCGCAGGTGGCCTTTGCGGACGTGCGTGACGAACTCGGACGTGCGCTCGCCACCTCACTCGGCGAGCGCGCCCATTATGTCCACCTCGACGTGTCGAGCGAGGACGAATGGCGCGCGGCGGTGACGGCGGTGCGCCAGCGCTTCGCCGCGCCGATCCGGATCCTGGTGAATAATGCAGGCATCTATCGCACCGGAGCGACCGCTGAGCAGAGCGTCGAGGAGTATCTGCAGATCATTCGCATCAATCAGCTCGGCACCTTTCTGGGCATGCGCACCTGTTTCGCCGCGATGCGCGACGCCGGCGGCGGCTCGATCGTCAACATTGCCTCCACCGCTGGAATTGAAGGCGTGCCGCTGGCCCTCGCTTACACGGCGAGCAAGCACGCCGTGGTCGGCATGACCAAGGCTGCGGCGCTCGAGTTCGGCGCCGCCAAGATTCGCGTGAACGTGGTGTGCCCCGGGGCCATGCTGACTCCGCTGCTGGCGGAGTCTTTCAAGGTACCGGTGCAGGCGCTCGCGGCGGCACCGTTCCCCAATTCCCCGCTCGGGCGCATGGGCGATCCGGCTGAGGTCGCACCCACCGTCGTGTTTCTCGCCAGCGATGAATCCTCCTACACCACCGGCAGTGAATTCGTGGTCGACGGCGGCATCACCGCCGGGGTCATGCTCAGCCCGCCAGGCTGAGGTCGCCGCCGTGAGCGAGGGCAAGCGCGTGGCGGCCATCGAGGGCTGGTTCTCGCTCGAGGACCCGCCGCACCTGCTCGGTTCACGCTGCCGCGGGTGCGGCACCTACTTCTTTCCGAAGCTCAGCAGCTACTGCCGCAATCCCGAGTGCGAAGGCACGAGCTTCGAAGAAGTGAAGCTCAGCCGCACCGGGCGCATCTGGTCCTATACCAACGCCTGCTATCAGCCGCCGCCCCCGTTCGTCGCGCCCGCGCCGTTCGTGCCGTTCGCGATCGCGGCGGTGGAGCTTGAGGCGGAGCGCATGATCGTGCTCGGCCAGGTCATAAGCGGCGTGGATGTGTCGCAGCTGAAGGTGGGCATGCCGGTCGAGCTCGTCCTCGAGCCACTCTACCGCGATGGCGATACGGACAAGCTCGTGTGGAAGTGGAAGCCGCTCGCGGCGCGCGCATGAGCGGCGAGGTCGCAGTGCTCGGCGTCGGCATGCATCCCTGGGGGAAGTGGGGACGCAATTTTGTCGAGTACGGCGTGCACGCGGCGCGCGCCGCGCTCAAGGATGCGGGCGTCCCGTGGACTGACGTGCAGTTCGTTTCTGGTGCCGCCACCATGCGTTGCGGCTATCCGGGTTACGTGGCGGGCGCCACCTTTGCGCAGGCGCTCGGCTGGCAGGGCGCGCAGGTCAACACCTCCTACGCCGCCTGCGCGTCCGGTTCGCAGGCACTCGCCGCGGCGCGCGCGCAGATTCTCTGCGGGGCGTGCGAGGTGGCTCTCGTGGTCGGTGCGGATACGACGCCCAAGGGGTTCCTCGCACCCATGGCGGGTGAGCGGCCGGAGGATCCGGACTGGGTGCGCTTTCACCTCGGCATCACCAACCCGACTTACTTTGCGCTCTATGCGCGCCGGCGCATGGATCTGTACGGTGCGACGGTCGAGGACTTCACCGCCGTGAAGGTCAAGAACGCCGCGCACGGCGCGGAAAATCCCAACGCCCGCTACCGCAAGCGCTTCACGCGCGCGGAAGTGCTCGAGTCGGCGATGGTCGCGGACCCGTTGCGCCTGCTGCACGTGTGCGCAACCTCCGACGGCGGCGCGGCCGTGGTGTTGAGCAGCCTTGAGTACGCGCGCCGGCACAGCCGGCAGGCGCCGCGGATCGCTGCGATCTCAACCGTCACGCCGCGCTTTGCGAGCACCGAAGTCGAGATGCCCGATATCGCCACGGATTCCGCCGCTACCGCTGCGGGGCACTCTTTCCGTGCCTCCCTCGCCGCGCGCGCCTACGAGGAAGCGGGTCTCGGACCGGAGGATCTGTCACTGGCGGAGGTGTACGACCTTGCCGCCTCGATGGAGCTGGACTGGTATGAGTACCTGGGACTGTGCCAGGCGGGCGCCGCGGAGGCGCTGCTGCGCAGCGGTGCCACCGCGATCGGCGGGCGCATCCCGGTAAATGCGAGCGGCGGTCTCGCGTGCTTCGGCGAGGCGGTACCCGCGCAGGCTCTGGCGCAGGTATGCGAGCTGGTATGGCAGCTGCGCGGTGAGGCTGGTGCACGGCAGGTGAAGAACGCGCGCGTCGGCATCACGGCGAACCAGGGCCTCTTCGGCCACGGTTCCTCGGTGATCGTGAAGGCTTAGGCCGTCAGCGCTGCCTTCAGATCCGCGCCGAGGTCGGCGAGTGCGCGGTTCGCCACGGCCGTGACGTAGGGCATGCTCGCAAAGCCGTGGATCATGCCCAGGTAACGGCGTCCCGTGACCGCGACGCCCGCCGCGCGCAGCCGATCTGCGTACGCTTCGCCCTCATCGCGCAGCGGATCAAATTCGGCCGTGGCGACGGTGGCCGCCGGCAGCCCCGAGAGCTTCGCGCGCAGCGGAGCCGCCAGGGGATTCATGCGATCGGCGGGGGATTTGAGGTAGTGACCCCAGAACCACTGCATGGCATCGCGCGTCAGCAGATAGCCCGTGCCCAGTGTCTCGGCACTGGCACTGGCACGCTCCGGGTCGAGGAACGGGTACAGGAGCCCCTGATAGCGCAGCGGCGGCCCCTCGCGGTCACGCGCGAGCAGCGCGGTCGCGGTGGCAAGGTTGCCGCCGGCGCTGTCACCGGCGACCGCGAGCCGCGTCGGATCGATGCCGAGCCGCTCGCCCTGCGCGGCAAGCGCCTTGAGCGCTGCGTAGCAGTCCTCCAGCGGGGCGGGGAAGGGAGCTTCGGGGGCGAGGCGATAGTCCACCGAGGCGACCGCGCAGCCGGAAGCGTTCGCGAGCAGCTTGCACATGTCATCGTACATATCCACGTTGCAGATGACGAAGCCGCCGCCATGGAAGAAAACGATGAGCGGCAGATCGCGCGCCGCGGAGGGGGTGTAGAGCCGTACCAACAGGTCAGCCTGCGCACCGCGCAGCCGCAGATCGCGCACCGCGTGAATGGGCGGTGCGAGCACGGGTGCCGGGTACTGCCTGAGCAGCTCGCGCACCGCTTCAGGTGTGAATTGTTCCAGGGGCGGAAACTGCCCCATGGGCGAGTCGAGGTAGGCACGAATCCCTGCATCCAGTTCCACGTCGTGGGTCTCCCTGAGGCGCTCAGGCGCGCTGTTTTTGGGCGCGCGCCATGTTGAGGGCGAGATCTTCGATCAGATCCTCCTGGCCGCCGACGGTCTTCAGCCGACCGAGCTCCACGAGGATGTCCGCCGAGGGCACGCCGTACTTCGCTCCCGCACGCTTGGCGAACAGCAGGAACGATGAGTACACGCCGGCGTAGCCGAGGATCAGGGCATCGCGATCGATGCGGATCGGCTGATCCATCATCGGCACCACCAGGTCCTCAGCGACGTCCATGAGTTTGAACACATCGACGCCGGTCTCAATCCCCATGCGCACGGCCACCGCATTGAACACCTCGAGCGGGGTGTTGCCGGCACCGGCGCCCAAGCCGGCCGCCGAGCCATCGATACGGATCGCCCCGGCCTCGATCGCCGCAAGCGAGTTGGCGATCCCCATGCCGAGGTTGTGATGACCGTGAAAGCCGATCTCGGTTTCAGGTCTCAGGGCCGCGCGCAGCGCGCCTACGCGTGCGCTGACATCCTCGGGCAGCATGTAGCCGGCCGAATCGGTGCAGTAGACGCAGTTCGCGCCATAGCCCTCCATGAGTTTCCCCTGGCGCGCGAGCTCCTCGGGCGGCACCATGTGCGCCATCATCAGAAAGCTCACCGTGTCCATACCGAGCTTGCGCGAGCGCGAGATGTGCTGCTCGGAGACATCCGCCTCGGTGCAGTGGGTCGCCACGCGAATGGTGCGCACCCCGCAGTCGTAAGCCACCTGCAGGTCCTCGACCGTGCCAATGCCGGGCAGGAGCAGGGCGGAGACCTTGGCGCGCTTGAGTTTTGGGATCACCGCGCGCAGGTACTCCTCGTCGCTGTGTGCCGGGAAGCCGTAATTGACCGAGGCGCCGCCCAGGCCATCGCCGTGGGTGACCTCGAGCAGCGGTACGCCCGCCGCATCGAGTCCGGTGGCGACGGCGATCATCTGCGCGAGCGTGATCTGATGCTGCTTCGGGTGCATGCCGTCGCGCAGACAGTTGTCGTGCAGGATCACCTTCTTGCCGGTGAGGTTCATGAGGCCCTCGCAGTGGGTGTAAACGCGCCCCCGGACATCTCCTCGGCGATCAGTTCGCCGGTGCGCAGCGCCGCCGCCGTCATGATGTCGAGGTTACCGGCGTAGCGCGGCAGGTAGTCGCCGAGCCCTGCCACCTCAAGATAGGTCGAGACGCGCCGGCCATCGAACACCGGCCCGTTCTTGAGCGTGTAGCCGGGCACGTACTGCTGCACTTCCGCGATCATCGCTTCGATCGAGGCGCGGATGCGGGCCTCGTCCGGTTCGCTCTCGGTGAGACAGTGCACGGTATCGCGCATGATCAGCGGCGGCTCGGCCGGGTTCAGGATGATGATGGCCTTGCCGCGCTTGGCGCCGCCGACTTTCTCGATGCCGCGTGCAGTGGTGCGCGTGAACTCGTCGATATTCTTGCGCGTGCCGGGTCCGGCGGAGCGCGAGGAGACCGTGGCGACGATCTCCGCGTAGGCCACCGGCTGCACGCGCGCGACCGCGGCCACGATCGGGATGGTCGCCTGCCCGCCGCAGCTGACCATGTTGACGTTCATCTCGCGCTTGCCGACGTGCGCGGAGAGATTCACCGGGGGCACGCAATACGGACCGATCGCGGCGGGGGTGAGATCGATCACCACCACCCCGCGCGCGGCAAGCTTGCGCGCATTCTCCGGATGCACGTAGGCACTGGTCGCATCGAAGGCGATGCGGATCCCGTCGCGCTCCAGATGGGGCAGGAGCCCGTCCACGCCCTGCGCGGTGGTGCTCAGTCCCTGCTCGCGTGCCTTGGCGAGTCCGTCGGAAGCGGCATCGATGCCGACCATCCACACCGGCTTGATCCAGCGGCTGCGCAGCGCCTTGAACATGAGGTCGGTGCCGATGTTGCCCGAGCCGATGAGCGCGGCTTTGATCTTTTCCATGAGTTTTAAAGTCCCGCAGAAGCCCGCGCCTTCCTCAGACGAAGAACTCCTGCACGTTCTCGCCCACATACAGGGCGCCGAGCGAAGTACCGATGATCGCCGGATCGTTCGCCACGTGGGCGCGCGCGGCGTTGATGTCGAGCCAGTAGTGCACCACCGGGCTGTCCATGTAGATCGCGCGGCCGCCGAGCAGCGGCATCAGCTCATCGCACAGCCCCGCGCAGCGGCGCACCACCTGCGAAGACTCGAAACGATAGCGAATGCGATCCGGTACCGGGATCTCCTTGCCGGCGCGGATCGTGGCCATCATCTCATCGAAGCTCTTCATGAGCACCGTCTTCATCTCCAGGATCGCCGACTGCGTGCGCGCCGCGGCGTTGAGCGCGAACGGATCGAGCTTCGAGGCCTTCCCCGTAACGGTAGAGACGCGTTTGGCGGCAATGCCGATGAAGGCGTTGAGCGCGCCTTGCAGGGCGCCGATCGCGGCGCTGGAGACGGCGCGCACGAACACCTGTGCCCATGGCAGCCGAAAGAGCGGGGCGGTATTGACCGCCTGGCCGGGGTTCTTGCACAGAAAGCCGTCCACCGCCCGGTGCGTGCGGTGCTCGGGCACGAAAGCCCGGTCGACCACGATGCCGTGGCTGCCGGTCGCCTGCAGCCCGAAGACCGTCCAGTCGTGCACGATCTGGTAGTCACTGCGCGGCAGCAGAAAGGTGCGCATCTCCGGGGGTCCGCCCGGCTCAAGACTCGGAATGAGGGCGCCGAGGAACACCCAGCTGCAATGATCACACCCGCTCGAGAAGCCCCAGCGGCCGGAGAGCCGGTAGCCCCCCTCCACGCGCTCGACCTTGCCCACGGGCTGATAGGAGGAGGAGATGAGGGTGGTGTCGTCCTTGGCCCAGACATCGGCTTGCGCCTTGGCATCAAAGAGTGCGAGCTGAAAGGGGTGCACGGCGATGACGCCGTAGACCCAGGCGGTCGACATGCACCCTTCCGCCAGGGTCATCTGGATGTCGAAGAACACCTGCGGGTCGTGTTCGTAGCCCCCGAAGCGCTGCGGCTGCAGCACGCGGAAGAAGCCGGCCTCCTGCAGGTCGCGGATCGTCTCCTCGGGCAGGCAGCGCGCCGCGATCGCCGCGTCCGAGCGGGATTTCAGGACCGGAATCAGGGCGCGAGCGCGCTCGATCAGCGTATCGCGGGATGGGATCGCAGCCGCGACCGCGGCAGGGGTGGCCATGGGGACCTCCGGCACTTTCGAGGATTAGGATCAGAACGGATTCCGGGTGAAAATGAAATATACGCGCTCGCCGCTGTGGGTACAATTGTATTCGTACTTTTACGGTGATCGAATTACGCATAACGTAGTGTAAAATACTTCGCAACTGGAGATTGCGGCGGATGATGCCACCTCAGTTGCGTATTTCGCCAAGGAGCGCTCATGTCTCAGGACCGTCCCCCGACCCCGCCCTACGGTCGTACCGTAACGCTCAAGCAGGGCTACGAGCTGCACTACCTCGAAGAAGGCCGCGGCGCACCGGTCGTGTTCGTGCACGGCAGCGGCCCGGGAGTGAACGCGTACAGCAATTTCTTTCCCAACTACCGCGTCATCGCCGCGGCCGGCTTCCGCTCGGTGCTGCCGGATATGGTTGGATTTGGCTGGTCCTCCAAGCCCACCGACATCGATTACACGCTCGACCTGTTCGTACCGACGCTGCGCGAGTTTCTGGATCAGCTGGAGATCCCGCGCTGCGTGCTGGTCGGCAATTCCCTCGGTGGCGCCATTTCGATGAAATTCGCGATCGATCACCCCTCGCGCGTCGAGAAGCTCATCGTCATGGGACCGGGCGGCATCGAATCGCGCGAGACCTACTTCAAGATGCCGGGCATCCAGAAGATGGTGTCGCAGTTTGTCGGCACGGGCTTTGACCGCGAGGGCCTGCGGCGCTTCCTAGCGCTCCTCGCCTACGATCCGAAGTTCATCACCGACGAGCTGGTCGAGCAGCGCTTCAATATTCTGCAGACGCAGCCGAAGGATGTGCTGGCGCGCATGTCGATCACCGACCTCACCCCGCAGCTGGATCAGCTGCGCTGCCCGCTCCTGGGGTTCTGGGGTGTCGAGGATCAATTCTGTCCGGCGAGCGGCTATGAGAAGATTCTGCGCGCCGTCGCGGACAGCCGCTTCATCATGTATGCGCGCTGCGGACACTGGGCCATGATCGAGCGTGCGCAAGACTTCAATCGCCATGTCATCGAATTCCTCCGCAGCTGAGGGCACCGAGGCGCGCCGCGCGCTGCACGAGGCGCTCGCGGTGGAACTGTACGCCGCGCTCGCCGAGCGTCGCACGGTGCCGCCGCTGCGTACGCGCTACCCGCAGCTGACGATCGATGACGCCTATGCGATCTCACTCGGGATCCTGGCACGGCGCGAGCGCGCCGGTGAGCGCGTGATCGGTAAGAAGATCGGCGTCACCAGCCGCGCCGTGCAGGACATGCTCGGCGTGCATCAGCCGGACTTCGGCTTCCTCACCGATCGCATGCAGGTCGCGGACGGGGGCACCGTGCGCATCCGCGATGGCATGATCCAGCCGCGCGCGGAAGCGGAGATCGCGCTCATCCTCAGCCGCCCGCTCCAGGGTCCCGGCGTTACTCCCGAGGACGTGCTGGCGGCGACCGCGCACATCGCGCCGTGCTTTGAAGTGGTCGATTCGCGCATCGCCAACTGGGACATCCGCATCATCGATACCGTGGCCGACAACGCCTCCTGCGGCGTCTTCGTCCTGGGGGCGGCACGCGCGGATCCGCGCGCGCACGACCTGGCACAGCTCAAGGTGCGCGTGTGGAAGAACGAGCGGCCGCTCTCGGAAGGGCTCGGCTCCGCCGTGCAGGGTTCCCCGCTCGCCTCGGTGGCGTGGCTGGCGAACACGCTCGGGGCTTACGGCGTCGAGCTCAAGGCCGGCGAGATCATCCTGTCCGGCTCGCTCGTGCCGCTCGAGCCGGCCCAGCCCGGAGATCACTTCCGTCTCGAGCTCGAAGGGGTTGGCTCAGCTCGTGTGAGCTTCGCGTAGCGCGAACTTCTGCACCTTGCCGGCCGCGTTCACCGGCAGCTGCGCCACGATCTGCACCGCGCGGGGCACTTTATAATTCGCCATGCTCTCGCGTGCCCAGGCGAGCAGCGCCTCCTCAGTCGTCTTCGCTCCCGGGCGCAGCACCACGAAGGCTTTGCCGACCTCGCCCAGCCGCTCGTCCGGCACGCCGACCACGGCGACCTGAGCGATCGCGGGATGCTCGGACAGCAGCTTCTCAATCTCCGCCGGGTAGCAGTTGAAGCCGCCCACGATGAAGACGTCTTTCATGCGGTCGGTGATGCGCAGATAGCCGCGCTCATCGAGGACGCCGACATCCCCGGTGTGCAGCCAGCCGTCCGCATCGATCGCCTCGGCGGTGGCGCGCGCATCCTCGAAGTAGCCGCGCATGACGTTGTAGCCGCGCACGAGCACCTCGCCCGGCTCGCCGGTGGGTACGCTAAGGCCATTCGGATCCGCACAGCGCACCTGCACCCCCGGGATCGCCACCCCGCAGCGGGTGGCAACGGTCTCATCGTCCGCATCGTGCGGGCACACCGTGACGACGCCCGTCGACTCGGTGAGCCCGTAGGCCGTGAGCACACTCTGGAACTTCAGCTCCCGGCGCATGCGCGTTATGAGCACGGGCGGCACGCTGGCCGCGCCGGTAACCGCAAGGCGCAGCGAAGACAGATCGCGGCGCGGCAGGCTCTCGTGCGCCAGCAGGCTCTGGTAGAGCGTCGGCGGCCCGGGCAGGACGCTGATGCGCTCGCGTTCGATGCAATCGAGCGCACGACCCGCGTCGAACACTGCGAGCGGATAAAGCGTCGCGCCCTGCAACAGACAGGCGAGCCAGCCGGCTTTGTAGCCGAAGCTGTGGAAAAAGGGATTGATGCCCAGGTAGCGGTCGCCGCGCCCGAGTCCCACGACCTCGCTCCAGGTGCGAAACACGCGCACGTCCTGCTCGTGGCTCGACAGCACGCCCTTCGGTTCCCCCGTGGTGCCGGAGGTGAAGAGAATGTCCGCGATGTCGGCGGGTGCCACGCGCTCATGCGCCGCACGCACGGCCTCGGCAGGCACCTGCCTCCCGGCCGTCAGGAACTGCGCCCACGCCTGCGTCGGAGTGGCGCCGGGCTGCGCGCCCTCGCCCAGGATCACGATGCGCTCCAGGTGCGGCAGCGGCTCCGGCGCGATGAGCTGCGCGTAGCGCGTGCCGAGAAACTCACCGACCGTCACCAGCAGACGCGCGCGGCTGCGCCGCAGGATGAAGGCGGCCTCGCGCCCCTTGAGGCGCGTGTTCAGGGGCACGAGCAGCGCACCTGCGCCCAGTGCCCCGAGTGCGGCGATCACCCAGTCGCTGCGATTGGGGGCCCAGATGCCCACCCGGTCCCCGGGGAGGATGCCGGCGCTCAGGTACGCCGCGCTCGCGCTGCGGGCCTGATGCTCGAGGTCGCGGAAGCTGAGCTGCTGCCCCTCCTCGACGAGCGCCGGCGTGTCGCCGAAGAGTTCCGCGGCGCGCGCCAACACACGCGGGATCGTCGGTGGGATGTCGGCGTGCATACTTTGAAAATAGCAAACCACACCGTACGATGCGACCCATGCTGAAGCCCACGGCTGAGATCCGTCTGCCCGGCGCCGTGGTGCTCGTGACCGGCGGAGCACGCGGGATCGGCGCGGGCATCGCGCACACGTTCCTGCGCGCCGGCGCCGAGGTGGTCGTCTGCGGACGCACGACCCCGACTGAACTCCCCGGTGCCGACGCGCGCAGCGCGCACTTCCTGCCCTGCGATGTGCGTGAGCCGGAGGCGGTGACGCGCCTTTTTGGGCAGATCGCAGAGCGCTACGGGCGGCTGGATGTGCTCGTCAACAATGCCGGCGGCGGACCGCCCGGGGCACTCTCGAGCGCGCCGGCGCGCCTGATTGAGCGCATCATCCAGCTGAACCTGACCGCGCCGCTCGTGTGCGCCCAGGGAGCGAACATTCTGATGCAGGCGCAGGCCGAGGGCGGCTGCATCATCAACATCGGCAGCGTGGCCGGTGATCGGCCCTCACCACACACCGTCGCCTATGGTGCCGCCAAGGCGGGTTTGCTGCATGCGACTCAGAGCCTGGCGATGGAGTGGGGACCGAAAGTGCGGGTGAACGGCATCATCGCCGGCTTCGTCGCCACCGAGCACGCGAGTGAGCACTATGGCGGCGCGGCCGGCATCGCGCGCATGGGGGCGATGTTTCCGCTCAAGCGCCTGGCCGAGCCCGCCGACGTCGCCGACGCGTGTCTGTATCTGGCCTCCCCGCTGGCCGCCTATGTGAGCGGCGCGCTGCTGGCGGTGCACGGGGGCGGGGAATGGCCGCTGTTTCTGCATCTGGCCCAGTCCCCGAGTTGAGCTTCACCGTGCGCAGCGCCTCATGACTTCTTACACGCCGCAGGTCGCGCTCGTCACCGGAGCCAGCCGCGGCGCCGGCAAGGGCATCGCGCTGGCACTCGGGGCCGCCGGCATGACCGTGTACGTGACCGGCCGTTCCACCACGGCAAGTCTCGGGCGCCTCAAAGACACGCCCCTGCCCGGCACCATCCTTGAGACCGCCGCGCAGATCCGTGCGCTCGGGGGCAGCGGCGTCGCCATCGCCTGTGATCATCGCGACGATGCGGCCGTGCAAGCGGCCGTCGAGCGCATCGCTACCGAGTCCGGCCGGCTCGACATCCTGGTCAACAACGCCGCCAGCATCCACGACGCCCTCATCGATCCGGGCGGTTTCTGGGAGAAGCCGCTGGAACTTGCGGACATTCTCGACGTCGGGCTGCGCTCGGCGTACGTGGCAAGTTATTTTGCCGCACCGCTCATGGTGAGCCGCCGGCGCGGGCTGATCGCCTTCACGTCCTCCTTCGGCGCGAGCTGCTACATGCATGGGCCTGCGTACGGGGCGCAGAAGGTCGGTCTGGACAAGTTCGCCGCCGACATGGCCGTGGATCTGAGCCCGCACGGCGTCGCGGCGGTATCGCTGTGGCTCGGTCCGCAGCTCACCGAACGCACGGCAGCCGCGGGCCGCAGCCGGCCCGAGCAGTACGAGGCATTTCTGCGCCAGGGGGAGACGCCGCAGTTCAACGGGCGCATCATCCACGCGCTGGCGTGCGATCCTGAGCTGATGAGCTTGAGCGGGCAGACGCTGATCTCGGCGGAGATCGCGCACCGCTACGCAATTACCGAGGAGGGCGGCCGTGAACCTCCCTCGTACCGCGACATGCTCGGCGCACCGCGCGTGCCGCATCCGGCCAAGGTGATGTGAGGGTGACAGCGGTGGGGGTGGATTGAGCAGTTCCTTCACGCAACGGCAGTTGCGCGACGCCTTCGCCGTCTTCGCGACCGGCGTGACGGTCGTGACCGCGGTGCGTCCGGATGGTGAACCGGTCGGCATTACCGTCAACTCCTTCAGTTCCGTCTCGCTCGAGCCGCCGCTGCTGCTGTGGTGCCTGACCAATAGCAGCGGTGGCGCCGTCGCGTTCGCTGCCGGCGCGCCCTTTGCCGTGCACGTGCTCTCGCACGAGCAGCGTGACATGGCGGTGCATTTCGCGCGGCGCACGGCCGACAAGTTCGAGGTCGATCAGCACTGGCGCACGAATCCGCAGCCCCCGCACATCGAGGGCGCCCTGTGCCGTTTCGATTGCCGCGTGCATGCGGTGCACGCAGGCGGTGATCACCTCATCATCGTCGGCGAGGTGCTGGCGCTCACGCGCGCTGCGGGCAAGCCGCTCGCTTTCTATGCCGGTCATTTCGGCACCTACAGCGCCGATCGCGGCTTGCCGAAGATTGACGTGTGGGACGGGGCGAACGACGGCTGGTTCTGATCAAGGCGGCGGCTGATAGGCCGGGTAGCTCGTGTAACCGGCCGCGCCCGGGGTGTAGAGCGTCCTGCGATCAAAGCTCGCCAGCGGCCAGCCGTTGCGGTAGCGCGCGACGAGGTCCGGATTGGCAATGAAGGCGCGCGCAAAGGAAATCGCCGCCGCACCTTGCGCGCGCACGGCCTGCGCGGCGGACTCAAAGTCAAAGCCATCGTTGAACACCCTGGGCCCGCAAAAGCCGGCGCGTGCGAGCGCGAAGGCATCGAGCGCAGGATCCGGCGAGCGCACCACGTGCAGGTAAGCCAGCGCCAGGCGGCTCAGCTGCTGTAGCAGCGCCGCGTAGGTCTCGAGCGGCTGCGCGTCCTGCAAATCATTGAAGGGATTGCCCGGACAAATGCGCAGGCCCACCCGCCCGGCGCCAAATACGCCGCAGAGCGCCTCGAGCGTTTCGATGACAAAGCGCAGCCGGGCACTCAGAGTGCCGCCGTAGCCGTCGGCGCGTCGATTGGTGCCGGTCGAGAGAAACTGCATCGGCAGGTAGCCGGAGGCGCCGTGCAGTTCCACGCCATCGAAACCTGCGTGCTGCGCCGCCCGCGCCGCTTCGGCGTATTCGCCGATCACGCCCTGAATCTCCCGCAGCGTCAGCGCTTCGGGCATGTCGAAATCGACCAGGCCCGCCGCGTCGGTGAACATCTTGCCGGCGGCGCGCACCGCCGAGGGCGCGACGGTGCGTGCGTCGGGGTCCTTGTTGTAGTGACTGCCGATGCGGCCGCAGTGCATCAGCTGCAAAACGATGCAGCCCCCGGCGGCGTGCACGGCCTGGGTCACCCGCTGCCAGCCCGCCACCTGCGCGGGGCTGTACATGCCGGGCGTGCGGCAGTAGCCCTTGCCGTGCTTACTCGGCTGGGTACCCTCGGTGACGATCAGGCCGGCCTCGGCACGCGCGCCGTAATAGGCCACGGCGAGCTCGCCCGGTACATCGCCGCTCAGCGCCCGATTGCGGGTCATCGGCGCCATGATGATGCGATTGCGCAGACTAAGGCTGCCGAGCTCGATCGGCTGCAGTAGTTCATGCATGGCGGGGAGCTTTCAGCGCACGCGAATCTTAGGATCCGGGGCGCCGCGACGCATGCGCGTGAGGAATTCTCCGAGCGGGGCGGGCGCGGCCACCTGCGCCTCAGCGGCCGGTGAGCTCATCCAGAACTGTTTCCACGAGGGCCAAAGAGCATGCCAGCTGCCCTCGTAGGGCTCCCGATCCGGCCAGCGCATCTTGCGCTCACCGACGGGCGGCGCATTCAGATCCGTGGCGTACCAGTAGCAGGGCAGGCGGCGGCGGAAGTACCAGCACCCCTTGATGCGTTCGTAGTCATCCCAGTAGAGCATCTGCATGATGATCCAGGCGGCCCCGGTCTCGTGCTCGTTCTTGGAATAGACCACGCCGTGGGCGTGATCCGCGTCGGTGAATTCGATGATGTGGCCGCCCAGATGATGGGACGTGCCGCTGAACTGGTGCCGCAAGGTCGCATCGACCCAGCTCTTCAGGTGTGCGCGGCCCACCCGCTCGCGACCGACGCGGATGTCCGGCGCGAACAGATTCACGTGCGCGTCCAGATCGCGCATGTCCAGGGAGAGCGCATATTTCGCCGCCAGCATGCGGATCTCCTCGATGGCCTCGAGCCGCTCGACGCGTCGCTCGAGCGACTCATCCGGCTCGCGTCGCGCGCGCGCGCGGGTGAGGCGGCGCGCGCGGCGGCTTCGGACAGCGCCGGGCAGCTTGCGGGGTTTCTTTTTCATAAGCGCGCGCGCTTTCTAAGCTTGCGGCACGTACAGCTCGGCGGCCTTGCCGCCGTCGATGCAGATGCAGGTACCGCTGATGTAGGCGGATTCCTCGGAAGCAAGGAACACGGCGAGCGAGGCAACCTCGCCCGGCTCACCGAAACGCCGCAGCGGGACCTGTTCCGCGATCCGGCGGCCCCAGTCGGTGTTCGGGCCGGAGAAGCCGGCCGCCGTGGCCAGGGTATTGATCACGCCCGGCGCGATGGCGTTGGCGCGCACGTTGTGCGGGCCGCCCTCGATCGCGCTCTGGCGGGTGAAGTGGATGAGGGCGGCTTTGGCGGCGCCGTACGCGGACAAGTTCGCCAGCGCCAGGAGACCGCTCACCGAGGCGATGTTGATGATCGAACCGCTGCGCCGGGCGCTCATCAGCTTGAGCGCGGCCCGGGTCGCGGCGAACGCCGCATCGACGTTGACGCGAAAGTCGCGGCGGAAGGCCTCGACCTCCATATCCGCGATGGGCGCATACGTGACCGAAGGCGCGTTGTTCACCAGGATGTCGAGCGTGCCTTGCTCCTCGACGAACCGCGTCAGCCGCTCGTGTTCGGCGACATCGAATGCGGCGGTGGTAACACTGCCCCCGAGGGCTCGCAGCCTCTCGGCGAGGGCCTCCAGAGGCCCGGGCCGACGCGCGCACAGTGCCACCCGTGCACCCTCGCGGACGAAACGCTCGGCGATCGCAGCGCCGATTCCCTGGCTGGCGCCGGTGATCAGCGCGACCTTGCCCTGCAGGCGCATCGGCGCGACTCCTGGCGACGCTCGCCCGCCCTACAGGCGGGCGATGACCTCATCGCCAAAGCGACGCAGCCCGTCCAGCTGTGCCGGCAGTGCGGTCGAGGGATCAAATCCCCAGGGCGCGACACACGCATCCGTGACCCCGAGCTCCGCGAGACGCTGAAAGTCCGCGGCGCTCTTGGCCGCCATATCAAAGCCGTGAATCTCGAAGTCCTTGCGATCACGCGTGCCGGCGGCGCCGCGCAGCCCGTCAAGCTCGCGCAACAGCGACGTAAGCGTCGCAAGGTCGGTGTTGGCCGATACCCAGCCGTCACCGAGCCGCGCCGCGCGCGCCAGTGCCGGCTTTGAGTGTCCGCCGACAATGATGGGCACCGGCCGCTGCGGTACCGGATACATCTTCATGGGGCCGAAGTCGTAGTTCTCGCTGTGATACTCGAAGTAGTTGCCGCTCATCGCGCCGCGCAGGATCGCGATACATTCATCCATGAGCTTGCCGCGCTTCTCGAAGCTCACACCGTTGTAGGTGTAGTCCTCTCTCCAGGGACTTAAGCCCGCCCCGAGCAGAATGCGCTCGCCGCACAGCACCGCGAGCGAGGAGAGCGCCTTGGCCAGCACCAGGGGCTGGCGGGTGGGGACCTTCAGTACGCTCGGGTAGAGACGGATCTTTCGCGTGACCGCCGCCATCCAACTCATCGCCACCAGCGGCTCGATGAAGGGCATCGCCTCGATGTAACCGCGGATCATGGAGGTATCCGCGTACGGATACTCGGACTCGGTGCGCTGCGGAAAGAAGAAACTGTCCGGCATGCCGATGGAACTGAAGCCGGCCTGCTCGGCGGTGCGGGCGATCTGCTGATAGTCGGGGTAGCGGGCGAAGCCCAGCTGCAGGGTGAAGCGCATGGTCGGTTTCCCTCCGGATCGGCACATGATAGTGCACCGGGTGTTCGGCGCGCAGGCGCCGGGGGCGCGAGCGCCATGCCAAAACGACTCCAAAGCCGGCTGGCCGCTATTGTGCACACTCGCGCGCGATATTTATACTGGAGTCCATTTTTGCAAACCCCCGGCGAGCAATGTCCCCGAGCAGCACCACTGCGGACCCGCTGAGCGTGGCGGCCTTCACCGCCCCGGGTCAGCCGTTTGAGCTGATCGAAAGCGTGGTGCGCGGTGCGCGCTGCCGCATCTTCCGCCATGCGCCGCGCTCGCTCGCGCAGCTTTACCCGCTCGCGCAGGCGCACGCGTCCAAGGTGTTCACCGTGATGGAGGGTGCCCGCCTCACCTACGCCGAGGTGTTCGCCCAGGCCGCAGTCCTGGCGGCGCAGCTGAGCGCGCGCGGCGTCGGCCGCGGTACGCACGTGGCAATCGCCATGCGCAATCGCCCGGAGTGGCTCGTGGCCTTCATCGCCATTACTGCGCTCGGCGCCGTGCCAGTGCTCGTCAACAGCCGCGGCGTCGCCGCCGAGCTCGCCTACAGTCTCACCTACACCCGCTGTCGGCACCTGATCGCGGACGAGCGCTGCGCGGCGCTGCTGGCGAGCGGGCTGAACGATGTGGCGCTGCAGGGCGTGGTCGTGGGCCAGGTGCCGGCCGGGTGTGCTCACTGGCGCACCTACGCGAGCCTCCTGGCGGGGGCTCGCCCGCAGACCCTGCCGCTCACCGAGTGCGCGCCGGAGGATCCGGCGCTCATCATGTTCACCTCCGGCACGACCGGGGAGGCCAAGGGCGCGGTGCTCAATCACGTGGGCCTGCTCACCGCACTCATGGCCAATCAGCTCAGCGGCGCGCTTCTCGGCGCGCGCATGGCGGCGCAGCGGGCGGTTGATCCGGCCACGCTCGCGCAGCAGGCGCCGCAGCCGAGCACGCTGCTGGTGTTTCCGCTCTTTCATACGAGCGGCTGCCTGTCGGTGTTCCTGACGACGCTGGCGCGCGGCGGCAAGATCGTGTTCCTGCCGCGCTGGAACGTAAGGCACGCCCTCGAACTGGTGCAGCAGGAACGCGTCACCGCGCTGCCGGCCGTGCCCACTATGCTCTGGGATGTGTTGCAGGCGCCGGAGCTGGCCGACTTTGACACCTCCTCGCTCATGAGCCTCGGCACCGGCGGCCAGGGGCTGCCGCTGAACCTGCTGCAGGCGATCCAGGCGCGCTTCCCGCGCGCGCTGCTCGGCACCGGCTATGGCATGACCGAGACCAACGGCATGGTCTCACTGACGGTGGGCGAGGAATTTTTGCGCCACCCCGAGAGCGCCGGACGGCCGCTGGCAACCGCCGAGGTGTGCATCGCGGATGAGGAGGGCCGCGCGCTGCCCACGGGGGCGGCCGGCGAGGTGTGCGTGCGCAGCGCGCAAAACATGCTCGGCTACTGGGAGCGCCCGGATGCGGATGCCGCCGTATTCCGCGGAGGCTGGCTGCACACCGGGGACGTCGGTTACCTGGATGCGGAAGGGTTCCTGCACATCATCGCGCGCATGACCGACATGATCATCAGCGGTGGGGAGAATATCTACTGCGCCGAAGTCGAGCGCGTGCTCGCGCAGCATCCACAGGTGCTGGAGGTGGCCACCTTTGGCGTACCCGATGCGCGGCTGGGGGAGAAGTTGCTCGCCGTCATCGTGGCGCGCGAGCACGCGGCGCTGGATAGCGGGCAGCTTACCGAGTTCTGCCGTGTGCGGCTCGCGCCGTACAAAGTGCCACGCGAGTGGCGCTTCGAGGCCGGACCGCTCGAGCGCACCGCCACGGGCAAACTGATCAAGGCACAGGTGCGCGAGCGCCTGTGGGGAGGCTCGTAATGGCGTTCCCCCGTGATGTGAAGATTGTCGATCTGATGATGGCCATCCCTGTCAGCGAAACGAACGAGGAGTGGTACCAGCAGTTCAAGCCCCTGCTCATGGACGAGGAGAGCCGCCAGCAGTTCAAGATGCCGGCGCAGTACATGTTCAAGGACATCCCGCAGCTCAAAGCGAGCGGGGACTACGTGCACTTCCTGGTCGAGCGCATGGATCGCTATGGGATCGAGGTGGCACTGGTCGGCTACTTCGACGGTTCGGCTGCCGCGGCGGCCGCCAAGCGTGATTATCCGCGGCGCTTCATCTTCGATTACCCCGCGAACCCGAATCTCGGCATGGAGGAAGTGCGCCGGGTGCGGCGCATACACGCCGAGTTCGGCATCAGTTCGGTGAGCGTCTTTCCGTGTGGGCTGAACCCGCAGGTGCCGATCAATGACAAGAAGATGTACCCCTTGTACGCCACGTGCGTGGAGCTGAACCTCCCCATTCTTATTAATGTCGGGGTTCCGGGTCCGCGGGTGCCGCTCTATCCGCAGAAGGTCGAGCACGTCGACGAGGTGTGCTGGTTCTTCCCGGAGCTGAAGTTCGTCATGCGTCACGGCGGTGAGCCGTGGGAAGATCTGGCCGTGAAGCTGATGCTGAAGTATCCGAACCTCTACTACACGACCAGCGCGTTCGCCCCCAAACACTATCCGCAGGCCATCATCGACTACGCCAACACGCGCGGCGCCGCGAAGATCATGTTCGCCGGCTACTATCCGATGGGCCTGTCGCTGGAGCGCATCTTCCGCGAGTTGCCGGACGTGCCCTTCAAGGACGAGGTGTGGCCGGCTTTTCTGTCGCAGAACGCGCGGCGCGTGTTCGCGATCGGCGGCTGAAAGCCGTGGCAGGAGCACCCACATGAACGACGATGCCAACAGGGGCGGCCTCTCCAACCCGGTCGCGACGCGCGAGTACCTCGCGAATCTTAAGGGCGAGGAGCTGCTGCGCTGGCGCACCGCGGCCTACCCCGGCAGGCCGAGCGCCGCGGAGCGCGGCATCGATCTGCCGCTGCCCTTTGGCTGGTTCGCCATCTGTTACAGCGACGAGCTCGGCGCCGGTCAGGTGAAGCCGGTGCGCTATTTCGGACGCGATCTTGCCCTGTGGCGCGGCAGCGATGGCCGGCCACGCATGCTCGATGCGTACTGTCGCCACCTCGGCGCCAACATGGCCTTTGGTGGGCGCGTACACGGGGATTATCTGGAGTGCCCGTTCCATTCCTGGCGCTACGATGGCACGGGCGTGGTGCGCGAGATTCCCTATGCGAAGGTGATCCCGCCGCAGGCGCGCCGTGAATGCGTGCGCCACTGGCCGACCGAGGAGAAGAACCGCTTTGTGTGGGCGTGGTACCACCCGGATGCGGCCGCGCCCCTGTGGGCGGTCGAGGAGTTCCCGGAGACCACGAGTGCGGAGTGGACTGAATACGAGAAGCACGAGTGGCTCGTGTACTGCCCGTTGCAGACCATGGCGGAGAACGGCGTCGATGTGGCGCACTTCCGTTACATCCACGGCACCGCCTCCTATCCGGACTGGGAAGTGAAGATGGAGGGTCACCGACGCGAGACGACCGTGAGCGCCAAGATGGAAACCCCGCGCGGCACGGTGGACGGTGCCATTCGGGCGGGCGTCGTGGGTCCGGGCCAGCCCTGGACGCGTTTCACCGGCATCTGCGAGACGCTCCTGGTCACCGGCTGCACGCCGGTGGAGAAGGACACGGTGCACCTGCGCTTCGCATTTACCCAGCAGCGTGCCGACCGCGACGGTGCGCGTGCGGGCGTGGCGCGGGCCATCATCAAAGATATCTGCCGGCAACTCGATCAGGACAAGGTGGTCTGGGACCGCCAGCACCATGTTGCGCGACCCCTCTTGTGCGACGGGGACGGGCCGATCCCGGCGTTCCGCGACTTCTTCAGCCAGTTTTACGCCGAATGGCACCGCGCCGACGGCCCGAAGGTCATCCCCGCCCGACGCATGGAGCGCAAGGCGCGCACATGAGTAGGTGCGGCACCGCGAACCTGCGCACACGGAGGAACTGAGGATGCAGTTCGTCCACAGCGAAGAGCAGCAGATGATCCGCGCCTCGGCGCGCACCCTGCTCGCACAGTATGGCTCCGGGCGGCTGCGCGCGGCGATGCGCGAGCCGGGTGGCTACGAGGCGGCACTGTGGCGGCAGATCTCCGGCGAACTGGGCTGGAGCGGGCTTGCGATCCCGGAGGCGGACGGTGGGGCGGGCCTCGGGTGGGTGGAGCTGTGCATCCTGCAGGAGGAGCAGGGCCGGCGGCTGGTGGCGTCGCCGTTTTTTGCCAGTGTTGCCCTGGCGGGGGCCATCGTGCGCGAGGCCGCCAGTGAGGCGCAGCGCCACGCGCTCCTCAGGCGCATTGCCGCTGGCACGCGCGTGGCCTGTGCGCTCACCGGCCCCGACGGCCGGCCAGCGCCGGAGGCCGTGGCGGTGCAACTCGACACCCGCGCCGGCAGCCGCGTCCTCAATGGCGTCAGCGATTTCGTGATCCACGCCGACAGCGCCGAGCTGCTCTTGGTGCTCGCGCGCAGCGGCGGCAGCGCAGGCCTGAGTGTCGTCGTACTGCCCGCCACGACGCCGGGCATCAGCATTACCCCACACGTCATGCTCGATCTCACCCGGCCCATGGCGCAGGTTGCATTCACCAACGTGCCCGTGGCAGAGGAGCAGCTGCTCGGCTCGGCCGGTGCGGCCGACGCCGGGCTGGCCCGGGGGCTTGACCTGGCGCGCATCGCGCTGGCAGCCGAGGCGCTCGGTGGCGCCGAGCAGGTGCTCGAGATGACCACTGAGTACGTCAAGCAGCGCGTGCAGTTCGGCCGCCCGATCGGAAGCTTTCAGGCGCTCAAGCACCGCCTGGCGGACATGATGGTGCAGGTCGAGGCGGCCAAGTCCGCCGCGTGGTACGCGGCGTGTGTCGCGGACGAAGGCACCGAGGAGCTGGCCGAGGCGGCCGCGACGGCCAAGAGCTACTGCTGCGATGCGTTCTACGATTGCGCGGCGAGTGCCATCCAGCTGCACGGTGGCGTGGGCTTCACCTGGGAGCACGACGTGCACCTGTATTTCAAGCGCGCGCGCGCGAGCGCCACCTTGCTCGGCAGTCCCTCCTGGCACCGCGAGCGGCTGCTGCGCGTTCTGGGGCTGGGTGAAGCCGCAGCGCCGGTGTTCTGAGGGGTGACACGATGAAACTCGGATTTACCCCGGCCGAGGAGCGCTTCCGCAGCGATGCGGCCGCGTGGCTCGAGTCGCAGCTGCGCGGTCCGTTCCAGGATCTGCGCGGCGTGACCAGCCTGAGCGGCATGCTCGAGCGGCGCATGCAGTGGGAGCGCACGCTGGGCGCGGCGCGCTTCAGCTGCATCGGCTGGCCGGAGGAGTTCGGCGGGCGCAACGCAACGCTTGCCGAGCAGGTGATCTTTGCCGAGGAGTACGCGCGCAGCGGCGCGCCGGGGCGCATCGGCCACATGGGGGTCGAGCTCGCCGGCCCGACAATCCTCACCTTCGGCACGGCGGCGCAGAAGGCGCGCTTCCTGCCGCCGATTGCGCGCGGGGAGGAGTTCTGGTGCCAGGGCTACAGTGAGCCGAACGCGGGCTCGGATCTCGCCAACGTGCGCACGCGCGCAGTGCTCACCGACACGGCGGCCGGCCAGCAATGGGTCGTGAATGGCCAGAAGATCTGGACCTCGCTCGCGCAGTTTGCCGACTGGGCCTTCGTCGTGTGCCGCACGGAGGAGGGCTCGCGCGGTCATCGGGGGCTGTCGTATCTGCTGGTGCCGATGCGCCAGAAGGGCGTCACGGTGCGCCCGATCCGCCAGATGACCGGGGAAGCGGAGTTCAACGAGACCTTCTTTGCCGACGCGCACACGGGCTCGGACAACGTGGTCGGCACCGTGGGTGATGGGTGGCACGTGGCGATGGGCACGCTCGCTTTCGAGCGCGGCGTCTCGACGCTCGGCCAGCAGATGAGCTTTCGCAATGAGCTCAGCGCCATCATCGCCGCGGCGCGCGCCAACGGCCTCCTCCGCGATCCGCTCATCCGGCAGCGCCTCGCGCACGCGCACGTGGGACTCACGCTCATGCGCTACAGCGCACTGCGTATGCTCGCCAGCGCCGAAGCCGGCCGGCTCTCGAATGAGGCCTACACCTACAAGATCTTCTGGGCGAGCTGGCGCAAGAAGCTCGGCGAGCTCGCGCTGGACGTGCAGGGACCCAGGGGCGAGATCGCCGCCGCCGCCCCCTACGAGTGGGAACTGCTCACGAACGTGTTTCTCGCCTCGCGCGCCGACACCATCTACGGTGGCACCAATCAGATCCAGCGCAACATCATCGCCGAGCGCGCCCTCGGCCTGCCCAGGGAACCGCGGGGCTAGCCGGTGAGTTCCGTGCCCACCGCGCTCGCGCTGGCCGCGCCGCGTAGCGCCTCGCGCCGCGCCGACCGCAAGGCACGCGTGCGCGCGGGACTTTTGAGCGCGGCGCGCGAGCTCTTTGCGCGTCAGGGGGTGGCGGCCACCACCATGGACGACATTGCGCGTGTGGCAGCGGTGTCGCGCGCCACGGCCTTCAACTACTTTCCCTCCAAGCACCTGCTGCTGGCGGCGCTCGTGCGCGAGATGGAAGCCCGCTTCCTGCACATCATGGATACGCAGTTTGATCAGCCGGCCAGCGCCGCCGAACGCATCGCGGCCCTGTTCAGCTGGACGGCGGCTAAGGTCGAGGAGACTCCCGAGCTGTCGCGCGTGCTGATCGGGGCCTCGGAGACGACCTTCGGCGCGGCGCCCGACTCGGACGTGCGCACGGCCCGTACGCACCGTGCCTTCACGCGCGTGCTGGATGCCGGCCGACGTGAAGGCAACGTGCGCCGTGATGTGCCCACGGAGGTACTGGCGGAGATCGTGGGTGGCAGCTACGCGGGCATCCTGCACGCCTGGCGCGTTGCGCGGCGCTATCCGCTGCGCCGCCGTCTGGATGCCGCGGCGCTCACCCTGGGGGAGCTGATCTCGGTCGCGCCGCGAGCCGTGCGGCGCACAGGCGGCGGGCGGTGAGCCTGGAACTGCTCCCGTGGGAGCCGCCAGCGCTCGGCACGGCGGTCGATACGGCGGGCGACTTGCGCTGGATCCGGCTGCCGGTCCCCGGCGCCCTGCAGCACATCAACGTGTGGCTCGCGCCCGGGCGCGCCCGGCGCGTGCTGATCGACACCGGCATGAATCAGCCGGACACGCACACCGCCTGGGAAGCCCTCACGGTGAGTGAGCGGCTCGAGCAGGAGCTCGAGGCCATCCTGGTCACGCACCATCATCCGGATCACTTTGGGATGGCGGGGCACCTGGCGGCGCGCTTCGGGGTCGGGGTGCGCATGAGCGAGCCGGCGCGCGCGGCGGCGCAGCGCGCCACGCTCACCGCGGCCGGGCCGCCGGAGGAGCCCCTGGCGCAGTACCGCGAGGCCTGGGGCGTGGACTTTGCGGCCCTGCTGACGCGTGCGCGGGCCGCGGGTGTGTTCGAGAGGCTCGTGAGCGGCATGCCAAAAGATGCGCCCCCCATCCGCGAGGGAGAACGCATCGGGGAACTGCGCGATCCCTGGGAGGCGTCCTTGCACTTCGGGCACGCGGAGGGACATGTGTGTCTGCACTGGCGCGAGGGGAGTCTGTTCATCAGTGGCGATCAGCTGCTGCCGAGCATCTCGAGCAACATCAGCCTGTACCCGGGCGCAGGTTCCAGCGATCCCTTGGCCGACTTTCTCGCCTCGCTCGAACGGCTGGCCGCGCTGCCCGCCGACACGATCGTTCTGCCGGCGCACGGGCAGCCATTCCGCGGTGCCGCGCACCGGGCCGCGCAGCTGCGCGCGGGCCATGAACAGCGTCTGGCGCGCCTCAGCGACTTTGTCGCCGAGCCCCGTGACACCGCGGAAGTGGTCGGCGCACTCTTCGGCGCGCGCAAGCTCGAAGGCTGGAACAGTCTGCTCGCCTATGGGGAGACACTCGCGCACATTCGTTACCTGCATGCGCGCGGGGGGCTGACGCGCCTGGCGCACGGCGGTGAGGTGCGCTGGCTACGTGCGTAGGGGCACGGGGAATTTTCTTGCCGCCGGCGGCGGCCTAAAGGGAATGGGTGCACTGATGAGCGATCAGCAATTGATGCGGCTGCTCGATGAGGCGGCGTTACGGCGCACGGCGGAGCTGTATGCGCAGGGCGCGGACCGGCGCGACAAGGTGACCTGGGCGGCGATCACGACGGAGGACTGCGTGATTGAAGCTCCGGGGATCATCCTGCGCGGTCAGCGCGAGATCGTGGCGGCGCTGGACATCATGGCGCAGCTGTATGTCGCCACGCAGCACCGCGTACACAACCAGATTGTGAGCATCGAGGGGGATCGCGCCCGCGGGGAGACCTACGGCGTGGCCGATCACTTAAGCGCGGTGGAGGGCGGCCGCACGCTGCTGACGTGGGCGATTCGTTACCAGGATCGCTGGCGGCGCGATGAGGGCCAGTGGCGCTTCGAGCATCGCTTTCTGATCCTCGACTGGACCGAGACACGCGTCCTGGCCGACTGAGGGCGCGCGCGCTTCAGAACTTGAAGGTCGAGAGCAACAGACTCGTCTCGGTCTGCGAGATGCCCTCGATGAGACGGATGCGCGCGAGCACCCGATCGAAGCCCTCGAGCGTGTCGGCGCGCAGTTCCGCCACGATGTCCCAGCGGCCGTTCGTGCTGTAGAGCGCAGCGACCGCCGGCTCACCCCGCAACGCCTTGATCACCGCATCTACCTGATTGCCCTCGACCGCGACGCTCATGAAGGCGCGCATGCGCTGGTCCTCGACGTCCGGCTTCAGACGCACCGTATACCCCACGATGGTGCCGTTCGCGGCCAGGCGCGCCATGCGGTTCTGCACCGTGCCGCGGGCGACGCCGAGGGCCTTGGCGAGGGAGGCGACCGAGGCGCGGGCGTCGCTGCGCAGTAACCCGATGAGCTGCCGGTCGGTGTCGTCCATGCGAGTGCTCCAAGTTGGTGCGAAGCACCATGACATATCGCCAGATAATCATGTCATTATGATCAAGCAATAACAACATTTGATCATCTTTCTGGCTTTATTTTGGTTCAGCTGACACGGACCATGCCTATACGTCAGCGGGGCCTTTTGCCCCGCGACGCCTTCGGAGAGGCAGTCATGGTGGATTTCATCGGTATCGAGCGCGTTACGGAGCTCATCGCACGACGGGGCGCGGCGCGCTTCATCGCCGAACTCGCGCAGGAGATCGAAGCGGACTTCCGGCGTTGGGAGGCCTTCGATAAGTCGGCGCGGCACGCGAGCCACTCGTCGGTGGGCGTCATTGAGCTCATGCCCGCCTCCGACGGGCGTCTGTACGCCTTCAAGTACGTCAACGGACACCCGAAGAATACCGCCGTCGGTCTTCTGACCGTGACCGCGTTCGGCGTGCTGGCGGACGTGCAGACCGGTTATCCGCTGCTGCTGTCGGAACTCACGGTGACGACGGCGCTGCGCACCGCGGCCACCTCCGCGCTCGCGGCACAATACCTGGCGCGACCCGAGAGCTGCGTGCTCGCGCTCATCGGCAACGGGGCGCAGAGCGAGTTCCAGATCATCGCCTTCCACCACCTGCTCGGCATCCGCGAAGTGCGCCTGTTCGATGTCGACCCGCGTGCCACGGACAAGCTCGAACGCAATCTCGCGACGCTGCGTCTGGCGGGCCTGAGGGTCGTGCGCTGCGCCTCCACGGCCGCAGCGGTCGCAGGCGCCGACATCATCACGACAGTGACCGCGGATAAGTGCAATGCCACGATTCTCACCCCGTCGATGATCCGTGCCGGCGTGCACGTGAACGCCGTCGGCGGTGACTGCCCCGGCAAGACCGAGTTGCACCGCGAGATCCTCGAGCGCGCGGACGCGCGCGTGGTGGTTGAATTCGAGCCTCAGTCGCGCATCGAGGGCGAGATCCAGCAGATGCCGGCTGATTTTCCGGTGATCGAACTGGCGCGCGTGCTGCAGGGGCGAACCCCCGGACGCACGAGCCCGGGTGAGGTGACGATTTTTGATTCGGTGGGCTTCGCCCTGGAGGATTTCTCCGCGCTGCGTTACCTGCTGCGCATCCATCACGAGGAGCGCGGCACGCAGCGGCAGATCGATCTGGTACCGGATCTGGATGATCCGAAGGATCTGTTCGCGGTACTCGCGCCGCAGCCGCTGACCGCGCTTGCGCGGGCCGGAGTCTCAGCATGAGCCCGCCGCGCACCGCCGCGCTCATCGGCGCGCCCACCGACGTTGGTGCCGCCGATCGCGGTGCCTCGATGGGACCGGAGGCGCTGCGTGTCGCAGGCCTCGCCGCGGCCCTGCGCGCGCGCGAGCTGGAGGTGCAGGATCTGGGCAATCTCAACGGACCTGGCAATCCGTGGACCGCGCCGCGCGAGGGCTACCGGCACCTCCCGGAAGTCGTGCGCTGGAATGAGCTCGTGCACGAGGGCGTCTATGCGCAGCTGGGCGCGGGAAGACTGCCGATCCTGCTCGGCGGGGACCACTGCCTGAGCATCGGTTCGATCAGTGCGGTGGCGCGCCATTGCCGCCAGCAGGGCAAGAAGCTGCGCGTCCTGTGGCTGGATGCGCACGCGGATTTCAACACGAGCGCGCTCTCCCCGAGCGGCAACGTGCACGGCATGCCCGTGGCGTGCCTGTGCGGCTTCGGGCCGCCGGAACTGACCGGGCTGGCCGGCGTGACGCCCGCACTGCAACCCTCCTGGGTGCGCCAGATCGGCATCCGCAGCGTCGATGAGGGCGAGAAGCGCTTCGTGCACGAGCAGGGGCTCGACGTCTTTGATATGCGTTACGTGGATGAGATGGGGATGCGCCAGACGATGACCCAGGCACTGGCCGGACTCGATGCCGATACGCACCTGCACGTGAGCTTCGATGTCGACTTTCTCGATCCGGACATCGCTCCCGGGGTCGGCACGCAGGTGCCCGGCGGACCCACTTACCGCGAAGCGCAGCTGTGCATGGAAATGATTGCCGACACGCGCCGTCTGGCTTCCCTGGATGTGGTGGAACTGAATCCCGCGTTTGATGTGCACAACCGCACCGCGGTGCTCGCCGTGGATCTGATCGAGTCGCTCTTCGGCAAGAGTACGCTGGTGCGCCGACCCGTATGGCGCTCGCCGTCCGACTCCGTGCGGCGCAGCGTGCGGGCACCCGCTGTCCGGGTCCCCTAGGCGAGCCTCAGCCCGCGGCGGCAGCCTTCACCTGCTGCATGTGCACGCTGAAGCCCGGCGTCCAGCTGCCCTTGACCAGAAACTCGGTCAGGACGTCGTAAGCGTCCGCGCCCACGCGCCGCCAGCGGCTGCGATAGGTCTGTGTCACGCCCTTCTCAACGTAGGGCGTCGCCGGAAAGACGAGCGCATCGGCCTCGCTCGTGACGGTGCCGCGGCTGAAGCCGCCGGCGCTCTCGATGTAAAGGTACTGAAGCTGCTGGGTCGCCGTATCCCACACGTAGATCGATTCGCCCAGATCATCGGGCTTGCCGTCGGCGTGGTGGACGGTGTGCTGATCGCGCACGAACTTGCCGCCGTAGACCCAGCTGAAACAGTGCTCATCGCTGACGGCGCCGCCCGGAAAGCTTCCGCGCCAGCAGTGGCCCACGAGGTAGGCCAGCGGCTGATAGCCGGCCACGGGTGCATCCGCCCCGGCCGCGGCGGCCACGGCGCCCAGGGTCGCCGTAGTGGCGATCAGCAGTGTCTTGCTCGGCTTCATCGTCGCTCCTTTTTCTTGCCAGTGTGCGAGGCGCCCCCGGCGCGCGATGGGCTGTCCTCGCGCAACAGATGCGCGAAGTAGGCGCGCAGTTGGCGTACCGCCGCGTCAAAGGGTTTCAGCGCGCGATAGGTGCGCGCCTGCATCACTGCGCCCTCCATCGTGCTCAAAACGAAGGCGGCGAGCTCGCCTCGCTCACAGTCCGCCGGCAGGCGCGCGCCCGCAGCCGTGAGACACTCGTGGATCGCTTCGGTCCAGATACTGAAATTCGCCGCCAGGCGTTCGCGGACCGGAAGGTCCGGCTCGTGCAGCTCGAGCGCGAGACTGCCGATCGGACAGCCGTAGCAGCAGTCGGTGTCTTGCAGTGACTGGCGGTAGCGGCCGAGGAGGGCGAACACGCGCTCGATCGGATCGCTCACACCCCGCCAGGCCGGCTCGAGCAGCATCGTGCGGATGCCGTCGTGATACGTGTCGAGCACCGCCAGCAGCAGGTCCTGCTTGCCTGGAAAGAAATGATAGAGGCTGCCGCTGTTGACCTTGGCCGCCTGCAACACGTCCGCCACGCTGGTGGAGCCGTAGCCCTTCTGCCCGAAGAGCTGCATGGCGGTAAGCACCAAGCGCGTGCGGGTGTCAGGAGTCTGCACGGGCGGCACTTGAGTAATCATTCAAGCGTAACGTACGCCGACTTGAATGATCAGTCAACTCGCGCCGCGCCGGCCGCCTGAGGCTACCTCCGGTTTGCCCGCGGCCCGGGCGAGTGCGGCGCGCGCGAGCAGACGCGTCGAATCGAGCGTCGGCAGCGGGGAGTTCGCATCGCTCATGATGAGCGGCAGCTCCGTGCAACCGAGCACGATCGCATCCGCGCCCGCGGCCTGCAGGCGCGTGAAAACCCCCCGCAGGTAGGTGACGGCCGCGGCGCTGCAGACCCCGCGCACGAGTTCCTCGAAGATGATGCGGTTAACTTCCGCGCACTCCGCGTCGTCGGGCCGCAGGTAGGCCAGTCCGCGCGCACTGAGCTTCTGCGGATACACCTCGCTCTCTACAAGATAGCGCGTGCCGGTGATGCCGAGCGTGCGATAGCCGCGGGCCGCGGCCACGCCGGCCACCACTTCGGCGATGTGCAGCCACGGTCGCGGCGGGCGCGCGAGGACTGCCGGCAGCGCCCGGTGAATGGTGTTGTCGGGGCAGATGAGGAAGTCCGCGCCGGCGCCCGCCAGCTTGTGCGCCGAGGAGAGCATCAGCTCCGCCACGCCCGCCCAGTCGTCGCGGCTCACGTGGCGCATGTACTCCCCGAGGGCGTGCGTATGCACCGACACTTCCGGATGCTGGTACGCACCCAGCAGCTGCTCGCCCTCCAGGCACACGGTCCGGTAACACAGCGCCGCGCCCTCGGCGGAACATCCGACGATGCCGATGTGTTGCACCATGGCGGCGATTCTAGCGCGGGACACCCGCGCACCCGCACGGCATAATCGCACCTCGCTTTAAGGAGCTTCATGACGTCTCGCTACGATTACCGCGGCGCTGCCTCCGCGGCGCTGTTGGCAGTGCTGTGCGCCTGTGCGCCGCTGCAGCACAGCCCGAAGGAGCCGATGGGTCTTACGTATCCGCCACCCCCGCGCGGCACCACCGTCGAGGACTATCACGGTGTCAAAGTTGCCGACCCGTACCGTGCGCTCGAGGATCTGGATGCGCCCGCGACCCGCGCCTGGGTCGCGGCAGAGGCCCGTCTCACCCAGGCCTACCTCGATGCGATCCCGCAGCGCGCACGGCTGCGTGAGCGGCTCGCACAGCTTTACGACTTTGAGCGCACCGGTATTCCGTTTGCCGAAAACGGTCACTACTTCTACACCAACAACAGCGGACGGCAGGAACAGAGCGTGCTGCTGAGCGTTGCCCCGCTCACGGGTCTGCCCGCGGTGGCGCTCGATCCGAACCTGCTGCCACCCGACGCCCATCCGGTGGTCACCGGGTACGTCGCCAACCACGCAGCGACCCTGCTCGCCTACGCGGTGTCACCGGCCGGCTCGGACTGGACCGATTGGCACATCCGTGATCTTGTTAGCGGCCAGGACACCGCGGAGGTGCTGCGCCATACGAAGTACTACCCCCCGGTGTTCACCCCGGATGGGCGCGGCGTTTACTACAGCGCCTTTCCGGCACCGGTGCCGGGCGCGGAGCTAAGCGGCGCCGATCGGGACAACGCGGTCTACTACCACGCGCTCGGGACGCTTGCGGCGGCCGACCAGCGCGTGTTCGCAGACGCAGCCCATCCTGACTGGCAGTTCCTGCCGCACCTCTCCACTGACGGACGCTGGCTCATCGTGACGGTCGGAGAGGGGGAGGTCGGAGACAAGGGGGTCGAGGATGTGTACCTCCTGGATCTGAGCGCCCCGACGCCGGCCGCGGTGGCGGTCAGCCGCGGCTTTGAGGCGGCCTACGAGTACATAGGCGCCGACGGCGGTCTGCTCTACTTCCTGACCTCGCTCGGCGCTGCGAACGGGCGCGTGATCGGCATCGATCCGCTCAAGCCGCAGAAGAGCAACTGGCGCGCGGTCGTTCCCGAGGGGCGCGATGCGATCGAATTCGACGAGCACAGCGTCACGCTCGTCGCACACCAGCTCATCGTACGCTCGATCCACGACGCGCACAGCCGCGTGACGCTCTACGGACTCGATGGCGCCGCGCACGGGGAGATCGCGCTGCCCGGATTTGGCACCGCCACCGGCTTCGCCGGACACCCGGATGACCGGCAGACCTTCTACGCCTTCTCGGATCTGATCGCCCCGCCGACCATCTACCGCTACGACTTCGACGCCCAGAGCAGCAGCGTGTTTCGCGCGGCGGACGTGGCTTACGATCCGAGCGCCTTCGAGCAGCAGCAGGTCTTTTATCCGGGCAAGGACGGCACCCGCATCCCGTTGCTGCTCGCCTATCGTAAGGGCACTGATCTTAAGGCTGATAACCCGCTGCTGCTGAGCGGTTATGGCGGCTTCGGTATCGCGAACCTGCCGCGCTTTGATCCGGCGATCATTGCCTGGATGGAGATGGGAGGCGTGTATGCCATCGCCAACATCCGCGGCGGCGGGGAGTACGGGGAGGCCTGGCATCGCCAGGCAATCCTCACGCACAAACAGGTCGTCTTCGATGACTTCATCGGCGCCGCCGAGTGGCTGATCGGCGCCGGTTACACCTCCGTGCCGCGACTTGCGATCTACGGGCGCTCCAACGGGGGTCTGCTGATCGGGGCGTGTCTCACGCAGCGCCCGGACCTCTTTGGCGCAGCCGTCCCCCAGGTGGGCGTGCTGGACATGCTGCGCTTCAACCGCTTCGGGCAGGGCGCTGGCTGGGAGGGTGATTATGGCTCGCCGCAGGATGCGGAGCAGTTCAAGGCTCTGTACGCGTACTCGCCCGTGCACAACGTGCGTGCGGGCGTGCACTACCCGGCCACATTCGTGATCACCGGCGATCACGACACGCGCGTCATGCCCATGCACTCCTTTAAGTTCGCCGCGGCACTCCAGGCCGCGCAGGCCGGCTCGGCGCCGATCCTTCTGGCGGTGGACCTCTCCTCCGGGCACGGTGGCGGGGAGACGGTGACGCAGGCGATCAGCCAGAAGGCGGACATGTATGCCTTCCTGCTCAAGAATCTGGCGATGCCGGAGGCCAAACCCGGCGGCACGCGGTGAAAGGCGCAACGCGGATTCTTCGCCCGCTGCTTTGCATAGTCCTGTTGCTCATCGGGAGCGCACTGGTGGCTGCAGCGCCGCCCCCCCAAGCTGACTCGTCCGATGCGGCGCTGCTGGCGCGGCTCACCCGGCTGCGCGCCGTCTTCCTCAAGCGCATCGACGAGGAGGGCTACGCGCTGTGTCCGGCGCCCGGGATCGAGCTCGCCGATCCGCCCGCGTTCGGCCGTTACCTGCCCGAGCGCAATGTCGTGCTCATTGCCAGCTGGTCCCAGCTCTCAGTGTCGGAGCGTCAGGCCTTCGAGGAGATGGCGCAGACTCTCGGGGGTCAGGCCGCGGCTCGGTCGGTGTTCGAGAACGGCACGCACCGCTGGGTGTTCGTGCACGAACTCGGGCACTGGTGGCAGGCGTGTCGGCATTTGACGCGCCCCGAATCGTACGCCGCCGAAAATGGTGCCAACCGCATCGCGCTTGCGTTCTGGCGCGAGCGCGAGCCGCGCTTCGCGGCGGGGATTGTGCACGGTTTTGCGGCGCTGCTCGGCTCAACGCCGAGCCCGGTACCGGCCGCGCAGTCGGCACAGGCCTACTTTGATGCAAATTTCTCCACGATCGTGCAGGCTGACGCGTACACCTGGTTCCAGGGCAAGATGCTCGTGGAGCTGGCAGCCGAGACGCTCCCGCCGTCGTTCCATCGGGCGCTCTCGCAGCCGCTTTATCCCTGGTGAGGCAGCAGAAATCGCCGTGTCCGATCTTTCAGCCTTTGCCATCACGAGAAAATGGCCGCCCCGACACCCGCAGCGGCTGCAGCTGTATTCCCTGCCGACGCCTAACGGGGTGAAAGTGTCCGTCATGCTCGAGGAGACCGGGCTGCCGTATGAGCCGCAGCTGGTCCGCTTCGACAATAACGAGCAGGCGTCGCCCGAATTTCGCTCGTTGAACCCTAACGGCAAGATTCCGGCGATTCTCGATCCGAACGGTCCCGGCGGCCGGCCGCTCGCGCTGTTCGAATCCGGCGCCATCCTGATCTATCTGGCCGACAAGACCGGACAGTTTCTGCCGCAGGAGGCGGCGATGCGGTACCAGACCCTGCAGTGGCTGATGTTGCAGATGGGCGGAATTGGTCCCATGTTCGGCCAGCTCGGGTTCTTCCATCGCTTCGCCGGCAAGGACTACGAGGACAAGCGCCCGCGCGATCGCTACGTGGCCGAGACGCGGCGCCTGCTGAGCGTGCTTGAGGGGCGCCTCGAGGCGCGCACCTGGATCATGGGCGAGGAGTACACGATCGCTGACATGGCGATCTTCCCCTGGGTGCGCAATCTGATCGGCTATTACGAGGCGGGCGCTCTGGTGCGCTTCGACGAATTTCCGCGCGTCGGTGCGACGCTCGCGAGGTTCGTCGCCCGTCCTGCGGTGCAGCGCGCCGTGCAGATTCCCGGCCCCGCCTGATCGCTCACCCGATGAGGGGGGCTGCGCGCGCGTGGCGCTGCGCTCAGGGCGACTTCAGTTTCCCGTCCAGGAGCGCGATCAGAGTCTGCCAGTGCCGCTCCGTCGCCGCGGCATCGTGCACCGGCGTGTCGCGCGGCACCCAACCGTGCCGGGCGGGGTAGGTCTCGATGCGGTGATCAACCCCGGCGCGCGTGAGTGCTTGCTCGAGTCGCTCCTTCATCTCATCCGGAAACGATGTGTCCTCGATGGCGCCGGCGATGTAGACCCGCGAGCGGATCCTGGCGGCGAGCAGGTGCGGACTGTCCGGCGCGTCGGTGGCGAGGCGGCCGCCGTGATAGGAAGCAGCGGCGAGGATGCGCTCCGGGAACGTGCCCGCTGCCGTCAGCGACATGAAGCCGCCCATGCAGTAACCGGTCGTGCCGATGCCGCCGGGGCGAACCTCGGACTGCCCCGCAAGATGGTCGAGGAAGGCGCGCGTATCGGACATGACGTTCGCCGGCGTCGCCACCGAAAAGAATTTCTCGCTGAGGATCCGCCGCTGCTCGGCATCGGCGAAGATCGCGCGCGCGTCCATGGGCGCGTAGGGACCGGCGCGATAGTAAAGGTCCGGCAGCAGCACGTAGTAGCCGTACCCCGCCAGACGCTCGCCGATCTCCAGCATCGCCGGGCGCATGCCGATTCCGTCCATGAAGAGCAGCACCGCGGGCCAGGGACCCGAACCGGCCGGGTGCGCGACGTAGCTCGGGCACAGGCCGTCGCGGGTTCGGATTTCGGTTCTGTCCATAAGGGGGTCGGCCTCCGCATCCGTGTCAGGCTGCAGGGCGCAACACTAGCAGACGCGCCGGCAGGTTGCGGGAAGTGGCGCCTGCGTGAGCTTCGCGGCACACTGCCGGCGCCGGGCACCTCACACGAAGAACGGGCCCCTTGAGTTATGCGCACCGCGCTCTTTGTCGCCCTGATCGCCGCCGCCGTAGCCGCGTTGTTGCCGCCATTCTTCACGCACGGCGCGTGCACGGCGGAATTTGATGCGGTGGGGCAGCTGCTCGAGCACGGCCGGCCCGAGCTCCTGACGCTGTCCGCAGCGCGGCGCTACCTCGACGCCCACGCCCTCGCGTACCGGGTGATTTCTGCGGAGCGCTGCGAATCGGCGCCGCCGCTGCGGGATGTCGAGACCTGTCCGGGCGGCCCGCTGTTGCTCGGAGCCGTGCCGGTAAAGGACCGCATCTGCCGCTACTACCGCGACGGTACGGTGCGCTTTCAGCTCGGCTTCAACACCCGCCTCGAGTTGGTTCACGTCCAGACGGACATGAACCCGTACGGCATCCTGCGGCTGCCGCTGTTTGGTCTCGAGTTGTATCGTTCCAAGTAGCAGCGCAAAAAAAGAGACCCCGCCGGGGCGGGGTCTCGGCGGCAGCTCAGCGCGGCCTACAGCGCGATGGTCACAGCCTTGGTTGCCAGGTAATTCTCCAGCACCGCCTCGCCCATCTCGCGCCCCCAGCCGGATTGCTTGTAGCCGCCGAACGGCAGGGCGGCGTCGAAGATGTTGTAGCAGTTGATCCATACCGTGCCGGCCTTGAGGCGCGCGGCCAGGGCATGTGCCTTGCTCACATCACGCGTCCAGATGCCGGCGGCGAGACCGTAGATGGTGTCGTTGGCCTCCTGAACCAGCGTGTCGTCAGCGCTCTTGAACCGCATCACGGTAACGACCGGCCCGAAGATCTCTTCCTTCACGATCTTCATCCCCGGCTGCGTGTCGACGAACACGGTCGGTTCCACGAAATAGCCGGCGCCCTCGCGCGCCTTGCCACCGGTCACCGCCTTGGCGCCCTCGTTCTTGCCCGCCTCGAGGTAGCCGCAGACGCGGTCGCGCTGGATCTCCGAGACCATCGGACCCATCTGCGTCGCCGGATCCAGCCCCGAGCCGAGCTTGATCGACCTGGCCTGATCGGCCACCCCGGCGACGACCTTGTCGTAGATGCGCTCGTGCACGTAAAGACGCGAGCCGGCACAGCAGCACTGACCGTGGTTAAAGAAGATCGCGCTCGCGGCGCCCGGGATGGCGACGTCCAGGTCTGCGTCCTCGAGGATGATGTTCGGGGACTTGCCGCCGAGCTCGAGCGAGACGTGCTTCAGATCGCGCGCCGCGGCCTGCACGATCAGCTTGCCGACCTCGGTCGAGCCGGTGAAGGCGACCTTGTCGACGCCGGGGTGCGCTGCGAGGGCAGCGCCGGCGGTTTCGCCAAAACCGGTGATGATGTTGACCACGCCTGGGGGTAAGCCGGCCTCCTGCAGGATCTCGCCCAGGCGCAACGCGCTCAGCGGCGTCTCTTCGGCCACCTTCAGTACCACCGTGCAGCCGGTGGCCAGCGCCGGCGCGAGCTTCCACGCGGCCATGAGGAGCGGGAAGTTCCAGGGGATGATCTGCCCGACGACGCCGATCGGTTCGGGACGCGTATAGGAGTGGTACTGCACGCCCGGGGTATAGAGCACCGACAGGGGCAGCGTCTTGCCTTCGATCTTGGTGCACCAGCCCGCCATGTACTGGAAGATGTCCGCCGCGAGCGGCACATCCGCCGCGCGCGCGACGGCCATCGGCTTGCCATTGTCGAGCGACTCCAGTTCCGCCAGTTCGTCGGCGTACTGGCTGATGAGGTCACCGACGCGCCAGACTATCTTGCTGCGCGCGGACGGGGTCATCGTCGCCCAGGGTCCGGATTCGAGCGCGCGTCGCGCCGCGCGCACCGCAAGATCGATATCCGCCTTGTCCCCTTCCGCGGCGCGCGCAATCGTGGCGCCGGTGGCGGGATTCTTCACCTCGAAGGTCTTGCCGGAGGCAGCGGCGACCCACTTGCCGTCGATCAGCAGTTTCTTCGGTGCTGCGAGGAATTGCGCGACCGGACTCGATGCGTGTGGTTCTTTGATAACAGCGCTCATCGTGTGATCTCCTTGCGATGAAAGGGACGCCGCCGCGGCGCTGCGCGTCGGGATGGCAGCAGCCGCAGATGCGGGAAACTCAGATCGTTGTGTCAGCGGCGGGGGCGCGCCTGGTATTGCAGGAACGCCTCGCGCAGCACGGGCAGGGAGCGATCCGCCAAAAAGCACTATAGCCCCAACCAAGTGCGGGCCGATACCGGGCTGTCAACATGCGCAGCCGTAACCTGCGCTGTAACGAGAGTGCCGCAGCAGACGCCCTCAGTCGCAATCCTCGCCGCTCACTCTGCGTGGGAGGTTGCGCGCGAGCGGCAGCGCCGGTGCTGCGTGCTCGAAGAGTGTGCGCGCGCGGTGGTCGCGTTCGACGAGCTTCCAGGCGAGTACGACGTGCGCAGGACTTGACGGGGCGGTGAAGGGCCGGATGATCGCCGAGGCGATGTCGAGCAGCCCGCCCGCGCCCTGCCACAGGCTCGCGACGTACACGGCGGCCGCGGGGCGGCTCGGTGCCACGAGGAGGTCCCCGGAGCTCGGGGCACGCACCGCGGCGCTGCCAAGGTCGGCCTCGAGTACGTAGTCGATGTCGAGCGCGATGAGCGTATCGTTGAGTGCGCGGCGTTCAAAACGCGGTGAGCCGCCGCTCAGGCGCAGCACGCCCTCACTCAGGTCACCGCGCGTGGACAGCGCCTCCACGCGCACACCGATCCCAGCGTCCCCGGAGATATCCGCCGGGTCGCGCAGCAGCACGAGCCGCCCGAGCTCGATCTCCCCGAGCCGCTGGGTCCTGAAGAGCGGGCTCGTCGGGATCAGCGCGACCGGCGGTTCATACATGCGCGACTCCCCTCAGCAGGCCCGATTCTCACCCTCGGGCACTTGTGTTTTTTTAGGGCTCCGCAGCGCGCTGCGGGCCGAGACTGCGGCGGTCCGCTCAAGATCGCTCTCGAAGTGCCCTCAATTCTCCAGCCGCGTCCAGGAGGGATCCGGATCGAACGCCTTCGTGGCCTTGGCGGTCTCGTCGGTCGCATCTCCCAGATCCTTCTGGTACACCGCGCCGCGGCTGTCGACGAAGAAGCTCATGACGCCGCTCGAACCATACTCGACCGGATACGCGAGGACGGCAAAGCCGCCCGTCATCTTGCCGTCGACCACATAGTTCTTCTCGCCACCGGGTGCGTGCGGCCCCTGCGACTTCAGAATGCGGAAGTAATAGCCGTAATACGGATGACGCTTGCCCCCCTCGTAGCCCTCGGCCTCGGCGTCGGCGACCAGCGGGCCTGCGGGGCTGGGGGCTTCGCCTTCGGCCACGGGCCAGTAAAGACCGTTCTGAGTTCCAGGCTTGCTGCGGAATCGCTGCGCATAAACGCCCTTGTCCAGGCCGTCGTGACCGGCGGCCGCGTACTGCAGCTGCGCCTGATAAATCGCGCGCGCGACTTTGATTGCGGCGAGCTCGTTTGAGCCGATGCGCCGATAGAGCAGCTCCCTGGCACCGTCCTCGCTGTCAAAATGCCACCGCCCCTCACTCTTCACCAGCGGGATCGGTAGCGGCCACTCGTTCTTGCCAACGACCAGCGTGAGCTTGCCAGGCCCGGCACGCACGAAGCGGTGATGCGTCTCGTAGAGGGAGACGAACTGGGCACGCCCGGTCTGGTCCTGCGTCTCGTCACCGGAGGAGATTAGGGTCGCGGCCGCCGGGCCGAGGATCTGGTTGAGCGCGGCCGTGTCGTTCGCCTTGTTGGCCGCGATCAGCGCCTGCACCGCTTCGCTCGCGCGCGCGAAGGTCTGTTGGGAGGCCTCCTGGGCCGGCGACCACGCGGGCGTCATCACCAGGCAGAAGAACCCGAGGAGGAGGGCAGCCGGCGAGGCGACTGCGCGCTGGCACGGGCGTGGGGCGCTGATCACCGGCGCTGTCCTCCGGTCTTCTGTTGTTTCTGCTGCGACGCGACGCTCGCGCGCCCGCGATTGGCGGCGGCGCGATCGGCGGATGCGTTGTGACTTCCCCCGAATGCGGTAGGGCGCGCACCCGCACTGTTGCTGGGCGTCTTGCTCGGGTAACCGGCGTAGGTACTCGGTCGCGTCTGCGGCTGCGGGCGACTCGCGCCAGGCGTCGCCGGGCGTGTCGCCGGGAGCGTCTGAGGCGGAACGCTCGGGGAGGGTCGCGAGCCCGGAGCGCCGGTGCCCGGAGGCCTGCCACCACCGGGGCCGCCACCCGGTGCGCCAGTGCCGGGAGGTCTGCCGCCCGCACCGCTGCCCGGAGCACCGCTGCCCGGAGGTTTGCCACCGGAGCCGCCACCTGGTCCGCCAGTGCCGGGAGGTCTGCCGCCGGAACCGCTGCCCGGAGCGCCGTTCCCCGGAGGTTTACCACCCGGACCACCAATGCCCGGAGGCTTGCCACCGGTTCCACCGCCAGGGGGCCGACCGCCGGGAGGGGGACCGCTGCCCGGAGGTCTGCCGCCCGATGGCGGGCGATAGTACGGCCGGTCGTGCCAGTTGTTCGGCGGGCGCACGTAGATCGGGGGCCCGTAGGCGGGGGGACGATAGTGATAGGAGGGGCGGGGCGGTCGATAGTAATTGTGCACGACCCAGGTGTTGTGATGGACGATCACGGTGCGATGGCCCCAGTTCCAACCCCACCCGCCCCAGCCCCACGGATAGCTGTTGTTAGCAATCCAGGCGCCGAGCGCGATCCCGGCTCCGAAGGTCACGAGCGAGGTCGCCACGACGGTGCTCGTGCTGGGTTGCACGTACACGACCTGCGGGTTGTACACCGGGACGTAGACCACCTGCGGGTTGGCAGGTACCACCGTGATCGCCTGTACGCCACCCTGATCCTGCACCTGAACGTTCTGGTACTCGTTGCTCTGCAGCGCACCGGCCGCGTACGCCTGCTGGCGCAGGCGCTGGATGGAATCCGTCACCGCCGCCTGATTCGCCGAGAAGGCGCGGCCGATGGTGGCGTAGCTGTCGATGTTCTGCGCCATCATGCTCAGAACCTGCGGGAAGTTGCTCAGCGCGATGAACGCCGGATCAAACCCTTGCGCCTGTGCCGCATCGGTGCGCGCCTGACCGCTCAGACCGGAGTTCTGCTGCAGCCAGGTGTTGGCGTCGAGGATCTGCTGCGGATCGGTCGAGGCCGCACAGATCTGTGCCACCAGGGCATCCGGATACAGCGCGATCGGGGCGAGCAGCTGATCAAGTTCATCCGCTGTGGGCAACGCGCTGTTCTGCGCGTACGCGTTGTGGGCCGAGAGCACCAGGCTCAGGTACCAGAACACGCTGCTCAGCAGGCAGAGAACTCTCGATCCGCGCCGCATGGGGTATCGCATCCTACGAAGTGGCTGCTGGGTCGTCGGGCTGCCTCGCGCAGTAGCGAAAATGTACAGGAAGGGGACGGCCTTGCGCCATAGCCGCGCGTTTTGCGCCCGAGGTCGAGCCGATTTCGCCGCCGCCCGACACGCGGGCTATGGCCGTCGTGTGCGCGCTGCATCCGCAGTCCTGATAGGGTGGCACGCGGGACGCACGCTTGACCCTCGCGGCGCCCTGTCTCACCCTTGGGACAAATCAAGAACAAGGAACTTCCTATGCGGCCGATTCCGGCAGCTCCGATTCTGATCCTCGTGGGGCTGGCGGCTTTCGGCGCAGGCACGCGCGCGGCGAACGCCGCACCTGCCGCGGCGGCGGCCGGTGCCGATGACGGACAGTGGCTGATGCCGGGTAAGGATTACGCCGCAACCCGCTTCAGCCGTCTTGGGGATATCAATTCGCGCAACGCCACCGGGCTGCATCCGGTGTGGACCTTCTCGACCGGCGTGCTCGCCGGCCACGAAGGGCAGCCGCTCGTGGTGGGCGACACCATGTATGTGGTCACGCCCTGGCCGAATGTGCTGTACGCCTTCGATCTTACCCAGGAGGGCTATCCACTGCGCTGGAAGTACCGCCCGGACGTGAGCGCCAATGCGATCGGCCTGTCTTGCTGCGACACGGTCAACCGCGGTGCGTTCTACGCTGACGGCAAGATCATTTACAACCTGCTCGATGGTCATACCGTTGCCGTCGACGCCAAGAGCGGACGCGAGCTGTGGAAGACGCAGATCGCCGATGTGGGCAGCGGGGAAACCGTGACGATGGCGCCGCTGGTCGTGAAGGATCGGGTGATCGTGGGCGCCGCGGGCGGCGAGTTCGGGATCTACGGTTGGATCAAGGGACTTGACCTGAAGTCCGGCAGCATCGTCTGGACCGCCCGTAACCTGGGTCCGGATGCGGATATGCTGGCGAAGTCCGGGGACTTCAAGCCGCCCTACGACAGCGGCACGGATCTCGGGGCGCGCACCTGGAGCAATGACGGCTGGCGCACCGGGGGTGCACCGGTGTGGGGCTGGCTGTCCTACGACCCGGACTTGGGACTCATCTATTACGGCACCGGCAACGCCGGTCCCTACAACGCCGAGCAGCGTCCGGGCGACAATAAGTGGACCGCGAGCGTGTTGGCGCGCCGCCCGGAGGACGGGACGCTCGTGTGGGCGTATCAGTTCACGCCGCACGACAACTGGGACTTCGACGCCACCGGGGCCATGGTGCTGGCGGATCTGGTGGTTGCGGGCAAGCCGGTGAAGGCGCTGGTGCACTTTGACAAGAACGGCTTCGCCTACACGCTCGACCGCGCGACCGGACGGCTGCTCGTGGCCGAGCCGTTCGTGGCGGTGAACTGGGCAAAGTCAGTGGATCTTAAGAGCGGCCGCCCGGTGCTCGACCCCTCCAAGCAGACCGGGGCGTCCAAGGGAACGGTGAAGGACATCTGCCCCTGCCTTGAGGGTGGGGTGAGTCCGGCATCGCCGCCGGCGTATTCCCCGCGCACGCACCTGTTCTACACCTCCACCAACAACCTGTGCATGGACTACGCCTCCACCCGTGCCTCCTACCTGAAGGGCACGCCCTTCATGGGCATCAACAATCCGTACTCGCCCGGCCCTGGGGGCTATCTCGGCACCTTCATGGCGTGGGACGCGGCCAGCGGCAAGAAGGTGTGGGAGAACAAGGAGGCGTTTCCCAACTGGAGTGGCGCGCTCGTGACCGCGGGCGACGTCGCCTTTTACGGCACGCTCGACGGCTGGTTCAAATCCGTCGATGCGCGCACCGGCAAGGTGTTATCCAAGTTCAAGGTCGGCTCGGGCGTGGTGGGCAACCCCATCACTTACCGCGCTCCCGACGGCAAGCAGTACGTTGCCGTGTATGCGGGGATTGGCGGGGACTGGCTGCTGCTCTCCGGGGATGTGCGCTCGGACGATCCCACCGACGTGCGCGCTCCGGCCGACTACGTAAAAGACATCGCACGCCACACGAGTCAGGGCGGCATCATCTGGATCTTTGGGCTATGAGCGCGCATATCCTGCTAACCGCGCACCGTGCGCGTTTCGCGCCGCTGCTGGCGCTGCCACTGGCTGTACTCACGCTGAGCGCCTGCCAGCAACGCGCGACAGCGCCGGCCGCCGAGGCGGCGGCGCCGCCGCCGGCGGTGGCCTACGAGTCACACGTCGCCGCCGGTGGCCGGGTGCCGCCGGGCGGCACCCTGCATAACCCCCATGCGGGTGACAAGGCGGTCGCCTCGAGCGGCGCACTGCTGTTCACCGCGATGAACTGTGACGGCTGCCATGGGCCGGGTGCCGTCGGCGCCGTGGGACCGAATCTCGGGGCTGGGCGCTGGCGCTACGGCGGCGCGGACGCCGAAGTCTTCATGTCGATCTACTACGGGCGTCCGAAAGGCATGCCTGCGTTCGGTGGCGCGCTCGGCGCAGAGGGCGTATGGACGCTCGTCACTTACCTGCGCTCACTGCCGCCGCCGGAAAACCTGCCCACCCAGTCCTGGGAGAAGCCCTAGCGCGCCCGCTCAGGCGGCGGGACGAATCTCGTCGAGCAGTTGCGCCGCACCGCGCGGTGCGCGCTTGGCGCGCGGGTCATAGAAGGGCGAGAGTACGTACAGGAGCTTCGGCAGCGCGAAGCGCAGGAAGCGGGCCCGGTAGCGCTTTTCCAGACGCACGGAGGATCGGCGCTGCGCGGCGCTCATCCCCGAGCGGTCAACTTCGAGCAGATAGCCGGACACGCTCTTGCCGTAGCGCCCGAGGTGGCGCAGGGCGCGCAGGAAGCCGCGCACGCGGGCGAAATAGCCACTGCCGAGCG